>Ga0134126_10008122_pt1 | contig 13189 bp, 16 predicted proteins | sample KB31752_FD_96881 | JGI IMG/M metagenome (GOLD analysis project Ga0134126, IMG submission 96881) | Terrestrial soil microbial communities with excess Nitrogen fertilizer from Kellogg Biological Station, Michigan, USA - KB3-175-2 | ecosystem: Environmental > Terrestrial > Soil > Unclassified ...
CACCCGAACAGCAATGCTCGGATCCTTGCGCTTCGGCATGTGTTGATAGCCGTACCAGCCCCAAATGCATACTGCGATCAGCAGGACTAGAGAAACCTGCCGCTGCTCCACAAAAAAGCGCGCGGTGTTGTGTGTCTTCGCAATGTATTCGGCTTCAGACTTGTGGCTCATGGCAACTTTAATAGGGCTGGTAAATCTGTACGACACTTCAAGCTATGGAACGATACGTACCTTATCTCCGGCCTTCACCAGGGTCGCGCCCGTGGTGATGACTCTCTCTCCCGCTGTCAGCCCGGATTTGACGGCAATCATGTTCCCCTGGATATCACCAAGTTCCACGGGTTGCCTTTGCGCAGTGCTCTCCGCGCCATCGCCCTGTACTGTCATTACGGCAAAACTGTTTGGCCGCTCGGAATCACGAACGATGGCGACCACAGGCACCGCCAGCACCGATTGCGCCAATTTCTGTCCTCTCAGAACAAGTGAGGCAATCATTCCCGACTTCAATTCATTCTTTGAATTCGGCAGAGTTACTTCTACTGAAAACACACGGCTCTTGGCGTCTGCCGCCGGAGAAATAGCGCTCACACGTCCTTCGACCGGATGAGAGAGCGCGTCCGTAGAGACAACGAAGTGCTGACCGAGGTGAACCTGGCTCATCAATATGTCGGGAACGCCGAACACGGCCTTCACCGACTGGGTATCCGCCAAAGTAAATCCCTTTGTGGCTGGGCCCACCAGGCTTCCAAGGTCTACGTTCCGTGCCACCAGCCATCCGGAAAATGGCGCGCGTAAAGAGGCATCGTCCAGCGCCACCTTTGCTTCGCTGATCTGCGCCTGCGCCCCGGAAACGGATGCGGTAGTGGTGTCCAGTTGCGCCTTCGCGGAATCATAGTCGGGCTTAGTCGCACTTTGTGTGGAATAGAGCGCGGCCACTCTGTCGAAGCTCAGCTTCGCTTTTTCCTGCTCCGCCTGGGCACGCGCCAACTGCGCCTGTGCCTGTTGCAGCTTGTCCTGATAATCCTGCTGCCGTACAACTGCGAGCACAGTGCCCTTTGGAATCCAGTCGCCCTGGTCGACGTTGCGCATCCCTCCGCTGGGATTTTTCACTTGATAGATTTTGTCGACGTACCCTCCCGATTGAAATGCCAGCTCGACCTGCGAATAGGGAACGATGCTGGCGGAGTATGTCGCTCCGTTCTGGTTGGAGATTGTCTCCACCGTCACCGCACGCACGGGCGTTGCCACGGGAGCAGCCGCCACTTGTTGCTTGCACCCGGTCCCGGCGATGGTCAACAGGCTGGCGAGCGCGGCAGTTCGTATGCACATTGGAACGGTTATGCAATGCATGGCATTACTCCTCACCCAGGGCCTTCTCAAATGCCGCCTTCGCATTCCAGAACGAAAGCAGGCTGGCCTCATAATCATGGTCGGCGTTGGCGACCGCTGCCTCCTGCTTCAGCACATCGCGCATCAGCACCGCAGATTGCGCATATTGGTTATTGATCTCGCGCAGCTTCTCGCTGGCGGCCTCGCGCTGCGCCTGCGCGATTGCAAGCAGAGATCGGCTCTCCCGCAGCTTGCGAAAGGTATTGTCTACATCCAGCAAGACCTGCGATCGAGTCTGGTCCAATTGATATTTGCTCTGCTGCACCACAACAGTTTTTTGTTCCACAACATCTTTGCGCGCGCCCCACTCGAAAGGATCCCACGTCATCTCAAACCCGGCGCTCAATATGTTTGTCGGCAGCAACTGCGTATTTATTGGCGTGAAGTATCGTACCGCTCCGCCGATCGCCGGATAGTATTGAGATTTTGCCAGCCGTCGGTCGTACCCGGCCTGATCCACTTGGGTCTTCGCTTCTTTGATTTCCGGCCGCTGCCGCAGCGCCTCTTCGCGCGCCTGCTTCTGGTCCATCTCCTCTGGCGTGGCCGGAGGCACCGCCTGCGTGCGAAACGCGGTATCTAGATCGCGAGCCAGAAGGTCGTTCAAATGCTCTTTCTGAATTTCAAGATCATCCTGGAACGTGACCATCTGATTCTGCGCCTGGGCGAGTTGTAGCTTCACATCCAGGCTTTGTGATTTCAGAATTGATTTCTGCGCCAAGTATTGGTCGGATACCCGGTCCGTCTCCTGATATTCCTTTACCAACGCCTCCTGCGCATTAAGAGAACTCTCGGTTTGCAGAACCGCGTAGTAGGCCTGCTTCACGTCGGCGACCAGCGATTGTCGCTTTTCTTGATACTTCTGCGCGGCCAGGTCCGTCGAAAGCTCCTGTTCGCGGATGGCGAGATGCAGTTGATAAAGCTGCGTCAGCGGCTGCGCCATGCTGGCAACCGCATATCCAGTCACGCCATTGGAAAGATTGATTTTGACGTCTTTCGCGGGATTCGGTTGATTGTTGTAGGTTCCGAAGACTCCCTCTTTGTAGGTGAACGCAGGCGACGTAAGATCCACTGTCGAGAGCAGGTCTGTGCTAAACGCCGGCAGGCGTTTGGTCCTGGTCTCTGCCACCTGCCACTGAGACTTGGTCACATCAAGTTTGGCGATCTGCACCGGCCTGTTTTTACTCAATGCAATCTGTATTGCGTCCGCGAGCGACAGCTCGGGCGCGTCACTAGGCGCTTGTTGTGCCAAGGTCGACAGCGCCCACAAGAATGCAATCCCGGAGAAAATCCAGCACCGTGGCGCCAATCGGCTTGAGCGTATCGATTTCATCGAGCAATTTGGCGGGCAATTCGTGCTTTTAGCCGGCTATTGCTATAGGCCGCGACGCGAACCTCCACCCTGTGGCCCTAGATTGTTCAGATCGTCCAGTACTGCCTGCCGATCCTGCGGACGAAAGGAACCTGCGTTCATGGTTTCCGATATCTTCGCCTTTGCATTGTTGAGCGCCCGAAATTTCATCATGGGTCTTTCGTTACCGGCTTTGAGCTCCTGCAACGAATTCAGACTTTCCTGCAGTTGTTCCACCTGCGCGTCTGTTGGCTCGCCGTGCATCACCGCGATGAAGATATCCTTCCCCAGTTTTTTGCCGGGAGTTTCCGGCTCCGTGGAAACCGGAGGCTTTTTGCTGGCCATCACCGCGCGCAGATCTTCCATCAAGGTTGCACGATCCGGCTGCTTCACCTCCGCCATTGTCGCCTTCATCTTCGAGACCGCATGGTACGGCGTCAGAAGGTCGATGGGCGCGCCCGGTTGCTGTTCTGCCTTGGCATTCTTCAGGATTTCGAGATTCTCTTTCAGTTCCCTCACCTGGTCGATCGTGAGATTGCCATTCATCACCGACGCCTTGATATCCTGCTTGAATTTGTCTGTGGCAGGGTTGGATTCCTGGGCTCGGGCGGAAGCAGCCATCGAGAGCACAATCGTGGCGACAAGCGTCACGACGATAGTAGGCGACTTGAATGCGTTTCTCATGATTCTCGCAGTCTGACTGGTTTTATGATTGGGACAACATAATTCATTGAGCTAAGAAATCGGCTCGCAGTTAGATCGATTGCTCAAAGGGCCGCACCTCAACCCTTGACCTCGCCCTTCTGGAATAGGGGGGAACCAGCGTGTAGGAGATTGGGTCAACTCTACCTCCCGCCCAAACCTCGGTCAATGGAAAATTGGCGTCCGCCCGAAGCTGATCACTCTGCGGCAGAGCGATTTTTCCCGAAGCATTTGAGTCTAGGTCGGTATGAAGAAGGATGAGCGAAGAGACCGGAGCTGAATTTCGCGTCTTACAATCAATACGAAAGACGATTCACGTTTTGCATGATTGCGAACTCACTCGGAGCCGCAACGTTGCATCAATAATTGCAGAAAGCAGGAACCGGAGAATGGATATCCAAATGATCGATCAGCAATACAGCCAGCTCCAGAATGCTTCGCAGCAGGTGGAACAGGAGCTGAAAGAGCTGGCGACCAAGCTGCAGGCGGAATCAACCAGCGGCAATCAGCAGGCTCGCGAATGGGTACTGGATTTGAAGGAAATTGCGCTGGCTATCCAATCGCAGCAGCAGCAGACGGTGAATCTGCTGCAGGCAATTCACGGCTTCGTGGCCAATCAAAACCAGGCCTACATCCAGGGATATCCGCAGGCGGTGCAGGGAGGCTATCCGCAGCCAGGATATGCACCCGGAGGCATGCCTGCGCAATCGACGGGCGGATTGGGTGGATTTTTGCAATCTGGATTTGGTCGCGCCATGGAGATGGGGCTTGGATTTGGCCTCGGCGACGACCTGATGCGGAAGATATTCTAGACTGGTCGCGATAGAACGGGAGAGGTCAACAGATTCGGCGGAGGTGCGACGTACTGAAACACACCTCCGCCAGCCGTTTGTCAGGGTCACTCCGGCAGGAAGCCTGGAAGCTGTCTCATAAACTCGAAATCGCTTGATACTTCGAGGATGAGACCCGCAATCAAAGCGGGTCTCAGGTCGTTGACCGAAGCCACGAAGCCATATATGAGACAGCTTCTAGAACCCGGTTTCTTTTGATGGGAACCACGGGGAATGGATTTCTTCTAGGCTCGCCGCACCAGTTGCCGGACGCGACCGCCCTGCTCGGTAATACCGTCGAGGACGCCTTCGAGGCGACCTAACATCTCATGACCATCCTGCAGCAAGTCGGGAACATGCTTCCACAGTTCCTTCATCGATTCCGGATCCTCGGATAGGATGACCGCTGCTCCCAAACCCGAAGCTGTCAACGCAGCCTTCTTTCGTCCGGTCAGCAACAATGCAGCTCCGGCAACCAAGGACCCTGCTGCCAGCGCTCGCAACCAAGTCATTTCCTGTTCCATTGGGTTACTCCTTTCGCAAACTCTATCAGATTAGAGATGCGCGCGGCAGTCATTTCAGTTGCGGAAAACTGGTACAAAACCTGAATTCTGAGTAGGCGCGCATTTTCAAGAGTTTGCAGAAACGGGCTTTACCGTTGCGCAAACTCCTGCACACCGTTCATGCCTCAGAATTCCCGCGAAGGTTCACGATGCGTGCCAGTGAGTGCGAGTCCATTGAAACGCTCTCCAGGCATAGATTGCGAGATTCACAACGCAGACGGCAACACCGCAAATAACCAGAAGCGATTCCGAAACATTGGGATACACGGCCAAGCTAATGTAATGCTGCAGGAACTTCCCGTCGCTTGAGACCATGCCGGCGTGCCGCTGAAAGAAATCTTCGACCATGGTCAGAGGACACGGCCAGGGCCCGACCTCGACGAGTATTCCCCACACCAGCGATGCAATGTGGAACGCCGTCAGCCAGCGGCGGCCGCGGGTCCACAGAACTCCGAAGATCACCCACAGGATCCAGGCAAGATGAAGGAGCAGCACCATGACCACGGCGGCATTGTCGACCTGTGACCCACTCGTCAATCAACATCCTTGGGGGTTAGACTCCGTGACTTCGCGATGCGATGGTGCAAGCAATCTTGGTGGCGCTTGCCGCCTGTCGGTCGCTCTGCTACGCTCAGGCGTTGGAAATTTTCGCACCGAAAGGGACGTTTATGAAAATCAGGAATCTGGCTGTACTTTCTGCCGTCCTGGCCGTAGGCGGTCTGTGGACCATGCCTCCGATCCAGGCACAAGCAGATACGACCGCCGCAGCGGCCGCCACAACTACGCCGGCGCAGGTGATGAATCAGTTGCTGAATACGGTAGAGGGAGAGATGGTTCCGCTGGTGGAGGCCATGCCCGCCGACAAGTTCAATTTTGCTCCAACCCACGGGAACTTCAAAGGTGTTCGAACCTTCGGAGAGCAAGTACAGCATGTGATCACCGCCAACTACTATATGTTCGGCGCCGCCGCTTCCATCCAACCCCCGGATCGACAAACCTTCAAGAACATGAAGACCAAAGCACAGCTCGTCCAGGGATTAAAGGATTCGTTCTCGTTCGCACACCGCGCCATCGCGACGCTGACGCCCCAGAACGCACTGGAGCCTGTGAAGCCAGTCGATGGACTTTCCACTCGCGCGGGAATTATGGCATTCGCCGTGGTTCACATGAACGATCACTTTGGTCAGATGGTGGAATATCTGCGTATGAATGGCATCGTTCCGCCTTCCAGCCGCCCGCACGCGAAATAGTGAACATTTCCAGACTTGCACGCGTATCTACGCGAGGGAGGGTATATGCCCTCGCGTAGAGACAGGTTCTCGGCTCAGTGACAAAATTCTGGGCTCTGAGGAAACGGAGGAATCACTATGCAACTTCGCCGGACCATCTTCATGCCAGCCATCGCCCTCACGGTGCTTGCGTTCACTCCCGCGGCAATGTTCGCCGCTGAGGGCACATTCGACAAAACACTCACCGTCAGCAGCCCCGCCACCCTCACCATCAGCACCGGCTCGGGATACGTCCACATTACGCCCGGCCCCGCAGGCTCCATCCACATCGTCGGCCACGTCCACTCATCCTCGGGCATGTTCTCTGGGTCGCCCGAAGAGAACGTCCGCCATGTCACCGACAATCCGCCCATCGTGCAAAACGGCAACAACGTTGAAGTCGGTTTGCATACCCATTACAACAACGTGTCCATTGACTATGTCGTCACCGCGCCGGGCGGCACCAGCGTCAACGCCAACTCCGGCTCCGGCGACCTCAACGTCACCGGCCTCGGCTCTCCCCTCAAGGCCTCAACCGGATCTGGAGACATCTACGCCAACGATCTTACCGGCGACGTCTCCCTCAGCACTGGTTCTGGCGAAATCCATGCTTTGATGACCGGCTCCCGTTACACCAAGGCGGAAACCGGAAACGGCACAATCAAGCTCGAAGGCGTCACAGGCGGCCTCTATGCCCAGACTGGTTCCGGCGATATCGCCATCTCCGGCCGGCCGGGTGACAACTGGAAGCTCGAAACCGGCTCAGGCTCCGTCACTCTCAACACTGGGCACAGTGCCTTCAACATTGACGCAAGCACCGGTTCCGGCGACTTTCACAGCGATCCCCCGCTCACGACTCACGGAACGATGAACTCCCACCGCTTTACCGGAGAAATCAACGGGGGCGGCCCCGCCGTCCGCATCAGCACCGGCTCCGGCGATATTCGCATCCACTAAGCAGCGACGTAGAAGTGTATGTGGCAAGGCAGGAGCGACGGCGGTTGCAAGCTCTACCTCCTGCCGTCCCCTTTTGCCTTCCAGCCGATTTGTAGAACCTCTCCGGAAAATCGCCAACTACGGATTTCGTATGAAAAGACTGGTTTCTTGTGGGCGGTTTCGACCATCTGCAAATCAATTTCAAATTCAGATGAATTGTTCGCTGGCATGCGAGCGATCTTGCTAACCTTGGCTCTCCTTTCAGCATCCAACAGAGAGAAAGGCAATAGAGGTTCGAGGCAGAATCACTTCGGTTCGCTTCACAAAGTTGTTCTGATGTTTCCTACCTACTTCTCCCCCCACTTCGAAGGAGTATTTCTGGCATGTTGAGTCATTGCGCCAATCCGAATTGCAATAAACCGCTCCATTATTTGCGCGAGGGAAAGGTCTTCCTGTTCTCTCGCAAAAATGGTCCCAAACAAAATTCAAAGTCATTTCAGCTACTTGAACATTATTGGCTTTGCGGAGAATGCGCTCGCGAGTGGACGCTCACCATGGACGGCGATCACGGCATTCAACTGTCAGAACGGAAGCAACGTGGGTTGCGCGGCGCGTATCCACGGCGCTCGCCTTTGGCCGTTCATTAAAGCTTGGCTACTTTCAGCGTGGTCGTCCGGGGCAGCGTCTGTCAGGTTTTGGGAACAGGAGCTGCACTCTTTTTCGTACATGGGCAACTCTCTATCCCATCTTCCTGGTAGGGGTCTGCCCGATAGTATCCAGCCAGCGAGTAGAAGCGGACCTTCATCAAGTCTTCCAGCATTTTCAAGCCGTCCTTCAGGTAGCTGATACGGCTGCGCTCGTCGTGGCCCCATGTTACCGGAACCTCATCCACACGCATTCCCAACCGCAAGGCAATGTAGAGGATTTCGGGATCGAATCCCCACCGTTCAATGCGCTGCCGGATAAATATGGTTTGGGCTGCCTCCCTGCGGAATGCCTTGAATCCGCATTGCGTATCCGCCAGCGGGAGATTCATGATCATCCGTGTGAGCCAGTTGAAACACCGTCCGAAGAATCGCCGGTAAATCGGTTGGCGAAGGGTTTGGCGCGACCGGTCCAACCATCGCGATCCGATGGCAACGTCGGCGCCTTTGCCGATGGCGTCGAATAAGAGCTGAGCTTCTTCAATCGGAGCGGAAAGGTCGGCGTCGGTAAACATAACGACCTCGCCTCGTGCTTGCAGCAACCCGCTGCGCACGGAATATCCCTTGCCACGATTGCCTGGGTTTTCGATCAGCCGAATCTCAGGATGCTTCAGCGCGGCAGCCGTTACAATGGCAGCGGTCTGGTCGCGGGAGCCGTCATTCACCACCAGGACCTCAGTCCTCCAGCCTCGCTCCTGGATACATTTCGTCACCCGATCAAGGCTCGCGCCAATGCGTGCCTGCTCGTTGAATGCGGGAATCACGATGCTGTATTGCGGCTGATCCATGTTCGTCACTGCTGGTCGTCGATGCCTGCCGCCATGCCGAATTCGGGCGGTGCGCAACTCAGGATAAGAGGACTCTGCCGCATGCCTGGCGCGGAGTCTGCACCAATTATGGTGGAAGCCCGATAATTCTGCAATCTGATATGCGGAATGGGTTGGATGTAGTCCAGCGGCCTTGCGGTGCTACACTCCCCGGTATGGATGTGCAAACCGAGAGTTCCCGACATTCCTTCTGGTTTTGGCTCAGCCTGGCTGGAGGGCTGTTTCTGCTATTTGTTGTGCTTTTATGGACCGCGGCATGGCATGTGATGCGCTCTTCCGGCAGCACCGCGAGCCGTTTCGATGCATTCGGTTCCGGCACAATCGCCGTGGTGGACCTGAAGGGCGTGATCCTTTCAGCGGACAGAACCGATCGGCAGTTGGAGAAGTTCGCCAACGACGATTCGGTCAAGGCGATCATCCTGCATATCGATTCTCCGGGCGGCGGCGCGGCCGCTTCGCAGGAGATCTATCACGAAGTTTTGCGCATCCGTAGCCACCATAAGAAACGTATTGTTGCGTCCATTGAAAGTGTCGGCGCCAGCGGTGCTTACTACGTCGCCACAGCCACCGACAAAATCTACGCCAATCAGGCCAGCATTGTCGGCAGCGTGGGCGTCATTATGGAGTGGATCAATTACGGTGACCTGTTGAAATGGGCGAAGTTGAAGAATGTGACGCTGAAAGCCGGTGCGCTGAAGGATGCCGGTTCTCCGACTCGTGACCTGACGCCGGAGGAGCGAGCCTATTTCCAGGGCTTAATTGACAACATGCATGCGCAATTTGTACAGGACGTCGCAGCCGGACGGCGACTGCCCGTAAAAGACATTCAGACTCTGGCGACCGGGCAGGTGTGGACCGGCCAGCAGGCTCTAGGCCTGCATCTGATAGATCAATATGGCGGGTTCCGCGAGGCGCTACTGGACACGGCTCGCGCTGTGGGTATAAAAGGAGAGCCTGTGATCGTGCGCCCTCGCGAACCGCATCCTGGGCTGCTCGACCTGGTGCTTGGAGCCAAATCCAAGCTGGCGTTTCCCAATCCGGAAGAATTGCAGTCCCTGCTGGAGAGAAGCCCTGGTTTTTATTTTCTATGGCAATAACTTATTGCGATATCGATGTGCAAACCCAAGAACGCATCCTATACTCTGAAAGAGAAAGGGCCTGTTCATGACAAAAGCCGATCTTGTAGTGGACGTAATGCGACTGGGGGATCTGACGCGTACGGACGCGGAGACGATCATCGAGACCATCTTTGATTCCGTTGTAGCCGCTTTGCGCTCCGGCGATAAGATCGAAATCCGGGGGTTCGGCAGCTTCCGCACGCGGCAGCGCAACCCACGCATTGGCCGCAATCCAAAAACCGGCGCGCGCGTCGAGGTTCCATCGAAACGGGTCCCTTACTTCAAGCCCAGCAAGGACTTGCGCGACCTGGTGAACCTCCAGGCATCCGGTGGCGAAGCAAAACCTGCCACTTCCGCTGCGGAAAAAGCCGGTGAGAGCACTCCTGAGCCATAGCAACTTTGATTTGACTTGCGGCCAGGGCCGACTGACCCATCGCGCCCAACAGCAAGGCACGAAACGCAACCGAACGAACCCACCCCGGCTTGAATCGAAGCGCCGCGTCTGCCGGCGTCTCAGGTTTGCGTTCAGAACACTGGAACGTTGGATGGATTTGAAGTTACTTTCATGAATGTCTGGCGGCAACTGGAATCGATTAGGTTCCAGACTTTTTTGGCGGCGGCGCGCTCCTCTTCCTGAATCGCGCGGGCCAATTGCTCCGTCTCCGTATCGCCGGCAAAAGCCGCCACTACGGCAAGTTCCTCGTACATGGCGATCTCGCTGTTCTCAATAGCGAAGGCGACGATTAAATCCTGCGAGCTCTTCTCCGACGCATCGTGACCGATTTGTGCCGTCTTGGGCGAGAAGTTGAACATGTGCGCGAGAAAGCCCTTTAGGACAGAGGGACTTCCGCCCAACTCCGCTAAGCGGGCACTAAGTCGCTGATGTTGATGGCGCGTCTCAATCGCATGCTCGGCAAAAACACGTTGCACCGCCGCCTGTTCGCCCTGCTTCGAGAAGGCTTTCAGTTGCGTTTCGAAATTCCTTTCGGCGGCAATCGCATCCTCAATGTAGCGCTTGATCACTTCGCGAGACGATTCAGTTGTCATGGCGACAGCCTCCTTCTTTCGATTCAGAATTTGTGATTGCATCACGGGATCAGGAGGATCTTGGCGCTGCCGCCAGCTTCCCCTATGGTTTGCGCTTCGCGCACCTGCGACAACTTCATTCTTTTCGCGATGGGAATCGAGAACTCTCCCTTCGCAACTGCTTCGGCCAGTTCATGCAGGCGCTTCGAATCCGGATGAGACCATACCTGCTCGACGCGAAAGTCTTTGCCTTGTGAACCTGCGGGCGCGCCAACCACGGTGGCGAGCACTCCACCCGAGCGGATGTGCGGCATCAGTTTCTGGATGACATCGTGACCCACTGTATCCGCGATAGCATCGACCTGACCCAGCGACTCGATTCCATGGACTTCGTCCAATGCCACAACCTGCTCGGCACCCAGGGTCTCGGCTTCTTCGCGCTGACTGGCTTTCACGCCTGCAATCACTTTCATCCCGTGTTGCATGGCTACATACACGGCAGAACGCCCGACATTGCCCACCGCGCCTGTGACCAGCACAATCTCACCGCGCTTCGGCCGTACACCGTCCTCGATCAACTGCGAGCCCGTCAGAACCACCAATGGCAGCGCGGCGGCATCTTCCGTGTTCAGGCCGTCGGGAATTTGCGTCAGCGCCTCCGGCTTCGCGACGAGAAACTCGGCGTAGGCGCGATTGACTATACCCATCACCCGGTCGCCAGCCTTAAATCCCTGCGTTCCGGAACCGATCGAAACGATCGTGCCTGCGACATCGTGCCCAAGGATTGCAGGCAGCTTCAGCGGGATGGCCTCTTTGAGATCTCCGCGGCGCAACTTCCAGTCCACCGGGTTAAGACTGGTGGCGGCGACTTGAACCAACACCTCGCCAGCCTGGGGTTCCGGTTGCGGTGCATCCTCGTAGAAAAGCTGATCCACGCCTCCGTAGCCGTGCAGCAAGACTGCTTTCATAGCTGTGGTTCTCCTTTCGAACGTCGCCGGCCTTGCATAACAAAGGCGCACATAGCAAGACCCATATTCGCTTGGAGGTATGAGACCTTCGCGCTGTTGCTCGGAAAGGCAACAATCTCTGAGATAAGGGCGCGGCCAGTTCCCCGTGACCTGCGGACGCCGTATCATTTCCCATGCACCTAGCGGTCCTTACCCTGGAATTGAGGCTGGAATATGCCCGATCGCTGAAGGATCGGCGCCAGTGCGTTCGCAGTCTGAAAGATTCTCTCCGCCACGGCTTCAACGTATCTGTCGCGGAGTTGGACGAAGTGATTGTGTGGCAGCGCGCCACGGTGGGAATCGCTGCAATTTCAGCTTCCAGAGACTATCTTCGCGGCCAAATGCAGCAGGTGGAAGAGGCAAGTATCCGCATCGTGGAAACACATGGCGGCCAGGTGAGCGACAGTTTCGTCGAATTCTTCCCAGAGGAATAAATCGCCCGAATGGTTGATTGGGTGCAATTTTGATATCCTCATTCGTTTGCTAGTTCTTCGCAGGCAACCGTGTCGATGCGATGGAATGGAAAGGGGTGGCACCATGCCCGAACAACGCGGACGCACGTATCACCAGAACCGTGTGGCGGAAACGCTTCGTGAGGAAATCAGCGCCATGCTGGAGGGCCAGCTCAGCGACCCGCGCATCAATTTCGGCTATGTCAGCGAGGTAGTTCTAGCTCCCGGAGGAAAATCGGCGCGTATCTATGTGGCGGTAGACGGCGACGCCAAAGATGAGGCCGACATGCTTGCCGGCCTGGAAGCGGCGCGCGGATATATTCGCCATCAACTGCTGCAGCGAATGGGCGTCCGGCATATTCCGGATCTGTTTTTCCAGGTGGATCATTCCGAACCGGTGCGAGCCAGAATCGACGAATTATTGGGCAGAGTGGAACGGCGTAATCGGCAGAAGGAAAGGTTGCAGAAAGAGAACGCGGAAACCGCAGCGGCGAAAGAGCCTGCATCGAGCGAGCACGAAACAGAATGAGCGAACCCTCCACGCCCGATCGGCGAACGCCGCGGAAGCCGATGGAAAACGGCGGACACGTCGAGACGCTGACGCGCAACGCACTGGAAGGGCCGATCGTGAAAGTATTGGACGCGATCCAGCAGCGACAGCGCTTTCTGCTGACCTCGCACGCGCGTCCCGACGGCGATGCGGTCGGTTCCCTGCTGGCGTTGTGGATGACCTTAAATGCGATGGGAAAGCAGGCGGAGATGCAGCTTTTCGATCCTGTGCCTGTGATTTATGGAACCCTTCCGGCGGCGGATCAGATACGGCAATTCGCGGGACCCATGGTTGGCTTTGAGCCCGATGCGGTGATCTTTCTGGAGTGCGACAGCGTCGAGCGGTCGCGCCTTGAGGGACTGGACAAAAAATTCCTCATCAACATCGATCACCATTCCAGTGGCACTCTATTCGCCGATGTCAATTGGATTGAAACCAAAGCCAGCGCCGTCGCGGAGATGGTGTATCG
>Ga0134126_10008123_pt1 | contig 13189 bp, 12 predicted proteins | sample KB31752_FD_96881 | JGI IMG/M metagenome (GOLD analysis project Ga0134126, IMG submission 96881) | Terrestrial soil microbial communities with excess Nitrogen fertilizer from Kellogg Biological Station, Michigan, USA - KB3-175-2 | ecosystem: Environmental > Terrestrial > Soil > Unclassified ...
CCTCGATTTCCGTGGCATGATGGCGGCCAACCGTGTGGCGCTACGGCGCTTTTATGAAACAATCGAACAATACGGTCTCGATACGGTTTTGTCGGTGATGGAAGGCACCATCGATCTTTCGGAAAGCGCAGTGCGCCAGAGATTGCGGGATCTTCCCGACGGTGTTTACCGCGCACAGACTTTCCTCGACCATGACGGTATCCAGAACAAGCTCTATCGGATTCACGTCGAGGTGACGAAAGCGGGCCAGGAGCTGACACTCGATTTCTCGAAATCGTCAGACCAGGCGCCGCGCTTTATGAATTGCACGGAATCGGGCCTCCTTGCTGGCGTGCGGGCGGCGATGCTGCCTATCCTTGCCTTCGACATGCCGTGGAACGAGGGCGTGTTCCGGCCACTCAAGGTGATCGCGCGGCCGGGCTCGATCGTGTCCGCCACGTTCCCGGCACCCGTAGGGCAGGGGCCGATCGGCGCTATGTGGCTGGTCGAAACGACTGTCGTGGAGGCGCTGTCGAAACTCGTTGCCACCAGCCCCACATTGATTCGCGAGGCGCAGGCTTCTCCTAACGGTGGCCCTGACCCAATCGGCTTCGAGGGGCGCAATCAATACGGGGAGATCAGCCGCGGCGGTAATTTCGACATGGTTTATGTCGGCGGCGGCGCCTATTCCCATCGCGACGGATTGAGTCCGCAAGGCCACCGCCACATACCGGCGATCCGGCTCCAGAATGTTGAGCGCTCGGAAAGCAATCTGCCGCTTCTCTACCTTTTTCGTAAATTCCTCACCGATACCGGCGGCCCGGGGCGCAACCGTGGCGGCGTCAGCATCGGCCATGGCTATATCCTGCACGATGTCGAGCAAATGGGTGTGCGCTTCGCGTGTCATTGTTACGAGGCACCCTCGTCGCTCGGCATGTTCGGCGGCTATCCTGCCGCCTGCAACACGCGCAAGCTCCAAAAAAAAGCGAATGTCGTCGCGCAGATCGCGGCGGGACATTTGCCCACGAGTATCGTTGGCGAGTTGCAGACCTATCCGGCGAAAATGACCCAGCTCGATTCTTTCTCGAAGGCCGATGTCTATGAGAATGGGCCGAGCGCTGGGGCCGGCTGGGGCGATCCTCTAGAGCGCGAGCCCGAGCGTGTTGCCGAGGACATACGCTTCGAGTTGGTTTCACGCGATGTAGCGCGGAACATCTACGGCGTGATCGTTAAGGACGATGCGAGTGTCGACGCAAGCGCCACCGAAAAGCGCCGCGCCGAGCTTCGCCAGGAACGCCTCGGCTGGAAGCAGGAGAAGATGCTTACGAATGCGCCTGCGCGCGATTCGGATGGCGAAATCTTGGCGCGCTTCGGCGATCGCGCTTCGATCCAGCGCATTGGCGCCGGATCCTGGTTCCGTTGTGATTGCGGCACATGCCTTGCGCCCGCGTCCGAGAACTGGAAGCCTTACGCGCGGCAATCGATCTCGACACCGGCCGATCTTGGTCCGAGGATCGCACTTCACGCCGAAATCGAAGCGATCCGCTATGCCTGCCCATCCTGCGCTCGGCTCCATTGGGTCGAGATCAAGCTTAAGGGCGAAGAGCCGCTGTTCGACTTCCAAATAAAATTATAGGATCGGGAGGGATCGGAATGCCCGAGCATGTTCTGGCCTTGCCGCCGCGATGGGAAAAAGACCTCGACTGCGGCTGGGTCGTGTTCAAGAGCGGCAACGACGACATCCGTGGTTATTTCGCCGAGCCCAAAGGCGGACGCAACCTGCCGGCGATCGTGATGTCGCCAGAGAATCTGGGAGTGATTGAGCATCGCCAGGATGTGACGCGGCGGCTCGCAAAGGCGGGCTATGCTGCGCTGACGGTCGATCCGTACAGCCGGATCGGCGGCCAAAGTCCGCGCGGCTTCACCTCGCATGAAGAGCGGCGCATCAAGGCGACGCTCGCCACCCCGGACGAGCAGGTGGTGCCCGATCTTCAGGCCGCCGCCGATTATCTCGCCGCATTGCCGGAAGTCGACTCCGATCGCATCGGCGCCATCGGCTATTGTTCCGGCGGCGGTCAACTCTATGCCTGGATCTGCGGACGCAGCCGCAACATCAAATGCGCCGTTGTCTATTACGGTGCACCGACGGTGCGCGGCAACGGACGCAGCGACGGCAAAGATCTCGATCGCGCGGTCGACGGGCATAAGCTTCAGATGCCGATACTCGTCCATCACGGTGATGCCGATAAATCCGTCGCCCTAAGCGGAGGGCAGCGCATGGTCGAAGCGTTGAAGAAATCGGATCAGCCGGTGGAATTCTATGTCTATCCTGGCGCGGACCACGCCTTCCATGACGATTCGCATCCTCAATATCACGAAAACGCCGCGGTCGAGAGCTGGCGTCGCACGATCGCTTTTTTCGACCGCTATCTGAAGACTGCGTCCGCGGCAGCCCAGGCGCCATCGGACAAACAAGGGAGGAAGTAATGGCAAACACGGTGTTGCGTTCGCGCTGGGTCATGGCCAGGGGTGTGAAAACCCATTACACCGAGAGCGGCGGTGACGGAAAAATCCTTGTCGCACTCCACGGTGGCGGCGCCGGATCGTCGGGAGTTGCTGGTATGGGGCTCGTCATGGAGAAGCTTGCCGACGATTTCCGCTGCATTGCGCCGGATTCGATCGGTGGCTTTGGCCTCACCGACCCTTATGCCAAAGCGCCGCACGGCCTCAATAGCCGCGCCGAGCATACCGCTGATGTGATCGATGCTCTCTGCCTCGATAAGATCACCATTCTCGGCAATTCCCAAGGCGCGTTTACGGCAGCGCAATACGCCCTGACGCATCCCGAACGGGTCGAGAAGATGATCCTCGTCTCTTCCTTGACCATCGGCAATGCCTTCGGCATCAAGCAAGCGCCGAACGCCGCGATGAAAGCACTGGGCGGCTATGACGGCACCCGCGAGGCGATGCGGCGTCTTCTCGAGGCGCTGATCATCGACAAAGCGCGGATCACAGACAAATTGATCGACGAGCGACAAGCGGCGGCGACGCGGCCCGGCGCGCTGGAAGCCTTTCAGGCGTTTGGCGCCGCGATCGCACGGATGCGCGACGATCCCGTGATGGCGTTGCAGGTCAACATGAAAGACACTTTGCCGATCCTCACCAAGCACATTCCGACGATCTTTCTTTGGGGCGATTCCGATCCGTTCGCGATCCCCGAAACGGGCCGCGCCCTCGAAAAGATGTTGCCCGACGTGAAGTTTCATTGGGTGCACGGGGCCGGCCACCAGGTCCAAACCGATAAGCCCGACGAATCAGCGAAGATTATCCGCGCATTCATCAACGGATGAGGCCGCGCCGTGACGCTCGATCGCTCTTCGATGCCCTTAAGCCCTGATTCGCCCGACCGCATGGAAGGTATGGTGCCCGGCGTGCGTGCAGGGGGATTCTTGTTCCTATCGGCGATCCGCGGCCGCGATCCGCGAGCCGGCGGACATGGCGGCATGGTGGCCGACCCGCTGGAACAGGCGCGACAGGCGTTGCGTAACCTCGAGGCAATATTGAAAGCCTCCGGCGCCACGCTTGCTCACGTCGTCAAGGTCACGCTCTATCTTCATGATCTCGAGCGGCGCAAGGAATTCCATCAGGCTTGGATGGAATTTTTTCCCAAGGATCCGCCGGCGAGAATCGCGGTTGGAGTCGCCGATGCCAACGCCTCGCCGGGCGGCAAGGCGCATTATGCCCTCGATGTGATTGCGCTCGCTCCCTGAGAAAGGATCGCCATGCCAATCGGGTTGGGTCTTGCCGCATCACATGCGCCGAACGTCTTCGTCGCGCCGGACGATTGGGAAGTCCGCTACAAACGGGCGATCGACGACGTGCCGCAGCCGCTCAAGGCAAAGGAAGAAACCCAGGAAGTGCGGCGCGCCTATGGCCGCCGTATCGAGGCCGCCTTTGCGACGCTGCGCGCCAAGCTCGAGGCCTATAAGCCTGACGCGCTGATCATGGTCAGCGACGACCATAGCGAGATGTTCGACGAGTCGCGTTGCAATCCGAGCCTTGCGATGTTCGTCGGCAAGCGCGGCAAGGGCGTGCTCAATCTGCTGAAGCCGGAGACGCTCGACGATCCCGGCGCGGAGGTGATCACGATCAACTGTCACGAGGAACTCGCGAAATTTATCGCTAATGGCCTCGTGAAGCGCGATTTCGACCTCACGCTCTCGCGCCAAGAAGAAACCATCTCGGTCGGCGCGCGCAATATGGGCATGGGGCACGGCTTCTCGCGCATGGGACCGACGCTCGTGCCGCGCAATGATATTCCGGCCGTGCTGCTTTGGCTCAATTGTTATTACGAGCCACTACCGACGGCGCGGCGATGCCTCGCGCTTGGCCGCGCGATCGCCGATGTCGTGCGGGATCGGCCGGAGCGTATCGCCATCCTCGGCACCGGCGGGCTGTCACACGATCCCCGCGGACCGCGGGCAGGCTGGATCGATGAGCCGCTCGATCGTTCGGTGCTGAAGGCCTTTGCCGATGGCGATCCCGATCGCTTGTCCGTCTTGTTCGAGCTCGATTCGGATACCTATCACGGTGGCACCGGCGAGATTCGCAATTGGCTCGTCGCCGGGGCGGCGATGGATCGCTGCAATGCCACGATCATCGACTACATGCCGATCCATCACGCCGTTACTGGGGTCGCTTTCGCCTATTGGGAAAAGATGTAAGGCGCCTCGATGGGGACGATCGTCAGCACCGAGCATTGGCGAAGCGAGGCACGAGCGAGCGGGCCCAAGGTGCGTGTGCGCGATCTGCGCCGGCAGTTCTTGCTGCGCGACCACACCTTCGACGCGCTTGCGGGTGTCAGCGTCGATGTGGCGCCCGGTGAGTTTCTGGCGATCGTCGGTCCTTCCGGCTGCGGCAAGACGACTTTGCTGCGCATTGTCGCCGGTCTCGAGACGCAAACGTCGGGCACGGTGAACATCGCGCAAGAGCCGGGCTCGACGCGCCCGCTCAATGCGATGGTCTTTCAGCAGGAATCCATTTTCCCGTGGAAGAGTGTTCGCGACAATGCTGCGTTCGGTCTCAAAGCGCGCGGCTTCAGTCGCCGTGAACGCTATGCCATGGTGCAGCCGATCCTCGAAAAGGCCGGGCTCAAAGGCTTCGAGGAAGCACTGCCGCATCAGCTTTCGGGCGGCATGAAGCAGCGTGTCGCGCTCGCGCGCGCTTTCGCCAACGATCCCGAAATCCTGCTCATGGACGAGCCCTTTGCCGCTCTCGACGAGCAGACAAAGCTCGTGCTGCAAGCGGAACTGCTGCGAATATGGGAAACTTCCGGCAAGACCGTCCTCTATGTCACGCATTCGATTGACGAGGCGATCACGCTCGCCGATCGCGTCATGGTAATGAGCGCGCGACCTGGGCGAGTAAAAGATTTAATCGACATACATGCCGTGTTCCCAAGGCCGCGCCACGTCGCGGCCGTGAAGTCCAGCCCGAAATATGGCGAGCTCTTCGGCCGCATATGGGGCCAACTCCGCGACGAGGTCGTGGCCGGTGATGTGGTGTCGTCATGAGCGCGCGCGCCGTCAATCGCCTGCTCTCCTTTCTCACACCCGTCGTGCTGCTCGCGATCTGGGAAGGCGCGGCACGGCTGGGATGGATCGACATCCGATTCTTCTCCATGCCGAGCGCGATTTTCAAAGAATTCGTGACGATGCTTGAATCCGGCGAGCTCGTCATGCACACGCTCATCAGCCTCGAGCGCATTTTTATCGGATTTACCATCGGCGTGCTGATCGGCTTGGCGCTAGGCCTCGCAATCGCGCTGATGCCGCGGGTTGCGGCGATCCTGAAGCCGCTGGTCGACGCGACGTTTCCGATTCCGAAGGTCGGACTCTTGCCGCTCGTCATCATCCTTTTCGGCGTTGGCGAGGGATCGAAATACGCCATCATCGCCATCGGCGTTCTTTACCTCATCCTCATCAACACGGTGGCCGGCGTGCGGCAGATCGAGCGCATCTATCTCGATGTGGGACGCAACTATCACGCCGGACGGCTCATGATGTTCACCGACGTCGCCTTTCCAGGTGCCCTGCCGATGATCATCGCCGGCATGAAGATCAGCATGGGCGTCTCGCTGATTCTGATCGTCACAGCCGAATCCCTGGCCGCAAAAAGCGGCATCGGATTTTTGATCTGGACAACCTGGCAGGTTTTCGAAGTCGAGAAGATGTATGTCGGCCTGTTCATGGCTGCCATTATCGGTATCTGTCTCACTGCGTTACTCGATTGGATCGAACACGTGGTTGTTCCGTGGCGGCAGCCTTGAAGCGGAGCTGTCACAAAATGTTTCATGCCACCTTGGGGAGGAAGAAGATGGAAGCGGACTATTTTCAAAGTATTCGGAAGCGTGTCAGCAGTGCAGCTCTCGCGATTTTTTTTGTTCTCGCGATATCACACGCTGTTGCCGCGGCCGACGCAAAGCTAACGCCGGTGCGGATTGGGGTGATTGGTATTCTTGCAGAAGCTGGGCTCTATACCGCCGTCGAAGAAGGCTATTTCAAGGACGAGGGGATCGATATCCAGTTCGTGCGCGGCGCGTTCGGCCCGAATGGGTTTGCCGCTCTGGCGACGGGTGACATTGGAGCTATGGGCGGCGCTTTTGGTGTTGAGACCGTGAATGCGATCCGTCGCGGGCTCGACGTAAAGATGGTCGCGTCGATGAACAACTACATTCAGGGTTGGGATGCGGGTTATCTCACCGTGCGGAAGCAGCTCGTGGATTCCGGGCGCGTCAAGGATTGGCGTGATCTCAAGGGGCTGAAGGTGGCTCTCGATGCTCCCGGGCCGAACCTCACGGATTATTTCGCGAGCCATTATCTCGCGCGCGGCAATCTTGCGGTGAAGGATGTCGAAGTCGTCAACGTGCCCTTCGACCAAATGATGACAGTTCTCAAAACCGGCGGAGCGGACGTTGCTCATACCTCCGAGCCGCAGACAACAATCATCGCCAACAGTGGCGCGGCTGTAAAATGGCGGCCTGTGAGCGACTATGCGCCGCCGGGACTCTCGGTCGCGATTCTCCACTTCGGACCATCCATGATAAAGGACCCTGAGCTCGCAACGAAATTTCTGGTCGCCTATCTCCGCGGAGCACGTTATTACGACAAGGAAGTCCAGGATCGCGCGGAGCGCGACAAGATCGCGGCGATTCTGATGAAATACACGCCAGTGAAGGATCGTGCGCTTTACGATAAAATCACTTTTCCCTACGCGCCTCCGAACGGCGAGATCACCATGTCGGGGCTTACTGACATGGCGCACTATTTCGCAATGCATGGGGGCCCCGACATTGGCGATGCGAAGAAGTTGATCGATGATCGTTTTCGCGAGGCGGCACTGAAGAAGATTGGTCCGGCAGCAAAATAGTCAAACCCAGCGGATCGAGCGCCGCCTAGACGAGGCGGCGCTCAATCCGCACGAAATCGCTGCGATAGCGACCTTCGGAGTAGGAGATCAGCGTGCCGGAGGTATCGAGTACCCAGCGCTCGACGACGACGATCGGCGCGTTCAATGTAATGTCGAGAAGATACGCGATTTCGGCATCGGCAACATCGACGGTGACAGATTGGTCTGCGGTCGCGCCGCGGAAAAGTCTTGATTGCTCGACGGTCTGGTAACCCTGCGCCTTATAAACTTCGTCGGCACCGATCTCCTCGACGATGCGACTGTCGGTATACGTGGCACCGACGAGATATGGCACACCCTCTCGCTTCACTAGGCGCCGTACCACACCGTACCCTGCCGCCAACGTGCCGCGGATATGACTGGGCGCGTCAGGAAGGCGGCCATCCGGATCGAATTCAAGGATTTCCGCTGTGAGCTGACCGCGCATGGGATCGAGCGGCCCCCAAGCGGCTGGGACGGAGAACCAGAGGTCGTTGCGTGGCCGTCCGATCACAACCGTCCCACGGCCACGCCGGCTTGAGATCAGCCCCTCTCGCTCGAGAAAACCCAGTGCTTGACGAACTGTGTCCCGCGCGATGCCGAATTCGGCGGCAAGATCGAGAAGCGTGGGTATGTTCTGTCCCTCGGCCCAGCGGCCGGTCTCGATCTGATGTCGAAAATGAAGAATGAGCTGCGCGTAGATCGGAGTGCCGTCGCCAAGCCCATTACCCGAGAGATCCCGGCGTGCAGCTTTGAGAGGTCTCGCGCGATGTCGCGCCGCTTTGCGCCGACCTTGGGATGCCATCAAGGCTTGATCCGCTCGAAGACGCGTACGCAATCGCCGCGGAAATAGCTGGTGGAATCCATCAGTATCGCGCCATTGCGTCCTGTCGCCCATTGATGAACAATTGCTATCGGCGCGTTAAGCGAGATCTTTAATTGGCGTGCCGTTTCTTTGTTGGCGATGCCAAAGGTCAGCGTCACATTTGCATGCGCGATCTCATTTGGCTCGGCATCATGCACCAGGGCAAGCGAAGCGCGCTTTGGCAGCGCGGCTTTCGAAACCTGCAGCAGATCCAGTCGAAAGAAGCAATTTTCGACGCAAATCGGCTGACCGCGCCGACGATGAATTCGCCTAAGGAGTCGATAGCTGCCCGTGCCCGACTTAGTTAGAGTCGGAACGAATGGGAGCTTCCGCGGCATGGCTGCGCGTCGCGTTTCAATCTCGATATCTCCAGGCAGGTCGAGCGCGGTCTCAAGACTGGTCGGAATGTCATACCATTCTTGGCGCGCGGGCTTCGTCATCACGAAGGTACCGCGTTTGCGGTAAGCCTTCAGCAGGCCCTCACGCACGAGGCGATCGACCGCCTTGCGGACAGTAGTGGTGTTCACGCCGAATTGCCGGCCGAGCTGCTCATGGGTCGGGACCTGGCGTCCTACCGCCCATTCGCCATTCTCTATTAGGCGGCGGAAGATGGTGGCGAGCTGGATATAGATGGGAAAGAGCCCGCGCCCGATGAACGCGGCAGGATATCGGGTGGAGGGCGAGGAGTCCGGCATAAGACCTTCGATGCGGCGGACAATTCTAGCCCGCGGCTCCAGCGAAGAAAACCGCGACGGGCTTGCGCGTCGCGACTACCGCCTCGCCGATCCTTCCATTGATCTTCGGCCTTATATCGTGCGTCAGATTACGCCGCAAGGTGAGGTGCGATTTACTTGCCCTCGAGCGCGGCGAAGGGACCGGCAGCATAGACGGCTCGGCCGCCAACGAGTGTTAGAAGAGATTGAAGCTGCGCAACCCCGCCGACCGTTATTGCCAAGTAGTCGTGATCCAGCACAGCAAGGTCGGCGAGGCGGCCCGGCTCGAGCGTGCCGCGCTCGGCCTCGTCCTTGGCGAACCAAGCACTGCCCGCCGTATAGAGGCGCAGGGCGTCGGACCGATTCGGTATTTCGTCGGAGCCGCGCAGCGCTGTGCCGGCGACGCTCTTGCCATCCAGTATCCAACGCAAGGCCACGAAAGGATTGTAGCTCATCACGCGATGTGCGTCGGTCCCAGCTCCCATCGAAAGTCCGAGCTTGAGGCCAGTGACAATCGGCGGAGCACGTGTTGCCGCTTCGCCACCCGCACTTTTCAGAAAACGGTCGCCCGAAAAATACATTGCATCTTGGAACGCCCATCCGACGCCCAGCGCCTTCATGCGCGTGAGACTAGCCACCGATGCATCGTCGAGGTGATCGACAATCCAGTGCAGCGGTGCAATCTTTATCTGCTCGTTTACGCGTTCAAAAATATCGAGCAGATGCGAGACCGACGAATTATGCTGCCAGTGCATGCGCAACAGCATGCCTCGTTCGGCGGCCCATCGTGCAACCTCGTAGAATTGCTGCTTTTGCTGCTCGCTCGGAGCGTCGTTATTGTAGAGTCCCCAAGTGACGATCTCGCCGATGCCGGTGAAGCGCAGATAGTCGTCACCGAATCCGGCAGGCAGCATCTGGGTCAAGTCCTGGAATGTCTTGAGCTCGTCAGTGCCGGGCGCCAACGCCGAAAGACTGTAGGAGACGCGCACGGTCATTTCGTGACGCGCCCACACGGCAAAGAGCGCGCGATAACTTTCGGGCGTGAGACCCACGCCTCCTGGATCGACCACACCCGTCATACCGAGGCGATTGAGCTCGCGGAAAAATTTCTTGGTGCCTGCGACCTGGTCGGCGAAACTCGGCGCCGGCAGGCGCGCGAAAAGCACGCCAAACTCGCGGATCGTGCCGGTAATGGCGCCGGTCGGTTCGCCATTCGTTTCGCGTTCGAGCTTGGCGCCGCTCGGCAGATCCGCCTCCGATGCGATCTTGAGCGCCGTTAAAGCGGGCTCAGTCAGCATTGCCCATTGATAGAAAAGCTGCACGTAGACCGGACGGCCCGGAGCGGCGGCGGCAAGTTCGGCCTGAGTCGGCCGCCGCTTTTCGGAAAATTGTTCTTCTGTCCAGCCGCCGGCAACAATGATCCACGTGCCAGGCGGCGCCGCCTTCGCGGCCTCAGAGATACGGTTTAACGCTTCGGTCAGACTTCCCGCATCAATCCAGCTTACTTCCGTGGCGAAGCTCAACGCGGCGCGGATCGCGTGCATGTGCGAATCGATTAGGCCGGGGATCACGGTACGGCCACCGAGATCGACGATCCGTGTCTGGGCACCAGCGAGGGCTCGTATTGCCGCATCGTCGCCTGTCGCAAGAACGCGGCCAGCCGAAACTGCTAGCGCAGACCGCACGGAATTAGCAGCATCCTCGGTCACGATCTTGCCGTTGACGAGGATCGTCTCCGGCGTCTCGGCCCAAGCGCATCCTGCCCTGAGCGTGAGCAGCAGAAGGGCGAGTGCGGCGCGGCTCAATGCGGTCAAGCTCAATATCCTGCTGGTGCAGGCCTTTCCGGAATGTCCTGGACCCTGTCCCAATGCGTGACGATGAGGCCGTGCTTCATGCGATAGCTATGGCATAAGAGCGGCATCGACGGCTAGGAAGCTGTCGGCGTTTGCGCCTGAAGCGGAAATGCTCGGTAATTCAATTGCCTACAACCGGGTCATGGGCAACCTGAGAGTTGTTTGGCATAGGTGGCTGCGGGTCCCTGCACCAAATGAGCGCCAGCCCAAAGTGCCGCGCTTTTGCGCGGTCATGTTTGCACTCAAAAGGCGCCCGCTTAGGACGCCACCAGCCGCGGCAAGGGTTCGCGTCTTGTCTGGGCCAGCCGGGCCGTTTGCGGCCCGCGCTGCTCGAGCTGGTCGAGATACTCATCGAGTGTCGCGGCGCGATGCGCGGCGGTGTGGGCGGCGAGCACCCGCCGCCGCGCGGCACGGCCGATGGCAGCGCGCTTTTCCTCGGGCATCGCGAGAAGCTGCATCACGGTTTCCGGGTCGTCGGCGACCGCAATCTCCTTCTGCGGCTGCAGCATCTGATCGAGACCGCGCCAAGAATCCGACACCATCGGTGTCGCGCAAGCGGCCGCTTCGAAAATGCGCACGCTCGGGCTGTAGCCGAGCGCGACCATGTCGTCGCGCGTGAGGTTGAGCGCCCAGCCCATGCTCGAATAGAAGCGGGCGTGGCGCGATGGCGGCAGGTGATCGATATGGTCGACATTCGCTGGCCAGTCGACATTTTTCGGATATTGCGCCCCGGCGACGACGAATCGCCGATCAGGCGAGCGCCGGGCCGGCTCGAATAGCAGCTTCTCGAGTTTGGGTTGGCGGTCCCGGCTGTACGTGCCGAGATAGCCGATATCCCAACGCCGCCGCGCCTTCGTCGGGCGGTAAAGCGCCGGATCGACAGAGCAATAAAGCGGCCGCGCGCTCGCCGCGCCGTAGCGGCTCTCGATCAGGTCGAGCGTCGGCCCGCCGGTGAAGGATAGATACAAATCGAAATTCGGGATCAGCGACGGTGCGAGATATTCGTGATCGTTCTGACGGAGCTTGGCCAAGGTTACGGGCGTGTCGATGTCATAGAACGCAGTGATGCCCGTGGCGTGCTCTTGCACGAAGCGGGCGACGGCGACGCCATCTGGCACGTACGAGCCGATTACCACAAGATCGGCATTGGCGATCTCGTCCCGCCAGCCAGCGAGCTCGGCAACGCGTTTATAAAAAGCGAGCGTACAATAGCGCGGCCTTTTCACGTCCCGATGGGCGGCATACCAGCGCCGGTCGCGCTCGAGGAAAAGAATTTGGTACCCGCGTTCTGCCAGGGCTTTCAGCAGCGCACGATAGGTGGAGGCATGGCCGTTGCCCCAGGAAGAGCTGAGGCTGAGGCCGAGTACGACAATGCGCCGATCGACACCAGATCTCATGCCGCGGCCCTCGCGCGCTTTTCCGCGAGACGAGCCTCGAGGAGCGCGTTCACCTCGGTCGCGCGCTGCCGATACGTGTGATCGGCGAGAACGCGGGCATAAGCGCGGGCGCCGATGCGCCGCGCGTCGGCGCGGGTGAGGCTCTGTAGCAACGCGGCGACCTCGCCTCCGTCGCGCGCGACGAGAATTTCGCGCCCCGGCTCGAGGAAGAGCTCGATACCGGTCCAAGCATCGGTAACGATACAGGCGCCGGCGCCCGCGGCCTCGAAGATCCGCGTCGCCGGCGAATAGCCGGTTAGCGCCATGCTGTCGCGTGCGATATTGAGAACCGCTATCGGTGTCGCGTTGAAGGCGTTGTGTTGCTCGGTCGAGACGTGGCCGAGCGCGACGACATTCGCCGGTAACGCTTTCGTTTCCCAGCCCGAGCCGCCGAGGACGAAGCACTTCTCCGGCAGGCGTGCGGCGACCTCGAGGAAGAATTCCTCGACCCGGCGCTCGCGATCGGGCAAGCGATTGCCGAGAAAGGAGAGGTCGCTAGCGAAGCGCGGATCAGAGGCTGCAGGATGATGCGTATCGGCATCGAGCGCGTTGTAGATCGGCTTACAAAGGCGCGCGCCCAGGCTTTGATAAGCGTTCACGACCGGGGGACCGCCGCCGTAGGTGAAGACGAGATCGAGGCGCGGCAAGAGCCGCCGCAGCGGATGATCGGGTGCCGCGCTGATCTCGGCGAGGGTTGCCGGCGCATCGACATCCCAAAAAAGATAAAGCGCGTCCTCGCGGTGTGCTTCGGCCAAACCTTCGAGCAAGAGATCGTCGAAAAGGCCAACGCCGCTGGCCTTGACGACGACATCGGCTTGCGTCGCGGCCGTGATCACCGCCCGCGCCGCTTCCACCCTCGCCGGGTAGACTTCGACCCGTGCCCAAGGCGGCGGCTCG
>Ga0134126_10008124_pt1 | contig 13189 bp, 14 predicted proteins | sample KB31752_FD_96881 | JGI IMG/M metagenome (GOLD analysis project Ga0134126, IMG submission 96881) | Terrestrial soil microbial communities with excess Nitrogen fertilizer from Kellogg Biological Station, Michigan, USA - KB3-175-2 | ecosystem: Environmental > Terrestrial > Soil > Unclassified ...
ACGGTCTCCATCTCCATGCCGGAAAAGCCGATCGCCGAATCGCCCGAGACGGAAACGATCGGACGATCAGGATGCACCACCGCCGCGGCGACGCAGAATCCCATGCCGATGCCCATCGTGCCGTAGCTGCCGGCATCCAGACGCAGGCGCGCGTTCCGGTTCGGCATCTGCGTGCGGCCGATATCCATGGTGTTAGCACCCTCACCGATGATCACCGCGTTTTCCGGCAACCAGGCGCTGATGTCCTTGAAGGCGCGGTAGTAGTTCGTTGGCGTCGAATTGTCGTCGATCATCGGCTGGATCTGCTTGGCATTCGCTGCCGACTTCTGAGCAATCGCCGCATGCCAGGGCGTGTCCTTCGGGTAGAACCACTGCCGGCTCTCCAGCGCCTTGTTGAGCTGGCCGACGACCGCCTTGCCGTCACCCACCAGCGCCACCTCAGCCGGCACGTTCTGGCTGATCGCCTCGGGGGCGATATCGAGCTGGACAATCCGCACCTTCTTGTTGAAGCGCGGCGGCAGGCCGAAATGCATGATCCAGTTCAACCGAGCGCCCATGAGGAAGATGACATCGGCTTCCTGCAGGGCGTGGCTGCGGGCGGCACCCACGGACAGCGGATGGCTGTCATCCATGACGCCCTTGCCCATCGGCGAGGCCAGGAACGGAAGCTGCGTGCGTTCGATGAAGGCGCGCACTTCGTCTTCCGCGCGCGACCAGCCCATGCCCTTGCCGACGATGACCAGCGGCCGCTCCGCCGATTCCAGAGCGTTCAGCGCCTTGTCCACATCCTCCTGCATCGCCTGCATGCGTGGCGGATCGGCCACGGTCGCGGCGGCGTGCACCTTTTCCTCATCGATCTCGCCCAGGATGATGTCGTCGGGCATGTCGAGATAGGTCGCACCCGGGCGCCCGTAGATCGAATTGCGTACCGCCATTTCGACATAGAACGGAATGCGGTGCACGTGCTCCACCGCGTGGGCGAACTTGCAGAACGGCGCGGCGATCTGCACCTGCCGCTCCTCCTGGAATGCCCCCATGCCGTTCTGATGGGTGGCGGAAGCGCCGCCGATCAGGATCATCGGCCAGCAATTCTGTTGCGCGTTCGCGAGCCCCGCGAGACCGTGCACGACGCCGGGGCCCGAAACCACCAGGCAGGCGCCGGGCCGGCCTGTCAGGTAGCCGGCAGCCTGCGCGGCGTAGGAAGCCGACTGCTCATTCCGCATGCCGATATATCTGATACCGACCTTCTGCGCCGCCTCGGCGATCGGCCCCACCGGGAAACCGACGATCCCGAACATGTATTGGACGCCCTGCTGCTTCAGGCTCTGCGCCATCAGCGTCGCGCCATTGATCTTGCTCATGTTTCTCTCCCGTCCAGTGGGCCGGATGCCGGCCGGCGCGCCGGATGCGTCCGGTCCTGGCTGGCGGAGACTGCCCGATCGAAAGGATCGCGCATTTTGCCGGATGTGCAAATGGCGGCGGGGCCTCGCCGCCCTTGCGTGCCGGCCCCGCGGGCGCGATGCCCAGGGCTGCGTAATCCGCCATTGTCCGTACGCCAATTCGGTCTATGTGATGCTGGCAAACCCGGAACCCGCGGGATTTCGGCTATGCCGTGCGCAGGCTGGCGCGGCGGCTGCGAGGCGCAGCCAGGCTCAGCCGGCTTCCGGCGGAAGGCGGGTATGGCAGGCTGTACGATGAAGGAGGGATGACGATGGCTGAACTGACCGACAATACCGATCGCCAGCGGTTCGAGATGGCGGTCGACGGGTCGGTGGCATTCGTCACCTATCGCCTGCATGGCGATACCCTCACGCTCCTGCACACGGAGGTGCCTCCGGCTCTCGGCGGCCGCGGCATCGGGTCGGCACTCGCGCAGAACGTCCTGGACGAAGCACGCCGGCGCGGATTGCACGTCATTCCACGCTGCGAGTTCCTTGCCGGCTACATCCAGCGCCACCCAGCCTATGCCGACCTTGTCGCGAAGTCCGGTTCGGGCGGCACTGCATGAGCGCCGTCCCCTCCTACCCGATACCGGAGACACCGGAACGCCGCGCTGCGATCACGCGAGAGATCGAGGCAGCGACGGGTCTCAATGATGCACTTCTGGAACGCCTCGTCCGCACCTTCTACGGCGCCGCGCGGCTGGACCCGCTGATCGGCCCCATCTTCGATCGCGTGAAGGACTGGGAGGCGCATATCGCGCAGATCACCGCGTTCTGGTCATCGGTGGCGCTGATGACCGGCCGCTATCACGGCCAGCCGATGGCGGCGCACATGCCGCTGCCACTGGAGCCCCCGCATTTCGTGCGCTGGCTGGCACTGTTCGAGGAAACAGCCCGTTCGCTTTGCACGGAGGCCGGCGTCGCCCATTTGATGCAGCGTGCGCGCCGGATCGCGCAAAGCCTGGAAATGGGCGCCGCCGTCCAGCGCGGTGAGCTGCCGCGGCGCCATCGGGCCGGATAACGCGGAGACGGGAGGCGGAAATGAACCTTGCCGACACCCTGCTGGTCGTGAGTTTCCGCCACCGCATTCGCGAGCCGGATATCTACGCCGGGCTGGCGCGGTTCGGGGAAATCCTCGGGCATGACGTCGACGAAGGCGAATTTCGAGACGCTGTCTCCGCGGCCATCGCCGCCGGACAGATCCATGATCCGGTGCGCCTGCCGCCTGGGGCCTTGCAGTGCCACTGGCATCTGGAGCTGACACCGAAGGGCGTCGTCAAGGCCCGCACATTGCTTGCATCCGCCGAGGCGTCACCAAAGCAATCGTAACTACCAGCGACCTGGATCGGCGCGCGATGCCAACCGGCGGAAGCGCTGCACGAGTCAGCGCTTCCGCCGGTTGGCACAAGATGGCGCATAACGCAGTGTGTTTCCGACACAACCGCGAACGACCCGCGCCACAATGCAAGCTGTCCTTCGAGTTCCCGTCTTTTACGGCTGGCGCGTCGTCGCTGTCTGTTTCGTCGCTGCCGTTTTCACCTGGGGGTTCGGCGTCTACGGCGCCAGCGTCTATCTCAGCGCGATCACGAAACAGCACGGCTGGTCGGTCTCTCTGGTGTCCGCCGCCGTTACGATCTTCTATCTCATCAGCGCACTCTCGCCCACGCTGACGGCCAGCCTCATCGGTCGCTTCGGCGCGCGGCCGGTCTTCGTCGGCGGGGCACTCGCCCTTGGCCTCGGAACGGCAGCCGTCGGCCATATTGCGACTCCCTGGCAGCTCCCTGTCGCATTCATCATGCTTGGCGCCGGCTATTCCTCGCTCTCGCTCACGGGGATCAGCACGACCCTCGCGCCGTGGTTCGAGCGGCACCAGGGCCGCAGCGTCGCGATCGCCCTCACGGGTGCCAGCTTCGGCGCGATGCTGGTCGTGCCGGCGCTGTCCTCGGCGATCGCCCAATTCGGCTTTGCCGCCGCGACGCTGGCGGGCGGGGTGCTGACGGTGGCGGTGCTGGCGCCGCTCGCCGCCATCGTGCTGCGCTACCGCCGGCCGCAGGAGCTGGGTCTGGCGCCGGACGGCACGCCCGTTCCTGCCACGGCATACCACGGCGCCCGCCGTTCGGCGGCGCCGGAGTGGAGCCGGCGTTCGGCCATGCGCACTGTGGCCTTCTGGAGCACTACCGTCGGGTTCGCGCTGGGGCTTCTGGTGCAGGTCGGATTCTTCACCCACCAGGTGATGTTGGCCAAACCGTTTCTGGGCGTGTCCGGCGCCGGCTGGCTGGTCAGCGCCACCGGTTTCGCCAACATGCTCGGACGCCTTGTTCTGGCGCGCATCGTCGATCGTCTGCCCCTGCGCCCCTATACCGCCGTCATCCTCGCCACGCAGGCGGTCATGCTCGGCCTGATCGCGCTGTACTCCACCGTTTCTGTCCTGATCGGCGCGAGCCTGATCTACGGGTTCTGCCTGGGGCAGATCACCACGCTGTCACCGATCATGGTGCGGCGCGAGTTCGGTGCGGCCGCCTTTGGCGTGATCTACGGCGCCGCGGCGACGCTGATCCAGCTCACGTCCGCTTTTGGTCCGGGCCTTTACGGTGTGCTGCATGACGCATTCGGCGGCTATCCTCCGGTGTTGGGCCTTGCCGGCGGCGTGGAGTTGGTGGCGATGGCCGTTATTCTGCTGGGCGGTCCAATCGGCCGCAGGGCCGGCAAACCGGTGGACCTATCGCATAGGTGATGGCACATCCGCGGGGTCAGGCCCCGCGCCGGCGACATAGCGGGTCACCGAATGCCCATGGTACGGCACCGGGATCGTCGGCCGCATTCCTAGCTTGCGCGCAACATTGACCGACGCCGTGTTCGCCGGATCGATATCCGCGATCACCGCATCGAGTCCGAGCGTGTTGAGCGCATGAGCGAGCACCGGCCGCGCCGCTTCGGTTGCGTAGCCGCGCCCCCAGGCGCTGCGCACGAGGCGCCAGCCAATCTCGATTTGCGGGCCATGAAGGTTGAGCGGTGCCAGCAGAATCCAGCCGGCGAACCCCTCGGAAGCAATCACCGTCCAATAGCCCATACCGTCGGGATAGGTGTGCTGCATGCGCGCTTCCACGAACCGGCGATGGGCGACCGGATCGGTCCACGGGCCGGCGACGAAGCGCGTGACCAGCGGATCGCGATCCATGGCGAGGCAGTCCTCGAGAGCCGCCATTGTGCGGGGGCGGATCGTGAGTCGCGATGTCCGGAAGACTGGGAGCCGCGCATTCATGCAGGCCGACCGGGGACGGTCACAGCACAAGCTGAGTCTGCGTCACCAGCGCGACCAACTTGCCGCCTGGCAGGGTAATCCGGGTCTGCCACACCATGGTGCGGCGCCCGCGATGGATTGGCGTTGCCTCACCGGTAAGGCAGGTGCCGACGGGTGCCGCGCCGATGAAGTTGGTCTTGCTTTCGACGGTCGTGGTGCCGGCGCCTTCCGGCAGGTTGGCGACAGTGCCCATGGCGCCGAGCGTGTCGGCAAATGCCATGATGGCACCGCCATGCAGGACGGCGGGGCGGGTGCACAGCTCGTCGCGCACGGTCATTTCGGCAACAATTCTATCCGGCTGGGCGGAGACGATCTTGATGCCGAGCAGCGCGGCGAATGGCAGGGGAGACGCGTTGAAGCGTTCGGCCAGGTCGGATGCTGACTGGGTCATCTCGCCGCTCCGTGCGTGTTGCCGAGTAGAGTGGCGCCGTTCCGATAGAGGCGCAAATCGGCGAAGGGATACCCGCGACGCGGGGGCGCGAGTGATTTATCCGCCTGCCTTGCGGCCCATCCGGCCGGTGGCAGGAACCATCAGACGGTCGTGGCCGGTGGTCACCTGCGGCATGTCGTTGGCGACAATCGTTGCGGAGACTGAGCGGAAATCCGCGTCAGGGTCCAGAGTTTGCAGCGTCCACTGTTTCGCGGGGCGCGCGCCCTTCGCGGTCCCGGTCTTTATCCTGGCGGATTTTCGGGCAGCGGTTCGGTCCGCTTCCATCAGGGTGACAAGTGTCATGACGCCGACCGAGCGGTGGATCTGCATGGGTGTCGCCGATCAGTGGATCGAATGGGGTAGAGCTGCATGAACATGCAGCTTCGCTGTCTGGTCGTCCGCCAACGTCATCGAAGGCGCTTTGCGCCTTTGGAACATCAGTCTTGCACTGGCGAACATCTCCGCAAGCGATTCAAGTGAACCCAGGGTGCAGTCGGCACCCGGTGCGGAAAGCAGTGCGATCCGCAAAGCACGTTCGGCGCGTGCGGATTCGCCCGCCTGAACGAGGCTTGCCGCGTGCAGAAGGTGCTTCTCGTCTTCCCCCACCTGCGGGCAGTGCGGGCAGTGGATAAGAATGGTCCGACGGGTGGCACGCGCCAGAGCGGCCATGAGCCGGTCCACCAAAAATGCCGCATCAGGCGTTCCGGCTATCGCCATGGCATCGCACAGGCGGGGCAGCGGATCGATACCCTCACGGTGATCCGCAACCCACCATCGCACCGCCAGCAAAAACACGCATTCCGCCGTATCGAGTTCCTGCATCGTGGCGGGATATCCGGAGTCCGGAAAGACGAGTCGAATGACCTGACCCATGAAAACCTCCTTGTTTAACGAGGCGCTACAAAAACCGACACCGATGCGGAATTGCGGTGTCTTTCCCCCTGGCCGTCATGACGCGATGTTGCGTCGGCAAGCCGTGACCCGGCCCGATGCCCGATCTCCCGCAAAGCCGGTTCGGCCGAATCGCGCAGTGCCGTCGCCATGATTTGCAGAACGTCGGGTGACGCAGTCGCGACCGCCTTCTCAAACCAGCAAGCAGCGCCGACAATATCTCCGACTCGCGCGAGGCATGACGCGAGATTGTACTGGCCGCGATAGTCGCCGCCTTCCGCGGCACGACGGTACCAGGCGACGGCGGCGGCCGGATCGGCCGTCACCTCCCACCCTTCTTCCAGAAAGCGCCCAACAAGGCTCATCGACTTGGCGTGCTGCTGGCGCGCGGCGCGCATGTACCACGCGAACGCTGCCTTGCGATCGCGCGTGATGCCGCGGCCTCGCAGCAGCATGTTGGCAAAATTGTACTGCCCCCAGTCGAGCGATGCCTCGGCCGCCCGCCGGTACCACGCCACGGCCGCGGCATCGTCCCTGCCGACGCCCCACCCGTTCTCATAGCAGCGGCCGGCCATGTTCATCGCCGGTGGGTGGCCGGCATTGGCCGCGACGCTGAACCATCTGAAAGCACGTGGCGAATCGTGCCTCGCCCCGCGCCCGTCCAGTAGCATCTGGCCCAGCAGCACCTGCGCCTCCACCAGGCCATAGCGCGCCGCTGCCTCCATCCACGGCCCGATTTCCTCCGGTCGGCCGCCAAGCATCCTGCTCAGCTCATCGCGTGTCAGCGTCCGCAGTGCGGACAATCGCACACGCGGCTGCTCGGTCTGCGGCTTCCTCATAAGTCGCACTCGGTTGCTCCTCGTCGTCCACGGGTCTTGCCAGCGGGTGCGCAATGGCATATCGAGAATGCGAGTCATTCGCAAGTAGTCAGGAAGACCGATGCCGACCCGACCCGATACAGCAACCCCTGCCCCGCCCACCCTGCGTTTCTTGGCAGGAACCATGGTAGGCGTGACGGCAGCCCATTTCGGTGTGCCGCATGCGGCCGAGGCGCAGACGCCTGCCGAAGCGCCTGTGCAACTGCCGCAGGTGTCCGTGGAGGGAAACCAGGGCGGCCAGGGCAGCTATCAGACGCTGACGCCAAGCTACAACAAGCTGACGGGACCGCTCGTCGAAACCCCGCAGTCGATCACCGTCGTGCCAAGCCAGCTAATGCAGGATCAGGGTGTCACCACGATGCGCGACGCCCTGCGCAATGTGCCCGGCGTCAGCCTGGCGGCCGGCGAGGCTGGCCAGCAAGGCGACAACCTGTCGATTCGCGGTTTCAACTCGCAGAACGACTTCTACCTCGACGGCATGCGCGATTTCGGCAGCTACTATCGCGACCCGTTCAACCTGCAGGCGGTGGAGGTGCTGAAAGGCCCCGCCTCCGTGCTGTTCGGCCGCGGCTCCAGCGGCGGCACAATCAATCAGGTATCGAAGCAGCCGCTACTGCAATCAATCACCAGCGGCACCTTTGCCTTCGGCACCGACGGGACTGTGCGATTCACGTCGGACGTGAACCGTCAGATCACCGGCCTGGATGGGTCCGCTATCCGCCTCAACCTCATGGGCAACCTCAACGGCACGGCAGGACGCGACGTGACCGAGTGGCGCCGGTTCGGCTTCGCCCCCGAAATGGCGTTCGGCCTCGGCACCAGCACGCGCCTGACGCTGCAATATCTGCACCAGCAGTCGTACGACACGCCCGATTACGGCATCCCGTGGCTGAACGGCACGCCGGCCCCTGTCGCACACCAGAACTTCTACGGCTACGACAGCAGCGACTTCTTCCGCACCATCGTCGATATAGGCACCGTGAAGCTGGAGCACGACATCAACGACAACATCACCGTGCGGAACCAGCTCCGCTACGGCAGCTACAAGCGCGATCTGCAGGTGACCGAACCGCAGATCATCGGCTTCGGACTCGCCACCAATTTCATCAATCCGGGCGTGCCGCTGTCGTCCGTGCTCGTCACCCGCCACGTGATCGGAGTGTCCAGCCAGGAAACGCTATTGGATAATCAGACCGAGGGCGTGTTCCGCTTCAAGACCGGGCCCGTCTCACATGCCTTGCTGGCCGGTGTGGAAGTTGCACGCCAGACCTCCGATCCCACCCGCATTGCCTTTCCGAATACGACAACCAGTTTGCTGTCGCCCAATCCCTCCTCCCCGGCCTTTCCGGGAGGCGGCACACCGACAAGCATCCAGGGCACAACCGTCAACAACTATGCCCTCTACCTGATGGACACCATCAGCCTGGGCGAGCACTGGGACCTGCTCGGCGGCTGGCGCTGGGATCGTTTCAACAGCAGCTTCCATCAGATCATCCCGCCGCCGACATCGCTTTCCAGGAACGATGACCTGCCGACCTACCGCGCGGCCCTGGTCTACAAGCCGAACGTCAACAGCAGCGTGTATTTTTCCTACGGCACGTCCTTCAATCCTTCCGCCGAGTCGCTCAGCCTCAGCGCGGCAACCGCCTCCGTCGCGCCGGAAAAAACCACGACCTATGAGCTCGGCACGAAATGGAATGTCCTTGACCAACGGCTGTCACTGAACGCGGCCGTCTATCAGATCCAGAAGGCGAATGCCCGAGAGGTGAATCCGGCCGACCCCACCACCGACATCCTTGCCGGCAATTACCGCGTGCGAGGCTTCGAGATCGGCTTCAGCGGCTATATCACCGATGTTTGGGAAGTCTTCGGCGGCTACTCTTTCAACGACGCCGAGGTCGTCTCCTCCCCCAATTCCGCCGAAGTGGGCCACAGCCCGCCCAACGCGCCGCGCAATACACTGAGCCTTTGGACCACCTATCGCCTGCCCTGGCACGATCTGGAGATCGGCGGGGGTATGAACTACGTGTCCAGCCGCACCGCCAGTTCCACACCGGCGCGCGGCACCAACGTCATCCTGCGGGCGCCCGGCTACTGGACGATGCAGTTGATGGCCAAGTATCCGATCACGCCGAATCTGAGTGCGCAAATCAATCTTACGAACGTCACCAACACCTACTACTATGACCTGTTGCACCCCGCGCACATCATCCTCGGCCCTTCACGCGCGGCGATTTTCACGCTGGCTGCCAAGCTGTAATCCATGCTTGTGCACATTCCCGACGTGCTGTCGGAGGACCAGCTTGGCGCGTGCCGGCGGATGCTTGACGATGCACCCTGGCTGGATGGGAGGGTCACCGCAGGTTTTCAGTCGGCCCTCGTCAAGCACAACGCCCAGGTGGCCGAGGACCATCCGGCGGCGCGCGAGCTCGGCAGCATGATCGTCGCATCGCTGGAGCGGGTGCCGCTGTTCATTGCCGCGGCCCTGCCGTTGCGCGTGTTTCCGCCGCTGTTCAATCGCTACGAAGGTGGGCAGTCGTTCGGCACGCATATCGACAATGCGATCCGCCAGGCCAAAGGCATGCCGTATCGCATCCGCTCGGATCTGTCGGCGACGCTGTTTCTGAATGCGCCAGACGAGTACGACGGCGGCGAGTTGGTCGTGGAGGATTCCTACGGGACACACGCCGCAAAACTCCCTGCCGGGCATATGGTTCTCTACCCCGCCGGAAGCCTGCACAGGGTCAATCCCGTCACCCGCGGCGCACGTCTCGCGGCGTTCTTCTGGGTCCAGAGCATGGTGCGCGACGATGGCAGGCGCGCGCAGTTATTCGACCTCGATGCCGCCATCCAGCAACTGGCACGCGACGTGCCGGACCACCCGGCGGTCACGCAGCTTCTTGGCGTCTACCACAACCTGATTCGTGGCTGGGCGGAACTCTAGGTCTATGTGGACGGCGCTGCGAAAGCTGCATCGCTGGATGGGACTTGCCCTGTCCCTGCCGCTGCTCGTGACGGCCGTCAGCGGATTCATTCTGGCAGGTACGCCGGTCTGGGAAGAACTATCCGAGCCGCCCGATTCGCCGGCGGCAGGACCGGTCCATACAGCCTCCGCGATCATCGCCACCTCGCGGGCCGCTTCCCCTGGCCTGACGCCGGTCCGCTATCATCCCGGATCGGGACCACGCTCATTGGCCGTTGTCGATCTGGCCAAACCGGCGCAGCGCATGCCGGAACTGCGGCTGGTGATCGATCCGGTAACATTGGCTGTCACGCGGACCGTGCTTCGTCCGGGCCGGTTCTATCGCTTCATGCACGGCCTGCATGAACAGTTGCTGATTCCGAGGGCTGGCGGCCGCGCCATCGTCGGCTGGATCGGCGTCGGATTGCTGATCCTGTCGGTCATCGGCCTGCCGCTTTGGTGGAACACAAGACCGATGGCCGTTCCGCGCAAAAAACGCCGTGGCCTGCTGCTGTGGCACGCGCTGCACCGGGGATTCGGCATCTGGCTCGCGGCGATGCTGATCCTGCAGGCCGGCAGCGGGATAGCGTTGGCATTTCCCCGAACCTTCCGCGCCCTTGCAGGCCTGCCCGATCCCGGCTCGCGCCGTGGTGCACACGGCATTGCGGCTGCGCCCGACATCGACACGGCGCTCGAACGAGCGCGGGCGGCGATCCCGCACGCGCGGTTGCTGGACCTGCTGTTGCCGTCGACAGCGGGCCGACCGGCGATCGCCGTGTTTCAGCCCGACGGAACCCGCGACGGCGGACCATTTGCCCGGGCCGATATCGATCTTGGAGAGCAACGGATACTCACCGTCCAGGATCCGCGCAGCCAGAACTTTGGTGCCAGACTGCTTGGCTGGGCGAGAGCGTTGCACAGCGGCGGTGGCCTCGGCTTCCCCTGGCGCGCGGCGACCTGTGTCGCCGGCCTGGCTCTGCCCCTGTTCCCCGTCACCGGTCTTGCGATGTGGCTGATGCGGCGACGCGGTGCGCGCGCCTCGCGGTCGCGAGTGTCGATCCCGCTCAGTGCGGAATGAGGTGAATTCCATGACGAACGTGCTTCTCGCGGGGAAACCGCTATTTCCGATTGCGCTCCTGATGGCGCTGGCAGCCATTACGCTGCCGGCACATGCCCGGACTCTGTCAACCGGAGCGGCGCAGGCCATTACCACGCCGCCAGTCGCAGCCGCTTCACCAGTCCCGGCGGACTCGCATTCCGCCGCACCTGTGCAGCCGACATCTGCATCGTCTGCGCCCGTGCCCGCTGCCGATCCGCCCGCCGCGTCAAATCAGGCAGCCGGCGCCATTGAACCCGCACCGGCGAGCGGCGCGACCTCAACACGAACGCAGGGGACGACGCCACCTTCGCAAGCCGCCGATGCGCCGCCGGAGCCGAGGCCGGCGGCCGATACCGCCCCGCCTGGATCAAGAAACGATGCATCCCCCGCATCGGCTCAGAAGGACGCTGCGCCTCCCGTTGATGGCGCTTCACCCGTGGCACCTCCCGACAGCGCCAACGCCTCGGCCGGCACGACAGAAGCCGATCGGCTGCTGCCGCAGGACCTGACCATCACCGCGATGTTCCTCCACGCCGACGCGGTAGTCAGGACAGTCATGCTTGGGCTGATCGCCGCGTCGATCCTGACCTGGACCATTCTTCTTGCAAAAGGCATCGATGTCGCGCGCGCCAAGGACCGTCTGCGCCGCAGCGTTCCCGTCGCCGACGCCGACGAAACGCTGAATGAACTGCATCTGCGGCTTGCCAACCGGAAGGAGCCGCTGACGGCCATGGTCGCTGCCGCGTTCGACGAAATACGCCGCTCGGGCGATGCGCCGCGCGCCGGCATCAAGGAACGCGTCGCCTCGCACTTGCGCCGCATCGAGATCGCGTTCGGACGCCGCCTGACCCGCAGCACCGGCCTGCTCGCGACCATCGGTTCGACAGCGCCGTTCATCGGGCTGTTCGGCACGGTGTGGGGGATCATGGACAGCTTCATCGGCATTTCCCAGGCACAGACCACGAACCTTGCCGTGGTTGCCCCAGGCATCGCCGAAGCCTTGCTGGCGACCGCGGCCGGCCTTGTCGCCGCCATTCCGGCCGTCGTGATCTACAACGGCTTCGCGCGCTCGATCGGCGGCTATCGCGCCATGCTCGCCGATCTTGCCGCCGCCGTCGAACGGCTGGTCTCACGTGAGCTCGATTCGGGCCGACGGTCCTCCAAGGCAGCAGCGGAGTAACGCACATGGCCGTTCGCCTGGACAGCGGTGAGGACGATCTCGAGGAAGCGCACGAGATCAATGTCACGCCGTTCATCGACGTGATGCTGGTGCTGCTGATCATCTTCATGGTCGCCGCCCCTCTGGCCACCGTGGATGTGCCCGTCGATCTGCCAAGTTCCACGGCGGCGTCCCATCCGAAGCCGGACAAGCCGGTTTTTCTGACGCTGAAGGCGGACAAGACATTGGCCCTGGGCGATGCCACGATCACGGCCGACGCGCTGAAACCCGCTCTCGATCAGGCAAGCGGCGGCGACCGCACGCAGCGTATCTTTCTGCGCGCGGACAAGACCGTGCCGTATGGCGAGTTGATGACCACGATGGATGCCCTGCGTGCAGCCGGATACCTGAAGGTTGCGCTGGTCGCGCGGGAAACCGCCCCTGCGCAATGAATACCGTTCGATACGACGCAAGCGAAGGCAACGGCGCCACCCTTTTGCGGTGGACCGCCTGCCTGCTTCTCGTCGTCGCGACGCACATTGCGGTGTTGCTGCTGCTGCGAACCATTCCATCGGACCATGGCATTCCGGCGACACCGCCGCCGGTGCTGCTGGAGCTTGCGCCGGAATCGCAGGCGCCGCCGGAGCCCGAACGCATCGAGCCGCCACCCGAGGTGACCACGCCACCCGAACCGCCACCGCCCGACGCCGTGACGCCACCGACCCCCGAACCGCCGCCGCAAGAGGGGATCCCACCCGAACCGCCGCCTGTCGAAACGCCTCCACCGGAGGCAACACCGGCGCAATCGGAGGCCCTGCTGCCGGAACCGCCGCCGCCTCCACCTCCACGGAAACCGCGTGTGGCGAAGCGGCCGGTGCCCGAGCATCTGGAGCAGAAGCCCGCACCACCGCCCGTGCCGATCCAACAGGCTGCGCCGGCCCAGGTGCAGGCCGCGCCCACGCCGGGCGCGATGCCCATCACCTGGCAGGATGCGCTACGCGCGCACCTCGCACGCTTCAAACGCTAT
>Ga0134126_10008125_pt1 | contig 13188 bp, 14 predicted proteins | sample KB31752_FD_96881 | JGI IMG/M metagenome (GOLD analysis project Ga0134126, IMG submission 96881) | Terrestrial soil microbial communities with excess Nitrogen fertilizer from Kellogg Biological Station, Michigan, USA - KB3-175-2 | ecosystem: Environmental > Terrestrial > Soil > Unclassified ...
AGAATCCAGGCGAAAGAAGCTTCGTCGTTTTGTGTGAAATTGAGACGGGTGGGCACTGCCCTTTCCGCGGACCGGATGCGCCCCTCGCGCTGTTTCCGGTATAGCACAGGCCGCCTGACGTGCCGACCTGTCGCTGTTATGCCACGTTCACTCGCACTCGTGTCCCGGCCGCCTTCTTACCGCTCCCTTACGGGGCTGTGAAAAAATATCGAATTGCTCTTATGCCGACTTCAAAACGCGCTCCAATCCCCGGCACCTATTACCGCTCCCTTACGGTCACGCCTCCGTAAGTAGTTGATTCTGCTAACGGAGCCGCGACCGTGAGGAAGCGGTAAAAGGTGCATCGAAAGGCGGATCGAGTACGACAGGAGCGACAACCGGATTTTTTCATAAACCCGTGATCAAGCGGTAATAGGTGCATCGAAAGGCGAATGGATAGCAACGAGAACGAGAGCCGGATTTTTACACAAACCCGTCGGAAGCGTAATAGGTGCATCGAAAGCGAATGGATCGCGACGAGAGCGACAGCCGGATTTTTTCACAAACCCGTGAGGAAGCGGTAAGAGGTGTATCGAAAGGCGAATGAGTGCGACAAGAACGAGAGCCGTTTTTTACCAGCCCGCCAGGGCGTTTGTCCGCGAGAAAATCCGAAATTACCGCTCGATTCCTAGATCGTTGGCGACCCGAACCAGTGTGCGGACCAGCTTGTCCACGTGCTTTTCGGTATGCGCCGCCGTGCACGAAATGCGCAGCAGATTCTGCACCGCCGCCGGACGCAGCACCGGATTGATATAGATCCCCTCTTCCAGCAGCGCCTTGCATAGACGGCACAGGTCGAGCTCATTCTGAATCACCACCGGCACGATCGCCGTCTCGCCGGGCAGGACGCTGAAACCGCGCGCACGCAACTCTTCGCGCAGCGTCTGGGCGATGCTGAGCAGGTGTAGCCGGCGCTCCGGTTCCTTGCGCATGATCTGCAGCGCCGCCCCCACCGCGGCAACGGACGCCGCCGGGAGGCTCGCCGAGAAGACGAACGGCCTCGCCGTGTGCTTCAGGTAATCGATAACCGCACTCTCGCCGGCGATGAAGCCGCCGACACTCGCCAGGCTCTTGCTGAACGTGCCCATGACGATATCGACTTCATCCAGCACGCCGAGATGTTCGGCCGCGCCGGCGCCGGTTTCGCCCAGCACGCCGATGCCGTGCGCTTCATCCACGTACACGCGCGCGCCGTAGGGCTTCGCTAGTTTGGTGATGCCCTGCAGGTCGGCAATATCGCCTTCCATGCTGAATACGCCTTCGCTGACGATGAAGATCTTCTCTTCGGGCGGGCAGTTTTCCAGGCAGCGCTCGAAGTGGTCCAGATCGTTATGACGGAACCGCACGGTGCGCGCCGGAGAGCGCAGAGCGCCCTCTACCAGGCTGGCGTGCAGATTGTGATCGCAGATCATCACGTCGCCCTTTTCGGTGAGGGCCGAAAGTGTGGCGTAGTTGGCCTGAAAGCCCGTTCCAAAGATGATGGCGGCTTCCTTGCGCACGAAAGCGGCAAGCTCGTGCTCCAGCTTAACGTGAAGATCCAGCGTGCCGTTGAGGAGACGCGAACCGCTGCAGCCGCTGCCATACTTTTTGATGGCTTGCACGGCCGCTTCCTTGACCTTGGGGTGGGTGATGAGGTCCAGGTAATCGTTGCTCCCGAACATCAGCACTTTGCGGTTGCCCATACGCACTTCGCCCGGCCCGCAACCTTCGCGCTCGGTGAAAACCTCGAAGTACATGTATAGACCGGCGGATTGCAAATCACTCGGACGAGTGAAGTTCCGGCATTTTTCGAAAATGTCGTTGGACCCGCTGGCCCTCCCTTTTTTGCCGGTGATGTCGCTAGTCGATAGCCGCATTATTGTTAATTCCAATCATAGAGTCGGTAGGTCTTATACCGCTTTGCCCCCATCACCTCCAGGGAGCGGTTCATTAATACGTTGTCTTCGAGAATCCAGGACATCTCGCAATCCCCGAAGCCAAGTTTCCGGGCATTTTGCACGAGCGTCGCGTAAAAACCGGCGGCGAGACCCGTCGTCCGGTATTCCTCAATGACGCCCAGTGCGAGAACACGTACACTTTTGATCAAACGTTGATGGTACAGGATTTTGAGGAGCCCTGTGGGGAACAGGCTCCCGCCAGCCGGCTTCAGGGCCTGGTTGACGTCCGGAAGGGCGAGGGCGAAGCCTACCGTTTTGCCGGCCTTCTCGCCGATGAGGACGAGTTCCGGCTTCACGATCATCTTCATTTCCTTGCCCATGGCCGCGAACTCTTCGCGCGACATGGGAACGAAGCCCCAGTTCTTGGCCCACGCGCCCGTGGCCGCGCCGTAAACTTCCCATACGCGCCCGACCTCGTTCGCGAAATCTTTCATGTTAATCGGACGTATGGTGACGCCCGTGGACTGCAAAGCTTTACTCGCTACGCGGTCGATTTTTTTCATCTCGATCCGCTGCGCGTGGCTGAGATAGGCATACAGGTCCTTGGCCTTGGTCAGACCCGCCTGCTCAATCAGCCGCTGATAGTACGGCGGATTGTAAGTCATCATGACCATGGGATCGGAATCGAAACCTTCGATCAGCAACCCGGCTTCATAGTTCGTGGATGGATTAACGGGTCCGCGCATAAATTCCGCGCCCCTCTCGCGGACCCAGTTATGCGCCTGGTTCAGCAGCAAGCTGGCCGTCTGCTGATCGTCGATGCATTCGAAAAATCCGAAGAAGCCCGCTTTTTCGCCGTGGTAACGGTCGTGCGCGTGATTGATGATAGCGGCAATGCGTCCGACAACTTTTTCGTCGCGGCGTGCGACGAAAAGCTGCGTCTCCGCATCCTTGTAAAACGGATGCTTTTTCTTGTCGAGGAGCTCTTTCACCGCGATACGAAGCTGTGGCACAAAGTGCGGGTCGCCCCGATACAGCGTGAAAGGAAACTCGACGAACTCGTTGAGCGAGCTCTTGTTATCGACTGTTGAGATCTTCAGACCGGCCATCTTGCTACACTCTGTCCCGTAATTGGTCGTAGAGCCATGGGGATGCCGCGATCAAGATCAGCGCCAGGACGGCCCCCGCCATCACATCAACGGTATAGTGGTATCGAAGATAAACTGTAGCAAAAATAAGGCCCGGAGTGTAGGCAAAATAGACCTTGAACAACCGCCGCGACACCCGCTGGCTCGACCACCACGCAAGTATGGTGAGTTCCGTGTGTCCGCTGGGGAAGCAATCATAGGCAACCCGCTCCAGACGATCGAGTACACTCTGCATCTGCTGAAACAGGAATGTACCCTGCAATGGTATTTGTTCTAAGTGTTTTAGGAGGAATCGCGGACCTCGTGCCGGCACCAGGATGTACCCTACATAAGACGCCAGAAAGCCCAAAGCGATTAAAAAAGCGTAATATTGGAAATTCCGGTAATCTCTCCGCCTCCAAAGCAGGAACGCGACCCACAAAACGGCAGGGATAAAGAGGGTGTAGACAACCTGCAAGTACTCGGTAAGCCAAGGCGAGTAAATATGTTCCAGCCAGAGCGTAGGGTGGGCGTGCCAGATCCTCACGTCCAGACCGTCCAGCCACCGGTCACAGGTGGCATTGCGAATCGGCGGAATCAATGACTGCACTTCCCTATAGCAGGAAGCAACGTAAGGCAGAGGATACCAGTTCCGGAAAATCCAGCTTGTGGGGTTCGGCCGCTTGATTTCGTAAAGTAGCAGGGCGATGCCAACGACGTGCCAGGTGAGCCAGATAGGCGCGTCCTGCATGCCTTTCCAGTAGGCTAAATCCATGAGGCCGGTGGCGGTGAAGTAAGTCAGAATCACCTTGTCCACCGGCCAGAACTCCCGGCCGGTAACCGGCTTTAGTACTTCAGCCAACCGGCCTCCCTGTACCACGCGAGCGTGGCCGCAAGTCCGGTATCAAGCGGCGTGGCCGCCGTGAAATTCAGTTCCGCGGCAGCGCGGGTGGGGTCGCAGGTCCAGTTGGCGTACTTCGCCTCCGCCATCTTGTCGCGCGAAACAATCCCCGGTTTACGCCGGACGTGCGACCAAATCTCGCCGCAATATCCAATTCCATCGGTCAGCACAGCCGGCACCTTTAAGACGCGCACTCGTTTGCCCATTGTCGCCGCAGCGGAGGCTCCCAGTTGTGCCCAGGTATTGGGGCGAGGATTAGTCAGGAAATAGGCCCGCCCCGCAGCCTGAGGCTTTGTAGCCGCAGCCAGGATACCTTCAACGAGATCGAGCACGAAAATGGAGCTGAACCACCGCTCGCCGCCCGAGATTTCAACCACCAAGCCCTGGGAAACGGCTTTCAGCAGGCGGAAAACGTCGGTATCGGCGGGGCCGTAAACCACGGGGGGCCGCACGATCACTGCGTCGGGCAGCGCGTTCCGCACAGCCTCTTCGCCGCGCAGTTTCGAACGGCCGTAGATGGATACAGGATGCGGTGGAGTATCTTCGTTGACCGGTTCATTGCCGCTTGCGGGCCCGATCGCGGCCAGCGAGCTGACATGCACGAAGCGCTTCACCTTGCCCGCGGCTTCGCGCGCCAGAATCGCCGAAGCGGTGACGTTTCCCGATTCGTACTCCGCCGGGCGAAGCGCCTTAGTCACGCCTGCAAGATGAATGACGGTGTCGACACCGGCCAACGCGCGATCCACCCGCGCCCCTGTGATGAGATCGGCAAGGGCAGTTTCGCACGGCAGGGTGCGCTCGCCGCGAACCAGGCATCGCACACGCTGCCCTTCACCCAGAAGGCGGTCCAGCAGATGGCGACCGATAAAGCCAGTCGCGCCGGTCAATAGGATCATTCTTGGGGGCTATTGCGGAACGCCACTTCCCCGAAGTAGCTCTCGGCCGTGGTGCCGGTATGTTGGGAATTGATCTGCAGACGCAGACCCTTTACGTGGGGAGCGGGCTTGCCATACGCACGCTGATAATCCGCGGCGACGTTGCGATTTTCAAGCAGCCAGCGATTGCGCTCGGCGCCGCCGGATTCGCAAACGAAGGCCGTAATGTGGACCAGGGGTATGCTGCTGGCGCTTTCGATGGTGCCCTTGGGCGCGCTGCTGTCCCAGATGTAGGTGAGCACTTTGCGATCGGCAAACGCCACCAGTACCTGCGCCGCCTGATCGTCCGTTGATGTGTGCCGGAAATCGGCGCCCGAAGGCAGTTCGGCCACCTTCCAACGCCAGGATAGGTACGGTTGCTGCGTGGGATCCACATCCACACTGCGTTCCAGGGCGAACGAGGATTTTACGCTTTTCAAATGTAGGCACGCGCCGCCCTGCCCGTCTTCGCAAACGGAAACGTCGGGCTTCCCGTGATTAACCTTAATCGTCCAATCCGCGGGAAGACGGCCCACGCCTACACTGGCCGGGTTCAAAACAATTGTGGCCAATTGTGGAGTGGAGGCTTGGATGAACACACTTGCGGTGCAAAAGAGGAGCAGCTTCTTCAAATAACCTCGCAGCAGGCTCGGCGCCGTATCTTTCCATACTACCCCAAACCTCCACCCCGTTGCCATATCGCCCAACCCCTGAGATCGCTATTATTTGTCCGTGGTCTTCTGATCCACCTTGTCGGCAGCCTTGTGAACCACGTGCTTGGTCTTGCGCTTGGTTTTCTTGGCTGCTGTTTTAGTCGCATGCCCGACGCCCTTGCCGGCGTCCACAGCCGCGTGTCCGGCATCGCTGCCGGCTGATTTTGCGTTCTGCCCGGCAGATTTCATGTCCTGACCGGCAGTCTGGGCGAACATCGCAGGGCCGGCCGCTAGTAAGAGTGCAAGAGCGAGTTTCATGCCGTTGATAATGCAGCCCCGGGGCCACTGGACGAATCGTTACTTCGCGAGCAATTGCTGGTATGCGCGGCGTGCATCCGGATCATCGGCATACGGGTGAGCCAGATACAGCCCCAACATGCGCCGGGCGGCGTCACGATTTCCGGAGCGCAGAAACAGGTCGCCGAGTGTGCGGGCGCACAGCGAGAATTCGGGCGAGTGCTCGATGTGCAGCGAGCATTCCGCTTCCAGGTGCGCGCTGATCCGCGACTTTTCGAGTGCGGGCTGCCCGTTGCGTACGAACAGCATGCCCGCCGGATCGTCATAGACCAGGTTCCACTCCGGCATTTGCGCCAGCGCCAGCACTACCGGGTACAGCACGCCCGAATTGTATTCGAACGAGTTCACCAGGATCGCGTTGATGCCGTACTTCGCGAGCGTGGCTTCGCGGCGCGGATCGCCGGGCGGCGTCCCCATGATGAGGCGATAATCCTGAAACACGCCTTCGCTGAGCGCGCGGCCGTCGATGAAGACGCGCTGCCCGCGCCAGATCAGGTAGCCGCCGTCTTCATAGGTGTTGAAGAGGCGGGCGCCGGTCGGGATGGCGTTCACCGCGCCGGCCGGATAGGCCCACTCGGCGGCCCGCAGTTGGAAGAAGGCTCCGCGAACGCTTCCGTAGATGAGTCCCGCCGCAAGCAGCGCGGCAATCGCCGTTTTCGGAATCGCGCGCTGCCACGGAAAGTAAGATGCGATTATGATCGGAGCGACGACGCCGATCAGCATCTCATTGCGGAAGGCGGCGAGCGATGCGGCAGCGAAGGCCGCGAACAGAATCCAGTCGCTTATGCGCACGCGCCGCCATTGCCACAGCATCACAATGATCGCGGCATAGAGGAGCACATCGAAAGCATACGGCGATCCCCAGAGACTCGCGGGCGACCATTCGATGAGCGTCGATTGCAGCGCACTATTGCGGTAATCGAGCACGGTGGCGATGGCGTTGAAGCCGTTCGGATTGATGCCCGAAACGAGCACTGCAACCGCGCTGTAAATGAGAACGGGACGCTCGCGCTTGCGGAATGCCTCGACGCAGTACGCCGCACAGACAATCCAGCCCAGGAAAAATCCGCCGTGGCAGTTTCCCCAGACCAGCGACAGCACAGGCAGCAGCCAAAGCCGCCTCCGCGACTCGAAAATCGCGATGAATGCCGCCGTGAATAAGTAACTGAGAATGCTGGGCCGGTCATGATCGAAGACGGTCGCCAACGATGCGGCACCGAGAGCCGCGCCGATGCCCCAGAGCATCGACCCGGTCCGGCGCCACGCGACCCAACCACTCAAACCGCACAATAGCGCGAGCAGCAACGCCTTCCAGAGCACCACCGCGGCGAACCCGCCGACGCTCTCGATGCAATACCAGACTGCCTGTGCCAACCATTCGTGAGTCAGGTTGAAGTATCGGGTACGAGCCTCCGCCGCGTTCGCCGGGGGCGCCATCGCGGTGGTATATGCAAACGGATCCGGAACGGGAAGCCGGTGCTGCGTGACGATGTAGCGGCCGGTTGCGAGATGCCACCAGGCATCGGGATCGGAAAGCTCCGTAGAGAAGAGGCCGAGCAGCAGAAGGCCGCTGAGTCCGAGAAGCAGCGCTTTCACGCGAACAACGAATCCACGGGCAATACGATGGCGGGGTCCACGGTGCGCAATTCCGTTGACTCAAGCATCCCCTGCCCTCTCTCCTTCGGCCTTCCGCAACGTGGTGATGTGAAAATCTCTTCGTCAGGCTCGGGGGGACGGACGACGCAGACATCGGCAATCCGGAAACACTCTTTCCTCACCTGAACCCGCTGTCCCGTGAAAACCGAAACGCCCCATTGCGCGCAGCGCTGTCCAAAAAACAGCGTCAAACGAACTTGAAGTTTTGAGTGATCCTTCTCGCCCACATTGCGCTCCAGCAGCACTCCGTCCACATAGTCGCAATCCGGGCTGTAGCTAGTCGACAAGTACTCGTGCACGCTCACCATTTCACCGGTCCGCATAGGAGTCGCTTCAATTCTAACCCAGCGGTCGCAAACGAGCTATGGACGCTCCTTGGACCTCTTACACATACCCGCGGCCAACCACCCACACGTCAATGTCCTTGCTCCAGATCGGCTCCGTATACACGTCGCACCCGGCGAATACGCGCAACAGATCGCTGTAATCGGAGTTGATCTTCACTAATCCCTCTTTGCGCGGCGTGCAACACGACCATTTCCCAAGCAGCCGCGGCGATGGCGGTGTCGCCCTGGCGCTGCCAGAACTCAATGTCGAATTCGCGATCCTGATCGTGACTATCCGTCAAACGCGTCATCATCGGTTTGTCAGACATCGCATCTCCATTATCGAACATCCTGCTGCGCGCGCGGGCCGAAGCCAAGACTCTTCCACGTGGTACACGCTTCACGCATGGATGTACCGATCGCGATGTCATAATCTCTTACATGGTTTCCCGGACAGCTGGCGCACGCCACTCGCTCGCTTCGCAGACATACTCGCGCAACAGCTCCACGCATTTGTCGAGGACAGAACCGGCCTTTCCGGGTATTATGAGATCGCCTTCCCGCTCAGACGCCCGGAATCGCCCGACGACTCAGTTGACCATCGGGTGTCGCAGGCTCTCGCTGCGCTTGGGTTGAAGTTGCAGAAGACCAATATCGACGTGCCGCTCCTGGTTATCGACCAAATTTCGAAACAACCCAGCGACAACTGAACGTGATAGCCCGCGCGTAAGACGGAGCCTGTCCACCCGGAAACCGGAGTAAGTGCGGAATCCTCGACAGCGCCACCCGGATTAGTTCTCGACCGACAACCGTTCGATGTGATCGATAGCGAGCATTTCGAATTGTCCTTTGTGGCCGTCTAACCTCAGGCCGAGTTCCTTGTCCAGGGCAGCGAAGAGCGACGGCGTACAGCGAAGTAATAGGGACCGGTAAGTCCTGTCGCGTCCGTCACGGTAGAGCTGAAATGACTGCTGAGCTCCTCACAAAGTTGCGAGATCGTTACCTTACGGCCAGCCATCGTTACAATCCCCGGTGACGGGATCGTCTGCAGAATCCTACCCTCGATCGCTTGCGGCGGCGGAGGGTTGTGCCACCAGTCGGGGTATGGCGGGGGCGCATCGTCCGGCGCAGCCATTTTGATTTTCGTCCCGCCTTTCGCGACCGTCAGTGTGTAGACGTCAGCCTCCTTGGTGGTACGGTGGGAAGCGATCTTGAAACGTTCGACAATCAGCGCCTGCATCATACGACGGATGTCCCGCTCGGTTGCATTAGGAGCGAATTCGGCATCCACGCGATATACGCGTCTGACACCCGCGGGCATTGGATTCGGCATTTGCAACTGGAACGGCTGCAGTTGAAATGCGAAGCAGAGGAGGCCGTTCATGCCGGTCGTCCAGGATAAGCGGCCGGGCGTGATTTTCGGTCTCGCCTCAACAAAGCTGCTGTCGACCGCTTTGAGCGAGGCCACCTCGAACGTCTGTGCCTGAGCGCTCGCGAGGGCCACCGCGATGAACAGATAACGGCGCACGGCCCATCATACATCAGAGTTTTCGCCGAGACCGATTTACCGGAGGTCTACGCTACTTTAACTCCGCACCAGGGGCAGTGGCTCCAAGGCGACTGCACAGCGCGATGGCAACTGGGGCATACCGGCGTCACATTGACTCCGCACAGGGGGCAATGCGGATAACCGTTGAAAACCGCCCCCCCGCATTTCCAACAGTAGATGGGAAGCGGGCTGCGAAGAATGAAATAGAGAATGATGCCGATTGCGCTGGGCGCGAAGAACGCGAGCAACGCCCACAAAACAGCATTCATCCCGCGGCGGCGCGCGTCGCCGTAAATGTATCCGATCACCAGGATATAGCCGGCCAGCAGAAACGCGCAGATGGTGCAGACGACCAGTTCGGGGACCCCCAGATGGCCATTCATGCCGGCGAATAGGAAGAAGATCAACGCGCCGCCGCAAGCTAACATCGCGGCAAGCCATGCGCCGAAGGGGATCGTCGCCCCGCGGCCTTGAGGTGGAACCGGTGTCATCAGATGCTCCTTTCGATGCGGCGGCGCGATGCCAGCGCCACTGACGCGGGCGCGGCTAGCATCGCGGTCAAGGTCGAGAGCGCCAGCCACGCGAGAAGGCCGGACATTGCCGGGCGCAAGACCGCGTCGATACCGCCGGTGATCAGTTGATAAACAGCCCAGGTCGCCAGGTTAATCACCCAGGCAAAAAGACCCGCTGCCACGGCGACCATGGCCATGCGCCGCCGGTCCGCCAACGCCGCAGCCTCAGCCACCATGAGCGCGTGCGTGCGCGCCAGCAAATCAGGTGACGGCGATGGCGCCGGCAGCGCGGTTAGTTCGTGCGAGATCGCCGCCAGAATCTCAAATTGCGCGGCACACGAGGCACACTCAGCGATATGGTTGCGGATGTTGCTCTCGCCCTTCGGAGGCAGCAAACCCGCGGCGCTCAACGCGAGTTGCTCTCGAATTTCTTCATGGGTCATAACAGGTCCTCCTTTTGCCACCGCGCGGTCACTCGCTCGCGCAGGCACTCCAGCCCGCGCTGCACCCTGCTTTTCACGGTCGAGAGCGGCGCGCCCGTCACTTCGGCAATCTCCTCCAACTTCATTCCCTCTTCGAATCGCAAAGTCAGCGCTTCCCGATAGAGCGCGGGTAGCGCGTCCATCTGGGCGGCCAGAATTGCGGAGCGCTCGGCGCTGATGGCCAGCGCCAGAGCATCCGGCGCGGCATCGGACACTGCCGCGTCGCGCTCGTCCAGACTCTCTCCCGTCTTGCGTCGCAGCAAATCCATCGCGGCGTTATGGGCGATCGCGAACAGCCATGTATCGAAGCTGCGGCGCGAGTCGTAGTGGCGAATCTCGCGCACGACGCGGAGCCACGTCTGTTGAAACAGGTCGTCCGCGGCTGCCGGGTCCCGCACCAGGCGGACAAGGTAGCGATACAGCCGCTGACGATAGCGGCACACCACCGCGGCCATTGCCGCCGGGTCGGCGCGCCGCAGCAATGCAAGCTCATCGAATTCCGTCACGCCCACGTCCTTGGCAAGTGCAGCTTGGTACATGGTAACCGCACCATGTATACGGATGAGCTGGAGAAAAGGACGCAAGATACGCACATCGTCCAGTCTCAAGTCCTGCCGCTAAGGATCTGCACGGAACGTTACCGGTCCCGTCAAGCGGCCTTGACTATACGACAGTCTTCGTAGTAATGTCTTCGTATATGGCGCAACTATGGCCAACAGTATCTGTGAGGCTTTCCATGTTCGTCTTTTTTGTGTGTAGTTTATTCGGCCAGCCAACGCAACAGCAGACCGTTGCGGCGCCTGAATGGGAAAAGCAGGCAGGCGGCGAATTGCATTTCGAGGTGGCGTCGGTCAAGCCCAGTGCACTGATGACTCCATTTTCGACGAATGTAACCTTGGACGGCTTGGATGGCCCTGCTCCGGCCGGTAACCGATTTTCATCGAATGCGCCCTTGATGGCCTATTTGCTCTTTGCCTTCAAGATTAATGATTCGATCCAAGGGCGCAACATCTACGATCATTTGCCCGAATGGGCGAGAAGCCAGTTCTTCAATATCGAGGCGCGTGCGAGTCGGGTTCCTACACGCGACCAATTGCGATTGATGGTGCAGGCGCTGCTTTCCGATCGCTTCAAGCTGGCAATTCACCGGGAGATCCAGACACGCGAGGTGGCCGCTCTGTCCCTCGTCAAGGGCGAAACCCTGGGGCCGTACCTCAAGCCACATCCCCTCGATCAACCGTGTGAGACCAAGCCAGATTCGTCGCCGCAAATTGAAGCTCCACGAAACGCCGCTGACGGCCCGCGATACTGCGGGTTGGTGACTTGGAACATCGAGGGACGACGGCACCTGAGAATGATTGACGTTACGCCGGAGCAGATCGCGAAATACCTGGCAAGCGCGTCCATGGTGTCGAATGTGCCGATCGGTGGCGTCGATCGTACAGGGCTGACCGGACGTTTCGATTTGGATCTGGAGTTCACGCCGGAAACTGAGGGACCGGGCAGCAATATGGAGTCTTTCGCTCCTCCATTCAAAGACGCTATGAAGCACCAGCTTGGGCTTAGATTAGTCGACCAAAAAGGACCCGCGATCGTCATAGTTATCGATCGTTTGGAGAAGCCTTCGGCCAACTAACCCGCACCTGCGCCCACAGCAAGTGCGCACGGGCGCGGCAGGAAAGATTGCCGGGGCCAGACCAAAAAGAAAGCCGCCGGCAGCCCTTTCGGACCACCGGCGGCTTTGACTTACTCCATTTACTAACTGACTTACTCGGCCAGGCTCTCCTCGCCGGTATCCTCCGGAAGGCCGCCCGCGTACTGCAAGCGCGTCTCCTCGTCGTAACCGGGGATGGCATCGAGGCCGGGCTCGACCACTGGCTCTTCCACCACGTCCTCGCCTGCGATCTTCACCGCACGGTAGTACTCCATACCCGTGCCGGCCGGGACCAGGCGGCCCATGATGACGTTCTCCTTCAACCCGCGCAGATAGTCCACCTTGCCGTTGATCGCGGCTTCGGTGAGTACGCGCGTGGTCTCCTGGAAACTCGCCGCCGAGATGAACGAATCCGTCGATAGCGACGCCTTCGTGATCCCTAACAGCATTGCCTTGCCTTGCGCCGGACGTCCGCCGGCTTCCGACGTCTTCTGATTCTCGGCGCGGAACTTGAACTTGTCCACCACCTCTTCCGGCAGGAATTCGGTGTCGCCGATATCTTCCACTTTGACCCAGCGCATCATCTGACGCGAGATCGTCTCCAGGTGCTTGTCGTTGATGTTCACGCCCTGCAACCGGTAGACTTCCTGAATCTCGTTGACCAGGTACTTCTGCAGTTCCTTTTCACCGAGCACCGCCAGAATGTCGTGCGGATCGAGAGGCCCGTCCATCAGCGGTTCGCCCGCCTTCACGCGCTCGCCTTCCTGCACGTTGATGTGCACGCCGCGCGGCAGCGAGTATTCCCTCTGCTCGCCATCGTCGCCCAGCACATTGATGCGCCGCTGGCCCTTGGTCACTTCGCCGTACTTCACCACGCCGTTGATCTCCGCGATGATGGCCGTCTCGCGCGGCTTGCGCGCTTCGAACAGTTCCACCACGCGCGGCAGACCGCCGGTGATGTCCTTGGTCTTCGTGGTCTCGCGCGGGATCTTCGCCAGCACGTCGCCCGCGTGTACCTCTTCGCCGTCATGCACCATCAAGTGCGCATGCGTCGGCATCAGGTACTTCTTCGCCTCCGAACGCGAACCCTGGGCGCCTTCCGGACGCACCTGGATGATCGGCTGGCGCTTCTCATCGGGCG
>Ga0134126_10008126_pt1 | contig 13188 bp, 12 predicted proteins | sample KB31752_FD_96881 | JGI IMG/M metagenome (GOLD analysis project Ga0134126, IMG submission 96881) | Terrestrial soil microbial communities with excess Nitrogen fertilizer from Kellogg Biological Station, Michigan, USA - KB3-175-2 | ecosystem: Environmental > Terrestrial > Soil > Unclassified ...
ACAGTGCCCACGTCTTGAGCATCGGAACGCCGCCTCGGTAAAACAGGCCCTGATGCCACTGCACGCCGGGAATAGAGCCGATGCCCGCGCCTGAGCTCATCGGCACGCAGGCCGCGAGCGCCCGATGGCCGATCGCGCCGAGCTTGAGCTGGTTCTCTGCCGTCGACGAGCAGCCATGAAGGCCGACCCGCCCGTTCGACCAGTCCTGTGCTTCGATCCAGTCAAGCGTGTCCATCGCGTCAGCGGTCGTGAGGGTCAGGAAGCCGAACTCGCCCTCCGACCACTCGCTGCCGCGCTCGTTCTGCACGATCACGACGTAGTTCGCTTCGAAAAATTGCTTGAACAGACCGTCGATGCGCTCGAATGACGTCATCGCGTAGGGAGTCCTGATCATCACCGTCGGATACCGGCCGGCCGACTTCGGCCGGATCAGCACGGTGGCAAGCCGAACCTCGTCGCGCATCGGCAGCATGATGTAGTCGACGAGGTACCGATTCGTGTCCGCTCCGATGGAGCGGGCGGATGACTCCAGCGATGTGGGCGGGGAGAACTCGGTCGGCAAGCGCATTACCTCCAGCGGTCAGCTGATCGTAACGCCGTGACCTTCCCGGTGAAGAAGTCCGGTGGCGGCAGCGGGGATGGCTCGGGACGGGAGTCGGTGATCGGCATGGCCCCGGCGGTGAACTTGTCAAGCTCAGGGCCGTACATGAGCCTGGCAGGGAACGGGTCGGCGGCCGTTCGCCGGTCAAGCCCGGCTATTGGGAGCGCCTGGCCGGAGGCGGCGAGAACCAGGTTGCCGAACCTTCGGCCCTTCAGCACCGCGGAATCGGCGATCAGGCACGTGTGGCGGAACGAGCAGCGGGCCGCGCTGACCCGGGAGCGGGCGTGAGCAAGCGGCGGTCCATCGCCAATATTGACCGCGTAGACGCCACCCGGTGTCAGCACCCTGGCAACCGCCGTCGTGAACTCGGCCGAGGTCAGGTGCGCCGCGGTGCTCCCGCCCACGAACAGGTCGGCGATGACAAGGTCGAAGCAAGCCTGACCGAGGTGTTCGAGCACGGTCCTGGCATCACCGACCCTGACTCGCACCCGCCCGGCGTCAGCGCGGCCCGCCTTCCGCGCTGGCTGGGCTATCGGCAGCGCACGCCTGACCAGTTCGACGAGCGGGGCGTCGCTGTCCACCGCGAGCTGGGCCGATCCTGGCCTGGTCGCCGCGATATACCTAGCCAGCGTCAAGCCTCCGCCGCCAAGGTGCAGCGCCCGCACCGGCGCTCCAGCTGGGGCGATCAGATCGGCGATGGAGCCGAACCTTCGCATGTAGTCGAACTCCAGGTACAGCGGATCATCGAGGTCAACATGCGACTGCGCGGTGCCGCCGACCAGCAGCGTCCACGCCCTCGGCCGGTCCACGTCGCGCACCAGCTCGGCGATGCCGCCATCGACCCGTTCACGCAGGACTTCCTGCGGGCGATGCGACATACCGGCCATTGTGCCGCATCGCGTTGGTGACAGCCGGGCGCGCTGGAGCACAATCAGATGGCATGCAGACCGCTGAGCTGGCCAGCCTGGTGCGGCCAGGCATGACGATCGCGCTCGGGGACGGGTTCGGCGCGATTGGCATCGTGTCGAGCGAGTTGAGCCAAGCCGCCGCGAGACATCGTGACGTGCGGCTGCTGCTCGGCTGGATGCCGTTGCCCGACCCTGATCTTGATCTCGCCGCCTTCGCCGACGCCAGGACGTTCATGCCGGGCTGGGGGCTTCGCGGCAGCTCAGACGCTGGCCTAGTGAACTTCGTGCCCGTCAGGCTGTCCGCCATTCCGGCGCTGCTGCATGGGCCGTGGCGGCCCGATCTGCTGGTGACGACCGTCGTCCCTGCCGACGGCGGGTTCGCGTTCGGCAGCGAAGTCTCCTGGCAGCGGGCCGCGATCGACGCTGGCGCGGTCGTGGCCGCCGTGGTGTCGCATGCGGCCCCCCGCGCCGACGCCGGGGCACCCTTGCCGGGCAGCCAGGTCATCGTGATCGGGCAGACTCATCAACCACCAGGCGCGCTGGCCGAAGGCACGGTCACGGATTCGCACCTCGCGATCGCGGCCATGATCGAGCCGCTGATCACGCCCTATGCTCGGCTACAGATCGGGCCTTCGCAGGTCGCGACCGCGCTGCTGCGCACGCTCAGGGTCCCGGTCAGGGTCGATTCTGGGATGCTGCCCGAGGCGGTGGTCGACCTGGACGAGCGCGGTCTCCTGGTCGGCGAGCCGATTTCCACCTACCTGGCCGGAGGTCCGCGCCTGTACGGGTGGGCCGATGGCAGGCCGGTGCTTCACCCCGTCGAGTACACCCATGATCTGGGCCGGCTGTCCGCCGACCCGCTGTTCGCGGTCAACACGGCGGTCGAGATCGACCTCGACGGCCAGGTCAACGTGGAAGGCACGGCCGCCTCGGCGCTCGGCGGCATTGGCGGTCATCCTGACTACGCCGCGGCGGCCGCCAGATCGGTTGGAGGGCTTAGCGTCATCGCGGTGCCGAGCACACATAATGGCCGATCAACGCTGGTAACCGAGCTGTCGAGACCGGTGTCCACACCCGCGCATGACGTCGATCTGGTAGTGACGGAACGGGGCGCGGCCGACCTGCGCGGCCGGTCGAGACCCGAGAGGCGCCAGGCGCTGCGACGCCTCTGGGCTGATGCGCGGTTATGGCTTGCGGCCGACACCGCCCCACATAGCGGAGGGCGACTTGGCCTGCGCATCGGATTCCGGTCGCCACTGCTGCACGGCGACGACGCCAGGTTCGATCAGTTCAAGTCCGGAGAAGAACCGCACCACCTCGGGATGCGTGCGGTGGTTCTGCTTGTCGTGCGCCATCCGGTTGTACCGCCTCGCGGCCTCGGCCTGCTGCTCTGGCGCGATGTCCTTGGCGACGTGCGACAGCGCGAGGTAGCTGCCTGACGGGACGGCTTCCATCAGCTTCGCCACGATCGCGTGCGGCTGATCCTCTTCGCCGATCATGTGCAGCACCGCGATCAGCATGACGGCGACCGGACGGGAGAAGTCCAGAGTCTGCTTCGCCTGAGTCAAGATGGCGTCCAGATCACGAAGGTCGGCATCGATGTAGGCAGTCGCGCCCTGGCTGCTGCCCGTCAGCAGCGCTCGCGCGTGCGCGAGCACGACGGGGTCGTTGTCGACGTAGACCACGCGGCTGTCGGGCGCCTGCGCTTGCGCGACCTCGTGCGTGTTGTTCGCGCTCGGTATTCCGGTGCCGATGTCGAGGAACTGCCGGACGCCGGCCTGTTCGACCAGGTACTTGACCGAGCGGGCGAGGAATGCCCGGTTGGCGCGCACCGAGGCGACCAGATCGGGGTACGCCTCGATCGTCGCGTCGCCGGCCGCGCGGTCGGCCGCGTAGTTGTCCTTGCCGCCAAGCCAGTAGTTGTAGACCCGGGCGACGTGGGCGACGCCGGTGTCGAAGGTTGGGTGCTCGCGCTCATCTGCGCGCTCATCACGCACTTCGCTTGTCACTGCGGTAAGCCTTCCTGCGCAGGCCTTGGCTGCTGGCTGCTGGCTGTTACGTCTGGCTGATAATGTCCCCGATGAATTTGGCTGTGCGCGCCGGAGTCAGGGCGTCGGCGCTGAGCCGGTTCATGACCTCCATGTAGTGGTCGACATCGGGCTGGCTTTCGAGGTATAGGGCGCTGGTCAGGTGCTCGATGTAGACGACGTCGGGCAGGTCGGGCTCGTCGAAGCGCAGGATCGTGAACGACCCGCCTTCGCCCGCGTGGCCGCCGAGCCCGAACGGCACCACCTGGAGCGTGACCTGCGGCATGACCGCGACCTCGGCCAGCCGGTGCAGCTGCGCCCGCATCACCTCGCGACCGCCAACCGGCCGCCTGAGCACCGCCTCGTCCATGACCGACCAGACCCTGGGCGGCTCAGCCACGGTCAGCAGGTCCTGCCGCTTCATGCGCAAGGCAACCCGGCGCTCGATCTCGTCTGGCGCCGCGGACTTGTGGCCGATCGAGGTGACGGCACGGGCGTAGTCCTCGGTCTGGAACAGCCCATGCACAAACTGAAGCTCAAAGGAACGAATGATCGACGCGGACGCTTCCAGCCCGAGGTACATCTCGAACCAGTCGGGAAGCACATCGCCGTATTTCGCCCACCAGCCAGGCTGGTTCGCGCGTCTGGCCAGCTTGAGCGTGGCCTGCTTGGCTTCCTCGCTCGTAACGCCGTACAGGGCAAGCAGGTCAACGATGTCCCGGTCCTTAAAGCTCACCCGCCCGTTTTCCAGGCGGCTGATCTTGGACCTGGAAGCGCGGATCTCGTACCCAGCCGCATCTGGCGTGACGCCAGCCGCTTCGCGCAGCCGCCGCAGCTGGCTGCCGAGCAGCATGCGCAAGACGGTGGCGTCAGCGCGCGGCGGCCGGAGCAGGCTGCTCGGCAGCTCGCCATCAGGCTCAACCGCGCTCATGCTCACTCCAGACCGTTACCGACAAGCACACCCTATCGATAACGGTGCCATATCAGTTAGCACAGGTCGTCGAACTCACCATTCTTCGCGCCAGCGACGAAGGCCGCCATTTCGGCCCTTCGGTAGATAAGCGCAGGCCCGGCCGGGTACCGGGAGTTGCGGACGGCGATCTCACCGTCCGCGAGCTCCGCCACCTCGACGCAGCTACCGCTCGAATTGCTCGCGCTGCTCTTGCGCCAGACTGCTCCGAGCTGATCGGCTGGCGTGCCGTTCAGAGTGTGCATCTACCCTTCCTTCTCATGGCTGCGGCTGCTTGTCCGCAGATACCCGTACTCTTGCACAGTGCATATGGCTCGTGCAAAGGCACGGTGCAAAGGGCCCGTGCGTGTTGCCCATGGAAGGTCAGGATCGCCAGTGCCTGCGCGCCCGGCGTATGAAAGTCGCCGCGGTGATCGCCGCGATCATCATGGCCGCGAACATCAGCGCGACAATTGACAGCACCACCTTAAGGACCACAACTGCCGCTCCGGCGCCGGAGACAGCTGCGATCGTGAGCAGGGCAAGCGCGATGAGCGGGAACAGCGAAGGGCGGCGCGCAAGCACCGGATAGGGCCTGCGAGCCGTCATCGGCCGGAGGTTGCCCGGCGCTACCGGCCTTGGCTCTGGCAGATCGGCGAGCACTCGCCGGAGATCGCTGAATGTCCTGGCGTTCAGCGCCCCGGCGATTCGCTCGTCAAGCTCATCGCGGGTCAACCGTCCTTCAGCGAAGTGATCGCGCAGCCTCGCGGTTACCCGGTCGCGGTCGGCGTCTGAGGCTCTTGTCCGTTCGTCCACTTCCGCCCCTCCTTAGCTCATATCGTCGAGTTCGTCGGCCAGGATCTGGTAAAGCTCCCGGCGGGTTCGCTCGAGCAGTCGCTCGACCGCGTGGATCTGCTCTGGCGTGCCCGAGTGCGCGACCTGGACGATGCCGCCGCCGAGCCGGGCGGCCTCAGCGAACAAGCCAGGAAGCTCCCACGCTTGCTGCTGCTGCGCCGACTCCCAAGCCGCGCGGGCCACGTCAGGGTTCTGCTCGATGTAGGCGATGCCCGCCTGCGTGAGGCTGAAGGTCCGGCGGCCACCGGATTCCTCGCCTTCGATAAGGCCCTCGTCGGCGAGCTGCGAAAGCGCGGGATAGACGGCACCGGGGCTAGGCCGCCAGGCGCCGCCGCTGCGCTCCTTAATATCGGACATGATCTGATAGCCGGTCCGCGGACCCTCCTTGAGCAGGGCAAGGATCGCGGCCCGCACATCGCCACGGCCAGCCTTCGAGTTCCGTTGAGTCGGCTGAGGCCCAGGCCACCATCCCGTCCAGGCACCGGCCCCACCGCCCCAGTGGCCGTGCCCAGCGTGCCCGAAGCCTCGCTGCCACTGACCAGCCTTAGGGCCGTGACCGCCAGCGGACATGTGCCCGGCGGCGGCCCGCTTGACCTGGAAGATCACGTCCGCCAGGCAGTTGAACACGTCCGACAGGCCGGCGTCGAAGTCCCTGGCTCCCCAGCTAGCTGCATTCATCAAAAACCCCCGCTGCGCTGTCGATGCGGATCGGCTTCTCGATACGATCACGATATATCGACAGCGTACGTCCTCGTCACCTCGATGACAAGATATGACGCGAGATTCAGCTCCCGCGCCGGCCGGGGTGATGGCGGATTTGGCTTCTCGCCGGGGGCTGGGTGTGGTCACATGACAGTGAGCTGATGGCCGAGTCAAGCGAGGTGTTCAGGATGAGCCGTGTCGTCACCTCGATAGTCGGAGGTGTCCCTGCGGATGGTGCGCCAGGCGGCGAGGTCGCCTCGACGAATCCGGCCCGCACGAGCGAGGTCGTCGCCACCGTCAGGCTCGGCGACGGCGGGGTCTTCGTCGCGGCGGCTCGCGCGGCCAGGGCAGCCCAGCCTGCTTGGGCAGACGTGCCCGCTCCGGTGCGCGGCCGGGCCATCGCCCACATCGGAAGGCTGGTGGAGGCCAACGCCGAGCCGCTCGCCAGGCTGGTGACACGCGAGGTCGGCAAGCCCTACGCCGAAGCGCTTGGCGAAGTTCGTGAGATCGTCGATACCTGCGATTTCTTCCTCGGTGAAGGCCGGAGGCTGTACGGCCAGACGGTGCCGAGCGAGATGCCTGACAAGCAGTTGCTTACGTTCCGCAATCCGGTGGGCGTGGTGAGCGTGATCACGGCGGGGAACTTCCCTGTCGCCGTGCCGTCTTGGTACCTGATCCCCGCTCTGCTGTGCGGCAACGCCGTGCTGTGGAAGCCCGCCGAATACTCGGCCGCATCTAGTGCCGCGTTGTTCGAATTGATCGTCCGCGGCGGCGGCCTGCCCGATGGCGTGCTCAACCTGGTGCTGGCCGACGGTCAGGCCACCTACGCCGGCCTTGACCAGGCGCTGGCCGGCGGCTACGTCGACAAAGTCGGCTTCACCGGTTCGAGCGCGGTAGGTGCGCGCATCGGGGAGCTAACCGGCCGCCACCTGCAGTCGCCGTGCCTTGAGCTGGGCGGGAAGAACCCGATGGTTGTCACGCCGAGCGCCGAGCTTGACCTCGCGGTTGAGGCGGCACTGTTCGCCGGGTTCGGCACGGCCGGCCAGCGCTGCACGTCGCTTGGCACGGTGCTTGTGCACGACAGCGTCCACGACGACTTTGTCGCCCGGTTTGACAAGGTGACCAGGGACATGCCAGTCGGCGATCCGTTTGGCGATGTGGTGTACGGCCCGATGCTTGACGAGCGGTTCGCGGCGAGCTTCGAGAACTACCTGGGCTGGATTGAGCCGCATCATCGCGTGCTCGGGTCGACGGGCACCGGAAGGATCACGGCCGGCAACCCGAGGGCCGGCTTTCGCGGCGATCCTGGCAGCGGGCTGTTCTACCACCCGACGATCGTCGACGGACTGCGGCAAGCCGATGCGATTTTCCGCAACGAGACGTTCGGCCCGCTGGTCGGCGTCGCGACCTACGGCGACATGGCCGAGGCGATTAGGCTGGCTAACGAGCCCGGTTACGGATTGTCATCGGCTATATACACTCAGAGGCCAGATGAAGTATTCGCGTTCCGCCGCGGTGTATCCGCCGGGATGGTCAGCGTTAACAACTCGACTTCCGGCGCTGAGGCGCACCTGCCGTTCGGCGGAAACGGCAAGTCGGGCAATGGCTCCCGCCAGTCAGGTATCTGGGTGCTTGATCAGTTCACCCGCTGGCAGTCGGTGAACTGGGATTATTCGGGTCGGCTGCAGAAGGCGCAGATGGACGTGGCCGATTTGGTGCCGGACGCTTCCTATCGGCTATCTGAATGATCATTGAGGACTTGCTATGGTCCTCAATGGCACACCCGCGCGTAGTCGCGGGATCCCTCATAGCCGAGAGACGCAGGTGGGAGGCTAGTTATGAAAGCTGCCCGAACGTGGGCCCTTGTTGGGTCCGTAGGGCTAGCGGTTTCCTTCACGGCGGTAGCGGCCGGCCAGGCCGTCGCCAAGCCGACACCGAACCGGATCACTCTGCGCGGGTCGCTGACGCCCGCGGCCGAGCGCGCCCATCCGGCCGGAAAAGTGGCAGCGACCAGCAAGTTCGACTTCGACTTGCTGTTGAAGCTGCGCAACGCCGCCGGCGCCAGGAGCTTCGTCCGCGAGGTCTCGACTCCCGGGTCGCGGCTCTTCCACAAGTTCCTTACCCGCTCGCAGTGGATCGCCAGATACGGGCCGACGAGCGCCTCGATCGCGAGCGCCAAGTCATGGCTGCGCAGCCAGGGCTTCTCCGTCGGCTCGGTGCCGAGTACGCATCTGTACGTATCCGCGTCAGGCACGGCGGCCCAGGTCGAGCGGGCGTTCGGCGTGACGCTTGGCTACTACATGGTCAACGGCCACAAGGTCAGGCTCGCCAACGGCATGCTGTCGATCCCAGCGGGGATCTCAGGCAGCGTCGCTGGCGCGGTTGGCGTCAACGAGTTCGTCGCGACGAACGACCTCACGCAGCAGGGTCGCAGTTTCCAGCCCGCCCAGCCCGCCCTTCCCGCCCTTCCCGCCCTTCCCGCCCATCCCGCCCGTCCCGCCCAGGCCGCGCCTGAGCCTCCGCCGCCCGCTGGCTTCCTCAACCCGCATCCGTGCACCCACGCGTTCAACATCAAGCCGGACAGGGCGGACTCGAGCAAGCTCTACAGCCCGCCGTTTACCAGTCCGCTCCACTACGACATCTGCGGTTACCTGCCGCACCAGCTCCGCAGCGCCTACGGGATCGCCAGGGCGGTAGCTAGGGGTGACGACGGCTCGGGTGTTGGCGTGGCGATCGTGGACGCCTACGACTCGCCGACGCTGCTCGCCGACTCGCAGCGGTACTTCCGCCAGAACGACCCGGCGAACCCGCTCGACGCCGGCCAGTTCGCCAACCGGTTCTTCAACGACGAGCCGGCGACGACCGACGACTTCGACCTGTGCGATGCGTCAGGCTGGCGTGCTGAGCAGTCGCTCGATGTGCAGGCCGTGCACGCGATGGCGCCTGGCGCGTCGATCCTGTACGTCGGCGCCCAGGACTGCACGGACGCCGGTTTGCTGGCCGCCGTGCAGGTCGCGGTCACCAGCGGCGCGTCAGCGGTGACGGACTCGTGGGGCGACCTGGCCGGTGACCTGTTCACTGACGCCGCCACCAAGACCGCCTTCGACGACACGTTCGCTATCGCCGGCGCCACCGGCGTCAGCGTGCTGTTCTCATCAGGGGACGACGGCGACAACTTCGCTGTCACCGGCCTTGCCGTTCCCGACTTCCCGTCAATCGACCCGTTCGTGACTGGCGTCGGCGGCACCACGCTCGAGATCGACTCCCATGGTCACCGGGCGGCCGAGCTCGGCTGGTCGGTCGCCAAGCTGCCGATGTGCGTCGGCGTCGCGGCGAAGAACTGCGGCTCAGCGACCAAGGCCGCAGGCCCGCTCGCGTGGCAGGCTGGCGGAGGCGGCGGCACAAGCTACTCCTACACCGAGCCGTTCTACCAGGCCGGAGTGGTGCCCGCGGCGCTCGCGCTGCGTAACGAGGCGCTCTTCGGTCCGGTCCCGCTGCGTGTGTCCCCCGACATCTCCATGGACGCGGACGCGCAGAGCGGCATGCTGATCGGCCTGCGGCAGACGTTCCCAACTGGCGTGCACTACGGGCAGTTCAAGGAGGGCGGCACCAGCCTGGCCTCCCCGCTGCTCGCCGGTGTCATCGCCGACGCCGGCCAGGCCGCCGGCGGCACGCTTGGATTCCTCAACCCTGAGCTGTACGACGCATTCGTCAAAGGGCCGAGCGGAACCTACACCGACATTGTGCCGTCGAGCAAACCAGCCTCGGATGGCGTGATCCGGGTCGACTTCGCTGACAGCACCGACCGCGCCGAGGGCTTCAACGTCAGCGCCCGTGCGATCGACTACGAAGGGCCGGAGACCTACTGTGACGAGACGGGCAACTGCGCCACGCGCAAGGTGACCCTGAACACTGCGAAGGGCTTCGACAGCCTCACCGGGCTCGGGTCCGTCGGGCCCGATTTCCTCCAAGTGATGTCCCTGTTCTAGAACGGCAGCGCTTTAAGCGCGCTACAGCGCCGCAGGGGCGTCCAGGCACTGTCCTGGCGCCCCTGCGGCCTGCACTGCGCAGGTGGCTGAGCAGGCGGCCCGAATTCCCCGACTGGGTGTTTGACTGGGTGTTTGCTTACAGACCAGCGCAGATCGGCACCGCCATGTCGGAGCGCCGGTTAGGATTCGACGGTTGGCCATGCTCGCTGCGGAAGGGCTGATACATGCGTCAACGCCGAGGGCGCCGCGAGCGCACCGATCAACCTGGCGCTCAGCCTGGCCCGCACGCCGCTGCTCAGCCCGGCGGGCCAGGCGCTGAGCAGCAGCCTGCCTGGCCGCCATCGGCCGGGTCAGCCGAGCCGACCACCTGGCCGGAGGCGACCGAGCAGGCGCGCTCGCCGTGGCCAGATGCCAGCGCTTACGGCCCGCCTCCGCGACTGCGGTTTGACCCGCCGCCTGCCGCGGATCAGTGGCAGCGCCATGACTCCGCGCGCCATGACTCCGCGCGTCATGACTCTGCGCCGCCGCCCGGTTCCTGGCCGCCGGGCCCAGCGCAGCCCTACGATCAGACACGGCCAAGGGAGCAGGCGTGGGCTGGCGACCAGGCAGGATATTACGAGCCAAGACCGCCGTTCGATCCGAACCGGGAGTCACGGCCGCCGTGGGAGCAGCCGCCTGATCCCGGCCCGTGGCAGCAAGGCCGGCCCGAGCAGAGTCACCAGACCAGGGAGCCGTTCGAGCCCCTGACGCGCTACGACTCGAGGCAGACCGGGCCACAGCCACGGTACTCAGGGCCTCAGCCCGTCCAGGCCGCCGCCGACCCACGGTTTGGCGTTCCCGGGGCACCGGTACAACCACCGCCGGGTCAGCCTGCCGCTGGTCAGGCGACGATCGCCGCGCCTGTTCAGTCGGCCCCAGATCAGGTGCTGCCCGGCGGGAAGGATCAGCGACCGCCCAAGCGACGCAGGCGACGGCTCCTGCTCATCGTGGGCGTCGTCGTCGTCGTGCTGCTGCTCGGCGCGGGGGCCGGTGGAGGTGGCTACCTGCTGCTCAGGACCAAGGGCAGCCCGGCTCAGACGGCCGCCAGCTACCTGGCTGCCTGGCAGCGCGGCGACTACGCGGCGATGGGCCGGTTCAGCCTGGACGTGCCGCAGGGCGGGCTTGCTGGCCCGATCACCAGAGCCGCCGCGCAACTCGGCGTAAAGCACACCCTGCTCACGCTCGGCGCGGTGACGATCAACGGCGACACGGCGAAGGCGCGGTTCACGGTGACCGACGACCTGGCCAGCGATCATGTCTGGACCTACCAGGGTCAGCTGTCGCTCGCGGTCGCCAAGCGGCACTGGTGGGTGAAGTGGAGCCCGTCGGCCATCTATCCGGGCCTAGCCCAGGGAGAGCGGTTCGCGCTAACGGCGATCTGGCCGCCAAGAGCGCAGATACTCGCGGACGATGGCACCGTGCTCAGCTCGCCGGCCACGATCGCCGAGTCCGGGTCGCTTGCCCTGCTGACCGGATACCTGGGCCGGGCCACCGCCGCGCAAGCCAAGGCGCTCGGCGCGCCTTACCACAAGGGTGATGTGATCGGGCTTGCCGGGATCGAGCAGACCTATCAGACCCAGCTCGCCGGGCGTCCTTCGCTGACCATCAAGATCATCGGGCCTGGGAAGCGGGTCGATGCCACCGTGACGCGTTTCGCCGCCAGACTGGGAACGCCGGTCAGGACCAGCATCAATATGGCCGCCCAGATCGCCGCGTCGCAGGCTGTGTCATCAGCCAAGACAAAGAAGCCGGTCGATCTGGTGGCGATGCAGGCCTCGACCGGCCGTGTGCTTGCCGTGGTCGAGCGGCCTGGGGGCTTCGACCGGGCGATACAAGGGATCTTCCCGCCCGGTTCCACGTTCAAGATCGTCACGGCGTCCGCGCTGGCGAAGACCGGGCTGACTCCGGCCAGCCCGGTGCAGTGCCCGAGCAAGGTGAACATCGGCGGCCGGGTGTTCCACAACGACAAGGACGAGCATCTCGGCTCGACTAACCTGCAGACGGCGTTCGCCGTCTCGTGCAACTCCACGTTCGCGCTGCTCGCGACCCAACGGCTGAACGGGACTGGCCTGGCGTCGATGGCGCGGGTGTTCGGCTTCAACGCCAGGCCAGAGCTTGGCCTTCCGGCAGCTCTCGGCCACTTCAGCACGCCGCACGACCCTGTCGACTTGGCTGCTGACGCGTTCGGTCAGGGGCTCGACTTGGTCAATCCGCTCAGCCAGGCCTGCGAGGTGGCGGCGATCGACGCGGGTGTCTGGCGGCCGCCCGTGCTCGTGGTCAGCCCGAAGCCGCGCCAGAAGGCCAAGCCGCGCGTGATCAGCGCGACCATACTGAACACGCTGCGGCCGATGATGCAGGCGGTGGTGACCGTCGGCACGGCCGCCGGTGTCGGTTTCCCTCCCGGCGTGTACGGCAAGACCGGCACGGCCGAATACGGCACAGGTCCGCATCCGAACGCGCACGGCTGGTTCATCGGGTACCAAGGTGACATCGCCTTCGCCGTGCTCGTCGAAGGCGGCGGCTACGGTGCGGACAGCGCGGGCCCGATCGCCAAGGCGTTCCTGCACAAGCTAGGCGGCTAGAGCCATCTGCGATAGCGCCGCTTCGCCGCCTTGCGCCACGCTGCCTTGGCCTGCGCCCGAGCCAGTTCGCCAGCGCGGCAATCGCGCTCGTAGAGCACACCGTAGGTGAACGCGTTTTCTCCGGCGAGCGCGGCGCTGATCGCGAGCTCGCGATCTACCTGGCGGGCAATGATCGAGTCCTGGTAGTCGCCGAGCAGCGACTGGACCCGCCGCATTCGCTTGCCGAAGCGTCGCGCCGGTCGGCCCATTGCCGGGGAGACGGCTTCGGACGCGTACCTGGCACGTTTCGCCGCCTTGCGGGCCCGATGCAGCGCGGCTTCACTGGGCTGTCCGGCTCTGGCGCGGTTCGCCTTGCGCATCCGCCGCGAGGTCCTGCGGTAGGTGCGCAGGACCGCTGCGGGCAGCACCGCCTGCGCGGGCTTGCCCGCACCATCGGCCAGCGACTCGTCGGTCAGGAGCGCGTCGATCTGGTCGAGCAGCGCGAAGTAGCGCGGTCCATCGAGCGCCTGTACGAGCTCGGTTCTTGCCTGCGCGCC
>Ga0134126_10008127_pt1 | contig 13187 bp, 9 predicted proteins | sample KB31752_FD_96881 | JGI IMG/M metagenome (GOLD analysis project Ga0134126, IMG submission 96881) | Terrestrial soil microbial communities with excess Nitrogen fertilizer from Kellogg Biological Station, Michigan, USA - KB3-175-2 | ecosystem: Environmental > Terrestrial > Soil > Unclassified ...
GCCTACCCTGTGCTGGCCCACCCTGTGCTGGCCCACCCTGTGCCTGCGGGCCCGCGCCATCCGCCGGCCCGCTGGCCGGCCGGGCCCGGGGCGCGCCGTCGGCGTGCCACGGCCGCGTCTCGTCGCGCGGCAGCAGCGCGCGGACCTGCGCGATCTCATCGGCGTCGAGGTCGGTCTCGAACATCTTGGTCCGCCCGGTGTGGTCCCGCTTGACCAGCAGCACGTCGTCGAAGCCGAGCGCCGCCAGCCGCTCCAGGCGCCGGCCGGCCTCCGCCGGGTCGCACATCAGGTTGAACGGGTCGTCGTCGCCCATCCGCTGGGTCGGGGCCCTCAGGTCGACCGGGCAGGTGGACACCATCGCCCGCTGGCCGCCGAGCGCGCGGTAGCGCTTGATCGCCTCGGACATCGTCTCCAGGTTGGTCCGCCCGGCCGAGCACATCCAGCCGTCGTACTCGGCGACCGCGCGGCGCAGCGACGCCTCGCTGTGCCACGCGCCGATGACGAACCGCGGGCCGCCTTTGACCGACGGCCAGGGGTCGAGGTTGGCCGCGCCGACCGTCTCGCCGTCGCAGAGCCGCCTGATCGTGTCCATCTCGTCGTACAGGAGCTTGAAGCGCTGGTGGAAGTCCACGCCCACCGAGTCGTGGCTCGGCTTGGACGACCCGGCGCCCACCCCGGCGGTGAACCGGTCGCTGGTGAGCGCGCGCAGCGTGAGGAACCGCTGCGCGAGGTCGACCGGGTGGCGCAGCGGGACGATGAAGATCGAGGTGCCGATCTCGATGCTGGTCGTCGCGGCGGCCGCGGGCGTGAGCCACAGCAGCGGCTCGGGGCGCATCACCCCGGGGATCAGGCTGTCCTGGATCCACACCCCGTCCAGGCCCGCCTGCTCGACCATGGCGGCGCGGGCGGCGATGCCCGCCGCGTCGAGCGGCCGGCCGTCGCCGTCCTTGAACGGCATGCTAATCCCTATCCGCACCGTTGTTCCTCCTCCGCGATTGTCGGGCGGGCCAGCTCAGGGGCGGTCCCGGCGTGCGCCGGGACCAGCGTGCGGACGGCGGCGAGCTGCTCGGCGGTGAAGTCGGCCTCGTACCGCTTCGCCCGCCCGAGCGGGTCGGTCATCACGACGTTGACGTCGTCGAAGCCGAGCGCGGCGAGCCGGCCGAGCCGGTCGGCGGCTTCCTCCGGCCCGCACCGCAAGTTGAAGTTCTCATCGTCATCCAGCGGCCTGGACGGCGCGGTCAGGTCGATCATGCAGTTCGCGACCACCGCCCGGGTGCCGCCCAGGTCACGGTAGCGCTTGAGCGCGCCCTCGAAGGTGCGCAGGCTGGTCCGCGCGCCCGAGCAGATCCAGCCGTCGTAGTAGCGCACAGCGCGGCGCAGCGAGACGTCGCTGTGCCAGGCGCCGAGCAGGAACCGGGGCCCCGGCGGGGACTCTGGCCAGGGTTCCAGCACGGCGGCGCCCGCCTGCTCGCCGCGCAGTAGCCGCATGATGACGTCCATCTTGGCGTGCAGCTGGCGAAAGCGGCTGTCGAAGTCGACGCCGGCCGCGTCGAACGCCGACTGGGTCGAGCCGGCGCCGACGCCGAAGGAGAAGCGGCCGCCTGTCAGCATGTGGAGCGTCATCATCCGCTGCGCGAGCTCGGCGGCGTTGCGCAGCGGGATGATCAGCACTGAGGTGCCGAGTTCCACGCGCCGGGTGGCGGTGCCCGCGGCGAGCAGCATCGACAGCGGGTCGGGGCGCGGCTGCGCTTCGGGGACGAGGGTGTCCGGCAGCCAGATGCCGTCAAAGCCCGCTTCTTCGATCATCCGCGCGCGGGCTGCGACGCCCGCGGCGTCGAGCGGGCGGCCGTCGGCGGACCGCAGCGGAAGCGCCATTCCGAGCCTCATCCGGTAACTCCTTGTCTTGGCAGGCGGACGCCTGGCGGCCGGCCGCGCCCGGGGCCGGCCGCCAGGCGCTCGCGGAACCCGCCTGGCTAGCAGGACAGGTACGCGTGGGTGTACTGGGCTCCCAGGTCGGACTGCACGCCCTGCAGGCACTTCGCGTTCGCGATGTAGTTGGGCGCGGTGAGGATCGGCAGGTCCACCACCAGCTGGGCTTCCCTGGTCCAGATCTGGTGCCAGAGGTTCTGCAGCTGCGTGGCGTCGGTCAGCGTCTTGGCCTGGTCGATCATGCTGGTGATCTGGGCGTCGCTGAAGCCGAACTTGCCCTGCGGGGTCAGCCGGTTCTGGTACGTCGTCCACAGCAGCGGGTTGAAGCTGAGGTTCGGGACCGTGGTGTACGCGATCTGGTAGGTGCCGTTCTCGATGCTGGTCAGGTAGGAGTTGAGGATGCTGATGTTGGCGTGGATGCCGCACTGCGCCCACTGCTGCTGCAGGGCCGTGACGATGTCCGACGGCGTCTGCTCGATCAGCGTGAATGACAGCCCGCCGAGCTGCTTGACCAGCGCGGTGCCCTTAGCCGGGTCGTAGGGGAGCGGGTTGAGTGACTTGGCCGTGCTGACCCCGTCGGGCAGGTACGAGCTTTGCGCGCCGGAGAGGATGTACGCGGGCTGGGTAAGCCCCATGGTCACGTTCTGGGTGATGCTCTGCCGGTCGGTGCAGTACGCGAGCGCCTGCCGGGCGGCCACGTTGTCGAACGGTGCCTTGAACGTGTCGATCGGCATGATCGAGTAGAAGGTCGACGGCGTCTTGGCCACGCTGAGGCTGGGGTTGTTCAGCGCCTCGGATACCACGGTGGCGGTGATCGACGTTCCCGGGAACTGGTAGGACTGGATCGCGCCGGACTGCAGGTCGACGTAGCTCGACGAGTCGGTGCCGGTAGCAAGGTACGTGACCTGGTTGAGGTAGACGTCCTTAGCGTCCCAGTAGTCGGCCGACTTGGTCAGCACGAGCTTGTTGCCCGGGTTGACCGAAGCGACCTTGAACGGGCCGGCGCCGACCGGCTGGAGCGCGAACTTGGACGCCCCGAGCTGCTTGAACGACGTCGGGGACCCCATGTACCCGGCCGCGGTGCTCGCCAGCGCGGTTGGCAGCAGGGTGTAGGGCTGCTTGAAGGTGACCTGGACCGTGCTGGGCGCCGGTCCCGCCTTGATTGAGGAGACCGCGGTGAAGTACTGGTGGTTGAGCGACGCCGGGGTGTTGTAGCGGTTCAGGTTCCACAGCACCGCCGAGACGTCCATCGGCGAGCCGTCCGAGAACTTGACTCCCTGGCGGAGCGTGATGGTGAGGACCTTGTTGCCGTCGCTGTAGGCGTAGCCGGCTGCCAGGTTCGGCTGGATCGGACCGGTCGGCGTAGCCGGAGGCAGGAACAGCGTCCCGAAGATCTGCGCGTCGATCGGGCCGGACTGCGCCGAGTAGCCGGCCTGTCCCGGGTCGAGCAGCTGGGTCAGCAGCCCGCCGACCGTGATGCTGCCGCCCGCCTTCGGCGTGCCGCTCGCGCCGCCGCCGCTTGCCGTGGCGGCCGGCGAGCCCGACCCGCCGCAGGCGGCCAGGCCGATTACCGCGGCCGCCGCCGTGATCGCGGCGACCGCGCGGCCCGCGACTTTGCGTTTTCCCATGATGCTCCTTCAGCCCAGCGGACAGACCGCGCCAAGTTCGGCCGGCGTAACCAGGCGCCAAGCCGGTGTGACGTAAACTTAAACTCGCGTAATGTCATACGCAAGTCCGTACAACCGGCTATCAGGTTATTATATCAATTAAACATGAATTCGTTACCTGGCCGTTACCTGGACGCCAGGCCGGGGGTCCAGCGGGCCGCCGACATGCCGTAGCCGTCGCCGGCCCGGTCCCAGTACAGCGGCGCGCCCGCCACCGCCACGGCGGGCAACGGGAGCCTGATCGGCCCGAGGGCGCTCGCCCGGATCAGCGGGTCGAGCGGCGGCTTAGCCTCCCCCAGGTCCGGCTGGCCGGGCTGGGGAGGGAACGCGGAAAGGAAGCTTCCGCTAGCGGCCAGCGACAGCCGCCACGACGATCCGAGCCCGGTGCGCAGCCGCTGGGTGAGTCCGCGCACGGCCGCCGCGGCGGCCAGGTGCCCGGTGCCGAAATCGAGGGCCTGGATGGGCATCAGGACCGGGACGCTCGCGCCGGCCCAGTCCATTCCGGCCGCGGCCATCCCGTTCGCCATCTCGACGAGCGTGTCGAAGCCGCGACGGCCGGTCCACGGGCCGGTCCAGCCGTAGGCCCGGAGGGACACGTCAATGAGGCCCGGGCGCAGCCGCGCCCGCGCGCGCTCGTCGAGCCCGAACCGCTCGATGACGCCCGCGCGGAAGCCGTGCACCAGGATGTCGGCCTCGCTCAGCAGGTTCATGAACTGCTCGCGCCCGTCCGCGGTGTGCAGGTCGAGCGCGGCCGAGCGCTTGCCGAAGGTGGCGACGAGGGTGCCCCGGGGCTCGTCGAAGCCGGGCGGGTCAACCCGGAGGACCTCGGCGCCGTAGGCGGCGAGGTAGCGCGTGGCCGTCGGCCCGGCCAGCACCCGGGTCAGGTCGAGCACCCGGATGCCGCTCAGCGGCCGGCCCGGCAACGGTGCCCACCCGCCCGTGCGGTCATCGGTGCCCCGGTCACTGGCCGCGGCGACCAGCGGCTCGGCCTCGACCGCGATGCCCTGCGGGTGCGCCGCCCACTCCTCGGCGCTGCGGCACAGCGCGGCCGCCCCCGTCCCGGCGCTGACCGCCTCCTCGAGCTCGGCCCCGTCTCGGCCGCCGACCGCTCGTGTGACTGCCCGCTGGTCAACCCCATTGCCGGAGGGGTCGAGGCCCAGTGCGGCCAGGGTGCCCGCGCGCTGGCGCGCGTAGTTCATCTGGAACCTGATCCAGCGGCCGTCGCGGGTAGCGTACGCGCCGGTGAACTTGCTGGCTCCGGGGGAGGACCAGCCCCCCACGGTCCGCGCGGCCGGCTTGCACCACTCGGTGGCGAGCGGCCGGTCGACCGTGACCGCCGGGCGGGCGCCGCCCGCCGCGCTGGCCAGTTCAGCGACGGCGGCGCCGAGCGTGCCGAGCGTCGCGGCCGCGAAGTCGGTCACCGCGAACCGCCCGGGCAGCGTCCCGTCCCCGGTGAACCGGACGCCGGCGCCGTCGGGCGGGCCGTCGCCCGGGGCGGGGCCATCCGGGCCGGCCCCGCCGAGGGCGGCCCACAGCCGGCTGAACATCGCGCCGGCCAGGCCGCCGGCCGCTGCGTTTCCGCTTTGTGCCGTCATGACTGCCGCGTCACCGCCCTTTGCCTGCTCGTTGCCTTCTCGTCACCGCCGGATTCACCCGGCCGCCGCGGCGGCCGCCGCCGTGCCCGCCGCCAGCGGGAAGTGACAGGCCGCCGCGTGCCCGCCCGGCCCCGCGGCGAGTGCCGGCGCCTGCTGCGCGCAGATCTCCTGCGCGTAGGGGCACCGGGTGCGGAACCGGCACCCGCTCGGCGGGTTCAGCGGGGAGGGCGGCTCGCCGCGCAGCCGGATCCGCCCGCGTGCGGCGGCGTCCGCCCGGCCGTTGACCGACGGGATGGATGACAGCAGCGCCGCCGTGTACGGGTGCTTCGGCGCGGTGAACACGTCCTCGGTACTTCCCGTCTCGCACAGCCGCCCGAGGTACATCGTGCCGGTCTGATCCGCCAGCGACCGGACGACCGCGAGGTCGTGTGAGATGAGCAGGTACGTGAGTCCAAGTTCACGCCGCAGCCGTCCCAGCAGTCGCAGGATCTCCGCCTGGACGGACACGTCGAGGGCGGTCACCGGCTCGTCCAGGATGACCAGGGAGGGCCTTACCGCCAGGGCGCGCGCGATCGCGACCCGCTGCGCCTGGCCGCCCGACAGCTCCGCCGGCTTGCGCCCGGCGAACCTGGCCGGGCTGAGCCCGACCATGTCGAGTGCCTCCGCGACGCGGGCGCGGCGCTGCCGCCCGCCCTCCCGGCCTTGCGCCCGTAGCGGCTCGGCGACGATCTGCTCCACCGTCCACTGCGGGTCCATGGCCGACATCGGGTCCTGGAACACCATCTGCACCAGGCGCCCCCGGGCCCGCGAGGCGGCGCGGCCCCGGCCTGAGATGGCCTGCCCGGCGACCATGACGCGCCCGGCGCGCGGCGGCGGCGCGCCGATGACCGACCGCGCGAAGGTCGACTTGCCCGATCCCGTCTCACCGACGATCGCGTACGTCTGGCCGCGGGGGACCGCGACGCTGACGTGGGAGACGGCCGAGACGGTCGCCGTCCCGAAGCCGCCGCGCCGCCGCACCCGGAACTCCTGGACGATGTCTTCGCAGAGCAGAAGCGGGTCCTGGCTGGCCTGCGGCGTGTCTGTCATGACGCTCCCTGCTCGGTGGCCGCGCTCAGCGGGCCGTGGCTCACGCTCGGCGTGACGGGGAACCAGCACCGGCACGGGTGGCCGTCCGCCAGCGGCAGGAGCGACGGCACCTCGTCGCGGCACCGCTGCTCGGCGAAGGCGCAGTTGGCCGCGTACGAGCAGCCCTGGCCCGGAGCCGGGGCGGCCTTCCTGGCCGGGCGCTCCTGCCACAGTGCCGCCGGGGCGGCCGGGTCGGGGACGGACGCGACCAGGTCGCGGGTGTACGGCATGGCCGCGTCGCGGAAGATCCGCTCCGCCGAGTTCGCCTCCACCACCCGCCCCGCGTACAGCACGACGACGTCGTCGACCCGGGACGACGCCAGCGCCAGGTCGTGCGTGACGAGCAGGAAGGAGATGCGGCGCTCGGCCCGCAGCTGGTCGAACAGGTCCATGATCACTGCTTGCGTGGTCACGTCGAGTGACGAGGTCGGCTCGTCGCACACGATGACCTGCGGGTTGGCCGCCAGCGCGATCGCGATGACGATCCGTTGCCGCATGCCGCCCGACAGCTGGTGCGGGTAGCTGTGAAAGCGCTCTCGCGGGTCCGGTATGCCGACCGCGCGCATCAGCTCGAGCCCGCGCTCGCGCGCCTGCGCGGCGCTGACCTTCCCCCCGCCCCGGACCTTGGTGATGGACTCGGTGATCTGCGGGCCGACGCGCATCGTCGGGTTGAGCGCGCGCGTCGGGTTCTGGAAGACCAGGGACGCCGTCCGCGCGATGTGCGCGCGTCGCTGCCTGGCGGTCATCCCCGAGAGGTCCGCGCCGCCCAGCGTCACCCTGCCGCTGACGCGGAAGCGCCGGTCGTCGAGCAGGCCGAGGATCGCCCTGGCGGTAAGTGACTTGCCCGCGCCCGACTCGCCGACGATCGCGGTCATGGCGCCGGGGCGCACAGAGAACGACACGTCGTCGACGAGCCTGACCTCGCCCCTGGAGTGCGTCAGGAGGCTGACGGTAAGTCCGCTGACCTCGATGGATGGCGTCACCGCGGTTGCTGTCATCACAAGCCTCGTTGCCGTTGGGTTGCCGCTGCCCGGGTATCAGCGCCGGTCGGGCGCTGGGCCGGGGTCAACCGCGGTCCAGCGCGAGTCGCCGCCCGAGCCCGTCCGCGAGCAGGTTGATGGATGCGATCGTGACGAACAGGGCCACCGCCGGCATGATGAGTAGCTGCGGAGCCTGCACTACGTAGTTCTGGGCCGAGGAGATGAGGTTTCCCCAGCTCGGCTGGGGGATCGGGACGCCCAGCCCGAGGTAGGACAGGCCGGCCTCGATTAGCATGGCGTGCCCGATCGTGATCAGCGCGTAGGTCGTCAGCGGGCCGCTGATGCCCGGCACGATGTGAGTGGTCACGATCCGCCAGGTAGACGCCCCGCCGGAACGCGCGGCCACCACGTAGTCGAGCTGCCGGATCTTCACCGTCTGGGCCCGGGCCAGCCGCCCGAACCCGGCCACGCCGAACACGCTGATCGCCCAGATCGTGTGGACGACGCTCGGCCCCAGGTAGGCGGCCATCGCCATGGCCAGGACAATATTGGGAAAGGCGAACAAGATGTCAAGGATCCGCATCATGATCGCGTCGGCCGCGCCGCCCAGGTAGCCGCAGAACGCGCCGATCGCCACCCCGGCCACCAGGCTGATCGCGGTGGCGGCCAGCCCGATCTCGATCGAGACCCGGCCGCCGTACAGCATCCGGGACAGCATGTCGTTGCCGAGCTGGTTGGTGCCGAGCAGGTGACCAGGGCTGCCGAGCGGGCGCAGGTACTGCGTCAGGTTCCCGGTCGTGGGGCTCGGCACCCCGAGCAGCGCCGGGCCGGCGAAGCAGGCCAGGACCAGCAGGACGAGGATGGCCGCCGGGACCGCCACCCCCGGGTCGCGCAGCGCGCGCCCGAATCGCGACGTGCCCGCCCGGACTCGTCGTCCCGCCGTCGTGCTGACCCACGCGGCCGTGTCCGGGTCGAACTCAGCCGCGAGGTCCGGCACCCCGGCGTTGCCCGCGATGACCCCGTCACTCATGCCAGCCTCCCCTGTCAGTCGCGCTGTAGCCGCAGTGGCCCCGGTACCTCACCAAGGTCCCGCACGTCACCTGGCGTCCCTGACCCTCGGGTCGAGGGCAGCGTAGCTAAGGTCGATGACCAGGTTGAACGCGACAATGATCACGGCGATCAGGGAAATGCACCCGAGGACCGTCGTTGAGTCGTGGTTGGTCACCGAGTTGAACAGCAGCAGGCCGAGGCCCGGTATCGAGAAGATCTGCTCGATGATCACGGTGGCCGCGAACAGGTTCGCCGTGCTGATCCCGATGACCGTGAGCAGCCCGACCAGCGAATTGCGGGCGACGTGCCGCCCGATGAGGCGCGCGGTGCTGATGCCCTTGAGCCGGGCCAGGACGACGTACTCTTCTCCGTCGAGTTGCTGCCTGAGCTCACCGCGGAAGATCCGCAGGTAAGCGGGGAACACCGCGAGGCTGAGCACGAACGCGGGCAGCGCGATCGCCTGCAGGTTGTTCCCGAGTCCGCCGCTGCTGGCCGGCACCCAGCCGATCGACGACACCAGGTGGTACTTGGTCGACAGCAGGTCGAGGAGCAGTAGCCCGGCGATGAACGGCGGCAGGGAGTTCGCGGCGAGCGCGATGCCGGTAATGGCGGAGTCCAGCCAGCGCCTCCGCGTTACCACCGCTGCGGTCGCGCCGGTGACCGCGATCAGGATGCCGAAAACCTGGGCGATCACGATCAGCTCGAGCGTGGCCGGCGCGGCCGCGCCGATCTCGCCGATCACGCTCTGCCCGTTCGTGAGGGAGTTGCCGAAGTTTCCGTGCAGCGCGTTGCCCAGCCAGTCCAGGTACTGCACGATCATCGGCCGGTTGAGGCCCAGCTTCGACTGCAGCTCGGCCGCGGCCTGCGCGTTGTAGCCCTCGCCGAGGATCGTGTGCACGATGTCGCCTGGCAGCACGTTCACGACGGCGAAGGACAGCAGCGTGCAGCCCAGCATGACGAGCACCATCTGCGGTAGCCGGAGCAGAGCAGTCCGCGTCAACGTCGGCCATCCTCCCCATAGCCGCCGAAGACCTTCCCCGGCGAACTTGACGTAAGGGTAGTCCCACAGTTGTATGGAGATCAATACCTCCGTACGACGCACTAATGAATTCGCGCGGGCATGCGGCAGAGCAAATGTATGGATGTACGTATGTTCGCATGATACGCTTCGGGCGTCATCGTTCCGCGAGGTTTGGGAGGTACGCTGCCAATGGACCTAGCGCTCGCCGGCAAGCGCGCGATCGTCACCGGGGGTACCGGCGGCATCGGGATCGCGGTCGCGCGGCGGCTCGCCCTGGAGGGCGTGCACACCGCCGTGTGCAGCCGGAGCCTGCGCCGCGCGACTGACGCCATCGCCGCGCTCGACGTGCCGGGCGCCACCGGGCTGCTGCTGCCAGCGCGGGTAGAGCTCAAGGAGCCGGACTCGGTCGCGGCCATGGTCGACTCGGTCGTAGCGCGGTTCGGCGGCGTGGACATCGTCGTGAACTCCGGCGCCGAGGTCAGCGGTAACATGCCGGAGGATTTCGAGCACATCACCGACGAGCTGGTGCTGTCCTCGTTCGAGGACAAGTTCATCGGCATCCTGCGCGTCTGCCGCGCCACGGTGCCGCTCATGCGCGCGCAGAAGTTCGGCCGGGTCATCAACCTGGCCGGCAGCACCGCCCGCGAGGCCGGGTCCATCTCGGCCGGCGCCCGCAACTCCGCGGTCGTCAACCTCACCAAGGCGCTGGCCCGGGAGCTCGGCCGGGACGGCATCACCGTCAACGCCATACACCCGTTCACCACCATGACCGAGAACCTCGGTCCCCGTCTCGAGCGGATGGCGGCCCGGCGCGACAGCACGGCGGAAGAGCACCTGGCCGCGATCTCGAAGCGCACCTCCCTCGGGCGCCTGGTGACCGCCGAGGAGATCGCCGACTTCGTCGCGTTCCTGGCCTCGCCCCGTTCGGTCGCGCTGACCGGCGAGGTGCTCGCCCTCACCGGCGGCCTCGGCACCGCCGTCTATTTCTGACCGACCGACTCCAGGAGAATCTACGTCATGACGAGCACAGTCCCGGCGGTCGGTGAGCTGAGCGAGCCCTCGCTCCTCGATGCCCTGCTGCGCCCGCGGAGCGTCGCGCTGATCGGGGCGTCCCGGGACCCCAGGGCGCTCGGCGGCCGCCCGCTTGGCTTCCTGGCCAGGTATGGCTTCGCCGGCAAGGTGTACCCGGTCAGCCCGAGTGCCCCGGAGGTTCAGGGGCTGCCGGCCTACGCCTCCATCAAGGACGTGCCCGAGCCGGTGGACCTGGCCCTGGTGATGGTGCGGGCCGAGCTCGTCGCCCAGGTGCTGCGCGACTGCGCCGCCGCCGGCGTCCGTGTCGCCGTCGTGGTCAGCTCAGGCTTTGGGGAGGGCATGGGCGCCGGCGCGGGCATCCTGGAGTCCGTGGTACCCGAGCTCGCCGCTAGCGGCATGCGGGTTCTCGGCCCCAACTGCGAGGGGCTCGCCAGCCTGCCCGCGGACGCGCCGCTCACTTTCAGCCCCGTTCTTGATATTGACGCCTCCGGCACCCGGCTGCGACCCGGCAGCATCGCCGTCCTGTCCCAGAGCGGCGGCCTCGGCTTCGCGGTCGCCCAGTGGGGCACCGCCGCCGGCCTGGCCTTCTCCTACATCATCACCACCGGCAACGAGTACGACCTGGACTGCCTGGAGCTGGCGGGTCACCTCGTCGCGCTGGCCGACACCGACATCGTGATCATGCTGATCGAGGCCTTCCGCGACCTGCGGGAGTTCTCCCGGGTCGCCTCCCGGTTCCGGGAGGCGGGCAAGCGCCTGGTGGTGGCCAAGCTCGGCAAGACCGCCGCGGGCGCGCGGGGCGCCTACGCGCACACCCGGCACGTCGCCGGCGACGCCGAGGAGTACCGCCGCCTGTTCCGCGCTTACGGTGTCCTCCAGGCGGACAGCGAGGAAGAGCTGATCGACGTCCTGCAGGCGGCGGCGAAGACCCGGTGGCTCGGCCTGCGCCCGCTTCCGGCGGCGGCCAGGATCGGCATCGCCACCACTTCGGGGGGCGCCGGGGTGTGGCTCGCCGACGCCTGCGCCGCCCGCGGCCTCACGGTGCCCGAGCTGTCCGGGCCGGTCCAGGAGCAGCTCAAGGCGCACATGCCGCCGTTCGGGTCGCCGGTTAACCCGGTCGACCTGACCGCCCAGCTCACCGCGGGCGGGACGGTCGTCCCCGCGCTCCGCGTGCTGACCGAGTCAGCCGAGGTCGACGCGGTTGTCCTGGTCACCTCGCTGTCCTCGGCAGGCCGCCTGGAGAAGGAGAAGGACGCGCTCGCCAGCCTCATCCGCTCCTGCGCGCTGCCGGTCTTCGTCTTCTCCTACACGAGGCCGGCCCCGTCCTGCGTCCAGATCCTCCAGGACCTGGGCGTGCCCTGGTACACCAGCACCACCGGGACCGCCCGCGGGCTCGCCGCCCTAGTCACGAATGAGGTAGCCGATGAGTAACTCCGACACCCCCCTCGTCGAGCGGCTGGCCAACCGCGACCTGCTCCGCGCGGCCGCCTTCGTCGGCGGCGCCTGGACTGGGGCCGAGTCCGGTGAAACCTTCGCGGTCACCGACCCGGCGACCGGCGAGCCGGTCGCCCGCCTGCCGAAGATGGACGCCGCCGACACCCGCCGCGCCATCGAGAGCGCCCGCGCGGCGCTGCCCGCCTGGCGCGCCATGTCCGCCGCGAACCGCTCGCAGATCCTGCGAAGCTGGGCCGAAGGGATCCGCGCCAACGCCGACGACATCGCGCGGATCCTGACCGCCGAGCAGGGCAAGCCGGTCGACGAGGCCAAGGGCGAGGTGGTCTACAGCGCGGGCTTCCTCGACTGGTTCGCCGAGGAGGGCCGCCGCGCCTACGGCGACATCATCCCCTCGCACAGCCAGGACGCCCGCATCCTGGTGCTCAAGCAGCCGGTCGGGGTGACCGCGGGCATCACCCCGTGGAACCTGCCGGCCGCGATGGTCACCCGCAAGGCCGGGCCCGCGCTGGCCGCGGGCAACACGATGGTGCTCAAGCCGGCCGAGCAGACCCCGCTGACCGCGCTGGCCATCGGCTACCTGGCCGAGCAGGCCGGACTGCCCGCCGGGGTGCTCAACATCGTCACCGCCGACGGCCCGGACGCCCCCGCGATCGGCCAGGAGCTGACCGCCAACCCGGTAGTGCGCAAGCTCAGCTTCACCGGCTCGACCGAAGTCGGCCGGCTCCTCATGCGCCAGGCCGCCAGCCACATCCAGAAGGTGTCGCTCGAACTCGGCGGCAACTCGCCGTTCATCATCTTCGACGACGCCGACCTGGAGGAGGCGGTCTCCGGCATCGTCTCGGCGAAGTTCCGCAACGCCGGCCAGATCTGCACCGCGGCCAACCGCATCCTGCTGCAGCGCGGCATCGCCGACGAGTTCACCGAGCTGCTGCGCCGCCGGGCGGAGCGGGTCACGGTGGGGCACGGCTTCGACCAGGGCACCGAGATGGGCCCGCTGATCGACAACCAGGGCCTGGAGAAGGTCGAGCGGCACGTGGCCGACCTGGTCGACCACGGCGCCAAGGTGCTGACCGGCGGCGCCCGCCACGAGCTGGGCCAGACCTTTTACCAGCCCACGGTCATCGCCGGCATCAACGAGGACACGGTCGCCTGGCGGGAGGAGACCTTCGGCCCGGTGGCCTCGCTGACCGTCTTCGACGACGAGGACGAGGCCGTCGCCAGGGCCAACGACACCACCTACGGCCTGTTGTCCTACATCTACACTCACGACCTCGGCCGGGTCTTCCGCGTCTCCGAGGCGATCGAGACCGGCATGGTGGCGGTCAACACC
>Ga0134126_10008129_pt1 | contig 13186 bp, 10 predicted proteins | sample KB31752_FD_96881 | JGI IMG/M metagenome (GOLD analysis project Ga0134126, IMG submission 96881) | Terrestrial soil microbial communities with excess Nitrogen fertilizer from Kellogg Biological Station, Michigan, USA - KB3-175-2 | ecosystem: Environmental > Terrestrial > Soil > Unclassified ...
AGGAACCTAAACTAAAGTCAGGAGGAGATCTCCCTTTCATCGTGGCCCGCGTGGTTGTACGGCGCGCGGGGTGTGGCGCCGGCCTGGCTGTGCTAGGATAGGGACGCCATGAGCACTGTCGCGGCGTCCTCCGATCTTGATGCCTGGGCTGACCATGTGGTTCTGTGCGGCCTGGGGACGGTGGGGGTCAGCGTGACCGAGAGCCTCCTCCATGCCGGAGCACGGGTGGTCGTGGTGGACAACGGTCCTCCTACTCCCTTCCGCCGGACCCTGGACGGCCTGGGGGTGCGGGTGATTGAAGGCGACTGCACCCATCCCGAGACCCTAATCCAGGCAGGGGTGCCCCGTGCTCGCGCGGTGATCGTGGTGGTTAGTCACGACATGGTGAGTCTGCAAACGGCGCTGGCCGCGCGGGAGATCAATGCCCAGGCCCGCATTGTTATTCGCCTCTTCAATCTCCGCACCGCCAACCTCCTCCGCGATCTTCCGGCCGGGATCACCGCGCTCTCCCTTTCCGCCACGGTGGCGCAGGTGTTTACCCTGGCCGCCCGGTGCCCGGCTCTCCGGGGCGCCTTCTCCCTTGGCGGTACGATCTGGGCGATCGGCAGCCTGACCGCTCCGGTCCAGGGCGAGCCGCTGCCCCTGGAGCGCTGGCGACACGCGGGGCTGGCGCCTCTCGCCTGCACGAGCGTGGACGGCAAGGTGCTGCTCTGCCCCTCACCCACTCAGGCGCCGGCGCCGGGGAGTCTGGTGCTGGTGGCGGCGGCACCGGATCGGTTGGAGGCGATCAGCGCCCGCCCTCACATCCTGGCGGAGGTGCTGCGTAATCCCCATGCCTCGTTGCCCAAGCCGGTGCGTCCCACGGCCGCGCGCCGCCGCTCCTTTCTCTTTAGGCGACGCCGGGCTCCCCTGGCGAGAACGCGCCGTGGTTTCTATCTCTTCTGGACCCGGACCAATCGGATCTTGCGAAGGGCCCTGATTACCCTGGTTGGTTTGGTCGCCGCCAGCGTGGTGATCTTCTGGCTGTTCTACCCGCTGCCCCTTCTGGACGCCGCCTATTTCACCACCGAGTTGGTGACAACGGTGGGGCTGGGCGATATTAGCCTCCTCCATGCCGATGATCCGCTCAAGGTATTCGGCATCTTCGTGATGCTGGGCGGCGCCGCCATGATGGCGGTGGTCTATGGCTTGCTGGCCGAACTGGTGCTGAGCGCCCGCCTGGAGACCTTATTGGGGGAGCCCTCCGAGGATGTTCGCGACCACTATGTGGTGGCCGGACTGGGCGCGGTCGGCTTTAGGGTGGTCAGTGCCTTGCACGAGGCGGGCGAGCGGGTGGTGGTGATCGAGTCGTCCGAGAGCGGGAGGTTTCTGCCCCAGATCCGGGCCCTGAGGATCCCCGTGATTCACGGTGACGCGGCGCAGGAAACCACTCTCCAGCGGGCACGGATTGGCATCGCGCGGGCGTTTATCGCCGCCACCAGTAATGATCTGGTGAACATTGAGGCAGTGCTGACCGCGCGGGCCATGCAGCCGGGCGGCCATGTGGTGCTGAGGGTCTTTGATCCGGCGCTGGCCATCCAGGTGCGGCGAGGACTGGGCGTCCCTTCCTCCTTTAGCGCCTCGCAGATTGGCGCCCCGGCCTTTGTCAGTGCCGCGCTCGGACACGACGTGCCGCAAGTGCTCTCGCTTCCCGTGTCCGGCCCATCAGGGGATATGACGCGCCATATCACGCTGACCCATGTGCGGATTGACGCTGGCGACCGCGGAGGCTGGTCGGTGGGCGAGATCGCGGCCGCGCGCGGCGGGGTGCCGTTATTGTTGCTGCCGGTAGGTGAGTCCGGCCAACCGGAGGTAGCACCGCCCCTGGACCGGGTGCCCGCACCCGGCGAGACGCTCGTCCTCGCCACGGCGCCTTAATTCTCCGACCGCAGTCGGGGGATCGGCCAAACATCGCCCTGTGACACTCTCCTAACGGTGCTTGTAGCGCGCCTGGCGGAGCACCTTGGCCCGCTTCTTCCCGTTCGGCATCCCGCACTGTTCCAGGGCGATGGCCACCGCCTCCATATCGTAGGCGATCCGATGGAGCGTGGCATGCCAGCCCAAATCGTCGTGGTAGATCTCCGCCCAGGCGGCCCGGTGATCGCCGTCGCGGGGAAAGCCCGCGCTGGCCACGTCCACCAGGAGTAATCGGCCAAGGCGCCGCTGATAGGCGATATGCAGATGGCCAAAGACCAGGACACCCGCCTGGACGCCGGCAAGCCGTTCCTCAAGCGCGCCCGCGTCCTCGTCGGGATGGATGTGGTCCTCCAGGTTATCCGGATTGGCATGCACCATCAAGATGCCTCCGGCCGGGCCAGGCAGATGGTACTGGCGCGGCAGGGAGCGCAGATAGGCGAGCCCCTCGGGACCGATCCGCTCCGCCGTCCAGGCGCTGCTTGCCCGCTCGGCCTCGTTCATACCGGCCAGTTCAGGCGCGTCCGGCTCGGCGAGAAGGTAGGAATCCGTGTTTCCGAGCACCACGGGGCAGTTCAAGGCTCGGATGGCGGCCAGGGTTTCCGCTGGGTGGGGACCGCCCTCGACCAGATCACCCGCCATCAGGACATGGTCGAATGGACCCTTACGGGCCATGTCCTCCAGGACGGCGTCAAGGGCGGGCAGGTTGCCATGCGTATCGGAAAAGGCGGCTAGGCGCGCGTTCATTCACTTTCCTCCGGCTCATCCTCTCCGTTCAGGCAGGCATATAACTTGCCCCGGAGGCCGGCGTCATCTTGTTCGTCCCACCACTGGGTAAAACCAGTGTACCGCGTGTGCCGTTCTTCCAGCTTCTTTCCCAGCAACACCAGGATGCCCAGCCGGGGATCGGCTCCCTCGGGCGGAATCAGCGCCGCGCGGAGGGTGGTCCGGCGCGCCTCGGCGTTCATCGGTGCCCCGGCCAGGGCTGTCAGCTCATCGAACTGGCGGCCAGCCAGGGCGATACCCTGGCTGCGCGCGAGTTCCACCAGCACGTCGCAATCGTGGATCTGACCTATCTTATCCTGAATGGTCTTAATGTCACTGATTCGTTGCTCGACCTCCGATCCGAAGCAGACCCGAAAGATCTCCAGGCAGTAGCGGAGGTGTTTGGCCTCGATCCGCATCCTATGTAGCTCCTTGTCGCGAGCCTCGTCATGTACGGTCGGCGCGTACCCGTAGAGATCGGCGAGTCGAGCGATAGCTTGCCGGCGACCGTGCGCTTGAAGGGTTCCACCCTGGCCACGCGGGTTGCGGGCGAGCGAGAGCACTCGATGGCGGAAGCCATGCTCGCGAAGCTCATCCAGCACCTTGAGCATGACGGGCCGCGCCTTCGCCCGTTCCCCTTCCAGATGGGCGATGAGCAGTTCGATCCCGGCGTATTCCTCCGGGGTCGCCTTGGCTGCCAGGCGCCGAGTCTCGGCCAGCAACACGTCAAGATCGCGCACCGCTCCCAGGCCGCGGGTGAGCTTTTTGGCCATTTTCCCGACTGGCCGGTACTCCGAGCGAGGAAAGCAGTCCCGAAAGGCTTCTAGAGCGGCACGGAGGCGGCGCGAGGCCACGCGCATGTCGTGGAGCGGTTCGTTCTCAGAGCCGGCGCGCGTCCCCTCCTCGTTGTCCGCCACATCGGTCAATCGATCCTGAATAACCGGCAACGCGGCGTCGCTGAAGGGCATGCGCGGATAGAGCTCATCAATCGCGCTACTCACCAGCGTCGGTTCCTCTCTCGTCGCGGGGCGCCGAACTCGTCTTTGAATGGATGAGTCATCGGCAAACCTACGTGGCTCCGCCTCCCCCATCGTCGGTCATACCCGCCGAAGCCGGGAGCGCCCCATGCGAATTGCGATGGACCTTGCGAGACTTGACCACCGGGATCGGGGCGGCCGCGCTTTTGGTTCTCGGGCGGGAACTCTTTCGGGTAACCGCCGGCGCGGTCGATGTCTCGCGCTCTCCCTCGTAGGGGAGGTCGGGCGGAGAGGCAGGCGCGGTCACGGGCTGGGCGGCGGCCGCGGCAACGGGCGGGATCTCGTGCGCGGCTCCGGCACCCGCCGCGTCCAGCCGTGCCGTGCGTTTGGCCAGCTTATTTTCCGCCCTGGCCAACCGTTCGCGTAGCCTGGCGACCTTGAGTTCCATCTTCTCGCGCGCCGCGGCCAGTTTGGCTACTTGGTTCTTCTGGCGATCACCGGGATCCTTGTCCTTGGCCGTCCGCGTGGCGGTCCCGTTTTTCAAGGTTCCACTCCTTGACATCGCGGTGATGGTTCACCGTGGGTGCAGTATAGCATCCTGGCACGTAACCCTCCAGGATCCCAACCAATCCGTATTCCCCCAGGTGAAATCAAGGACTCCCTGGTCCGTTGACGAGAGAGGGAGCGCGAAATTCGGGAAATTCGCCACGTCTCGTCCGTGAATGGCCATAGGCTGAAGGGGCACGCCTATGCTAGGATGTGCAGGGTGGCGCGCGGCATGAGCGAGACAAACCTGGAGGGGCGAGTACGCATGAGCAGGGTGAACACGGCGGGACAGAAGGTGATCGTGCGGTGGTCCGAGCCTCGGCCGGCGGGGCGGGGCAGGCGCTTGCCGTGGGTGTCGCTGGTCGTCGTGGTGGCCCTAGGCTCTCTTGCCCTCTTCCTCACTCGCTGGGAAGCTGGGATGGCGGCGTCGGTCTATCCCGGCGTCCGGGTAGGCGGCGTGGACGTTGGCGGCCTGTCGCTCCCCGCCGCCAAGCAGCGGTTGGCGCCGCTGATCGAGACCGCCATGCACCGCAGCCTGACCGTGGTCGCCGGTTCGCGCCGCTGGGCCATGACCCCACGGGCCCTAGGCTTGCGGTTGGATGTCGATGCGAAGCTGCGCCAGGCGTTCGCCCTGGGACGCGAGCCCGGCACCCTGGATCGCTACAGCACCCAACTCACCTTGATCACCCAGGGGCGTGATCTCTCCTTGGTCGGAAATTACGACAGCGGACTTCTGGCCGCGTTCGTGCAGCGAGCGGCCATCGCCATCTATCAGGCGCCGCAAGCAGCGGCGGTGAGCCTGGCCGACGCGCGGGCCACCCTGACCGCCCATGCCCAGAACGGCCAGATGCTCGACCAACCGGCGGCAACCAAACTCCTGGCCGCCGCCCTGGCCGATTCCAGCCAGTCGGTGATCCGCCTGCCCGTGCGCATCCTGCCGCCGCCCGTCAGCGAGGCGGAGGGCGAACGGGAATTGGGCGTGTTGGAAACCTTGCTGAAAAGCACGCGGATCACCATGCGCTTTGGCGGCCAGGCATGGCAAATGGGCCCGCGCTCGATCGCCCCCTTGATTTCGCTCACTACCGTAGTGGCCCCCGGCGGGGCCGCGACCTATCAGCATGGCATAAATCAGCCGGTGCTCGCCGCATACGTGGACCGCCTGGCGGCCCATGTGGATCAGCCGGTCCGCGACGCCTCCGTGATGGTCCGCGCTGGAAGGGTGCGGGTGCTGGGGGCACGCAGCGGCTATCATCTGGATCGCCACACCACGGGCCAACTGATTGCCCAGGCCATTCTGGCCGGAGGAGCCCAGACCATCGCCCTGCCGGTCGGCGTGTCCGCGCCCAGCGCGACCACTGGGGCGGCCCAGCAAGCGGCCCAGGAGGCAGGGGCCCTGATCCGCCGCCCCGTGGCCCTGACCTACGGGACCGGCCGCCAGGTACTGAGCTCGGCGGACCTGGGATCGCTCCTTACCTTTACCCCCTATGTGGATCCGGTTTCCGGGCCTCGCCTGATCGTGGGGATCGACCAGACTCGGTTGGCCGCCCTCACGGCGCCCGTTGCCGCCGCCGTGGACCAAGCACCGGTGGACGCGCGATTTGTCACCGCCGGCGCCCACGTCAGCGTGGTCCCTTCGCGAGCGGGAGCCCAGCTTGATCTGCCCGCCCTTGCCGCCGCCCTTGTCGCGCGTGGGGGCGCCTCGGATATCGCGGTTCCGATCCGTCCGATCCAGGCACATCTGACTACCACCGCCGCCAATGCGATGGGCATCCACGATCTGCTGATCGCCCACAGCACCTACTTCCCTGGTTCCAGCCAGGCTCGCCTGGCCAATATCAACGCCGCCGTGCATCACCTGGATGGGCAACTGATCGCTCCCGGCGCTGTCTATTCCTTCGATCAGCGGATCGGCGACATCACGACTCAGGGCGGCTACGTGCAAGGGATCGATATCATCGACAATCAGGACGTGCCGGGAATCGGCGGCGGGGTATGCCAGGTCGCGGTGACCCTCTTCCAGGCCGCGATCTATAGTGGGATGCCGATCGTGGAACGGGTGGCGCACGCCAATATTGTCTCGTACTACAATCCGGTGGGCATGGATGCCACGGTCTACGTATCGGCCAACGGCCCGGACGTGAAGTTCCAGAACAACACCGGCCATTGGGTGTTGGTCAACTTCACCGAGAATCTGGCCAACTATACCCTGACCGCTCGCTTCTACGGCACCGATCCGCACTTCCACGTGGTGGTCCGCGGCCCCTTCTCCACCGATCAGCCCAATGGTGACGTGGACGCGGTCTTCTACCGCACCGTCTATGACAGTACCGGCAAGGTGCTGCTGGACGCCCATTTCAATAGTCACTACGTTCCGGTGGGCGCGGCGCTCTAGGTGGCCAAACAGCGGACGAAATGGCGGGCAAGGCGCGACTGTGGACGAGTCGCGGCGTCCGCCTGTGCTGGATCCAGTGGCCGGAGCGGGGAACCATCGACGTGTGGCGGCCCGGAGCCGCAGTACCCCACACGCTGACGCTGGGCGATGATCTCGATGGAGAAGATGTCTTGCCGGGCTTTCGTTGCCCGGTAGCGGCCGCATTCGAATAGCCGCCAGATGGGCTAGCCGATTGATGCCCCTTTCCGATCGTGGATTCCTCGTGTAGGGTGGGGAATGCGCGGGCGACGGCCTGTCGCCCTGCCAGCCACCACGGTAGACGTGCCGCGCCGCGAAAGTAGTGATCATGTCGAGTGCCGTGGAAGCGAGACCCGCGCCCGCTCGGAGCCGTCCAACCCTCGTCCCTCCCTGTGTCCAGACGGTCGAGGATACGGGACTCGACCCCAGCTTCATCGCCGATCTGATCCTCAAGATCTGCTATTTTCGCGGCACGATCAGTGGCGGCGACATCGCCAAGGCGCTACGCCTCCCGTTTGTTGGGGTGGTTGAAGGGCTGATTGAGTCACTCAAGCCGGGACGATTCATCGAGGTGCAAGGCTCAACCGGCCTCCAGAACACTACTTATCGCTATATGCTGTCCGAAAAGGGCCATCATAAGGTTCAAGAACTCCTGGAACGCTCGAACTACGCGGGTGCCTGCCCGGTCACTCTAGACGACTATACGTATATGGTGAGCAGGCAGCGGGTGCGCGACGCCAAGGTGACGCGGGCCGTGGTGGAGGAGCGGTTCAGCCAGATGGTCCTGGCGCCCCAGGTACTGGAGCAACTGGGTCCGGCGATCAATTCCGGCGAATCAATCTTTGTCTTTGGCGCCCCCGGCAACGGGAAGACGACGATCGCCGAGATTGCCACGAGCTGCCTGGGCGGTGATGTCTATATCCCCTACGCACTCTACATCGAGGGTGAGATCATCCGCGTGTTCGACGACTCGCTGCACCAACCAGTGGAGGAAGAGGACGGGCGCGGCGTGGACCAGCGCTGGGTGCGCTGCAAGCGGCCTACGGTGATCGCGGGCGGCGAACTGACCTTGCAGGCGCTGGATCTCACCTATTCACGGGAAAGCAAAACCTACGAGGCGCCGCTGCAAGTGAAAGCGAACTGCGGCATGCTGCTGATCGATGACTTTGGCCGCCAGCAATGTTCCCCGACCGCGCTGCTGAACCGCTGGATCGTACCGTTGGAGAAACATGTCGATTACCTCAATTTGGTGACGGGGATCAAGATTCGCGTCCCTTTTGAGGAATTGATCATCTTCTCCACCAATCTCTCGCCCAAGGATCTGGTGGACGATGCGTTCTTGCGCCGGCTCCAGTATAAAATCGAGGTGCTCCCACCCTCCCTTGGCCAGTTCAAGGAGATCTTCCGCCGAGTGGCAGGGGCCAGGAATCTGGAGTGGAACGAGGAGGCATTCGCGTACCTCCTGCGCGAGCATTACCAGCGCGCGGGGCGCGAACCGCAAGCGTGCCATCCGCGGGATCTGATCAACCACATGTTGAGCATCTCTCGCTACTACGACGTGGCCCCTCGGATGACTCAGCCCATGATTGACCACGCGGTCCGGAGCTATTTCGTGCGGCTCTCCGGCATGTGACCTTATCGTCATCCCCTCGGTTTCAGCCGCGACGTCCATGCTATAGTGGATCCACTCGGTGTCCACCAGATGAAAGAGGGGATCCCACCTTGGCAGATGATGCTCGGACCCTCCTGGCCGCCCGCCAGATAAATTGGGGTCAATCAGCCCAGACCCGCGTGCCCGATCCGGTTGCCGCCACGGCGTTGATCGAGCGGGTGGGGATCGCCACGCTCTATCCCGTCTCGCCCGAGCTGCCCGATCTCCTCCATGCCTACACCGGTGATCCTACTACCAAATCTGATTCACACTGGGACAGCCCAGCCGGTCATGTCTATGCCTGGCGCTGGGAACTGGGACGGCGCGAGGCCGCGTTCTACACGGCGATCGTCCGTGGCCGTCCCACCCTGGTTGCCTGGCCCTTGCTGCCGTCCGTGCTCCACCTGCGGGCCGATCTCCGCTCGCCCGAGGATCTCTACGCATCCGGGCTCCTCTCCGAAGGCGCCGCCCGTATCGCGCGCGCCCTCGACGGCGCTGGTGGGGTGTTGGGGACCGGTGAACTGCGGCAGGCCGCCGGTTTTCCTACCGGCAAGGAGCAGCGAGCGGCCTTCCTCAAGGCGGTGGCCGAGTTGGACGCCCGCCTCCTCCTGGCCAAGGTCTTCTCGCCGGACGACGAGGATATGCGCCACGCCCTGGTGGCTACCCGTTATCCGGAGGCGCTCGTCGCCGCCCGTGACCTGGATCCCACGGCGGCCTTGGACGCGCTTCTGGCGGCATACCTACCCAACGCGGTATTCGCCCTGCCCGGCCCACTGGCCAAGCACCTTGGTCTGGAGGCGGGCGCCGTCCGCGCCGGTCTTGATCGCCTGGTGGCGGCGGGAACGGCGGCGAGCGCCACGGTAGCCGGCCTGGGAGAGTGCACTATCTGGCGGTAGAACGGACCCGTCAGGGAGTGCCGCGCTGCTCCGCGATCAACTCGTCCACGAACTGGCGGGCCGTGCGGCAGGAGCGCCCGTTGTGCCAGAGGGCCCACTGGATCGCGCGCCGCCGCAACTCTCCGGAGGGCAGGCCAATCCCGTGCGCCTGGGCCAGCCCCAGGGCCACCCGGACGTAGCGCTCCTGGTCCGGGGCGGGGAAGGTGACGAGCAAGCCAAAGCGGTCGGCCAGGGAGAGCTTTTCCTCCATGGTGTCGCGCGGGCGCACCTCGCCGTTTTGCTCCTGGTCGCGGTCGCTGAACCGTTCCTTGATCAGGTGGCGGCGGTTGGTGGTGACATACAGCACGACATTGGCCGGCCATGCCTCCACCGTTCCTTCCAGAGCCGCTTTGAGCGCCTTGTATTGGACCTCGTGCTCCTCGAAGGACAGGTCGTCCACGAAGAGGACGAAGCGCTGGGGCAGTTCGCGCAAGGTGGCCAGCACCCGGCTCAGATCGTCCAGGTCGTCGCGGGGCAGCTCAACCAGCCGAAGTCCTCGGTCGCCGTAGGCATGCACCAGCGCCTTGACCGTGGACGATTTCCCGGTGCCCCGCTCACCATAAAGAAGCACATGGTGGGCGGGCAGGCCGGTGACGAAGCGCTCGGTATTGCGGAGTAGCGGCTCGCGCTCGCTATCATAGGCGATTAGCTCTTCCAGGCGAATCGGGTCAGGGTGGGTGATCCCTTCCAGCCCACCCTCTCGGGCCGACCACCGGGCGGCCTGGATGCGCGCGAACAAACCCAGCCCATGCGCCCACCAGTGGGCGGCTAGATCCTCGGCCATCGCGCCCCAATCCAGGGCCAGGCTCAGGCGACGGACGATAGCGGTTCGTGGCCCGTGGTCGCTACAGGGCGCCGACACGGCCCGCCAGGAGGCCAGGGCATCGCTCAACTCCTCGCCGATCAGTGCTCCGGCGGCCTCGCGGATCGCGTCGGCGTCCAGGGAATAGAGCCATTGCAGGCCGCGGAGATCGCGGCGGGCCTGATCGAGCACCGAGGGAGCCACCGCCGCCGCGCCGCCCGCCGCCGCCGCGAGACTGAAAGGATTCTGGTCATCCACGACCCGCCAGAGCAGATGCGACTGCCAGGCGTCCGCCGCCTCTACCGCCGGGGCGCCCTCGGCGGCCAGGAGGGCGAATACCCGTGCGTAGGCGCGGGCAACCACGCTGCCGCGGGGAGCCGAGGCGCCCACGTCGGGCGCGGGCCGGTGGTCTAGATAGTCAAGCAGCACGCCCATGGCCTCGCCCACCGGGTCGGCCAGGACGCCACCAAGGAGGGTAATGGCGGTGGCCCGCCGCCGCGCCGTCCGCAGTTGCTTCCCCCGGAGCGACTCCAGGGAGAGATCGGTGGAACCGGTCACAGGGAATAGATCTCGCCATACTTGCGGCGGAGATAGCGCACGTAGGGCTGGGGACTGAGGGCCGACCCGGTGGCGCGCTGAAGGAGATCGGCGGGGAGGAATTTCCTTCCGTGCTGGTGAATGTTCGTGTTGAGCCAGTGCAGGAGGGCGCCAAACTCGCCCCGCTCGAATTGCTCCGGCAGATCGGGATGAGCCTGGTGAGCCGATTCCCAGAGTTGGGCCGCGATGATATTCCCCAGCGCGTAACCCTGGAAGCCGCCAAGTCCGGTGGTCCAGTGAATATCTTGGAGGATCCCTACCGTGTCGTTGGGCGGAGTAATGCCCAGGTATCCCCGCACTTTCTCGTTCCAGGCAGCGGGAGTATCGTTGACGGCGAGACTGCCGTCGAGCAGCGCGATCTCCAGGTCGAAGCGAAACATGATATGCAAGCAGTAGGTCACCTCGTCCGCCTCGACCCGGATCAGGGACGGGCACACCTTGTTGATCGCTCGGTAGAATTGGTGCATTTCGACATCGCCGAGGCTGTCGAGAAAAGCCGCTTGCAGGGTAGGATAGAAGAACCGCCAGAACGGCATCCCCCGGCCCACGAAGTTTTCCCACAGGCGCGATTGACTCTCGTGCATCCCGGAGGACACGCCGCCCGTGAGCGGGGTCTGGGCCAACGCGGGGGAGATCCCCTGTTCATACATCCCATGCCCTGCCTCATGCATGGTCCCCATCAGGGCCATGGAGAGGAACCGGCTGTCGTAGCGGGTGGTAATGCGGACGTCATCGCGGTTGAAGGCGGTCTCGAAGGGATGGGTGGTCCGGTCGAGCCGTCCGCGGTTGAAGTCGTAGCCGAAGCGCGCGACCACCTCGCGGCCAATCCGCTCCTGTGTCGCTTCGTCATACTGGCGATGGAGCACGGTGTCGTCCACGTTGTCCACCTGGGGGGTGATTTTCCCGACCAGGTCCACCAAATGCGGGCGCAGTTCGTCGAAGACCGCGCGTACCGCGTTGGTGGTCATTCCCGGTTCCGTGTAGTCCACCAGGGCATCGAAGGGCTGTTCGGGATAGCCGACACACTCGCATAGGCGCCGATTGAGATCCACTGTCTTCTCGACCCAGGGGGCGAAGGCGGGGTAATCGTTCCGCGATCTCGCGTCCCGCCATACGCTCTCCGCCAGCACCGAGGTGCGCGCGATCTCCGCCACCAGGGCGTCCGGCACCTTCACCTCACGGTCGTAGTCCCGCTGGGCTACTCGGACCAACGAGGCGTCATCACTGGCGGGATCCAGGCTCGCCGCATGATCCTGGGCCGCTTTGAGCAGGTCGCCGGTTCGCCGGCTGGTCAGGCGCTCGTGCGCCAGCTTGGCGAGCGCGGCCAGATCCTCGGCTCGTCCCGCCGCCCCGCCAGGGGGCATGTAGGTATTCTGATCCCAGCCCAGCACGGCGATCGCGTTATTGATGGCGCTGATCTCGGCAAAGGTCGCTTTCAAGTGGTCCAGGGCGTCATTGCTTCCGGACATGGCGGACGTCTTCCTTCCATTGGGCGGCATGCCGCGATCCTCGGCCCGCGGTCGCGCTTCGTCGGGCCGGGGAGGATCGCTCGCTGCGAGGTGTTACCCCAGGAAGTATAGCCAATGCGCCACCAAACTGGACGATCTTCCCTCGCATGGCCTATGCTCACCAGAGAAATGTAGGGCAGAAGGAGATCTCGGATGGATTTGGGCATTGGCGGCAAGACGGCGCTGGTCTGCGGGGGCAGCAAAGGCATCGGGCGGGCCGCTGCCCTGGCCCTGGGACGCGAGGGGGCGCGACTGGTCATTTGCGCCCGCGATCAGACGGCTCTGGAGGCGACCGCCGCCGATCTCCGCGCCGGCACCGGAGCCGAGGTTCTGGCCGTGGCTACCGATCTCCGTGACGGCTCCGCCATCGAGCGGCTGGTAGCCGAGACCGTGGCCCAGTATGGCGGGCTGGATATTTTGGTGAACAATACCGGCGGCCCTCCGCCCGGACTCTTCGAGGCGCACGACGACGCGACCTGGCAGGCCGCCTTCGAGACCCTACTCCTGAGCGTGGTTCGCTTGACCCGGCTGGCGATCCCCCATATGCGCCGCCGGCATTGGGGACGGATCGTCACCGTCACCTCGACCGCGGTCAAGCAGCCGATCGCCAATCTGGTCCTTTCCAACTCCCTGCGCGCGGGTGTCACCAGCCTGAGCAAGACGCTGGCGACTGAGTTGGCGCCCGAGGGGATCACGGTCAACACGGTGGCGCCGGGCCGGATCCTTACCGATCGTTTGACGAGCATTTACCCTGGAGACGAGGCTACCACCCGCCGGACAGCGGCGGTGGGGATCCCGATGGGCCATGTAGGGGAGCCGCTCGACATGGGGCAGGCTATCGCCTACCTCTGTAGCGAGCCGGCCAGGTACATTACGGGGGTAACGCTGCAGGTTGACGGCGGCCTGATCAGCGGACTATTCTGAGCATGCGGGAGACACGGTGACCCTCGAACAAGGCATTTTCCTGTTCGCCGCCGCGCTCCTGGGCGGGGCGCAAAACTCGGTGGCGGGCGGAGGCAGCTTTCTCACCTTTCCCGCCCTG
>Ga0134126_10008130_pt1 | contig 13186 bp, 10 predicted proteins | sample KB31752_FD_96881 | JGI IMG/M metagenome (GOLD analysis project Ga0134126, IMG submission 96881) | Terrestrial soil microbial communities with excess Nitrogen fertilizer from Kellogg Biological Station, Michigan, USA - KB3-175-2 | ecosystem: Environmental > Terrestrial > Soil > Unclassified ...
CTGCACATCTACGCCAAAGGAGGTCACGGCTTTGGCGCGCGCCCACACGGCCTGCCCACCGATCACTGGATTGACCGCTTTGCCGAGTGGATGGAGATGGAAGGGTGGTTGAAGAAGTAGCCGAGACTCTATCGGATCACCAATTAGAAACTTCACATTGTCATTCCGAGCGAAGTTGCGACAGCCGAAGGATGACGCAACACAATCGAGGAACCGGCTGTTCTTTCGTAACTGAGAAAAGCAGGTTCCTCCACTCCGTTGCATCACTCGCGTTGCGAATGATGCAACTCCGGTCGGAATGACAGGGGTTGGTTGTTCAGTGATTACGGCTTGACGGTTACCACCACTACTCCATGACTTTCCACCGGCGCTGAGAACTTTCCCGAGGACTTGCCCAAATCCTTATGCGCCCATAGATCGCGCACCGAGGCGCTCAGGTGCGCCGGGTAGCCGATCTGCTCCCAGGTCGCGGTCACGGTCGCCTGCGAAGAACCGCGGTTCAGCAGCAGCACCGCGCGGCTGCCATCCTGCAACTGCTTTGACCACACTTCCAGGTCGCCATCCTTCCACACGCGACGTCCCTGCTGCCCAAGGGGGTCTTGATCAACCGCGATCACTTCTTTATTAGTGAGAATCTCGCGAATTTCGGGCGACATACTGCGAATATCGTTTCCGGCCATCAGCGGCGCGGCCATAATTGCCCAAAGGCTTAAATGGGCGCGGTACTCCGTGTTAGTCATGCCCCCGTTGCCGACCTCCAGCATGTCGGGGTCGTTCCAGTGGCCCGGGCCGGCAGCGGAATAGAGCGGTTCGTTCTGATCTACGATGTCCAGCACGCCGTTCGAACAGCAACTCCCATCCGGCCACTTGTGATGACCGGCCCAGTGGTCTTGGATATCGCCAGTGGTGCGCCACAGGTTGCCGCCGACTTCCTCGCCCCACAACCACGGCTGCCGGCCGCCCCACTCGCAGATGCTCAACACAATCGGTCGCCCGCTAGCATCCAGGGCCTGCCGGATATTACGGTATGAAGCTTTCGCATCCTGTCCAGGAAGCGTGTTGCACCAGTCGTATTTCAGATAATCGACGCCCCACGACGCATACATCAAGGCATCCTGATACTCGTGGCCTAAACCCGCCGGCCTTCCCGCACAAGTCTTAGTCCCCGCGTCGGAATAAATGCCGAACTTCAAGCCTTTGGAGTGAACATAATCGGCCACCGCTTTGATTCCGTTCGGAAAACGCTGTGGGTCGGGAACAATATTCGCGTGCTCGTCGCGCTTAACCTGCCAGCAGTCGTCGATCACGATGTACTGGTAGCCCGCGTCCTTCATTCCCGACGAGACCATAGAGTCAGCCGCGCCTTTGACCAGGTCTTCGCTCACGTTGCAACCAAACTTGTTCCATGTGTTCCATCCCATCGGAGGCGTAAGCGCCAAGCCCTTGGAAGGAGCATCCTGCGCGAATGCCATCGCAGCAACAAGAGTTGAAGCAACAATGACGAATGAGGTCAGCAGTTTGTTCATGAATGTTCTCCCGTGTTCGCGGACAGTTTTATCAGATGAGCGTTATTTCCGAAAGGGAGGCAGTCGCGGTAACAGTTGCAGAAGCGATGTGACCCGTATCACTGACGGAGTTTGAACTCCAGACTAGTCTGCCGTCGCCGAGGGAAACACCATGAGGTCACGTCTTCTTCGTCTCTTCCTCGCGACTGTAGTTGTCGCATTGCTCTTGAGTTGCGGTGGGAATGGCCTGCCCCACTCGAACCAGGTGACTGCGACCGTCACACCGTCAAGCGCGACGATCACTCCGAGCGGTTCCGTCACCTTGACCGGAAACGCTACAGGGTTCACTACGGGGCCCATCGTGGACTGGTACATACAGGAATCGAAGGATATCGACTTCATCAACGACTGCGGCTTGCTGACCAGCCAAAACCCTCCGCAGTCAGGCTGTCCTTACGGTTACGTGGTGTTCGATGATGTCACGCAATTTCCCAGCACCGCGACGTACTATGCTCCGTCCACCCCGGGTGTATACCACGTCACTTTCGAAGCCTCGCAATTCGTCGCATTCGATCACCTCACCACAGAATGCGGATGGCACCAAAGGCGCAAACGTTGTGATGTCGAAAGCCGATGCACAGGCCAAAGGTCTCACCCATTACAAAGCAGACCCGGCCAAGCTGAATGCTGTTGTTGCGGGTATGAACGATGTGCAGAACAAGCTTAACCAGTTGGCAGATGTTGTCACTGATCCGAAACGCATGGGTCAGGTTGATCCTGTTTTGGCCGTTGCGATGCTTTCACACGGCACAGGAATCACACTCAACTTTGGTGGGCATGGTGGTGGTGCTTCGGGTGGAATTGGCGTTGACACCTCAAAGGTGAATGAATACTTGTATGCCAAAGATGTGCGAAACGCTAACCAAGCAACACGTGATTATGTGACCGCGATGGTTGGAGCACACGAAGCAATCACGCAGTTGCCGCGTTTGCAGACCTTCGGGCAATCAAGCCGTATGACGCAACAGCAAATGGATGCAGCAGTGAACCTCTTACCTCAGCCGGGTGATTGGACTATGGCTGCACAGAAGATGCAATCCTTGCAGGGAATGATTGACCCGCTGCGTAAGCAAATTCCGCACATGCCGGGTGCTGAAAGCATCCCATCGTGGACGGAGAAGCGACAGCAACAGAAGCAGGCCCCGTCAGGCGGCAGCAACTTGGGACGGGTGGTGACCGGGAATCCTCTCGACGTAATAAGGAGTTTGCAGCCAACTCGGTGATAGGTTTGTACCCTTCAGCAGTTCCAGAAATACAAAATGTACCCTATCGAACAGTTCCGCCGAGTCGTGGCACATTGTTCGAGAAGCAGAGCGTTATTGAAGCTGCTGCACCTTCTCCTTACAACAACGGATTGAGCCTGCCCCGCGCAGGCTCTTTTCTTTTTTAGGCGCAGGGTTAGCAACGATCCGCGACGCAGGTATATCTAAAGAACAACTCGTACATGGTCACTGGGCCGCCCTCAGACTGTATGGACACACCTCTTGAGTCGGGCGGCCTTTTTCTCTTGGTATATGATGGCGTTGGTTGAACGTCCCCACGCAAGGCCCACTGATCTTCGTGTTGAGTGCACCTGTACTCCACGCGGGGAAGGATCAGCGGGCTTTTCTTCAGGATTTAATGTATTCGGTATATGTCGGGTTACGATATAATGCCGCCGAGGTCGTGCGGAACATGAACAGGCGGAAAATCAACGACGAAGGCCCTGCATTTATTCCCATGCAAGATGGGCGAACAGAGCAGCGTAGCTGGACCATGGATTATTACTTCCAGCTGGCGGATGTTGCACTCTCACTCGCTCCCGAACCAACTAAAGACGAAGAAGAAGAGGAATAGAGTTTGCTGCACGGCGTTCCCCACGCCCGGCCCGCTGTGAAGATTTCAGCGGGCTTTTTAGTGCTTCCGATAGTACTATTGTGGGTAATCCGGGAGCCGTTCCTCACCTTGGTTTGCGCCCTGGTTTGACGGTCCCCAACGAAGAGAAAGCCCCGGCCAACAAATCGCCGGTCCGGGGCTTTTGCTTGTGGCGTTTAGTGACGCTTCCCTTTCCACAGCGCACGGCGGTAACCTACCGAACAGTCGTGCACGGTTAGGCCCTCATTGCCGCGCTTGCGTTTTACCTTCCGAGGGGGAAACGTATCGAACGCCGCCGAGGGCCGATTTCCACACAGCACGTATCCGAGAAGCAGCATCTCAGAGGCTCGGACAGCTTACATCGTAAGTACTTTGTACTTCTCCCCCGAGAAGAAGGCCACCATTGAAAGTCAGCAGCTCCGCACGCCACCCATGGAAAGAACACTGCATCGACGCCGCTCTCATAACCATGGTGGTCGGTTCAGTCGTGGGCTTGACTCTCATGTATTTGCATTGATTGGCCTCAAGGCTTTTTCTTGTGGTTACCATCGTGCTCTTTCCGTGTGCTATGTCGCTGCCCTAAACTTGAATGAATGGGAGACCCACCTCTGGTGCTCGGGGTCTCAACCCGATAACAAAAAACGCGAGAAAAAGCCCGCCCGCACTTGGTGGGCTTTTGCTTTCTATCCAACGGAGTATGCTTTTGTAAGTCTCTCTAATGGCGAGCTGCCCTCGTTGTGCCACTCGGGGTGGCTGCCACGCACGGACCCCAAAAAGCCCCGATTCGCTACCCTGATTGCGTTTCGGGGCTTTTCCTCGCGTACATCTTTTGGGGAATTGACCGCTCTGTGTCGGCGGCACTAGCTTGGAAGTGCGCCTTCTGGGGGAAGGCGTAGTTTTTAAATCGCTTCTCCAGATGGCCAGCCCTCCTAGGTCTCCTCGGCTGGCCTTACTTTTTAAAATTCAATTGAAGCGGGGGAATGCACGTGTTCAATTCGTGATTCTTACCACCGAACCACGTTGCTTAACGGCCTGCACCGGCTGCCTTCGCTCGAAGGCTGACTACCAACTTTGCCATCCGTTCATGCTTCGCTTTACGGGCCTTCGCGGTTTCCTCTCGATCCATTGCAGAACCTACCGGCCTCACCTGCTTCACATCGAACACGTGCGATATCAACTGCTCTGCTGTCTTCAATTCCTCTTCTGCTAAGAAATCAACGACTGGTTCCATTGTGTGGTCTCCTTTCAGGTGAACTGCTGCTGAGAATCGCATGTGGGCCTCAGGCTGTAAACGGTTCATCGGTACCCAAAATTTGGGTACTCAAACTTTGAGTAACGATGCTTCCACAGTAAACCAAATTCAAACATTGACCGCGTGCGTTCATCGTTATTGTTTGGCCCCATTGAGCGACTTCTGAAACTGCTGCATTCCTGCCAACAATCCTTGCTTCGTGATCTGCTTTTTATAAACCTTGAGTGTGGTGGTCATGTGTTTGTGCCGTGCCACCGCCTGCGCAACCGCGTAGTTGCCATTGGTGGCTTCAATGATGGCTGTGACAGCACCCCGCCTGCCTGAATACAAACCTTTCCACATCACCTTTGAAGCTTTGGGAGTATTGCGACAGCGCACGCATTCCTTTTCACCCTTCACGTGTGGCAGGATCACGCGGTTGAGCATGTTGGGAAGATCAGCAATCACCCAATTTTCACCTTGTGGGTCTTCACACTTCGCACGCCACAACTCCAACGGCACACGCACTTGCTCAATGATGGGGACAGGTGCCATACGGTCAGCCGTTTTGGGTGGCCCAACCTCACCATGCACCGGTTTGTTGCGGCGAATGTTGATCCACTCTGGGTCTACATCACCCCATTGCAAACCCGCAATCTCTGCTGGTCCCAAACCAAGGAAGCACGACAGAGCCAACACAAGCTGTGCATCAACGTGGTCAAACAATGCGCTGATGAGGTTCTCAGCCTCTTCCATCGTGTAGTGCTCAGTGGCCTTCGATTCTTTGCAATCTTTGGGAAGCTTCACACGCCAAGGGTTGTCATCTCTCAAGCCACGCTCTACAACTTCGCTGAACATCGCAGAGGCCAACGCTCGGATGTGCCTGAGAGTGTTCTTGCCGTACTTCGTCTTCAGTGAGGAAAGGAACCTGCGTGCGTGGTCGGCTGTGTACGCTTGCAGCGTGAGGGTGCTGAAATGTTTTTTGAGGTGTTGATTCCAAACTTGCATGTAACCAGAAATGGTGGAAGCACGCATCCCTGTGCCTTTCCATTCCTTCTCGCAGTAGGGCAGGTATACCCGCTCCCAGAAATCAACCACCATCAAATCCTGTGCCTGTTGCTGTGGGTTGCGCTCATGCTCATTCACCGTGCGCATGAAGTCTTCGCACAAAGAACGCACGGCCATTGCAGACTTTGTGCCGTGGCCGGTGCTGCGATCCTTCGTGCAGAGCCGGTGGGAACGTTGCTTCTTTTCCGGCTTGCCCGCTACAATCTCTGTGGTGTAGTAGCGAACATGGAAAGCACCCGAAGCCTCGTATATGTGACCGCGTTGATGGCGTGCCATGCACCCATCGTAGGCGAAAATGCAATAACATGCGATGGCACGAAGGTGTTGGTACCGGTTAATTACGAGTCAAGTTGTTTAAAATGTGTTGCTTAGTAGCAGTGGCGGCGTAGCTCAGGTGGTTAGAGCGACGGTCTCATAATCCGTAGGTCAGTGGTTCGAGTCCACTCGCCGCCACCAATATCGACTCTTCCAACTCTCCCTCAGGCAGTTCCCACCGCTCGCGTGATTTGTTTTCGGTCCTCATCGCTCAGCCTAAGAAATTCAAAACCTGAGCGAAGCGCTGAAGTGTAGCGCACGACTGCCACGATGCGGATGATTGCTCCTGCTAAAGGAAGATCTACTTGTACGGCCTCCCCAATACTCAGATTGCCTTGCACCAGTGCTCCAATCCCACCTTCGCTGATGTCAAGGCTGATAGCGTGGAGCGGGTGCGGGGTTGGTCCCTCCAGTTGTCTCAATTCAAACGGCACGCTGAACAGGGAGCGCGCGTGTTTTCGAGTGCTCGCTACTGTAGATTCTGCGCTGTACTCCGCCACCGGAAGCATCTGCATACTCGTATTCCCCTGAACATGTGCTCAGCCCTGGGTTGCGCGAGCACTGGTCAGGTTGTAAAGGGCTACGATGGCTATCGGCAGGAAACCTGGACAACATGAGTGACTAGAGCGTTGGACAGGGTGCATTCTCAAGGCAAAGCCATCCGTATTACCATGGCCTTTCGTGCAACGGTTAGGATTCGCACCTGTTGACAAACCAAAGGTGAAAACTTTGCGGGTTTCACCGATAATTTGTACGATTTCTGCTGAGCGACCAAATTGGACACTTCTTCGGAAGAATTAAAGCAGTTACTTGAGCAAGTGCGCGAACTTACCGCGCGCGTTCATCGAGTTGAGCAACTCTTGCGCATCGTGCAGACGCCCAGTTCTACTACGGTTCCATACCAACCCGTTCCCGCGCCGCCACCGCCGACAACTCCTGCGCAACACCAACCCGCAGTCGTCGAACGAACGCCAGCCAGTGAATCTCCCGAGACCACGAATCCGTTGTCCGCAGTGTTCCGAGGTACCGACAATCAGGAAAGCATCGACCTCGAGGCCCGGATCGGTTCCCATTGGCTGAACCGCATCGGAATCACTGCAGTTCTTGTCTGCGCAGCTTACTTCCTGAAGTACGCTTTTGATAACAAGTGGATCGGCGAGACCGGAAGGATTGCCATCGGCCTGATCTCCGGCATCGCGATCGTTCTCTGGAGCGAGCGATTTCGCAGTAAGGGATACCGCCTGTTCTCGTTTTCCCTGAAGGCGGTCGGAATTGGCGTTCTCTACTTGTCGCTGTGGGCGGCATTCCAGGTGTATCACCTGATGCCTTCGGAGGTTGTGTTTGCATGTATGCTGGTGGTCACTTGCGCCACCTGCGCCATGGCGCTCACTCAGGATGCTGAAATCCTGGCGGTCTACTCGATCGTTGGCGGCTTTGCCACTCCGCTGCTGCTGTCCACCGGCGTCAATCGCGAGATAGCGCTGTTCTCGTACGTTACGTTGCTCGATCTCGGAATCCTAGGGCTGGTCGCATTCAAGCCATGGCGGCGCCTGTTGTGGTTTGGCTATGCGGGCACCTTGATTCTGTATCTCGCATGGTATGCGGAGTACTACGACCGCAAGCAATTCGAGCCAACGCTGATTTTCGCCTCTATCTTCTTTGCAGTATTTGCAGTCGCGCCCATCCTGATGCTTCGCCAGGAGCGCGGCGCGGGAACGATGCCGTTAGCATTCGCCTTCGTCAACGCCGTCACGTTTTTCCTGCAAGCCTACGCGATGATCTCCGACATCAGCAACACCGCGATGGCTTGGTTTTCCCTGGCATTGGCCGCCGTCTATCTCGGGCTGAATGCTGCGAGGCCGCGATCGTCCGATAAGGCCGCGGAGGCCAACCTCAAGCTGATGCATCTCGCGCTGGCGATCGCGTTGATCACGGTTGCCATCCCGATTCGCCTGAACACGCACTGGATTACGATCGGTTGGTTTGTGGAATCGGGCGCGCTGTTGTGGCTGGGAAATCGCATCAAGTCGAACCTCCTGAACATCTTTGCGCTGGCCGCACTCGCGCTCGGAGTCGGACGCCTGCTGTTCTTCGATAACTTCACGACGACAACCCTGATCTTGAATTTGCGCATGTTGGTGTACGTTGTTGCCATTGCGGTTCTTGCACTCGTCGCGTACTACGCTTCGGGATATGAAAGCCAAGAGGTTCGCAACATTGGCGCCATAGCTACAGTGGCGCTGAATGCATTGGCACTGGTAGCTCTCAGCTACGAGATCCACGACTACTACTCGCGCCAGATCGCCACTGGGATTCCCGCGCCCGCGTTTTGGGCTCCGGAGCACTGGTCGCAGATGCGCGCCATCGAAATCGCGCGTGGGTTCACCTACTCGGCATTGTTTATGGCGTACGGTGCGATGCTGATGATCGTCGGTTTCCTGCGCAATTCCGCATTTGTGCGCTGGCAGGCGCTGGTGCTCATCGCCGCAACCATCGTTAAAGTATTTGTTTATGACGTTTCGCAGTTGGACCGCGTGTACCGCATTCTCAGCTTTGGCGTGTTGGGAATTCTGCTTCTCGCGATTTCGTTTGCCTATCAGCGCGACTGGCTCAAACTTTCCTCCAGGAAAATGGCGGAGCAGCCCGGATCGTGAAAGCTCTTCTTGTTGTGATCGCGTCTGTGACCTTTGCGGCCACGGGATACGAAGCCGCGGTTCCATACTTCAGCCAAACGCGCAGCATCAGCATCGGAGCTCCGGAGAAGCAGAACTATGTCCCCCTCGATGCTGACGTTTTCGCGCATGCGCGGCCGGATCTTTCCGATGTCCGCATCTACGACGGCCAGGCGCAAGTGCCATACGTATCGGTCCGGCAGAGCGGCGGCAGCAGTACGCAGGAGAGCCAGGCAAAGCTCCTGAACCTGGGTTCTGTCGCTGGCCGGGCGGAGTTCGATATCGATACCAGCGGCTTCGACGAATATGACCGCGTGCGCTTGCAACTCAACGCGAAGAACTTCATTAACAGCGCGCAAATGGAAGGCCGCCGCACGCCGAAGGACAAGTCAGGGACGAACCTCGGAACCAGCACGCTCTACGACTTCACCAAGGAAGGTCTGGGATCGAATTTCACTCTGAAGTTTTCGGCCGCGAGTTTTCCGTACCTGCACGTGCGTCTCGGCCCCGGCATTCGGCCCGATGAGGTGAAGGGAGCATATCTGTCCAGCTTCTCTGAAACCAAGGCGGCTTGGACGAATGCGGGCCAATGCAATCCTGCCTCGGCTCAACCTAAAGCAACTGTTTACCAGTGCGCGATTTCAACCGGAATGCCGGTGGAGCGGGTGGCGTTTTCTATCCCAGCCAGCAGCGTGAATTTCAATCGCACGGTCGTTCTGTCCGATGAGCACGACAATGAATTCCAGCGCAGCGCGATCAGCCGCGTGCGCATGAATCGCGCCGGGCAAATGGTTACGTCGGAGGATCTGGACATCGACCTCTATGCGCACACCGCGAATCAGATCAGCATCAGTATCGAAAACGGCGATGACCCGCCGCTTCCAATCGAAACCGTCAAACCATTGTCAGTCGAGCGGCGGTTGTATTTCGATCCAAAAGGGAAGAGCTCCCTGCAGCTCTACTACGGTGATCCGAAACTCGAGGCTCCGAGCTACGATTACGCCAAGTTCTTTCAGCAGTCAGCAGATGCAGCAGTCGCGAAACTCGGCCCCGCGCAGGCCAACCCGCAATATGCGGGGCGTCCGGATGATCGGCCCTGGTCCGAGCGGCACACATTCGTACTGTGGGCTGCAATGGTGCTGGCGGTGGTCATTCTTGGCGCGTTGGCAATTAAAGGACTGAAGGGCGCTGCACCGGCGCCCCGGTGAAGTCGATCTACGCAGAAACCAGTTCGCTGCTCGGCTCGTATTCGACAATGTATCCCGCAATCGCGCTGGCCGCGACCGTCAATGGACTTGCGAGATACATCTGTCCCGGCCCGCTGCGTCCGGGGAAGTTGCGATTTTGCGCGCTGATCACCACTTGATCGTTTCGGGTGGAAACGCCCGGCCCCGCATTAATGCAAGCACCACAGCTCGGTTCGATAACATGCGCTCCTGCTTTTGCGAAAATATCGAGGTACCCTTTGCGTACGCAGTAGTCGCGAGTTTCCTGCGATCCGAATTGGATGTAAAACTGCACTGAATCGGCAACGCGCTTGCCTTGTTGCAGCGCATCCGCTAGCACGCGCGCGTACATGTCCATGTCTTCATTCTTGCCTGCCGTACAGGTGCCGCCATACGCGAGTTCCACCGGCACCGGCGTGTTCATATCTCGAATAAACTTCCCATTCCCAGGATCGCCAGGCGTGGCAATCATTGGCGTGATCTCGCTGGCGTCGAGTTCGATGACGTGCGCATATTGCGCGTCGGGATTGCTAGAAAGGCCCTGAATCATCTGTTCCGCTTGCTCGCGCTTCATGCCACGCCGCTGGATCAGGAACTCGACAGCTTTCCCGTCTGGCGCAACAATGCCGGTAAAACCACCGATCTCCGCCGCCATGTTGGTCATGGTGGCCCGTTCGTCCACGCTGAGTTCTTCAATTGCCTCGCCCGCGTATTCGATGACCTTAGCCAGCGCTTTTCCGCTCCTGACGTAGTCAAGGCTGAGAATCTTCAAGATGAAATCTTTCGCGGTGACATTCGGGTGCTTCTTGCCGCGAACAGCCACTCTCACCGATTCCGGCACGCGCACCCGGACATCTTTCGTGATCCAGGAATTGAAAACGTCAGTCGTGCCGATTCCAAACGCCACACACCCGATCGCGCCGGAGTGCGGGGTGTGCGAGTCGGAGCCCACAACAAGCTGGCCGGGAAGCGCGTAGCTTTCGAGTACCACCGAATGGCAGATTCCCTCGGAGCCTTTACGGTCTATCAACTCCCCGTGGAGCCGGATACCTTTCCGCTGCGCAAACTCGCCCTGTTTCAGCTTGAGCTGCGTGGCCAAGTCGAGCAGGCCCATCTTCCGCTTTTGCTCAGAGAGAATTTCGTCGAGGAACGTCAGGTGATCGCGGAAGAACACGATCGACGACGGATCATTGACCGGCGCATCCTTTCCGACGAGTTGATCGAAAAAGATCGCCGCCATAGGAGTAACGTATTCATGGCTGAAGCGCAGGTCGGTCCGAGCGAAGCCAGCATCACCAGGCTTGACGGCCGGGACGCCTGTTTTGTCATCCGCGCTAATCATGTGTCTCGCAAAGATCTTCTCTGCGATCGTCATCGGACGTGTGGCGCGGCCGCCCTCGCCCGCTGTCCGAATCGCAGGAAGCGAAACCTTGCCCTGCATGCGCGCGACATTGAATTGAAACAGTCCGCCGTACTCAATGATCTGGCGCGTAATCTCGTCTTCGCCTGCTGTGAACAAGGAAAGAGGAATCTCTTCTCCCCCGCGGATATTCTCGATCAGTGAAAAGTCCGTCGAAGTCAGCACGCCTAGATTCTGGCAATTCTGTTTGTAAATGCGCTCTATGTTTTCCGCGATGACGAGCTTAATGCCAGCACACAACTCTGCATACGGCGATTGCTCGCGGCTGGATCCTTTCCCGCGTCGCTTCCCACTCACAGCGGCGACGAAGCCGCCACGCTTGACGTCTCCGCGCTGAATGGGGACTTCATTTCCCGCCTTGAGTCCCGTGTATGGAAACTCTCCAAGAGTCTCATCGAAGAAAAAGCAGATGTGCGCCGGAGTGATCTCATCGGTGGAAATGTCGTCGCGCAGCTTGGGATTGTTCTGCGGATTACGCGTGTCCCAGGGCAGGTCTTCGCCTGCGAGTTGCTTCTTGATCAGCTCAGGATCTTCGGTAAGGAAAAGAATGCGCCCTTGCACACGCACGGTGGACGGGCGCTTTTCGACGGTTCTGTTCAGGAGTGCGTCCATCGCGGGATCTCCTTGGCCCTTGAATATTTTACGCCGCTTGCGAGAGGCAGATTCAACCGCAGACAGAAAACGTAACTTCTTCGCCGCGGATTCACTCGGATGAACGCGGATTTCTGGATTGGTTGGAACCGGGCCACTGTGCCGGGTCCAGAAAAGAGACCTACATTATCGGCAATGCCGGAACCACCTTAAAGTCGAAGACCGGCGGGCTAGAACTGGGGTTTCGCGTATTCTCTCGCGTCGAGCAACGGTTCCAACCCACCTTGGCCGATTGTCGGCGATTTCAGGGTTCTCTTTAATCCGCGTTAATCCGAGTGAATCCGCGGCAAAGAAGTTGCTTTTCTCTGCGTGCTCTGCCGTCTCCGCGGTTTATGTTTCAGGGTTTGGCGGCGTATTCCCGCGGGTCGGGGAGTGGCTCTACTCCACGGCCTGCAAAGATCTCCTGGAACTCGCGGACGAGTTCCTCGTGGAGGACGCCATTGGAAGCCAGCACTTCGCGGCTGTTCAGTTCGAACGGGCCCCCACTGAAGTTCGTGACGCGACCCCCAGCCTCTTCCACGATTAACACTCCGGCTGCAGTATCCCAGGGATTGAGATTGAACTCCCAGAATCCGTCCATGCGCCCGCAGGCGACGTAGCAAAGGTCCAGTGCCGCCGATCCCGCGCGCCGCACGCCATGGCTGCGCAACGTGATCTGGTGGTAGAAGTGGATATTGGGATTCTTATGGCGCTTGTGGCTGGGGAACCCCGTCCCAACCAAGGATTCTTTGAGGTGTTTGGTCGCGGAGACGTGAATCGGGCGATCATTCAGCGTCACTCCGGCGCCACGCGCAGCTGCGAACATCTCCTTGCGTGTGGGATCAAAGCACACCCCGGCAATCATTTGGTTGTTATGCTGCAATCCCATCGAGACGCAGAACACCGGGAATCCATGCGCGAAGTTTGTGGTCCCATCGAGCGGGTCAACATACCAGCGATACTCGCTGCCGGTGTCGCGCAGGCCTTCTTCTTCCCCGAGAACGTCATGACCCGGCCAAGTCTGCCGGATGCGCTCGCGAATCAGAGCTTCTGATTTGCGGTCCGCCGCGGTCACCAGGTCAGCATCGCCCTTGTACTCAATGCGGATGTTCTTGTCGAAGAACTCCATCAGCAGCGCGCCGGCCTCACTAGCGATAGCTGTCATCTGGGGCAGGAATTCGGAGGACTTATGTTGGTCGGAATTC
>Ga0134126_10008131_pt1 | contig 13186 bp, 12 predicted proteins | sample KB31752_FD_96881 | JGI IMG/M metagenome (GOLD analysis project Ga0134126, IMG submission 96881) | Terrestrial soil microbial communities with excess Nitrogen fertilizer from Kellogg Biological Station, Michigan, USA - KB3-175-2 | ecosystem: Environmental > Terrestrial > Soil > Unclassified ...
CCTCCCCGAGCGCGCAGTAATACATGTAGGGGGAAGGATTGATGAGCCGCAGCGCACGGTAGGCCTGGAAGGGATCGAGCTCGTGGCGTCCCGCGAAGCGCGTGGAGAGCACGAGCTGGTACACGTCGCCGGCGGCGATGTATTCCTTGACGCGCTCGATACCGGCGATGTGCTCCGCGCGCGTCGACGAGGGCGTCGGTAGTCCGTGCCGGCCCGCGGAGCTGCGGTTCCGCAACGCCCCGCGCAACGCACGCACGACTTCGCGCCGCAGCGAGCGGCGCTCCGGCTCGGGACCGGCGTGCAGGAGCGCGATGCCGCGCGTCAAATGGTCGAAGACGAGGAGCGATCGCGGCGCAACGTAATGCAGGATCGGCACGCCCGTCTCGAAGCCCGTGCGCCGGGGAAGGCGCTCGAAGAACCGCACGATGTCGTATGCCGAGTAGCCGACGAGGCCCCCGGCGAGCGGGATGCCGTAGGTCGCGCCCGTGGCGGCAGCCATCGTTCCGCTGTCGGCGATCACGGCCTCGGGCTGCGGCGCGAGCGCGAGGCCTTCGCGCAGTGCCGCGAGCAGCTCGGCCGCCGAGGCCGGAACCGGCCGCCGCTCTGCTCCGATCGTGAGCCCTTGGCGGTCGAGGCGAATCTCGAGGCCATCGCCAAAACCAATGAACGAATAGCGTCCCAGGCGCTCGCCCCCTTCGACGCTCTCGAGAAGGAAGCATGGCCGGAACGCGGCCAGCTTCATGAATGCCGAGACCGGCGTGTCGAGATCACCTGCGATGTCGAACGGCGCTTTCAAGCTCGTTTCCCGGATCCAAATACGAAAAAACCCATCTCGGAATATTCCGGAGATGGGTTCGTCTCTTTGAAAGAAGCTTCGGTCGGTTACGACGGCGGCAGCGAGCACCCACTCCGGTGAGAGCGGCGCCACCACCAGCGAACGGTCTCGGATACGCCCGCGGCGAGGTATCTGAGCATTTGGGGCTGCGTCGGCATTTGAGCTGGAGTATGGCCGGGGCGTGGGGCTTTGGCAAGTGCGCGCCGCCGGTGCGCGATTACGCGGCCAGTCGCTCGGCGATCTGCACCCGATTGCGTCCGGACCGCTTCGCGCCGTACACCGCTGCATCGGCATGCCGGATGAGCTGATCGCCCCAGACGCCGAGCGTGTCGCTCGCCGCAACGCCGATGCTGCACGTGAGTTGAATGGGCGCGCCGTATCCCTCGACGCTCACCGAGGCGATTCGCCGGACGATGCGCTCGGCGATCGGGTGCGCTGCGGCCTCGTCGGCGCCGTTCAGGATCACCACGAATTCTTCGCCGCCGTAGCGCCCGATCGCATCCGACTGACGCAGCTCCGATTGAACCGGCCCGACTATCGCGGCAAGGCACGCGTCGCCTGCGAGATGCCCGAATGAGTCGTTGATCCGTTTGAAATGATCGAGGTCGATGAACAGAAGCGTGAGCGGCAGCCCGCTCGCCCGTGCGCGGCGGCATGCGACATCGAGCTGCTCGAGGAGCGAGCGCCGATTGAGCACGCCGGTCAGCGGATCGGTTCGCGCGTGGCGTTCCGCCTCGGTGAGTGCGCGGCGCTGCGCCCGCAGCCGGTCGGCGACTCCGAGCGCGATGAGGACCGCCGCGGCGACCATCGAGAGCGGCAGCCCGTAGTAGACGAGAGTCTCGTTCTCGCCGGCGCGGCTCACGAGGAGTCTCCCGGCTGCCGCAATGGTGGACCCCTCGAGCAGGCACCAGGCGATGAGGAACCAGCCCGCCGCGCGACTGCCGCGGCGCCAGGCGATGAACACGAACACCAGGGTCAAGACGGCGGCGCCGACGAAGAGGAGATTGCCTGCGGCGGACACGAACGGGCCGAGGCCGAGGAGCCGCAGAGCGTTTGCGCCTGCGAGCAGGACGAAGAGCGCTGCGAGACCGCCGAAGAGCCGGTGCGCCGGCGGCACGAAGAGCTCGAGATCCGCGATCTCTCGGACGAACAGCGCCGCGGCGGCTCCCGCCAGTGCGATCGGCACGTTCCAGCTGTACGGCTCCACACGGGCCACCGCAGCCAACCATGGCCAGCCGCGCGCCTCGCCGGAGAAGCAGGCGAGATAGAGCGCCAGCATGAGGATGAGGCCCGCGTAGAGCACGAACATCCGGTCCGACAGGATCACCCACACCGAAAGCGCAGCGAGGGTCATTGCGATGAGCGCACCGAAGGCGAGCGCAATCATGCGCGAATGCGTGGCCCCCTGCGCCAGGGTTTGCTGAAGCGTTCCAAACGAAAAGGTCGGCGCCGCGACACCTCGCGGCTGCTCGATCTCTGCACGCAGCGCCCGAGCGCCCTCGAGGCGGTCGATCAAATACACAACGTCCCGCGTTCCGCCGAACGTCGGCTGCTCGAACGCAGGCGATAACAGCGGCATGTCGGGCCGCGAATCATCCGAGGCCGCGTTGAAAATCCGCACTCGCACGCGATCGCTCTGATGCACGGTGAGCACGGGAATGCCGCTCGATACCGCCGGCGGATGCAGAGTGACGGAGGATGTAATCTCCGCGGCCAGCACGCCGGAGCCGAACGCCGCTGCGGCCGCCGCGAGCGCGGCAGAGCGAAGTGCAAGCGCGGTCAACCGCCGGAGAGTGCAGAGCGTGAGCATGGTGCGGCTCGACGAGGGAGGCGTATCGTAAGCATGTGCTTCGCGCCGGCGCAATCGCCGCCTGCTGCACCGCAATGTTTACAATAGTGCGCCAAGCGAGCCGGAGACTTCCCATGCCCTCATTCGATGTTGTATCGGAGCTCAACGCGCACGAACTGACGAACGCGGTGGATCAGGCGAACCGCGAGCTCGCGCAACGTTTCGACTTCAAGGACACCGGCGCGCGCTTCGAGCTCGAAGAGTTCGTCGTCACCGTGCGCGCGCAGGTCGATTTCCAGCTCAAGCAGATGCTCGAAATCTTGAAGCCGAGGCTCGCGAAGCGCGGCATCGATCTCGTATGCCTCGAGGTGAAGGAGCCCGAGATATCGCTGGCCGCCGCCGTCCAGAAGGTCATCCTGCGCCATGGCATCGATCCCGAAGCGGCCAAGAAGATCACGCGCCTCGTCAAGGACGCGAAGCTCAAGGTGCAGGCGGCCATCCAGGGTGAGAAGGTGCGCATTACGGGCAAGCAGCGCGACGACCTTCAATCGGCCATCCAGCTGCTGCGCAAGGCAGAGTTCGGACTGCCGCTGCAGTTCAACAATTTTCGAGACTAATCACGGGCGCCGCCGGGACACGGGGCGAGCTCGGAGCGCGGCGTCTTATTTTGCGAGTCGGGCCCGTGCCGCCTCGACGGCCTTGCAGAGCTCCTCCGTCGCATCGAGTACGCCCGGTCCCATGCGCGTGAGGCGTTGATCCGGAAATGCGATGAGATTGCCGGAGGCGACGGCGCGCAGCTCGGGGAAGCGCCGCCACTCGGCGAGCCAGCTCGCGCTCTCGGCGTGCGGCGCGACCGCGATGATGATCTGGGGATCGCGGGCAATGACCGCTTCGGTGCTGACGGCGGGGCCGAGTTGACGAAGGTCGCTGAACACATTGCGAGCTCCGCAGACGCGGAGCGCATCGGTGAGCAGGTGTGGACCGCCCACGGTGTAGACGGGCCGGCTCCACACCTGCAGGAGCGCCGTCACGGGCCGCGCCCCAGCGTACCGGTGCGTCAGCGCTGCGATGTGCGCATCGAGCGCGTCCGCCTCCCGATCGGCTGCCTCGCGCGTTCCGGCGAGAGCGCCGAGCCGGCGAAGGGAGGCGGGCAGATCGGCGAGCTCGCCGACCCTCTCGCGATAGACGGGAATGCCGAGCCGGCCGACGTGATCGATCTCCGCCGGATTCTCGCCGCCGGGCCACGCGACGATGACGTCGGGGCGCAATGCGACGAGCCGCTCGAGATCGATGGCATTTGCATCGCCCATGCGGGGAACGCGCCGCGCGGCCGGCGGCTCGGTCGAGTACTCCGTGGTCGCGACGACTTCGGCGCCGGCACCGGCCGCGAACAGCATGGCGGTGACGTTCGGTGCGAGGCTCGCAATGCGCAGCGGGGGCCGCGGAATGCTCAGGTGGCGGCCGGTATCATCGGTCACGATGACACTCGCGGCCTCGGCACGCAGCACGGTGCCGCCCGTCGACACGGCAATCACCAGGGCAAGCAGCGGGAGTCGCGGCCAGCGCCGCTGGTTGAACGGCGGGGATTTCATTGTCACAGTAACGGCCTTCGCGCGGAGAGCCTCGAACGTGAAAGCGGTCTGTCTCGATTTTGCCACGGTGAGCCGGGGAGATCTCGACACCAGCCGCATCACGCGGCTCCTGCCGCAGATCGTGCTCCACGAGGTGACGCCCGACGCGGACATCGCCGCGAGGATCGCGGGCGCGGACATCGTGCTCGTGAACAAGCTGCGCATCACGCGGGAACGCATGGTTGCATCCGGCGCGCTGCGCCTCGTCGCCGTCATGGCAACGGGAACGAACAACGTCGACCTCGAAGCCGCCCGCGAGCTCGGCATTGCCGTCTGCAATGTGCGCAACTACTGCACCACCTCGCTCACCCAGCACGTGCTCGCCGTGATCCTCACGCTCACGCACCGGCTGCGCGAATACGGTCGACTCGCGATCGATGGGTCGTGGCGGGCAAGCGCGCAGTTCACGATGCTCGATTTCCCGATCCGCGAGCTCCACGATCGAGTGCTCGGCATCGTAGGCTTCGGCACACTCGGCCGCTCCGTCGCCCGGGCGGCCGAAGCGGCCCTTGGCATGCGCGTACTGATCGCGAACCGGCCGGGCGCCGAGCTTGCGCCCCACCGTATCGCGCTCCGTGATCTACTCCCGCAAGCGGACGTACTGAGTCTGCACTGTCCTCTGACTCCCGCGACGGAGCGCCTGATCGGAGCGCGGGAGCTCGCGCTGATGAAGCCGGATGCGCTCATCGTCAACACCGCCCGCGGCGGTCTCATCGATTCTCAGGCGCTCGCGGACGCGCTGCGCGCCGGACGGATCGGCGGTGCCGCGATCGATGTGCTCACGCAGGAGCCGCCGGTGGACGGCAATCCGCTCCTTGCGCCCGACATCCCGAATCTTCTCGTCACCCCGCACGTCGCCTGGTCGGCCCGCGAAGCCCGCCAGCGCTGCCTCGATGAGGTGACGGCGGGCATCGAGGCGTTCCTGCGCGGTGAGCGGCGCAACCGGGTGGATTGAAGGAAGGGGCGCGGGAACTATCAGGCCGCCGCCGCGTCGCGCGCGTCGGCCTCGTGCCCCTCGTACTCCAGCACCCCGGCGACCGCGTGGACGACCGCAGCGATTCGCGCGGCGCTTTGTATCGCCTCCCGCTCGAGCCCGTGCTGGCGCAGCTGCCGCTCGTGGGAGGCGATGCACGCTCCGCAGCCATTGATCGCCGAGACCGCAAGCGAGCAGAGCTCGAAGTCCACCCGATCGATCCCAGGGCTGCCAATGATGCTCATACGCAGGCGCGCGGGCAGCCGCCCGTATTCCTCATCCTCGACCAGGTGCAGGAAACGATAATAGATGTTGTTCATGCCCATGATCGCCGCCGCGGCACGCGCGGCGGTCACGCCGCGCGTATCGAGATGTGCGCGGGCGAGCGCCTCTATATCGCGCGCGAACGAGGCATTGCGTGATGCGATCGCCGCGGAGAGCGCGATCGCCCAGATCTGGGCCTCCCCGAGACCTGGCGCCCCCGCCGGAGTGAGCACCGAGCCCAGATTGAGCTTCAGGTCTCGAGCGTAGTCCGGCAGAGAATCGCGAAGCGAATCGAGGGTGGTCATGTGTTGCACCTCACGCCGCCTGCAGCGTCGGTTCGCCGCTCTTCCAGTTGCACGGGCAGAGCTCGTCGGTCTGCAGCGCATCGAGCACACGCAGCACCTCTGCGGGACTGCGTCCGACGTTGAGATCGGTCACGTATACGAAGCGCACCACGCCCTGCGGATCGACGATGAACGTCGCCCGCTGCGCGACCCCTGCCTCCTCATCGAGGATGCCGAGGGCGCCCGAGAGCTCGCGCTTGATATCCGAAAGCATCGGGAACGGCAGTCCCTTCAGCTCCTCCTTCTGCTGCCGCCACGCGAGGTGCACGTACTCGCTGTCGACGCTCACGCCGAGGAGCTGCGCATCGCGCGCCCGGAACTCTTTCTCGAGCTTCGCGAAACCCGCGATCTCCGTCGGGCACACGAAGGTGAAGTCCTTCGGCCAGAAGAACACCACTCGCCACTTCCCCCCGAAGCTTTCGCCGTCGAACGTCTGAAACGCCTTCGCAGGCTCGCTCGATACGACACCCGTCAGCCTGAAATCCGGAAATTTTCGACCCACGCTCAGCATGATCCTTCCTCCTTCTGATGGCGCATCCCCCGATTGGGAGCCGCCTCGATGCACGACAGGATGGGGGCGGCGGGTGCAATGGTCCAATCGATTGACTTTATAATCTCGATAGAGGCCATATATCGGGACGTGTCATGGCGGACCTGAAGCTGAAAGACCTGAGATACCTCGTCGCGGTCGCGGATACGCGGCATTTCGGCCGCGCTGCGGAGCGCTGCTTCGTGAGCCAGCCGACGCTCTCGGCGCAGCTCAAGAAGCTCGAGGATTACCTGGGTGTGCAGCTCATCGAGCGCCAGCCGAAACGGGTCGGGCTCACCGAAGCGGGTGCAGAGATCGTCGCCCGGGCGCGAGAGATGCTGCAGGCGGGCGGTGAGGTACTGGAGCTCGCGCGCTCGCATCGCGACCCGCTCGCCGGGCGGCTGCGCGTCGGCTTCATTCCGACCATTGGTCCGTACCTGCTGCCGCAGATCGCGCCGGCCGCACGCAAGGCGTTCCCCCGCCTGACTCTCCTCCTCTATGAGTATCGCACCGAGCCGCTGCTCGAGAAGCTGCGCGCCGGCGAGCTCGACCTCGGCATCCTGGCCCTGCCGGTGCAAACGGACGGGCTCGAAGCACTCGAGCTGTTTGACGAGCCGTTCCTCGTCGCCTTACCGCGCGAGCATCGCCTCAGCAAGCGCGCGACGCTGCGAACCGACGATCTCGCGCAGGAGCCGCTGCTGCTGCTCGAGGAGGGTCATTGTTTGCGCGACCAGGCACTCGCCGTGTGCAACCGCGCCGGCGCGCAGGAGAACCAGGATTTTCGCGCCACGAGTCTCGAGACCCTGCGGCAGATGGTGGCATCCGGCGCGGGCATCACGCTGCTGCCTGAGCTCGCGTGCCGCGCGGAGCTGGCCTCCCGCGCAAACCCGGCCGCAGGCGGCGTCATCGTCAAGCCGTTTACGAAGCCGGTCCCGATCCGTCGAGTGGGCGCCGTTTGGCGCACGAGCAGCGCACGCCGGCCGGCGATCGAGGCGCTCTGCGGCCTCATCGTGGAGCAGGTGAAGCGCTCGCGAGCGTGAGGTCGGTTGCGCGGCGGGCGAGCGCGATCGCACCGAGGACGACGGCCGCACCTGCGATCTGCGTGAGGGTAAGCCGCTCGCCGAGCAGCAGCCAGGCGTACACCGCCGCTGCGGCCGGCTGGACGTAGAGCCCTACGGACCCAAAAGTCGCAGGCAGATGGGCCAGCGCATAGACGATGAGGCCCTGGCCGAAGAACTGAGCCACGAGCGCCAGCCCGACGAGACAGCTCCAGCCCGCAAGCGTATGCGGCAGGAACCGCTCGGTGAGCGCCATCGGCAGAAGCAGCGCGGTGAAAATGAACGTCACCCATAGCATCACGTTCCCCGCGCTGCGCGATGCGCGCAATCGCGCGATGACGAGCAGATATCCGGCGTAGAACCAGGCGGTCGCCAGCCCGAGCAGATCGCCCGAGAGACGATGTCCTGCGATGCCGCGGGGTATTGCCGCAGGGGCGCCGGTGGCTTCGCGGACGAGGTCCGGGCTCATGATCAGCGTCACGCCCGCAACCGCACAGGCGAGGGCGGCGAGAAAGCCCCGCGAGGGCCGCTCGCGCCAGATGACCCACGCAATCAGCGTGACGGCGATCGGCGCGAGATTCGCCTCGAGCGTCGAGGCGGCCACCGAGGTCTCGAGAAGCGACCAGTGCCAGCACGCGAGGTCGCCGGCAAAGAAGACGCCAGCCCAGAGCAGGCGCACATCGACGCGGCGTGGGCGAGCCGTATGGATCCCCTCATTGACCCCACCGAGGCGCGCACGTCGTGCCTCGATCACCGCCCAGAGCGCGAGGAGCGGCAGGGCAAGCGCGCCGCGCCAGAACGCCGTAGCAATCGGACCTGTTTCGGAGAGCCTCACGAAGATGCCCGCGCTTCCAATCCCGATGGCACCCAGCATCAGCGCACCGAGCGCGATCGCCTGCCTCGCACGCGGCGTTCGGCCCTCGGCGACGGCGCTCAGGACGGAGCGCGCAGGGGGCGTCTGGCATAATTGCGCGCTCGGCTTGTCGCTCGGAGTCCGGGATTGGTCGTTCAAAGAGTCTTCTTCCTCGCCAGCCGCAGGGGCGTTGCTGCTGCCTGCCTCGGAGCGGGTCTGCTCGGCGCCGGCATGCTCGCCTCCGGCTCGACGCCGCACGCGACGAGCACGACTGCGCACACATCGGCGGCTCACGTGCTAGTCGAGAACGCGTGGATCCCGCAGCCGCCGCCCGGTGCGGAGGTGGCAGCCGCCTACTTTACGCTGCGCAACGCAGGCCGCGACCCCGCGGTGCTCGTGGGCATCGATTGCCCGCTCGCCGCAGCCGCGATGCTGCACGAATCCTCCATCGTCGCCGGTGAGTCGCGCATGCGGATGATCGATCGCCTGACGATCCCGCCGGAGCATACCGTGACGCTCAAACCGGGCGGTCTGCACGTGATGCTGCACGAGATCTCGAGCTCACTCGCGGTGGGCCAGGAGGTGCCTCTGGTGCTGCATTTCGCCGGAGGAAAGGATCTCCGCGTCGAGGCGAGAGTCCGCCCGCTCGGCAGCAGGTGAGTGGGCACCTCTCCGCTTGAATTCGGCGAGGGTCGTGCGCATCCGACTGCGGACCACGTCACGCCGTACGATCGTTGCGCCTGGAGCGACGAGGAAGCCGAACGACTGCTCGCATCCGGCGGCGAGCGTCAGGAGCTCGAGGCTTTCTTTGGCCCGGCCGAGTACCGGGAGCTCGTCCGCCTCGCGCGCGCGGCGCAGCGCGCGAAGCCGGCAAGGAACGCGTACCGAGCGATCGTCGTGCCGGGAATCATGGGCTCGCAGCTCGCACTGCCGCGCCGGGCTCCGCTCCCGCGCGATGTGCTGTGGCTCGATCCGATCGACATCTGCACCGGCCGGCTGCGCGAGCTCGTCTTTCCGGGTCCAGCACGCGTCGAGCCGAGCGGGATCGTCCTGCATTCCTATCTTCGTCTGAGGCTGTATCTGCGCGCTGCGGGACACGACCCCGTGTTCCATCCGTACGACTGGCGGTGCGGGGTCGATGAGCTCGGCCGCGAGCTCGCGGGCCGCCTTGCGGCCGATCAATCCGAGCGCATCGCGCTCATCGGACACAGCTTGGGCGGCCTCGTGTGCCGCGCGGCGCTCGGCCTCGCAGGTGCTGCGCGCGTCGAGCGCGTGATTCTGCTCGGCACGCCGAACGCCGGATCGTTCGCGCCCGTGCAGGCGCTGCGTGGTACCTATGCGGTCGTCCGCAAAATCGCGCGGCTCGATCAGCACCACACCGCCGAGGCGCTCGCGGCCAATATCTTCATGACCTTTCCGAGTCTCTATCACATGCTGCCGCGGCCCGCGAGAGCGGGAGCGCTCGACTTCACCGACCTCCGCAGCTGGCCGCAATCCGGCCCGCGTCCGCTACCCGAGCTGCTGGAGTCGGCGCGGCGGGTCGACCGGATGCTCGTACCTGCCGACAGGCGCTTCGCGGTGATCGTCGGTGTCGGCCTCGAGACGGTGACCGCCGCTTCGCGGCGCCCGGATCAATTCATGTACACCATGATGCGCCGGGGTGATGGCACGGTGCCCGCAGAACGCGCGCGACTCGAGGGCGCAAGACATTATTTCCGGGCGGGCGTCGCGCACAGCGAGCTCACGCGCGATCCGCTGGTGGCTCGCGCCATCGTCGATCTGTTGAGCCGGGGCGAGACTCAGCGCCTGCCGATGAAGTGGCACAGCGCGAGCCGGGCTGAGGCCCGCATCGGCGATCGCGAGCTCACCCGTTTGCCGTCGGCCAAGGTAGACTGGGCACGGCTCACGCCGGAGGAGCGGCGCGCGTTCCTGCAGCATTTGAATGAACCGCCGAGGCTCCAGCTGCGAGTGCCCGCGCGGGCGAGACGATCGTGACGCCCACACCTGATTTCTCGTTCTCGATTCCCTCGGCGCTCGACATCGGGCGCATCGCGGCCCGGCTCGGCCTCGCGCTCGTGATCGGCGCGCTGATCGGGATCAATCGCGAGCTGACTCACAAGCCCGCGGGCCTGCGTACGCACATGCTCGTCGCGCTCGGGACCTCGCTCGTCGTCGTGGCGGCCGTCGAAGCACGCATGAGTGCGTCCGACCTGTCACGCGTGATCCAGGGACTCGTGACCGGCGTCGGTTTTCTGGGCGGCGGCGCAATCCTGAAGCTCACCGCGGAGCACGAGATCCATGGGCTGACGACTGCCGCCTCGATCTGGACCACCGCGGCGGCCAGCATCGCCGCGGGGCTCGGCGAGGTTGCAACCGCGGCGCTCGGGGTCGCTTTGGGACTCGTCGTTCTCGGCCTGCTCGCGGGACTCGAGCGTCGGTTGGAAGACCGAGTGTCGCCCGACGCGGCAGACCGCAAACCACCGCGGAAGGCTTGAGCCTCAGAGCCAGCGCGCCTCGAAGTCGATGACGCTCGTCGAGCCGCGCTCGACCACGCGCGCCAGCTCGAGCGCCCGCGGCAGCACCTGCTCTGCATAGAAGTGCGTCGAGGCGAGCTTCGCCGCGAAGAGCTCGCGATCGGCTTCGCCGGCCTCACCTGAGGCGATCGCAGCCGCCCGCGCCATCAGCCACCCGGCGATCGTGAGTCCGCACAGTTTCAAATAGGGCACCGCCACGGCCGCCGCTCCCGCCGCATCGGTCGAGAGCAGGCCCAGCAGGGATCGAGTCGCGCTACTCAAAAGCTCGACGCCCTCGATCGCCGCACGCGCAACGGCCAGCGCAATTTCGGGCTTGCGGGACGCCGCCGCCGGGACGCGTGCGCCTCCGCCGGCATTCCCGCCCGCGAGCGCCTGAAGATCGCTCCGCATCTCGTCGATCAGCGCGTTCATGGCCGCGCCGCCGTCGCGTCCGATCTTGCGACCGATGAGATCATTCGCCTGGATGCCTGTCGTGCCCTCGTAGATCGCGGTGATGCGCACGTCGCGCAGGAACTGTGCGGCACCGGTCTCCTCGATGTACCCCATGCCTCCGTGCACCTGGATGCCGGTCGAGGCAATCTCGATGCCGAGCTCCGTGCACCAGCCCTTCGCGATCGGAATGAGCAGATCGCCGCGCGCCTGCGCGGCGGCTCTCCTCGCCCCGTCGCGGTGGTGGCCCGCGAGATCGAGCTGGTGCGCGGCATACAGCGTGAGGGCACGCATCGCCTCGACGCTCGATCGCATCGAGAGCAGCATCCGCCTCACATCGGGATGATTGACGATCGCCGCGGTGGTCGACGTGCCGGATGCGCCCCCTGCGGCGGCTGTTCGCCCCTGTACCCGGTTGCGTGCCCACTCCGCAGCCTGCTGGTAGGCCCGCTCCGCGACCGCATAGCCTTCGAGTCCTACCGCAAGCCGCGCGGTATTCATCATGATGAACATGTATTCGAGCCCGCGATTCGCCTCGCCGACGAGATCGCCGATCGCGCCCTGCTTCTCGCCGAACGCCATGACGCACGTCGGGCTCGCATGAATGCCGAGCTTGTGCTCGAGAGAGACACAGCGCACGTCGTTGCGCTCGCCGAGACGGCCGTCCGCAGAGACGAGTACCTTCGGAACGATGAACAGCGAGATGCCCCGCGTACCGCTCGGGGCGCCGTCGATGCGAGCAAGCACCATGTGAATGATGTTGTCCGTGTAGTCGTGCTCGCCCCAGGTGATGAAGATTTTCTGTCCGAAGAGCCGGTAGTGGTCCCCCTCTGGTGCTGCTCGCGTGCGGATCAATCCGAGATCGGAGCCGGCCTGCGGCTCGGTGAGCACCATCGTGCCCGTCCATTCGCCGCTCACCATCCGCGGCAGGTACTGCTGCTTCTGCTCGGCCGAGCCCGTGAGTGCAAGCGCATGCGCCGCACCGTGCGTCAGCATGGGACAGAGCTTGAAGGCGAGATTCGCGGAGGCCCAGATCTCCTGTACTGAAGTGGAAAGTATCTGCGGCACGGGCTGGCCGCCGTACTGCGCGCTTGCCCCGAGCTGTGGCCAGCCGCCCTCCACGAATTGCCGGTATGCCGCCTTGAATCCCGCCGCAGTCGCAACGCCCGCCTCGCTCCAGTGCGCGCCCTCGCGGTCGCCCGTCTTGTTGAGCGGCTCGAGGACGGTCTCCGCGAAGCGCGCGGCCTCCGTGAGGATGGTCGCCGCGAGATCCTCCGAATAGTCCGCGAAGCCTTCGCAGCCGGCGAGGGCTTCGCGCCCGATGAGCCGGTGCAGAACGAATCCGATGTCGGCGACAGGAGCGCGATACATACTGTGAGCTTCCGTTGCGTTGAAGGCCGAATTTGCGGCGCGCGGCTCAGGTCCCCGCGAGCGCGGGGATGATGTTCGCCGCGATGAAGTCTACGAAATGGCGGACTCGCGGGTCGGCGCCCAGGATCTCGGGATACACGGCCCGGAGCGGCGCGGCGGCGGGCAGGCTCCACTCCTCGAGCACTCGCGCGAGCCGGCCGGTCGCGAGCCCCTGGCGGCAAAGAAACTCAGGCAGCAGGCCGATGCCGAGCCCGGCCGCAGCCGCCGCATGCAGCACTGCGGGATCGCTGACGGCGAGCTTCGGCGTGACGCGCACCTCCTCGCGCTGCGCACCGTGCGTGAGCAGCAGCCGAATCGGTGGCCCCTCGCCCTCCGGCACGAGCAGGTCGTGGCGGGCGAGGTCCCCCGGCCTCTCCGGGGTGCCGCGCTCCGCGAGATATGCGGGCGTCGCGCAAAGAATTGCAGGTGGGGCGCCGAGCTCGCGCGCCGCAAGCCCGGGCCCCTCGGGCGCGCGCGCACACAGCACCACGTCGCAGGAGTCCTCGAGCCCTTCGTGCTGCATCACCACCTCGAGCG
>Ga0134126_10008132_pt1 | contig 13186 bp, 12 predicted proteins | sample KB31752_FD_96881 | JGI IMG/M metagenome (GOLD analysis project Ga0134126, IMG submission 96881) | Terrestrial soil microbial communities with excess Nitrogen fertilizer from Kellogg Biological Station, Michigan, USA - KB3-175-2 | ecosystem: Environmental > Terrestrial > Soil > Unclassified ...
CAGCCAGTCGTTCAGTTGCGCCCGAAAAAAGATCGACTGCCGCGCATCGCCGTTCGCCGTCCACCGGTCGAAGACGAGCGAACCCAGAAACTGCTCCGCGTTCGCCACCTGACCCAGCAGCGCATCGGGGATGAAATCGTAGATCGCAGTGGAGAGCGGAGTCCCGGGATGCCTCGACCCGAAATGCCTGCCCGGATCAACCGCAATCTGCCGCGAGCCACTCAGAAGCTGGATTTCCGGATTCCGCTCCAGAAACTCCGCGGACAGGGAAACGATCTCCTGTTCCGGAGCGGCGATCTTCAGATGGGAAAGAATCTCACCGGCAATCCACTCATTGACGAGAATTCTTCGGTGCTGCGGGTTATTCTGGAATTTGACGATGTAGCTGTGGCCATCGTCGGCTTCCAAAAGGTGCGCCTGCGCGCCACCCCTCATCTTCCGGATGAAGCGGCGCGCGTTTACCGGCATACACCCCGCCCGAAGCCAGAGTCCAATAACGAGGAGACGCTCACTTGCCAGAAGAAACCAAACCCGCCGAAAGTCAGAACCCGGCTAAAGATGCTGAAAAAGGACGCGATGAAGTGGCTCTGGAGCTGATGAAGTTTATCGCGGTGACCACAGGATACGGAAAGGGAGGGTCGACGGGGGCTGGATTTCAGGGGAAGCCTTCCAAATCCGCCGATGAATACACGGACGCGCTGCTTCAATTGTTCGAGAAGTGCCGGTCGGTCGTAGCCAAACCGGTCATACCGGCGAAGTAGCCCGGCGATAGCTCGGGACGCGCCATCGCGCGTCCCGCCGCCAACCGAAATCGGTCGCAAGCTACTTCTTATTCTTTGACTTCTTAACGGCCTTCCTGGGCGCTGGCTTCCTGACTGCTTTCTTCACGGCTTTTTTGGGAGCCGTTTTTTTCGCAGCCGATTTCTTAGGAGCGGCTTTCTTAGCCGCCGCTTTTTTGGGAGCAGCCTTCTTAGCGACTTTCCTTGCAGCCTTTTTCGGAGCGGCTTTTTTGGCGGCCTTCTTCGGGGCGGCTTTCTTTGGCGGAGTCTTTTTGGCGGGAGCCGCGGCAGGTGCAGCAGCCTTACGAGCCTTCTTCACGGGCTTTTTCACCAGAGCCGCTTCGGCATCGGGCGTCGCCACCACTTCGACGACTTCCGTCACGAGAACAGGCGTGGCCACCACGACCACCTCGTCCTCCTCCTCAGCCTCGAGGTCATCGTCGTAGTCATCGAGCTTACCGCCAGGGCTCGAGGACTCACTGCTCTCGTCATCGTAGTCCCGGAAATCTTCCATCTCGTCCTCGTCGCGTCCGGCGACGAGCTTCAGATCTTCAAACATTCGGCCTCCTGAACGGCTCAGTCAATCACCATTAGCATACCTGTTTTTCATTTGTTCGCAACAGTGGACGGAGGATTTTTTTAGCGCTTCGCGCTAATGAGAACGGTGGCGGGTTTTGTGGGTCGAACCCGAGCGGAGGCGCGCTTCACCGGGGCCTTCGCTTTGGCGGCGGTCACCCGGGGGGCGGCTTCATGGTATGCGGCGGGGATGAGGAGGCGGTCCCCGGGGTTAAGTTCGGCGCCTTTTTCGAGGTTGTTGGCGGTGACAATCGCGACCGAGGTCGTCTTGAAGCGCGTTGCGATGGCGGCGAGGTTCTCGCCTTCTTCCACTTTATGCAGCCGCGCGGAGGCCTGACTGGCTGCCGGAATCGTGACCAAACCGGACTTCAGCTCGTCCAGCGTCCCCGACGGGACGTGCAGATCGTACCCCTGCGGAGCGATGCCCTTCAGGAGCGCTGGGTTCAAACGCTGAAGCTCCGGGATCGGGGTTTCTGTCAGATCGCCGATCAGGCCCAGATTGATATTGGCGTCGAGCTTCAGGGTTTCGTATTCGACCGGCTTTTCCGGGGTCAGATCGTAGATTCCGTACTCCGGGGCATTCTTGGCGACAATCGTCATCGCGAGAATGATCGGAACATAGTTGGCGGTCTGGTTTGGGATGGCGTGGCGCGCCCGCAGTTCCCAGAAATCGGCGGAGCCAGTCTGCTCGACCGCTCGCTCGATCCCGCCAGGGCCACAGTTATAGGCCGCCATCGCCAGATACCAGTCGTGGAATTCGTTAAAGAGATCGTGCAGGTGGTGGGCGGCGGCGCGGGTGGCTTTTTCAGGATCGAGACGGTCATCCGTGTACGGCGTCTGCATCAGCCCGTACTCGTTGCCGCGGAATTTCACGAACTGCCACATTCCTTTGGCCGCGGCGACCGAGACGGCGCGCGGCATAAAGCCGGATTCAGCCTGCGCCAGCCGAATCAACTCCGGCGGAATCCCCTCGTCCGAGAAGATTTTCGTGATCATGGCATCGTAGGCGCCAGCCCGGATCAGGCCGTTTTCTATGGTCTTACGGCCACGGCCGCTGAAATAGTTGACATAACCCAGCACCGCGTCGTTCACCGTCAGGGGCAGAACCGACGACGTGTTTTTCAGCTGGGTTTCCACTTTATCCTTTATACGGGGGTCAACGGGAAAGGTGGTCTGGAGGATATCGTCAATCGGGGCCTTATCGAAACCAGGGGTTTCATCAGTCTGAGCGGCCCCCATGCTTGTCAGGTCATAACGGTTGATGGCGTCGACCATTTCATCGAACTTCTGCTCGAAGAGGATACGGCTGGTGGGCCCGTCAGACGCCCGGAACATGAGTCCGATGGCTGCGTCGAATTCCGACCTCGCCTTATCGAAATCGCTGCTTTGATAAAACCGGGTTCCGCTGTGAAACTTTTCCTCCGCCTGCTGAATCAGAACATCGGAGGCGTTCGGGTGGAAAACCGAAAGTCCCTGATTTTCACGCGTGACTTCCGTGATATAGGGGAGATGTTCGGTCTCGCCGATGTCGGCCAGGATGCCAGTAGCGGCAGGTGTATGGATGATGGCGGGAACGAAAGAAGCCTGGATGCCGGATTGCTGAGCGAAGCCGGGAGTCAGTAGGAGAGAGCAGGCAAGACTAAAAGTAAGACACCGGGAAATGAATGGCTGAAATGTAACGGTACGCTTTTTCAAGGGAGAGCAGCGCATTCTTTCTCCTTGCCGACAAGTTGAAATTTCCGAGACCGACCGTCAACATAGGGGCGCGGCCTCGGCCGCGTTCCATTCGACTAACAGGCTATCACAGCAGTCTCCCAAGTTCACGGTTCTGAAACCGTCGTTCGGTGACGAATTTACCCTCCCTTACTCAGCTTTACTCTTCGTCCGCCTCTTCTTCGCCCGTCCGGGCAGCCTTTGCCGCAGCCACGATCTTCTCCGCCTGGAGCGGCGGGACGTAGTCGTAGTGGTCGAATTCCATCGTAAACGATGCTCTCCCCTGCGTCATCGACGTCAGATCGCTTTGATAAGAAAGCATTTCCGACATCGGCACGTGCGCCCGCAGGATCTGTGTTCCGCCCTGCGTATCCATGCCGGAGATGCGGCCCCGGCGTCCGTTGAGGTCGCCCATCAAGTCGCCGGCATATTCCACCGGTGCCTGTATTTCGACATTCATCACCGGCTCGAGCAGCGACGGCTTTGCGGTTTGCATCGCCGCCCGGAAGGCTTTCCGCGCCGCCAGCTTGAATGCAAGCTCGGAAGAGTCGACGTCGTGGTATGACCCATCGTAAACCGTCACCTTGAAATCGACCATCGGATACCCGGCGAGAAACCCGCGCTCGGCCGTTTCAATAATCCCTTTTTCCACGGCTGGAATATAATTTTTGGGAATTGAGCCGCCAAAGACTTCATTGGCGAATTCAAAACCGCCACCTCGCGTCAGTGGCTCCATGCGGATCCAGCAGTCGCCGAACTGCCCATGACCACCCGTCTGCTTCTTGTGGCGGCCCTGGACGTCGGCGTTTCCCCGGATGGTTTCCCGGTACGGGATACGCGGCGGCTTGAGGGTCACATCGACCCCATAGCGCTTCTTCAGGCGGCTGACCGCGATTTCGACATGCTGTTGCCCGGTTCCGGCCACGAGGAAGTCGCGGGTTTGAGGATCGCGATAGAAACGAAGCGACAAATCTTCCTCCAGCAGCTTGTGGAGGGCGTTGCCCATGCGGTCTTCGTCGTTCCGGCTTTTGGCTTCGACCGCGAACGCAATGGATGGCTCGGTCAGCTTCACGGGCGGGAACTGGATGGGCGACGCTTTGTCGGTCAGGGTGTCACCGGTGATCGTTTCCTTCAACTTGGCGACTGCGCCGATATCGCCGGCGTGCAACTCACCCACGGGCTGAATGGTTTTGCCCAGCGGCGCGCCGATATGGGCCAGCCGTTCGATGGTCTCGCGCCTGGAATTGAAAATATTGGCATCGTTTTTCACGACGCCCGACAGCACTTTGAAATACGAGATGCGGCCGGCGAACGGGTCGGCGGTCGTCTTGAAAACATAGGCGGCGAGAGGTCCGGAATCGGCGCAAACGCGCTCGGTTTCGGCTCCGTTCAGAGTGACCTTCGGGGCCGGACGGTCGAGTGGCGAAGGGAAAGCTTCCACGATCAGATCGAGCAGCCGGTCGGAACCCACGTCGTGCAGCCCGGACATGCAGAGAACCGGGAAAACCAGGTCCTTGCGCATTTCCTCGTCGAGCCCGGCGACAATATGCTCTTCCGGCAGCGTCCCCGTCTCGAAGAATTCCGCCATCAAATCGTCTTTGCCCTCGGCCACCAGTTCCACCAGTTCTTCATGGGCCGTCTTCGCGGCTTCAGCGTAGGCGGCGGGAATTTCGCCTTCCTTCGACCTGCCATCGCCATCCGGCACGAAAGTGTGGGCTTTCATGTGGACCAGATCGATCACGCCGGTGAAATCCTTTTCGGCGCCGAGCGGCAGATGAATGGGGACGGCCTGGCGTCCGAAGCGCTCATGGATGCTCTCCATGGTGCGCTCGAAGCTGGCGCGGTCACGGTCGAGCTTGTTGATGACGATGGCGCGCGGAAGATTGCGCTGCTCTGCGTACGCCCACATCTTCTCGGCCTGCGCCTGGACTCCCGCCACGGCATCGACCACAATGACGATCGCGTCGGCGGCGATCAGGGTCGCATAAGCGTCATTCGTGAAGAGATTGAAGCCGGGGGTATCGATCAGGTTGATCTTGGTCTTTTTCCACTCGATGGAGGCAATCGAGCTGGAGATGGTCAGCTTCCTCTGAATTTCCTCTTCGTCGAAGTCGGTGATGGTGTTCCCTTCATCGACGCGTGTCAGGCGGCTCGTCGCTCCTGCCGCAAAAAGGAGTCCGGCCACGACGGAAGTTTTTCCGCAGTGGCCGTGACCTGCAATGCCGACGTTTCTGACGTCCTTCGTTTCGTAGACTTTCACGGATGCCTCCGTTTCAAACCGGAAGAATATCACAGCCGTATGGCGTTTGACGGAAACTAATGGGCGGGGGCGTAGTAGCCGGACATGACGAATATCTTCGGGGATTGCACGCCGGTGCTGCCCTTCAGCTTTACCGTGACCTTTCGGAACCTGCCATCGTGGGTCTGGTTTGTGGGCGTGTAGGCCAGCAGATATTGATCGCGCAGGTTCAGGGCGGTTTTCGCGAAGACGTCCGGCAGTTCCTGGAGATTCATCACCTCGAAACTTCTTCCGCCGGTTGGTTCGCTTAACTGGCGCAGCGTCTCCATTCCTCCGACATTATCCGGGGTCCGTTGGCTTGCAGCAGGCGTTTCTTCAATCCCCACGCCGTAAATTTCAACGCCGGATTTCTTCGCGAGCGCGCCGACGTCTACGCCCGAATACACGCTGCCATGATTGTTTCCATCCGAAATCACGATGAGCGCTTTTCGTAAATTCTTCGCATGTTCCATTTCCGTAAGGCCGAGATACACCGCGTCGTAAAGCGCCGTCTTCCCTTTCGCCTCCACCGCCGCGAGCTGGTTTTCAATCGCCTTCCGGTCGTGGGTGAACCCGTGAACTGAGGCAGGCCGGTCGCTGAACGTCACCAGGAACGCTTCATCAGACGGATCAATCAGAGCGATTTTGAGAAACTCCGACACCGCCAATCGCGAGCGTTCCAGTCTGCCATCCATGCTGCCGCTGGTATCGAGAACGATTCCGACCGAAAGCCGCAGATCGCGGCTTTGAAGCGACACTTTCTGCTCGACCTTGTCTTCGTAGAGGCGGAACGCGCCGGGATCGAGTCCGGTGACGGAACGGCCCAGGGAGTCGGTGACCGTAACGGGCACCAGTACCTTGCCGGCGTTGGGGTCAGCCAAAAGCGCCGCAGCAATCAGAAACAGGGGAATCCGCTTCATGTCACATGGCTAGGCGCACTGCGCGTTCCGAAGGTTACGCTCCTGTTCGGGAGACGCACTATCGAAAATTGATCGGGATTGCTGCGTGGCTGGCACCAACCGGCAGTTTCATTATGCGACCGGCTGTTCGGCTGACAGTATCTCTGGCGCCAGGGCCAGTCTGCCCTGCTTCGGCTGGTATTTGTCGATGGCGGCGACGAGTCGGTCGCGATTCACCGGCTTCGAGAAATACTCCGCCGCCCCGAGGGAAAGCGCCATGCTCTTGTTTTCCACCATGCTGATAACCATCACAGGTATCGACCGCAACTCGGGATCGGCTTTCAGAGCGGAGAGCACGCTCCACCCATCGACGCGCGGCATCATGACATCGAGCGTAATCACGTTCGGTCGCAGCTTTCGCGCGAGCATTAAACCTTCTTCGCCGCTCGACGCGATCGTGACGGCATAGCCCGCTTTCACGAGGTAAGCGTGCATGAGGCCCTGAGCGCCGGCATCGTCGTCGATGACCAGCACCGAGCCCTGTCCGTTGTCCCGGTCTTCGGAACCATAATCGGGGGCATCTCCCCGCTCCAGAGCGCCGGCGGCGCCGACCACTCCGATGGGGAGGCGAATCGTGAAAGAAGTTCCAGCCCCAAGCTGGCTCTTTACGTCAATCTTTCCGCCCATCATCTCGCAGAATTTTCGGGAGATGGTCAGCCCCAACCCGGTGCCGCCATACTTCCGCGTGGTGGAAGCATCGGCCTGCGTGAAAGCCTCGAAGACCCTCGCCACCCGCTCGTCATCCATGCCGATGCCGGAGTCCTGAATTTCAAAGGCAACCCACTCACGGCCTTCCGTTTTCTCAAGCCGCACGTGAATACCAATGATGCCGCTCTGCGTGAATTTGCACGCATTGCTCAGCACGTTGAGCAGCACCTGGCGGACTTTCGTAAGATCCGCACGCATGGAGCGCACTTCGGGCCTGATGTCCACGACCAGCCTGTTCGAATTCTTTTCGACGAGGGTCTGGATCGTCGCCGCCAGATCGCGAATCATGTCCTTGAGGTCGAAGGTTTCGAGATAGAGGTCCATACGGCCGGCTTCGATCTTCGAAAGGTCCAGAATGTCGCTGATGAGCGCGAGCAAATGTTTTCCTGCTGCGCTGATTTTCTGCAGATCCCCGATCGAATTTTGGAGGCCGAGTTCCGTGGCCTCCTCGATCACCATTTCGGTGTAGCCGATGATGGCGTTCATCGGCGTGCGCAGCTCATGGCTCATGTTGGCGAGGAACAAACTTTTGGCCTCATTGGCCGATTCCGCGGCTTCTTTGGCCGAGCGCTGCTCGCTGGCGATTTCGACCATCAGACGATAGCGCTCTTCATTGGCGGCATTCTCGTGATCGGTGAAGCGCCGGTCGATCACCGCCGTCAGGAAGACCAGCCCAAGGCTGACCATGGTCACGAAGATAATACTGATCAGGCCGATATCGGTGATATCGATCGAATAATCGAGCGATGCGTTCGGCCCGGCGAGCGGCATGAAGCGAACCGCAGCCATCCCGACATAGTGCATAACCGGAATCGCCGCGCCCATCACGAGCGCACACATGACCTTTCGCAGGCCCCAGCTCGAGGCCGTCTCTCTCACCGCGAAGGTCAGCCACAACGCCACGAACGAAATCACCACGGCGAGCACGATCGACAGCGCGACCATGCCGACCGAATACGTACACATGGCATTGAGACGCATCGCTTCCATGCCCGTGTAATGCATGGCCGCGATCCCGCCGCCCATGAACACGGCGCCCGTGATTGCGCGCGGCAGGGTCATCGTGTCCCGACTCACCAGATAGAGCGCGAGCCCGGACGCGGCAATCGCGGCCGACAGTGACAGCAGCACCGTCGGCCAGTCGTAAAGCACCGGGATCGGCAGATGGAACGCCAGCATTCCGATGTAGTGCATGGACCAGATGCCGAGCCCCATGGCGAACGCCCCGCCGGTCATCCAGATCAGCCGCGATTTCCCTTTCGCCGAAGTGATTCGGCCCGCGAGATCGAGCGCCGCATAAGCCGCCATGATCGCGATGATCACGGAGAGCGAAACCATCCGATAGTCGTAAGAACCGATGAGGAATTCCTGGGTCATAGAGCGCCTATTCCTCCACTATTGGTCGCGACCGGTTCAGCATGGCCTCCACCTTCTGGAGAAGCCGTGAAAACTCCACCGGCTTGGTGTCGTATTCGTCGCAACCCGCGTTGATCGCTTTGGTGCGGTCGTCCGACATCGCATGGGCAGTGAGCGCGATGATCGGGATCTGGCACAGCTCCGGGTTCGCCTTCAGACGCCGCGCGGCTTCCCAGCCATCGAGCACAGGCAGGCTCATATCGAGCAGGATCAGATCCGGCATCATCCCCGCCGCCATCTCCATCCCCTCTGCCCCATCGACCGCGATGGACACGTCATAGCCACGCCGCGAAAGCCGCCGGGAAAGCATGTCCCGATTCATCTCGTTGTCCTCGACCAGCAGAATTCGGGACGCGCGGTTGGCGCTGACTGCGGTTTCGGAACAGTTTGAGGCGACTTCGGGCATAGAGTGAGATCCTTCTCACTTATGTATCGGCCCGAATGCGTTTGAGCTTTAGCTGGTAGCCGAGAAAGAACTCTTTTGGCCACGGATGAACACGGATAAGACCCAACTTACCTGTTTTCAATCAGCGCACCACGAACGCGCGAAACTAAAAAGAACCCGCGTGCAGCCGCCACTCCCTCCCCCGCGCTGGAAGATCCTTCTGGCCTTCGCCATCATTTATCTGGTCTGGGGTTCCACGTTCCTTGCGATCCGCATCGGCGTGCGCGAAGTACCTCCGCTTCTCCTCGCCGCCATGCGCTTCCTGATCGCGGGCCTCGCCCTCTTCGGCTGGCGAATCGCGAGTGGAGACCCGTTCCCCGCCCGCCGCCAGTGGATTTCCGCGTTTCTCCTCGCCACCCTGATCTTCCTCATCGATTACGGCCTGCTCTTCTGGTCCGAACAGCGTGTTCCCTCGGGCAGCGCGGCGGTCATCATGGGCACGATTCCGGCGTTTATGGCCGTTTCCGAAACCCTGATGCTCGGCACGATAAGAATTACCTTCCGGCTGGCGGCGGCGCTTCTGGTTGGAATCGCCGGTGTCGCGATTCTCTCGCTGAATTCGCTGCGGCTCGGCGGCGCGACCGTCGATAAAACCGGCGCGGCGGCCCTCGTGATCGCGTCGATTTGCGTCGCCATTGCCACGCCGCTCATGCGCAAGCTTCCGCTGCCGGAATCAAAGGCGCTGAGTTCCGGAACCCAGATGCTGGCCGGAGGAATTCTGCTCACCATGGCCGCCGCCGCATTCGGAGAGTTTCGCGATTTTCATCCCTCGGCGGTTTCAAGCGAAGCGTGGATCGCACTGCTCTACCTCACGATCGCCGGCTCGATCGTAGCGTTCACTGCCTACACCTGGCTCATTCATCATGAATCGCCAACGAAGGTGGGGACATATGCGTACGTGAATCCGGTGGTCGCCGTGATTCTCGGGCATTTCGCGGCGGGCGAGGAACTCGGGCTCCGCACGATCCTGGGAACGGTCTGCGTATTGGGGAGCGTCGTTGGAATCACGACACTGCGGGTGAAGCGACGCTGAGGCTTTCGAAGAATGCTAGACTCCCTCCTATGGCAAACCTCCGCTGGACCCGAATCATCCTGGGCGGAATCTTCGCCGAGCTGGTCGTCTTCGCAATCGTGTTTCCGGTCCAGCACTTCCTGGGTCAACAGGCGTTTCTCGTTTCCATCCTGATCGCCTCCTTTGCGATGCCACTGCTTGCCGCTCTCTGGGTCTGCCAACGCGCCGACGCTCACCTGGTCCTGCACGGCTCGCTGACCGGACTCGTCGCGGCCCTGTTCTACATGATCATCGCGTGGGGACAACCCGAACCGACGCTCTACAAAATTGCCCACGGCCTGAAAATCGTCGGCGGCTGGATGGGCGGAAATATAGCCGTGCGACGCTCTCTCCCCGGGGCTTGACCTCACATCAGCCGCGTCCCCTTGCTCCGATTGCAAGCCCGGCACACGGTCTGCAGATTGTTCATCGTGTTCGCCCCGCCTTTGGCTAAGGGCACGATGTGGTCCACCTCCAGTTCCCCGCCCGCATTCCGGCAGATCCGGCACACATATCCGTCCCGCTTGAAGACATCGAACCGCCGTGCTTTCGTCAAAGTTTTTCTTTTATGGATGATGATCGGGGGCCGCACCTCCGGCAAGTTGTTACCCGTCGCGTTCATCGCCCGGGCTGTCGCCGCGAGCGCTTTCTTCCAGGAACCGAAGCGGTCCGAGATTGTTTTCGACGAGACCGGTAGTCCGTACTTCGAGACTTCTTTCGCCCGCGGGCGGCGGCCGTGGTCGCGCATCGTCATGGTCCACAGTTTTGCCACCTCCCGGATGAGTTCCGCATCCGTTGCCTTGATGAAGTACGAGGCCTCGAGCCCCGCCGCGGTCATCGCGTGACGGAGTGAGCCGAATTTGTGCCGCAGCGTCGGCGTACTGACCAGGCCGTATTTGTCGATGTCTCTCTGGGTGATGCGGTTCGTGCCGCGTTCGCGGGCAATGCGCTGGAGTTCGGCGATGAGGCTTGCCTCGTCATGCGACTCCAGGAAATCGATTTCAAAATTCACGTGCTTGCTCCTGGTCGCAAGTTAACTCACGCGCGCAAGGGGAAAAGAGGGCTTTCCCGGCAAGTTATTGAAAACAGGGATAATTCTTTTTGAAGATCGACGATAACGGGTTTTGATGGCTCGCGAATGGGATAAATTTGGCTGATTCCGGAAGGCGCGCCGACTCAGCGTTGTCCTAATTGGGGGAGGCGGGCTTCAGTTGATCGACGACCAGCACTGGCACGGGTCCCTTCTGAGCTTCGAGCTGCAGCCCCAACTGATCCTGCAGCGCACGGAAGATGGAAGGCGCCTTCGATTCCACCGTCTCATTCGGCGCCCACGTGAGCTGGAAATCGTAGACTCCGTTCAAACCGGTCACGTCGACCACCGGCCGTTCCACCTGACTCCCCAGATAAAACGCCAGCAGCTTCATGCTCGCCTTTGTGAACACGAGCGTCTCCGATCCCGCACCCGCGCCGCCGCTGATGATCGGCTGCGGCGAGACGCTCGTGCTCGCCGTCAACTTCATCCCGCCCCTGGCAGTTGCCAACGCATAGATCGGCATCTCGCGCGCGATCCAATGCGTCTTCATCGCGAATCGCTCCGCGAGCAGCGCCTGCAGCATCTCCTCGATTCGGTCTTCGTTCATCTCGAGCGAAGGATCGAACCTCGCATCGATGTCGTACCGTGCCGTGTCCGCCCATCCTGGCAATCGATCCACCTGAAAACTCCTGAGATTCCACGCATTCCGAACGATGCTGCTCAGCGTCGCATTCACCACCGTAAGCCGCCCGCCCTTCGGATCGTTAATCTCTGAATGCTCACTGCCGCTCACATTCGCTTTGATCGAGGCCGTATCGAAAGTCGCGCCCGCGAGCAGGCCTGCCAACAGAAAGGTCAGATACACCCGCATGCCGATACTACGAGCTGAGCATCAGGTTGGTTAACAGCGCCAAAAGGCGATCATCCGGGCACTGGATCATCGATTTTGCTATCGTCGTATACGAGGCTGGCTTTCATGAACGCTCTTCTGAGCCGAATCTCTGTTGACCCGAATGTTTGCTTCGGCAAGCCATGCGTTCGCGGTACCCGGATCTGGGTTTCGCTGCTTCTCGATTTCCTTGCATCGGGTGATTCTATCGATCGAATTCTCGACGAATACCCGCAACTGACCCGCGAAGACATCCTTGCCGCCATCGCCTACGGAGCCGAAATGAGCCGCGCGCGATTCGTCGATCTCCCGGGCCAGAGCGCGGCGTGAAATTCAAACTCGATGAGAATCTCGGCTCCCGAACAGCTGACACCCTCACGGAATTCGGACACGATGTTCAGACCGTGTCTCAGGAAAAACTGAACGGCGCCGATGACATCCGATTGTTTCAGGTCTGCGCGCTGGAAGATCGGTGCTTAATCACGCTCGATCTCGATTTCGCAGATGTGTTGCGCTTTCCTCCTTCGACCGGAGCAGGAATCGCCGTGCTGCGCCCACCGGGAGCGGTATCGCTGAATCTTCTATCGGCCCTTGTCAGAAGTCTTCTGGCCGGGATTGAGAATGAACCGATTAGCGGGCGCCTCTGGATTGTCGAACCCGGCAGAATTCGGGCCCACGGTGAACCAGGTCGATAGAGTGTTTGCGAAGTCTTGGAGAAGTACAGACGCAACCCACGATTCTCCGGGCCGACGGGGCGTTTTAATTCCCCGAAGCCTTCTCCGCCCCATCGATCACAATCGTCTCCGCCGCAACTCGCTTCGCCGTTAGTTTGAGTCCCAACTGATCCCGTAACGCCGAAATCAGCGGCACACCCGGCTCGGCCGACACCGCCGCCGAATCGTCCGGCACCTGATCGGCGCGCTCGGTCCATCGAATCCGGATGTCATATAGGCCCCGGAGCCCGGTCTTATCTACGACGGGTTTCGAGACGTACGCGCCCACCGTCTTCGCGAACCACGGCATCGAAATTCCCTGCCCCACCAGCGCGCCCTTTTTGTCGTGACGCATATCCGTGCTCGCTTCCGTCGCGGCGGAAACCGGCATCTTCGCTCCGCCATTCGCAACCGAAAGCTCGAACCCCGCCATCTGGCGCTGCACGGGATGAATCCGCAATGCAAACCGATTCGCGAGCAACGTCTGCATCATCTCCCGCAGTTGAGCCGGGGTTGCGTCCTCCGCGCCGCGCCCCTCCACGTCATACCGATCGACATCAAGCCAGCTCGGACCGCCCGAAATCTGCCAGCCTCTCATGTCATACGCGTATTGAATCAGCAGCTTC
>Ga0134126_10008134_pt1 | contig 13185 bp, 14 predicted proteins | sample KB31752_FD_96881 | JGI IMG/M metagenome (GOLD analysis project Ga0134126, IMG submission 96881) | Terrestrial soil microbial communities with excess Nitrogen fertilizer from Kellogg Biological Station, Michigan, USA - KB3-175-2 | ecosystem: Environmental > Terrestrial > Soil > Unclassified ...
CGCCAGCGTCACCCGCAGAAGCCCGCGCACGCTCTGGTCGCGCCCGAAGACGCGCGTCTCCAGCAGGTGCGACGACGCTTCCATCTGCTCCGCGAACTCGAGGACCTCCTCGCCCGCAGCCGTCAGGCGGTAGCCCGAAGGCAGCTTTTCGAACATGTGCGCCCCAAGGCGTTCCTCGAGCTGAGCGATGCGTCGCAGCACGGTGGAGTGATTCACCCCGAGGCGCTCGGCGGCAGCCCGCACCGAGCCTCCGCGCGCGACAGCAAGAAAGTGGCGAACGTCATCCCAGTCGATCATGGCGCCATCCGGCGCCGCGGGGCGCGCCTCCCAAAACCCGTGTCCAACAGCATCGAATAGCGTCTCATCCGCTGACATGTGGGGCGACGGCTTTGGCGCATGGGGCGCCGCTCACTTCCATACTCACGAACCGCGGACGCCGCATGCCGTGGCTAAGGTCATTAGCTCGTCTGGTTCGATTTTGCACCGCCGATGTGCGCGCTTCCGCACTGAACGCCTGCCGCAGGCGGGCCTATTTCCGGGTTCTCAAGAGCGTCCCCGGACGAGCCGGGGACGAGAACTCAAGGAAGCATCATGTCGAAACTGGAGGGCAAGTTCGCCGTCATCAGCGGCGGAAGCAGCGGCATCGGGCTCGCCATCGCCCAGCGGTTCGCAAAGGAAGGCGCGCACGTGTTTATCTTCGGCCGGCGCCGGGACGCGCTCGACGAGGCGGTGAAGCTCATCGGCGCCGGCGTCACCGCCATTCAGGCGGATGCGACCAGGCTTGACGACCTCGACCGCGTCGCCGCCGCCGTCCGGAGCGCCACTGGCAAGGTGGACGTTGTCGTCTCCAGCGCCGCGCTGGTCGAGCAGGAGCCGCTGCGCGAAATCACGGAAGACCACTACGATCGCACGTTCAGCCTGAACGCCAAAGCACCTCTGTTCCTCGTGCAGAAGCTGCTGCCGATGATGGGTCGCGGGGGATCGATCATCCTTGTGGCCTCGGCCATGCATTACATGGGCTTGGCGAACCACTCGACCTACGCGGCCACCAAGGCGGCGCTGCGTTCATACGCCCGGACCTGGGCGGCCGAGTTCAAGGACAGCGGAATCCGCGCGAACACGCTAAGCCCGGGCGTCGTTGACACGCCGATGCTCGATTCCCAGGCGACGACGCCCGAAGAGGCTGCCGCGATCCGCGAGACTTACGCCAACTACACACCCATGCTGAGACTGGCTCGGCCCGAGGAACTCGCCAATGCCGCCCTCTTCCTCGCGTCGGACGAGAGCTCGTTCATGACGGGCTCCGACATGGTTGTCGACGGCGGCATCAGCAACGTCTGATGGCGGCCGGTTCCCAGCGACGGTCGATATGGAGATCGACATGATTACGCCGTCATAGGCTCGGGGCCGGTAGGCGCCCCGCCCCGCTTCTTCGCCGCCAAGGACATTCCCGTCCTCATCGCCATCTGGCGCGGCTCCGAAACACAGACGCTGTCCGACACGACTAAAGGAGAAAGTCATGGGAAGGCTTGAAGGTAAGGTTGCAGTCATCACGGGTGGATCGAGCGGCATGGCGCTGGCGAGCGCCAAGCGGTTCGTTGAAGAAGGCGCCTATGTGTTTATCACGGGCCGGAGACAGGAGGCGCTCGACGAGGCCGTCAAGCTGATTGGCCGGAACGTGACCGGCGTGCGCGGCGACGCGGCCAATCTCGACGACCTCGACCGCCTGTTCGCTACAGTCAAGCGGGAAAAGGGCAAGATAGACGTCCTGTACGTAAGCGCTGGCACGGGCGAAGCCGTCACACTGGGCGAGGTTACGGAGCAGCACTTCGATGCGGCCTTCGGCCTGAACACGCGCGGCACGCTATTTACGGTTCAGAAGGCGTTGCCGCTGTTCAACGATGGCGGGTCGATCTTCATGACCGGGTCAGTTGCTTCGGTGAAAGGGTTTCCTGGTTACGGCGTGTATGCGGCAAGCAAGGCGGCGTTGCGCTCATTCGCGCGTACTTGGCTCAACGAACTGAGGGGCAGGAATATTCGCGTGAACGTGTTGAGCCCGGGGCCTATCGCCACGCCGATGCAGGATCAAGTTCTCACCGAGGAGGCGAAGCGGATGTTCGAATCTCTGATCCCGCGGGGAACGATGGGCCGTCCTGAGGAAATTGCGGCGGCCGCGGTGTTTCTTGCTTCAGACGAGTCGAGCTTCGTGAATGGGGTGGACTTGGCAGTCGACGGCGGCTTCTCGGCCATCTGAATTCGCGTCGGATCGCCGGATGTGGCTGTTCGGCGGGAACTAGCGTGTCCATAGTGGAATGACTTCCGCGCTGAACGGTCGGCCCGGCCGCGCGGAAGTCGTTCACGGCGGGACGCCCAAGGGGATAACCCAGCGCCGTTGAAGGCAGGGCAATCAATGTCAACACGGATCGGAGAAGCATTATGAGCTATGCGATTGTAGGATTCGGTGCGGTAGGCCAGGCCCTCGCCCACGCCTTCGCGCGTAAAAACATCGACGTGGCCGTCGCCAGCCGCCGGCCGCCCGAGGCGCTGGCGCTGCAGGCTCGGGCGATTGGACCCACGGTTGTCGCCAAGTCGCTGCGGGATGCACTCGATGTCGACACAATCATCTTGGCGGTCCCGTTCGGGGAGCATCGCGAGGTTGCGAAGGCCCTGCCGAGCTGGAAAGGAAAGACGGTCATCGACGCGATGAACGGGTTTGGAGTTCCCCCTGAAAAGCTGGACGGTCTCCCGTCGTCCGCCTTCGTCGCGAAGGCGTTCACCGACGCTAAATTCGTGAAGGGCTTCAATCACCTGAGTGCGGCCATCCTGGCTGCCGATCCTATCGTCGAGGGCGGCCGCCGGGTCATCTTTCTGTCGAGTGACGACGAGGACGCGATCGCTCCCGTGGCGGCCTTGGCCAAACAACTCGGGTTCGCACCCGTCAAGCTGGGAAAGCTCAACGAGGGTGGCGCGCTGGTGCATGCACGCGGCCGCACTTGGGGCCCGCTCATCTTCCAGGATTTGTTCAAGAAGGAGCAGTAAGCGATCGGCGACCGCGTGAGTTGGCCCGAGAAGCACGATCCCAAAACGTCGGCCATCTATGCGCTCAATGACATCGACGTGAAGGCGCGTGCTTAAGTGGTATGGAGGCTGCTGGTCGACGCCGAGAACTGGTCGCGCGCGCCAGCTTCTTCGGCTCCTCGCTGTTCCAAATGGGTGATCTGGCGAGGACATCGCCGGCGATGAGGAAGGCGATGGCTTTGAGGTTTCGCTTGGAACGGTAGCCTTTGGCCTTTCGCTTTGCGGGCTGGACATTGCCGTTGATGGCTTCGAGGACGCCATTCGACAGGCCAATCTGGATGGATTGCAGAATGCCGTCGGCATTGCCCATGATTGCCTTGGCCAAGCGTTTCATTGGGCCGAGATCGCGGACCTGAACCCAGGCGTTCCAGCGGTCGAGGAAACGCCGAGCTGTTTTGCTGTCCATGGTGAACAACTGTTGCAGGTTCATTCGGATCTGCATCGCCTGGGCGGTGTCCAAGTTCAGCACCTCCAATTCAGATAGCGTCTGCTTTTCCTCGGGGCTCAGCCGATTGACGTTCTTCAGGAAAATGTAGCGCCGCCCCCTGATCTGATGATTGTTGCGCGCCTCCTGACGCCGCACTTCGTCGACCGCCTCGTTGGCGAGTTTGATGACGTGAAACTTATCGAAGGTGATTTCCGCGTTGGCGAAATTCGCCTTGATGCTGGCGTCGGCGACGGCCTCGCGCTTGCCGCCATACGCCTGCAGAAATTGCGCGAATTCCTTCACCGTCGCGGCGTCTTTGCCTTCGGCGACGCAGACCACCTTGCGCCGCGCCATGTCGACGAGCGGACTGATGTAATCATGACCGCGCCGCTCCGAGGTCTCGTCGGCGGCGACGCGCCGCACATCAGACAAATCCGGCGCCTTCACCGCGCGCCAGACGTAGTGTTCGACGATCCGCCCACAGCCGCGTGTCGTGCCCGCCTAACCGCCTGGCCGCATTGGCGATCGGCATCGCCTTGGCGAGCGCAAGGCCGAACGTGTTGCGGGCCGCGGTCTCGGCGGCGATGCGATCGAGTTTCTTTCGCACGGAGGGGTCAATGCCCTCGGTCAGGCTTGTCTTGGCCTAGTCACGCTTCTCGCGCGCGGCGGCGGGCGAGATCGCCGGGAAGGGACCTATGGCGAGCATCTTGTCGATGCCGGCGAATCGGTAGCGGAAGCGCTAGAGTTTATGGCCGCTGGGCCGGACGAGAAGGTAGAGGCCGTCGCCGTCGGACAGCTTGAACGGCTTCTCCCTCGGGTTGGCCGCTTTGATGTCGAAGAAAGTGAGCGCCATGTGGATATCACTTTTGTGGGTACCGGGATCTACCCAGAATCATACCCACAAAAAGGGACGAAGCAATGTGCCACCATGTACCGCTATGAGTACGTTTTCCAGCCCATGGTTTTGAAATTGTTGGCTTTCTGTACCGGTACGTTCAACGATGAAAAGCTGTAATGGTGCCCAGGGGCGGAATCGAACCACCGACACTGCGATTTTCAGTCGCATGCTCTACCAACTGAGCTACCTGGGCCAGCGCGCCGGGGCGCGTCGATGTCGCGGCTTATAGGGAGGGCGTCAGCGCTTGTCCAGGGGCTGCGCCTAGTTGTCGATGCAGCATGAGCGCGCCCCCCGGATGGCGCTGCGGGTTGGGTGGCGCAACGCTGGACTGGCGGAGCGGGCCGCGGCGATCTCGGTCATTCGAGCGTCGAGGGTCTTTTCGTCCTCGGCGGGACCGGGGCCGACGTCCTTCTTTTCCAGCAGACTCACTTCTCGCGCTCCTCTGCGTCGCGTATGTATTGACGCCTACCTCGTTCCCGGCCACGATTGATCTCCATCGGCTTCATAGCGACAGAGATTTCGGAATCACCATCAAGGACGAAGTCGCGAAGGGCTAGCAGCGCCGCCACGCGGCGGCTCCCCGGCGGCGTTCAGCGCCTCGACTTCCTCATCGGTGAAAACGCGGCTGCGGGTGAGGAAGCGCACGCCTTCCGGCGCCTCCAGCGAGAAGTCGGCGCCGCGGCCGGGCACGATGTCGATGATGAGCTGGGTGTGGCGCCAATATTCGAACTGCGCCGCCCCGATATAGAACTTGTGAGCCTCGATCTCGCCGATCAGAACATCCTGCCCGCCGACCTTGAATTCACCTGCCGGAAAGCCCATCGGCGCCGGGCCGTCGCATCAGCCGCCGGACTGGTGGAACATCAGCGGGCCATGCATTGCCTTCAGCCGTGCAATCATCCGGCGGCGGCGGGTTCGGTGACAAGCACTCTGGCGACCATCGTCTCCTCCGAAAAAGCCGGAGCGGGCGCGCGCCGACAGGCCCGCGCCCGCTTTCTTTCAACCAAACTCAGAAGAAGCCCAGCGTCTTCGGCGAATAGCTGACCAACAGGTTTTTCGTCTGCTGAAAATGATCGAGCATCGTCTTATGCGTTTCGCGGCCGATGTCCGATTGCTTGTAGCCGCCGAACGCTGCATGGGCGGGGTAGGCGTGGTAGCCGTTGGTCCACAGGCGCCCGGCCTGGATCTCGCGGCCGAAGCGGTAAGTGCGCGCGCCATTGCGGGTCCACACGCCGGCGCCGAGGCCGTAGAGCGTATCGTTGGCGATCGACGGCGCCTCGGCGTCGTCCTTGAATTTCGCCACCGACACCACCGGCCCGAAAATTTCCTCCTGGAAGACGCGCATCTTGTTGTGACCGGCGAAAATAGTCGGCTCGATATAATAGCCGTTCGCCAGTTGCCCTTGCAGATGGGCGCGCTTGCCGCCGGCCAGCACCTGCACGCCCTCCTGGCGGCCGATGTCGAAATAGGAGAGGACCTTCTCCAACTGATCGGTGGAGGCTTGCGCGCCGATCATCGTCGACATGTCGAGCGGGTGGCCTTGCTTGATTGCCTTTGGCTTGCCATTGTCGAGCGTCTCGACCAGCGCCGGCAATTCGGCCCTGGCCTCCATGCGGTCGGCGATTCTGTTAAGCACTTTCGCGCGCTCGGCGGGCGAAGTCTTGCCCCAGGACTCCTTGGCCTTGTGAGCGGCGATCGGCGGGCAGGCCGAGCCCGGCGCCGGCTACGTCGTGACGCTGGCGAAGGACGTGAAACTGCCGGTCGCGCCCGAGCGCGCACCGAAGCCCGACAGCTTCGCCGCCGTCCTTAGCGCGCCCAAGCTTGCCCCCGGCCTCTATCAGATCACGCTTTCCGCCGGCGCCTGGGTCGACGTTGCTGAGGATGGCAAGTTGGTGAAGTCGAGCGCCTTCTCCAGCCAATTCGATTGTCCCGGCGTGCGCAAGTCGGCGCGCTTCCCGCTCGGCGCCGGCTCGGCGACCATCGAGATCAGCAACGCCGGCGTCGATAAGATCATGTTCGCCATCGCGGCGGCGAACGGAGACGGCGGCGTCGATTGGCGCTAGGATCAGCGCATCGGGAGACCCTCGGATGGCCAAACCTCAGGAGCGCGCCTCGACGGTGGATGAGTTCTTCGCCTGGGCGGAGCGCCAGCAGGATCGCTGCGAGTTGGTGAATGGGCGGCCGCGGCGGTCGACCTGCCGAGGCTCGGCGCGTCGCTGGCCATGCGCGCCGTTTACGACGGCGTCGCCTTCCCGGACAACCGACGCCTCGTTTCGTTCGAGGCGCCGCGCTGACTTGCCGCGCGTGGCGGATGAACGTTTTCGCCCCGCGACAGCATGTCGACAAATTGGGCGATGCGGCCGGGGCGCGCATCTGGTTTGGCGTGATGGAGGCGGTAAAGGATCGCGTAGCGATTGGCCGCGTCGAGCGCCACGAAGGCCAACTTCGCCTCGGCGTTGTCCGCCAGCGCGGCGATGAAATCGGGCGGCGTTTCGGCGCGTGAGGCGGAAGGGTAGGCCGCCGTCCAGGGGCCGTCCGCTTTCGCCGCCTCGATCTCGACGTGGCCGCGCGGCTGCATGCGGCCTTGCGTCCTCAGCGCCTCGGCCCGCGCGACGTTTTTCGCCAACCACCGGCTTTTCGGCTGGCGCGGCGTGAAGCGGGTGAGAAAATGGCGGCCATCAAGGCTCCTGATCTGGCCATCTATCCAGCCCTGACACAGGGCGCAGTCGATGGCTTGCGCCTTGCTTAGCCCCGCAGCGCCGCCCGTCTTGGCGAATTGGAGCCATGCGCCTTTCGCGTCCCCGTGTTCGGCGAGCCAATGCGAGAAGGCGCCGGCATCGGCGAAGGCCAATAACGGCAGACCATCGGGTGTTGTCTTCATAGCCGGCCTCACGATCACGAGTCTGCGACTTTGCGCCGCCGCATGCTTGGCCGCACCCTGCGGCGGCTATAAGGTTTCGCATGATCGAACGCCACAATCGCCTCAGCGCCAGCACCTCGCCATATCTGCTGCAACATGCCGGCAATCCCGTCGCGTGGCGGCTGTGGGGCCGCGAAGCGTTCGAGGAGGCGCGGGCGCGCGACGTTCCGGTGCTGATCTCCATCGGCTACGCCGCCTGCCACTGGTGCCATGTGATGGCGCACGAATGCTTCGAGGACGAGCAGATCGCGGCTGAGATGAACCGCGATTTCGTCTGCGTGAAGGTCGATCGCGAGGAGCGCCCGGACGTCGACCAGCACTATATGGGCGCGCTGCACGCGATGGGCGAGCAGGGCGGTTGGCCGCTGACGATGTTCCTCACCCCCGACGGCGCGCCGTTCTTCGGCGGCACCTACTGGCCGCCGACGCCACGCTTCGGCCGGCCGTCGTTCCCGCAGGTGCTGGCGTCTGTCGCCAACGCCTGGCGCACGAAGCGCGCCGGAATCATGCAGAACGGCGCCTCGATCACCGCCCATCTGGCCGAGATCGCCGCGCCGCGCGGGCCGGGCGCGCTCACTGGCGAGCGACTGGATGGGGTTGGCGAAGCGTTGTTCGGCCTGCTCGATCCCGTCAACGCCGGCATCGGCCGCGCGCCGAAATTCCCCAACGCGCCGATCTTCCGCTTCTTCTGGAACGAATATTTCCGCCGCCGTGACTTGGCGTTCCGCGACGCCGTGCGCGGCCTGCTCGATGCGCTGTGCGCCGGGGGAATCTACGATCACCTCGGCGGCGGCTTCGCGCGCTATTCCGTCGATGCCGAATGGCATGTGCCGCATTTCGAGAAAATGCTCTACGACAATGCGCAAATCCTCGAACTGCTGGCCTTCGCGCACGCCGAGGCGCCATCGGCCATCTACGCAGCGCGCGCTCGCGACACCTTCGCCTGGCTGATCCGGGAGATGCGGGTGGGCGGGGCCTTCGCCGCCTCGCTCGACGCCGACCAGGCCGGCGAGGAGGGGCTGTTCTACGTCTGGACCGCTCAGGAGATCGACGCGGCGCTCGGCCCCGAGGCGGCGCCCTTCAAGGCCGCCTATGACGTGCGCGCCGGCGGCAACTGGGAAGGCCGCAACGTGCTGCGGATGACGAAGCCAGCCGATGCCGCGTTGGAGGCGGCGCTGGCCTCGGCGCGCGCCCGGCTGTTCGCGCTACGCGAGGGCCGGCCGCGCCCCGGCCTCGACGACAAGGTTCTCGTCGATTGGAACAGCCTGACGATCGCCGCGCTCGCCCGCGCGGCCGCTGTGTTCGAGACGCCGGCGATGCTGGAGGCGGCGCGCGCGGCGTTTGATTTTCTCGACGCCCGGCTGCGCGACGCGCAGGGACGGCTCGTCCATTCCTGGCGCGAGGGCCGCATCGGCGTCGCCGGCCTGCTCGACGATAGCGCGAGTTTCGCCGGGGCGGCGCTGGCGTTGTTCGAGGCGACGGGCGAACCGCGCTATCTGGCGCTGGCCGAGCGCGAGACGCGCGCCGCGCTCAAGCGTTTCGGCGCGCCGGATGGCGGGCTCTACCTGACCGCCGACGATGCCGAGGACGCGCCGGCGGTGCGGGCGCGCATCGCCGAGGACGGCGCGACGCCCTGCGGCGTCGGGCTGATGGCGCAGGCTCTAGCGCGGCTCTATCACCTGACCGACGCCGCCGAATGGCGCGAGGCGGCGGAGCGGCTGATCGCCGCCTTCGCCGGCGGCGATCCGCGCGCGCTGACGCAATCGCCGCTGCTGTTGTCGGCCTGGGATTTCCTGACTCGCGGCGGCTGCGTCGTCGTCGAGGGCGACCGCGCCGATCCCCACGCGGCGGCGCTCGCCGACGCCGCCCGCCGCGCCGCCGATCCCGCGCTCGCGGTATGGCCGCTCGATCGCGCGCTGTGGCCGCAGGGCGTGCCCGGCGGCCGGCCGGCGCCGCCGCAAGCGCCTGCGGCGATGCTCTGTCGCGGCCAGGTCTGCGGCCTGCCGCAGCGCGATCCTGCGGCGTTGGCGGCATCGTTGCGCGCCTAAAGCCGCCGCTTCTCGTAGAGCCGCCACAGCGCCAGCACCACCAGACACGAGATCAGACCGCCGACCAGCACGTCGGACAGGAAATGGCCGCCCATCAGCACGCGCAGCGCGCCGGTGGCGGCGCCGTAGAGGATCGCCGCCGCAACCGCGACAGCGCGGAAAGGCGGCGGGGCGATTAGGGCGGGGGCGAGCACCCAGAAGCCGGACGCCGCCTCGCCGGAGGCGAAGGAGCAGTTGCGCCGGCAGGCCCCGTCGAAGCGGTACCAGGGGCGGAACGCCTCGTTGCCGCCGAATTCCGTCACATGCACCGGCCGCGGCCGGTGCGAATGGTCCTTCAGGCCGAGATTGACGATGGCCCCGGCGCCGAGGATCAGGCTGGCGATGAGGAAGATCATCGCCGCGCCGGAGGGCGCCGGCAGCCCCGGCCACAGCCAGCGCCTCGCGAGCCACAGCGCCGCCAGCAGGCCGAGCAGCCAGAACGGCGCCAGGCGCAGAACATCGCGGGCGTCGCCGACGACGGCGCTCGCGCCCCAGAGCCCGCCGTGGTCGTAGACGAGGCCGGTGACGCCGAGATCGAGCCCCGGCCAGAGCGCGAACAGGGCGCCGACGCCGATCAGCGCGAGGACGAGGGCGATGAGAATGCGGTCGGTCAAATCGGCGGCTCCGGGGGACGTCGCTCCGCGTAACGCAAAGCCGGGGGCGCGGTAAAGCTGGCGCCTCAGTCGATGGCGCGGTCGCGCGTCTCCGGCAAGGCGAACAGCGCGCCAATGGTGACGAGGCTCGTCACCACGACGTACCAGGCCGGCGCGACCGGATTTCCGGTCGCGTGGATCAACCAGGCGACGACGAATTGCGTCGAGCCGCCGAAAATCGACACCCCGATGGCGTAGGAGACCGCAAACCCCGTCGCCCGCGCGCTCTTGGGCAGCAACTCCGGCAGGATGGCCAGGCCGATGCCGGCCGACAAGGCAGTGAGCCCGGCGGTGGCGATCGTCGCCAGCCACAGCGTCGTCGCGCTCGGCGCCACCGTGAGCCATTTGAACAGCGGGACGATCAGCACCAGCAGCGCCAAGCGCGGCCACAGCACCAGCGCCTTGCGGCCGAAGCGGTCGCCGAGCCAGCCACCCAGCAGCGCGAACACGAAGATCGACGCGCCGCCGATCAGCGTCGCCGATAGGCTCAGCGTCGCCGGCAGCTTCAGCGTCGTGATGGCGTAGGTCGACATGTAATTGCCGACATAGGTCGAGACCGTGCCGCCGATGATGAGCAGCACGCCGAGCGTGATATAGCCGGCGTTATCCTTGAGGCCCCGGGCCGTCGCCGTCGCGGGCGGGCGATGGCCAAGGGTCTCCGGCATCTCGCCGCGCAGATAGGCGGCGAGCGGGATCAGCGCCAGGCAGAGCAGGAATGGCACGCGCCAGCCCCAATCGGCGAGCTGCTGGGGGCTCAGAGCCGCCGACAGCGCCACGCCGACGCCGCCGCCCGCCATCACCGCCAGCCCCTGGCTGGCGATCTGCCAGCTCACGTAAAAGCCGCGCTTGTGTGGCGGCGCGGCCTCGATGAGAAACACGCTCGCCGGCCCGACCTCGCCGCCGAGCGCAAACCCCTGGATGATGCGGCAGATGACGAGCAGCACCGGCGCGGCGGCGCCGATGCTGGCGTAGGACGGCACGAGCGCCAGCCCCATCGTGCCGATGGTGATGAGCGCGATCGTCAGCAGCATCGCCGGACGCCGGCCGGCGCGGTCGGCGAAGGCGCCGATGACGACGCCGCCGATCGGCCGGAACAGGAATCCCGACCAAAACACCGCAAGCGTCTTCAACAGATTGGCGAAATCGTCGCCGGCCGGGAAGAACGCGCCGGCGATATAGGGGGCGAAGAACGCAAAGCAGAGAAAATCGTAGAATTCGAGCGCGTTGCCGGCCACTGTCGCCGCCACGACGCTGGCGCTCACGCGCCGCTCTGGCGCAAGCTGCGCGCCTATCGTCGCTGCCGTCATGCCCCGTCCCCCCTTTTGTCGACTTCACTCGGCCGGAAGCACGCGGCGCGCCAGTTCGCTCCAGTACGAGACGCCGTAGGGAATGGCCTCGTCGTTGAAGTCATAGGCCGGGTGATGCACGGGCGCGGTGTCGCCGTTGCCCATGAAAATATAGGCGCCGGGCACGCGCTTCAGCATGAAGGCGAAATCCTCGGAGCCCATCACCGGCTTGATGTTGTCGAGCACATTCTCGGCCCCCGCCACTGCCTTCAGCGCCGCGACCGCGATGTCGGTCTCTTTGGGATGGTTGACGGTGGTCGGATAGGGCAGGGTCGGCGACGGCTTGATCTCGACGGTCATGTCATGCGCGGCGGCGACGCCGTCGCAGATGCGCCGGATCTCCAACTTTATCTTATCCGCCGTCTCATCCGACAGTGTGCGGAAGGTGCCACGCATTTCGACTGTGTCGGGGATAACGTTGAAGGCTTGGCCCGCGTGAATGGAGGTGATGGAAATGACCGCCGGCTCCAACGGATCGATGACGCGAGAGACGATGGTCTGAAGGCTCATCACGATTTCGGCGGCCGCGACGATGGGGTCGCGGGCAAGGTGTGGCATCGCCCCGTGGCCGCCCCGACCCTGCACGATGATTTCGAGCCGGTCGGCCGAGGCCATCGCCGGCCCGCGCGCCACGGCGAATTGGCCGATCGGCAGGCTCGGCCAATTGTGCAGGCCGTAGACGCCCTTGACCGGGAAGCGCTCGAACAGGCCGTCGTCGATCATCGCCTGCGCCCCGGCGCCGCCCTCCTCGGCGGGCTGGAAGCAGAACACCAGCGTGCCGTCGAAATCGCGCGCTTCGGCCAGATGCTTGGCGGCGCCGAGCAGCAGCGTGGTGTGGCCGTCATGGCCGCAGGCGTGCATGACGCCGGGGTTGCGCGAGGCGTGCCCGGCGCCGGTCTCCTCCAGGATCGGCAGCGCGTCCATGTCGGCGCGCAGCAACACCCGTTTGTCGGCGTGCATAGCCGCCCCCTTGGCGCCGTGCAGCAGGCCGACGACGCCGGTCTTGCCGATGCCCTCATGCACCTCGTCGAAGCCGAATTGGCGCAGCCGCTCGGCGACTTTTTTGGCCGTGCGATCGCAGTCGTAAAGCAGCTCCGGATGTTGGTGGAAGTCGCGCCGCCATTCCGTCAACTGCGGCGTCAGGGCGGCGATCGAGTTCTTGATGGGCGCGTTCATGGGGAGGGACTCCGGCTGAGTGAGGGGGCAAGATCGGCGAGCCAATAGGCGGTGTCGTCGCGCAGCACGGCCGAGGCGGCGGCGAGATCGTCGCCCGCCATCGCGCTCCAGAAGCGGCGCTGCACGTCGGCGATGCGCGCCACTCGGCGCGCGTCGTCGCCGGCGTCGACGACGACGGAGACGATGTAGAACTTGCGGTAGAGCACCATCATGAGATCGGCGAGGAAGCGGTTGGCGAGCCGCGCCAGCACGCGGGCGCGGAAGCCAAACAGCGTCTCGGTGAAGGCGAGCCGGTCGGAGATGTCGAGCGCGTCGATCTCGGCCAGAATGGCGCGCCGTTCGGCGAGCGGCAGGCTGCGTGCGAGGTCGGCGACGAAGGCGCTCTCCAGCCAGTCCTTGGCCTCGTAGATGTCGCGGATCGCCTGCGCATCGAAAGCCACGACATAGAAGCCCTGGTTGGGCCGGCTGACCAGGAAACCCTGGCCCTCCAGTTCGCGCGCCGCCTCGCGCACCGGGCCGCGGCTGACGCGCAAGGCTTGCGCCATCTGCGCTTCGTTGAGCCGCGCGCCGGGCTTGAGATCGCCGCGCGCGATGGCGCGC
>Ga0134126_10008135_pt1 | contig 13184 bp, 9 predicted proteins | sample KB31752_FD_96881 | JGI IMG/M metagenome (GOLD analysis project Ga0134126, IMG submission 96881) | Terrestrial soil microbial communities with excess Nitrogen fertilizer from Kellogg Biological Station, Michigan, USA - KB3-175-2 | ecosystem: Environmental > Terrestrial > Soil > Unclassified ...
ATTTCCGGCGAGGCGCCGAGCGCGCCGACCGCGACCGGAATATCGTAGCGCCGCCCGGAGCCGTCGACGACGTTGGTGAATAAAAATGCGCGGCGCTGTTCCTCGGTGAGTCCACCCTGGAACTGCCAGCGTACCAGTGGATGCAACTCGCTGTCCTTGTCGATGGCGTGGTCGATGCGCGTGACCAAGCCGCGCGCTTCAAGTCTACGCAGGTGTTCTTGGAAATCGAGCGGTGGGCCGCCGGAAATCGGACCGGATTTTTTCGATTTGCCGGCTTTATCGCGCATCATCCTGTCTCGCTGAATGAGTCCGCTTTCATACAATAAGCGGGCATCGTATTCCATCGTCCGGCGCCGGGCGCATTGTTGAGCGGGACGATCTAGCGGCCGATAAAATTCGGCACGCGCCGCTCCGCCGTGGCCTTGACGCCTTCCTTGAAGTCGTCAGTCTTGCGTAGCGCTGTTTGCTCCCTGAGTTCATGCTCGGTAGCGGCGCGTACGCGGTCGGCGAGATCACCGCGCATGGTGGCGCGTGTCGAGATCAGACCGAGCGGCGAATTCTCGGCAATCTCGGCGGCGAGCTTCACGGCTCCCGCGCGCACCTGATCCTGCGGCACCAGCGCGTCCGCAAGCCCCATGGCATAGGCGTCGTCGCCGGTCACGCGGCGGCTGGTGTAGAACATCATCGCCGCCTTGGTGGATCCGATAACCAGCGGAAGCGTCACCGTCAGTCCGAATCCGGGGTGAAAGCCGAGGCGGGTAAAATTGGCGGCAAAACGGGCTTCCGGGCAGCTGACGCGGAAATCCGCCACCATCGCGAGGCCGAGGCCGCCGCCGACCGCCGCGCCATGTACCGCCGCGATAATCGGCTTTTTGGTGCGGAATAGCCGGTTGCCTTCGAGATAAAGATGCTGGACCGCGATATCGCGGTCGACGCGCTGGCCGTCTTTGTCGAGCATCGAGCCGTCGCCGAAATTGGCGCCAGCGCAGAACGCCTTACCTTGCGCAGCCAGCACTACCGCGCGACAACCGATGTCCTCATCGAGCGCTTCGAGTGCGCCGGCGATTTCCTGAATCAGCGCGATGTCGAAGAAATTGTTCGGCGGTCGCCTTATTTCGATCAGTGCTACGTGGTTAATTTTCTCGACGGCAATATCCTTGAACGGACCCATCGCATTATTCCTTTATTCGGCAGCGCTGCGCAGTGTCTGACGTGGCGGTTGTTTGACGATCAAAGCGTCAACGACGGAAACGCCTTGCCCTCTGGCATGCACGATCACCGGATTGAGGTCGATCTCGGCGATGTCGTCGGCATGATCCGCAGCAAAATGCGATAGCCGCACCATCAACTCGACCAGCGCCTCGGTGTCGGCCGGCGCCGCGCCGCGGTAGGGTCCAAGAATCGCTGCGCCCTTGAGGCGGCCGAGCAGGGCGGCCGCCGCAGCGTGATCCAGCGGCACCGGCGACAGCGCGACATCGCCAATCGCCTCCACCAGCACGCCGCCGAGGCCGACCATCAGCAGTGGGCCCCAAGTCGGATCGCGATTGACGCCGAGAATCACTTCGCGCCCGGGCGGCGCCATTGGCTGCACCAATACACCATCAATGCGTGCCGCCGGCGCGTAGTTTTTCGCCGCGGCGAGCACGCGATCGTACGCGATGCGGGCGCCCTCGCCGGAAATATTGAGCGTGACCGCGCCGGCTTCGGTCTTGTGTGGAATGTCGGCCGATTGCACTTTCAGCGCGACGGGGCAGCCAAGATTGATGGCGGCCGTTTCCGCCTCGAACGCAGAAGACACGAGCGCGCCAGGTGGGCGTTCCACACCTATGCCATAGCAAGCGAGAAAACGGCGGGCATGCCATTCGCACAAGACGGCCGGGGTGGCCTCGAACTCGGCACGAATTTTGTCGCGCGCTGGAAGGGCTAACACGTCAACCGGCTGCTCCAACCCCCGCTCGCGCACTGCGCGGTAGTCGGCCATGGCTCGCATGGTGCGCGCACAGCCGGGCGCGCCCGTGAATAATGGGTAGCCGCCTTCGTTCAGGATTTCCACGCTGCGGTCGGAGGGCAGGGTATAGGTCCACATGAAAATCGGCTTCTTGGACTCGCTCGAGAGTCTTTGGAGCTTCGGTAAATCGTTTTCCAGAAACGCCGAACGGCGAGCCGTCACCACCACGATAACGCCGTCGATCAACGGTGAAAGTCCGGCCAGCCGCGCGAATTCCGCGTAGCCAACTTTGTGCACGCCTTGCGCGGTGGAATCGACCGGGTTCTGCGAGGTGCCGTAGGACGGCAAATGCACATCGATGGCCTTGCGCGTCGCGTCATCGAGGACCGGCACCTCGAGCCCGGCGGCGGCGCAGGCATCCGCCATCCATACGCCGGCGCCGCCCGAAGATGTACAGATGGCGATGCGTTTGCCCGCGGGTAATTTGTCGCCATGGGCCAGAAAGCCGGAGGCGATATCGATCATCTCGTCGAAGTCGTGGCCTTCGATCAGGCCATAGTGCGCGAAGACGGCGTGATAGGCCGCTTGAGAGCCGGCGAGCGCGGCTGTATGCGAGGCGACAGCGCGGCGTCCGGGCTCGGTCTGGCCGATCTTGCCGACGATCAGCGGCTTGCCAGCTTTGAGCGCCTTCTCGGCCACACGTTTGAACTTCTCCGGCGACTTCACATCTTCGAGCAGCAGCAGGAAAACGTCGGTCCCGCCTTCGTCGAGCATGTAGTCGAGGACATCGGCGACATCGAGCGCGGCTTCGTTGCCGGTGGTGACGATGTGGCGAAACGCGAGATTGCGCGGTCGGGCACGGTCGAAAAATGCAAACCCGAGCCCGCCGCTTTGCGAGATCACCGACACTTGACCCCTGCCGAGCGCGCGCGCCGGGCGGATCGCGCCGGCGTTCTTGTCCATGGCCGGGCTGAACGTCGGGCACAGCGCAGCTTCGATGTTGGCGAAGCCCTCGGTGTTGGGCCCGCTCACCGCCATGTCGTAGCGCCGCGCGGTGGCGGCAATTTCGGTCTGCATGCGCAGGCCGGCCTCGCCCGGTTCCTCGGCAAAACCGGATGAGAGAATGACGGCGGCTTTGACGCCGGCGCATCCGCAGCGTTCCAGTTCCGCCGGGATGTATTGCGCGGGCACGATCAGGATCGCGAGATCGGCCGGTTCGGGGAGCGCATCGACGGAAGGATAAGCCTTGAGACCTTGCACCTCCGCGGCGCTGCGGCTGACCGGATAGACCTTTCCAGCAAAGGGATGGCTCAAAATAATTTCCAGGATGCGTCCGCGCAGGCCGCTGGTGTCGGATGAAGCGCCGACGACCGCGACCGTTTTCGGCCAGAGCAGCTTTCCAATATCAGGCACTCAGTCCCCCGCTACCGCAAACCAAGTCCGCGCGCGATGATGCCGCGCAGGATCTCGGTGGTGCCGCCCTGGATCGTCAGTTTTGGCGCGACCTTGAAGGCGAAGGCAAGCTGTTCGTCGAGCGTCACCCGGTTGCTGGCTTCCGGTTCGAGGAACGCGCTTAGATCGCGCACCCGCTCGGGCAATTTTTGCTCCCAGATGGTGCCAAGGTCCTTGACGATCGACGACTCCACCACCGGCTCCTTGCCGGCCTGCAGCATGCCCGCGACGGACACCGACATCCGCCGCAACGTGTGTAACTGCGCCACCAGGCGGCCGAGACTCTCGGCGCTGCGTTGATCGGGATTGGGACCCATCGCGCGCACGAGTTCACCGAGGACGTAATAGGTTTCCAAGAATCGTTCGGGACCGCTGCGCTCATAGGCGAGTTCGGTTGTGGCTTGTTTCCACGCCCCATCAATTTCGCCCAGCACGTGATCGTCGGGGACGAATGCGTCGTCGAACACGACTTCGTTGAAATCGTGCTGGCCGGTCATCTGGATGATCGGATTGACCGTGATGCCCGGCGTCTTCATATCGACGAGAAACTGGGTGAGGCCGTGGCGGCGGTTTTCCTGGGTCGGCGGCGAGGTGCGAAACAGCGCCAGCATGTAGTCGGCGATGTGTGCATTACTAGTCCAGATCTTCGAGCCATTGATCTTCCATCCGCCGGCGATCTTGGCGGCCTTGGTCTTGGCGGCAAAAAGGTCGGAGCCGGAGCCCGGCTCGCTCATGCCGATCACGAAGCACAATTCGCCGCGGCAGATGCGCGGCAGGATATCCTGCTTGATGTGCTCGGGCGCGTACTTGAGCAAAATCGGCCCGCTTTGACGGTCGGCGACAAAATGCAGTCGCACTGGCGCGTTGGCGACGCGGAATTCTTCCGTCACCACGAAACGTTCGAGAAACGTGCGCTCGTGGCCACCGTATTTTTTCGGCCAGGTCATGCCGATCCAGCCTCTGGCGCCGACCCGCCGGCTGAAATCACGATTGTGGCTGTCGCCGTGGCCGGGACGGTCCGACACGAAAGTTCCGGCGGCGACCTCTTCGGCCAGGAAGGCGCGCACCTCGGCGCGCAATTTGTCGGATTCTGGCGGCAGGCGAGTTTGGTCGAAGTTGAGTTCTGTGCTCATCGGCGGATCCTATCGCGACGCCAGCATCGGCCAGAATTGATTGGCGCCGCGTCGCGCAACCAGTTCACCGAGCGCCAGCGCCCAATGGCTCTCGCTGCCGAAATCGTCGCGCCACGACAATAGGCGAAGCGTGAAACGGTGCAGCACATGTTCGTTGGTGAACCCAATTGCGCCATGGACCTGATGGGCGATGGCGGAGCCTTCGGCGGCTGCCTCGCCGGTACGAATTTTCGCGGAGGCGGCTTCGAGCAACGTTATGTCGTCGAACGCATCGCTGCGCACGATGGTGTCGGCGGCGGAACCCGCGGCGGCCAGCGCGGCGGCGGTTTCGCCGGCAAGCCGCGCGAGATTTTGCTGCACGGCCTGGAACTTCCCGATCGGGCGCTCGAACGCGACGCGCTCGTTGGCATAGCGGACACTGAGCGACAGCAGCGCTTCCATGGCGCCGGCAGCCTGCACGCTGCGCGCGGCCGCGCCCATCATCATCAAGACCGATGCGTCGAAAGAGACCGGTGCGTTGCGCAGAGTTTTGGTGCGATCGAAGGTGATGCTGTCAGATGCATCGCCGGCGAGATTTTGACCTTCACTCATCCGGCAATCGGCGGTCTTCACCAGGGCAACGCTTACGCCTTTGCCGCCGGTCGCCACGACCGCGATGTGTCCGGACTCCTTGGCGAAAGGAATCCCGCCAACGCGTCCGCTCAATGTTCCGTCGGTATTCAATGTAATGCGATCTCGCGGGCGAGCAGGCGCGACCGTCATCGCGCCGCCGGGCGCGGGAATGCCGGCGCGCGCCAGCAGCCATCCGGCGAGCAGCGTCTCCGCCAATGGCGCTGGCAGAGCATAGCGGCCGGCGGCGCCCAGGATCGCGAAGCCATCGGCGAGGCTGGCGCCGGCGCCGCCTTGTTTCTCCGGCACCCAAGCCAGCGGCAGGGCGGCATCGGACAAGGCGCGCCACAATTTTTCTTTCCAGCGGCCGTCGCGGGCGCGGTTGATCGTCTGGGGGTCGGCAAGGTTGGCAAATATCCGCGCTGCCGTTTCGGCGACGATATTGTCGCTCTCGGTTACCATTGCCGCTCCGGCTTTCTACCAATGGCGGGGGCCATTTCCGAGCCATGGTGCGGTCCGGGCGGACTGTTGGCAAGCGGCAGTAATTCGCCTCGTCAAAGCGGGCTCCGGCATACTTTTGTTGTGTTGATCGGAGCTATCATACCGGGTAGCGTTAGCGTCATAAAAAACAAGAAACAGGCTGCCGGCCAGCGATGGCAGCGGCAGCCACGCATCCCGGGGAGGATATAATGGGAACGAAATCTGCCGCATTGGCGACCGCTATTCTCGCAACTCTGTCGCTCACGACCGCGCAGGCGGCGGAGCCCAAGCACGGCGGCATCCTGCACATCTACCACCGCGAGACGCCGCCGAGCTTGTCGATCCACGAGGAAGCGACCTTTTCGGTCAACGTGCCGGCGATGGGCATCTTCAACAATCTGATCATGTACGATCAGCACAAGCCGCAAACCAGCATCGCCAACATTGTGCCCGAGCTCGCGACCAGCTGGGCTTGGGACAAGTCCAACACCGCGCTCACTTTCAAGCTGCGCTCGGACGTCAAGTGGCACGACGGGGTGCCGTTCACCGCCAAGGACGTCAAGTGCACCTTCGATCTCTTGCAGGGCAAGGCGCAGGACAAGTTCCGCAAGAATCCGCGCAAGGATTGGTACGCGTTCGTCTCCGACGTATCGGTCAACGGCGATACCGAGGCGACCTTCCACCTCAAGCGGCCGCAGCCTTCGCTCCTGGCGATGCTCGCCTCCGGCTACACGCCGATCTATCCATGCCACGTGCCGGCCGCCCAGATGCGCACGCATCCGATCGGAACCGGGCCGTTCAAATTCGTCGAGATGAAGCAGAACGAGTCGATCAAGCTGGTGAAGAATCCCGACTACTGGAAAAAAGGCCTGCCGTATCTCGACGGCATCGAGTACACGATCATCAAGAATCGCGCGACCGCGGTGCTCGCCTTCGTCGCCGGCAAGGTCGACATGACCTTCCCGACCGAGATGACCGCGGCGCTCGTAAAAGACATTAAGTCGCAGGATAAGACTGCGATCTGCGAGATCAAACCGATCAATGTCAGCACCAACTTGATCGTCAATCTCGAGTCGCCGCCGTTCAACAATCCGGACCTGCGCAAGGCGATGATGCTCTCGCTCGACCGCAAGGCGTTCATCGACATCATCTTGCAGGGACAAGGCGACCAGGGAGGCTCGTTGCTGCCGCCGCCGGAAGGTGTCTGGGGCATGCCGCCGGATATGCTCAAGACCATCGCCGGCTATGGCGACGTGAAGAAAGACCGCGATGAGGCGCGCGCGATCATGACCAAGCTCGGCTATTCCCCCGACAAGCCGCTCAAGATCAAGGTGTCGACGCGCAACCTCGCTACCTATCGCGATCCGGCGGCGGTGCTGATCGACCAGCTCAAGAGCATCTACATCGACGCCGATCTCGATCCGGTGGAATCGAGCCAGTGGTTCGCCAAGGTGGCGCGCAAGGATTACCAGGTCGGGCTCAACCTGACCGGCAACGGCATCGACGATCCCGACCAGGCTTTCTACGAGAATTATTCCTGCGGCTCGGAACGCAACTACACGCACTACTGCAACAAGGAGCTGGAGAAGCTGTTTGATCAGCAATCGGCCGAAACCGATCTCACGAAGCGCAAGCAGCTGGTTTGGGAAATCGACAAGAAGATCCAAGAAGACGGTGCGCGGCCCATTCTGTTCCACGCCCGCACCGGCACCTGCTGGAAGCCGTACGTCAAGAACATGACGATCGAGAACAACAGCGCCTACAACGGCTACCGCTTCGAGGATCTCTGGCTGGATAAATAACACGCCAGCCCCGGCGCGCCTGACCGTGAGGGGCGGTCAGGCGCGCTTTTTCCCGCGCATCATGGGAGGACTTGGTGGGGAGTTACCTGATCAGGCGCTTCTTCTTGATGCTCCTGACGCTGTTCGGAATTTCCGTGCTGATCTTCACGATGCTGCGCATCGTGCCCGGCAACATCGCGGACATCGTGTTCGATGCCGCCGGCATGATCGACGTCGCCGAGAAGGTGAAACTGGAAAAGGAACTCGGCCTCGATAAGCCGATCCCCTTGCAATATGTGCAGTGGGTCGACGGCCTGGCGCACGGCGATCTCGGCTATTCCTACGTGTCGGAGAAGCCGGCGCTTGATGAAATCTTGCCGCGCATCCCGATCACCGCCAAGCTTGCCGGCCTGGCGCTGCTGTTTTCCATCGTGTTCGGCGTGCCGCTCGGCGTGATCAGCGCGGTCAGGCAGAATTCAAAACTCGATTACGTCTTGCGCGTGATCAGCCTCAGCGGGCTGTCGATGCCGGCCTTCTGGCTCGGCCTCCTGATCCTAATGGCCTTCGTGAAATATTTCGGCACCATTCCGATCTACACCGACGCGCCCGGCGGATTCTGGGCCGCGCTGGGTCTCTACAGTATTCCGGCGGCGGCGGTCGGCTTCCGCTCCTCGGCGCTGGTGATGCGGTTGACGCGCTCGTCGATGCTGGAGGTGCTGCGCCAGGATTACATCCGCACCGCGCGCGCCAAGGGCGCCTCCGACCAGAACGTCAATTACCATCACGCGCTGCGCAACGCGGTGTTGCCGGTCGTGACGGTGATAGGCATCGAGGCCGCCTTCCTTATGGGTGGGCTGATCGTCACCGAGACGGTGTTCAACATCCCCGGCGTCGCGCGCTTCCTGGTCGAGGCAATCCGCTGGCGCGACTATCCGATCGTGCAGAACCTGGTGATGTTCATCGCGGTGGTGGCGGTGTCGATCAACTTCCTGGTCGACCTGCTCTACGCGGTACTCGATCCGCGCATCAAGTACTCCTAAAGGCACAGCATATGGCCAGCATCGACATCGCCCCAATGCCCGCGCCGGATACCGCGCGCGCCGAGGGCGTATGGTCGAACATCCGCTATCACGCCGCCTCGCACCCGCTCGGCGTGATAGGCGCCGCCATCATGGCGGTGTTCGTATTCGCCGCGATCTTCGCCGATTTCATTACTTCGTTCGATCCGATCAGGACCAATTCCGCGATCACGCTGCTGCCGCCGGGTCATCTGCATTGGCTCGGCGCCGATCAGATGGGGCGCGACATCTACAGCCGCATCGTATACGGCGCGCGCATCTCTCTCGCTGTCGGAATCGGTTCGACTTTGCTTGGCTCGATTTTCGGCGTCGTCCTTGGCCTCGCTTCCGGCTATATCGGCGGCTGGGTCGATCTGGTGGTGCAACGCGTCGTCGACGTGCTGCAAGCCGTGCCGCTTCTGGTGCTGGCGCTGGTGATGGCGGCGGCGCTCGGACCTGCGCTCGACAACACCATCGTCGCCATCGCCATCCCGCTGGTGCCCTACACCGCGCGCATTATTCGCTCCAACACGCTCACTTTGCGCGAGCAGCCCTTCGTCGAAGCGGCGCGCGCCATCGGCATGAGCGAATTCCGCATTGCGGTGCGCCATATATTGCCCAACACGCTGGCGCCGCTGATCGTGATCGCCACCGCCCAGCTTGGCGCCGCGATCCTGACCGAGGCTTCGCTCTCCTTCCTGGGCCTCGGAGTGCCCGAACCGCACCCCTCGTGGGGCCGCATGCTGTCGGAATCGGCGGCCGAATATGTGCGCACCGCGCCCTGGCTGGTGATCTTCCCCGGCTTCGCCATCAGTCTCGCCGTGTTCGGCACCAATCTGCTCGGCGATGCATTGCGCGATATCCTCGACCCGCGGCTGCGGAATTGAAATGACCGTCCTGTCCGAACGCGAATCCGGCGGCCCGGCGCCGGCCGATATCTCCAACGCGCCGCCGCTGCTCAAGGTCGACGGGCTGCGCACCTATTTCGATCTGCGCCACGGCGTGGTGAAGGCGGTGGACGGCGTCTCCTTCGCGCTGGCGCCGCACGAGACGCTAGCGATCGTCGGCGAATCCGGTTGCGGCAAGAGCATCACCGCGCTCTCGCTCATGCGCCTGGTGCCCGATCCGCCCGGCCGCATCGCTGGCGGCTCGATCAATCTCGCTGGTGTCGATTTGCTGACACTGAGCGAAGAAGAGATGCGCGACGTCCGCGGCAAGGACATCGCCATGATCTTTCAGGAGCCGATGACCTCGCTCAATCCGGTACTGACCATCGGCAGCCAGATCGCCGAAGTGTTGCTGCTGCACGAGAATATCGGCCGCGCCCAAGCGCGCGCCAAGGCAATCGACATGCTGCGTCTCGCCCGCATCCCCGAGCCGGAGCAGCGCGCCGGGGAGTATCCGCACCAGCTTTCCGGCGGCATGCGCCAGCGCGCCATGATCGCTATGGCGCTCGCTTGCAATCCGAAGGTGCTAATCGCCGACGAGCCGACGACGGCGCTCGACGTGACCATCCAGGCGCAGATCCTCGACATCATGATGGACCTGCAGCGCAAGCTCGGTACCGCCATCATTTTAATCACGCACGATCTCGGCGTGGTGGCGGAGACGGCTCAGCGCGTCATCGTCATGTATGCCGGGCGCAAGGTGGAGGAGGCGCCGGTCGATGAACTGTTCGCGCGACCGCAGCATCCTTACACGCGCGGGCTGATGGCCTCAATTCCGCGCCTGCCGCTGATGCGCGGCGAGGCCGACAACACCGGCAAGCGGTTGCAGGAAATTCCCGGCATGGTGCCGGCTTTGACCAACCTGCCGGCGGGCTGCGTGTTCGCGCCGCGCTGCGCCTATGCCGAGGATCGCTGCCGTCGCGAATATCCGGCCTACGAGGAGAAGCGGCCGCGCCACTGGGCGGCGTGCTGGCGCTCGGCCGAACTATTCGGTGGCGTCCATGGCTGAGACGCCGGTGATCGAGGTAAACGACCTCAAGAAGCATTTCCCGATCCGCAAGGGCCTGCTGCAGCGCGCCGCCGGCACGGTGTTCGCAGTCGACGGCGTCAGCTTCTCGATCAAAGCCGGTGAGACGCTGGGTCTGGTCGGCGAATCCGGCTGCGGCAAGTCCACCGTCGGCCGCACCATCCTGCGGCTGATCGAGCCGACCGGCGGCAGCATCAAGATCGACGGCCACGACATCACGCGCTTGAGTAAGACCGAGCTCAGGCCTTATCGCCGCCAGATGCAAATCATTTTTCAAGATCCATTTTCCTCGCTCGATCCGCGCATGTCGGCCGGTGATATCGTCGCCGAGCCGATGCGCGTGCATCGCACCGAGCGTGGCAAAGACGTGAAGAAGCGCGTGGCCGAATTGTTCGAGCGGGTCGGCTTGCGCAAGGCGCAGATGGACAGCTATCCGCACCAGTTTTCGGGCGGCCAGCGCCAGCGCATCGGTATTGCCCGCGCTCTCGCGCTGCAGCCGAAGCTGATCGTCGGCGACGAGCCGGTCTCCGCGCTCGACGTCTCGATCCAGGCGCAAGTGCTCAATCTGATGATGGACCTGCAAAAAGAGATGGGATTGGCTTATTTGTTCATCTCGCACAATCTGGCGGTGGTCGAGCACATCAGCCACCGCATCGCGGTGATGTATCTCGGCCGCATCGTCGAATATACCGACAAGCGCACGCTGTTCACGCGGCCGAAGCATCCCTATACGGAATCCTTGCTGCTGGCGGTGCCGGTGCCCGATCCGAAGATCAAGCGGCAGAAGCGCGTACTGCAAGGCGACGTGCCGAGCCCGATCAATCCGCCGTCTGGCTGTCACTTCCACACCCGCTGCCCTTACGCGGTCGATCGCTGCCGGGTGGAAACACCGCTGTTGCGCGAGGTCAAGCCCGGACAATTGGTCGCTTGCCACCTGCGCTAGCGGTATATCTCTGCTAGAAACGATATCAGCAATACGGAGCCGCGATGCCCGCCCGCCAGTCCAACGTCAATCCCAACCCGTTCACGACCCGCCCCGAAATCGAAGGCACCTTCGGTGTGGTCGCCTCGACGCACTGGATTGCGACCGCGGTCGGCATGGCGACGCTTGAAAAGGGCGGCAACGCCTTCGATGCCGCGGCCGCCACCGCGTTCACGCTGCAGGTGGTCGAGCCGCACCTCAATGGGCCGGGTGGCGACGTGCCGGTGATCCTGTACGACGTACGGCGCGGCAAAACCGAGGTGATCTGCGGGCAGGGTCCGGCGCCGGCCGGCGCCACGATCAAGCACTATCGCGACGACCTGGGCCTCGATCTGATCCCCGGCACCGGGCTTTTGGCCGCCTGTATCCCCGGCACATTCGACACCTGGATGATGCTGTTGCGCGACTACGGCACGATGCGGCTTGCCGACGTGCTCGCGCCTGCGATCGGCTACGCCAAGAACGGCTATCCGCTGGTCGAACGCATCAGCGCCACCATCGACACGGTCAAGGACCAGTTTCGCGATTACTGGCCGACCTCCGCCGCGCTTTATTTGCCCGGCGGCAAGGTTCCGGCGCCGGGCACCATCTTCACCAACGCAAAGATGGCCGAGACCTACGAGCGCATTTTACGCGAGGCGCAAAGCGGCGGCGGCAATCGCGAGGCCGAGATCGAGCGCGCGCGAAAATCCTGGTCGCAAGGCTTCGTCGCCGACGCGATCGACAAATTCTGCCGCACCCAAGAGATCATGGATACCTCGGGCGAGCGTCATCGCGGCGTGCTCAACGGTCAGGACATGGCCGGCTGGCAAGCGAGCGTCGAGCCGCCGATCGCTTACGACTACGGCCGCTACACGGTGATGAAGGCGGGGCCGTGGACGCAAGGGCTCGTCACCTTGCAGACGCTTGCTCTGCTCAAAGGCTATGACCTCGATGCCATGAGCCCGACCAGCGCGGACTTCATTCACTTGCAAGTCGAGGCAACCAAGCTGGCTTTCGCCGACCGCGATACGTTCTACGGCGATCCGAAATTCGTGAAGGTGCCGGTCGATGTGCTGCTCTCGGACGCCTATAATGCCGAGCGGCGGAAATTGATCACCGATCGCGCCTCGCTGGAACTGCGCCCGGGAACCGTGGCGGGTTTCGGTAAGGCGCTCGACGTGCGCCTGGCCGACGGCGCCCGCGCCGCGGTCACCAACTCGGGGGCAGGCGAACCGACGGTCGGCCGCATCCGGACGCATGACGAAAATCGCCTGCCCGATGTTGACGCGCAAGAAATGCGCGAGCGCGCCGGCGCCATCCCCGGCGACACCGTGCATTTCGACATCATCGATCAGCAAGGCAACATGGTGTCGTCGACGCCGTCGGGCGGCTGGCTGCACTCATCGCCGACGATCCCAGATCTCGGCTTCTGCCTCGGGACCCGGGCGCAGATGTTCTGGCTTGACGAGGACCATCCGGCGGCGCTGGCGCCCGGCAAGCGGCCGCGTTCGACGCTCACGCCGACGTTGGCGCTGCGCGACGGCGAACCTTATCTCGCCTGGGGCTCGCCCGGCGGCGACCAGCAGGACCAGTGGATCACGCAAATGTTTCTGCGGCACGTTCATGCCGGCCTGAATTTACAGGAGGCGATCGACGCGCCGGCCTGGCACTCGGAGCATTTCCCGTCGTCGTTCTGGCCGCGCATGGCCCGCCCCGGCGTCATGGTGGTCGAGTCCCGCGTGCCCGAGACAACAGTGAAGGAGCTGCGCGCGCGCGGTCACGAGG
>Ga0134126_10008136_pt1 | contig 13184 bp, 8 predicted proteins | sample KB31752_FD_96881 | JGI IMG/M metagenome (GOLD analysis project Ga0134126, IMG submission 96881) | Terrestrial soil microbial communities with excess Nitrogen fertilizer from Kellogg Biological Station, Michigan, USA - KB3-175-2 | ecosystem: Environmental > Terrestrial > Soil > Unclassified ...
GCGGCCACCATCACCGCCACCCATCACCTGGCGCGGATGTCCGGCGCGGTGGTGATCCCGTTCTTCCATCGGCGCCTGCCCGGCGGGCAGGGCTATGTGCTGCGTCTTGCCGAGCCGCTGCCGGATTTTCCCGGCGACGACGTGATGGAGGATACCGCCCGGGTCAACGTCTGCATCGAACAGATGGTGCGCGAGGCACCCGAGCAATACCTGTGGGTGCACAAGCGCTTCAAGACCCGGCCGCCGGGGCAGCCGTCCGTTTACTGATCGGGGTCGGCCCGATCCGCCTCGCGCCGGCGCGCTTCATGCAACTTGGCGTATTTCAGGAAGGCGTAGAAGGCATGGATCCGCGCGGCGATGAAGCCGGCCCAGCCCGAGCGCCAATGCCCGCGCAGCAGGTAGTAGCGCGCGAACGCGACCATCGGGTAGGCCACCATGCGCAGGCGCAACCAGGACACGGCGCGCTGGTCCAGGTCGGCCAGTTGCAGGCTGGAGTAGCGATTGGCCTTGTCCACGCGGCCGGCGATATCTGGCTCGCCGTAATGATCGATGATGATGTCGAGTACGCCGATCGGGCCATCGACTTTCACCGACTCGTGCACTTCATTCCCGCTCATCCGTGCATGCTGTCGATCGAACAGGCGCACGTAGTGGTTGAGCCGGGTTCGCGGCGACTGCCAGCGCCAGAACTGCCACTCGCGCCGCCACAGTTGGTAACCGGAGCGGGACGGCGATGCCAGCGTCTGCCGCAGCGGCGTGGCCGCACCTGCCGGCAGCGATTCGTCCGAATCCAGCAGCAGCACCCAGCGATGGCTGGCCAGGTCGATCGCCGCCTGCTTCTGTGCGCTGTAACCGGCGAATGGCTGCGCATGGATGCCTGCGTGGTAGTGCGCCGCGATGGCGAGCGTCGCATCGGTCGAACCGGAATCCAGCACTATCAGCTCGTCGGCCCAGGCCACGCTGCGCAGACAGGCGTCGAGCGTGTCGGCGCTGTTGAACGTGGTCACTACCACCGACAATGGTTCAGGCGCCATCACGCGCCTCCACGTATAGGCTGGCGCACCACAGGCCGAGCAGCCACGCAAACAGCAGGCCCCACCAGGCCGAGTAGAACGCCAGGTGCGAATTCAGCGGGAACAGCATCACGCCCAGCGCCAGCGTGACGGGGAAGGCGCGTGACCGTGCTGCGGCGCCCACGTGGCGCCACGCCCGCCAGGCCCAGGCCCCCGCAACCAGCCACAGCAGCAGACCAAGCGCGCCGGTTCCGGTGAGGATCTCCAGCACCAGCTGATGCGGATGACAGGCGCCTTCGCCCACGCCACAGGCTTCATCGGAAACCACGAAGTGGTCGTTTGCCGGCGCATAGTGCGGATACGCGTAGCGGAAATCGCGCACGCCGACGCCGTTGACCGGATGCGCCGCGATCATCTTCACGCTGGCGCGCCAGATATCGAGCCTTCCGCTGAGCGCCGTATCCACCGATTGACCGGTGCCATGCAATACCAGCAGGGTGCGCGTCATCCGATCCTGGAATCGCGCCGAGCTTTTCCAGGCGATCCCCCCAGCCAGCACAAGCAATGCCGCGGCCACGACGCAACAGAGCACGAAGCGCCACATCGAACGGGCTTCGCGCCAGGCGAAACCCAGCAGCACCAGCACGTAACACAGCCAGGCCGAACGCGAACCGGCCAGCAGGACCGGCCCCAATATCAGCAGGCAGGCCAGCAGCAGACCGGACCGCCCCCAGCGCTGCCGCGCCGCCCACAACGCGAACGGCGACAATACCGCCAGGGTCGGCCCCAGCTTCAGATTGTGCGCGCCGAAGATGCCGGAAACGCGCTCGGCGTCGGGATGCCCGCCAAGACTCCAGCCGGTGAACGCCTGCAGCCATGCATCGGCGCACCACAGGGCGAGCACCGCGGCGACGGCCATGTACAGCGCATGCAGCTTGCGCTCCCGGCGTATCGCGAAACACGCATACAACCCCAGCGGCGCATAGCGCAGCAGGGCGGCCACCGTACCCCAGCTCTTGCCGGGCCGGATCGCATCGACGGCGGAAAACAGCGCCGCCGCCACATAAGCCGCCAGCAGCCACAGCAGCAATTGCGCGCCGGGGTGCTGGCGCAGGGCATGTGGGTCACGCGCGAACAGCATGATGACCCCAAGCAGGCACAGGAAGGTACCCAGCTCGGCGCTGCGGCCGAACGGCAGCAGGGCGATCACCAGCCAGAACGGCAGCAGCGGCGAACGCAACGCGTCCTTGAACGAGGCGGCGAGGGAATTCATGCACGGACCGAGGCGAGGGTGTCCATGGCATTGTAGGCGAGCGCGAAGCCGGACGAACCCGGCGAATACCCGCCTCACCCCTGGAGCTGGCTGACTTCCTCGTACAGCGCGAGGGTGGCCTGCTGCATGTCGCTCAGGCGGTAGCTCTGCAACGGAGCAATCGACGGCGCGACGCGCAGCAGTTCGGCGGCGCGCTCCACCAGCCGCTCGCGGTCGCCCAGTGGTACCCGCCCCGCGGGGTACAGCTCGGCCAGCAACTCGCCGACACCACCGTGGGCGTAGCCCAGTACCGGCCGGCACAGCGAAAGCGCCTCGACCACCGTGCGTCCGAACGATTCGGGTTTGTTCGACAGTTGCAACACCAGCGCCGAAACCGCGTAGATGTCGCGGATGTCGTCGCGCGGCGGCGCCAACACGACCTGCGAGGTGACGCCGCGCAGGCGGATCAGTTCCTGCAATTCGGCCACGTAAGCTTCCCGACCCGGCTCGATCACGCCAAGCAGCAACAGGCGCGCCTCGATGCCGCGGCGCTTGAGGTCGGCCAGCAACTCGATCGCATCGTGATGGCCCTTCAGCCGCGTGCCACGGGCCGGCATGGTCAGCAGCGGCGCACCATTCAGTGCAGGGAACTCGGCGAAAAAGGCCTTCTGCCAGGCATCGTCCGGTCGATGTCCGTAGGGGAATGCTTCAGGATCGATGCCGCGCGGAATCACCCGCACCCGGGATGGCTCCAGCCAGCGGTAATGGCTCAGCACGTAATCGCGCAGGGTCTGCGAAACCACCACGACGCGTTCGCCACGCAACATGATCGAGCTGTAGCGTCCCGGCGAATTGAAACCGTGCACCGTGGTGATGAAATGCGGTCGCGGCCGCATGTTCTTCAGCGCCCACCAGCCCAGCCACGCCGGCAACCGCGAGCGGGCATGCACGATGTCGGGCTTGAGCTCGCGCAACAGCCGGCGCAGCGCACCGATCCGGCCAAGCGTGCGCAGCGACTTGCTGCCCAGATCCAGCGTGATGTGCTCGCTGCCCTCGGCCAGCAGTTGCTCGACCAGGCGCCCGCCGGCGGAAATCACCACCGAGCGGTGCCCGGCCTGTACCAGCGCCCGGGCGATCTCCAGTGCGGAACGCTCCGCGCCACCGGAATGCAGCGCAGGGATCAGCTGGATCACGGTCAGCAGCTTGGCGGGGGCGGCGATGCTGGACATGAGCTCAGGACTGGCGGCTTTCATCGCAAAGATCAAGCAAAAAAAGTGCCACCACTGCCCTCCGCGGTGCCGCTGCGCTCAGTCGCGCAGAACGTAATGCGCGCCACAGTAGGCGCAGGTTGATTCGCCGCCATCGTCGACGATCGGCAGATACACCTTGGGATGCGAATTCCACAGTGCCATGCCGGCCATCGGACAGGACAGCGGCAGGTCGTCCCGCGTCACTTCGTAACGATTTTCGGCATTTGCCGGTACCAAGGGCACCGTCGCGGCAAGAGGGGACGACATCGGCGGACTCCGGACTGGACAGCAGGCTGCGAATGGTAGCAGGCTGGCGGCTGCTGTCGGGGGAGCGGAACCGGGCGAGGGGAAACTGGCCATCGGGTTCGGCCGACGCGTTGACGCAAGGCTTGTCATGCAACGAGGAACTCATCCACGGCCCGGCGGGTTGCGCCGGATTCACGGCATTCGATCGAGGAACAGACCATGGATTCCGCAAACATCATTGCACGCGCAAAAAACATACTGAGCACGCCCAAGACCGAGTGGCCCGTCGCGGCGGCCGAGCCGGCCACGGTCGGTGGGCTCTATGCCGGCTACATCGCGATCGTCGCGGCATTGCCGGTGATCGCCCAGTTCATCAAGGGCAGCCTGATTGGAACCAGTTTCCTGGGTGTCACCGTGCGCAGTTCCATCGGCGTCGGCATCGGGCGGATGATCCTCAGCTACATCCTCTCGCTGGTGCTGGTCTACGTGATGGCATGGATCATCAATGCACTGGCGGGAACCTTCGGCGCACAGGCGAACCTGGTGCAGGCGCTGAAGACCGTCGCCTACTCATGGACCGCGGCATGGATCGCCGGCATCGGCGTGATCGTGCCCTGGCTCGGCCTCCTGATCCTGTTTGCCGGCGGGATCTACAGCATCTACCTGCTGTACCTCGGCCTGCCGCATACCATGAAGTGCCCACCGGAAAAGGCGGCCGGCTATACCGCGGTGAGCGTGATCATCGCGATCGTGCTCGGCTGGGTGATCAGCCTGATCGTCGGCCTCCTGTTCGTCGGAGCCATGGGCGGTGCCGCCCTCAGCGGCATGCAGGTCACCGGCAGCACCGGCGACAGCGTGACCATCGACGGCAACAGCGCCCTGGCCAAGCTTGCCGCGATGGGCCAGAAGGCCGACCAGGCCAGCAAGGAACTGGAGGCGGCGCAGAAATCAGGCGACAGCGCCGCACAATCGGCGGCGATGGGCAAGATGATGGGCGCGATGTCCGGCAGCAACGGCCCGGTGGAGGCGCTGGCACCTGATCAGATCAAGGCGTTCCTGCCGGATAGCCTGGGCAGCCTCAAGCGCACCAGCATCTCGGCCGAACGCAACGGCGCCATGGGCATGCAAGTGTCCCAGGCCAGCGCCGAATACGCCGGTACCGACAACCAGAGGATCACGCTGGAAGTCGCCGACACCGGCGGCGCCAAGGGCTTCATCGCGATGGCTGCCGCGATGGCGCCGGAAGAGGAGAAGGAAACCGACCACGGCTACGAGAAGACCTACAGCGCAGGCGGCAACCTGGTGCATGAGGAATGGAACAGCCAGTCGAAATCCGGCGAATACAGCGTGATCGTCGGCAAGCGCTTCACGGTCAAGGCCAACGGCAACGCCGACAGCATCGATGCCTTGAAGCAGGCGGTGGGCAGCATCGACCTGGGCAAGCTGGAATCCATGAAAGAAGCCGGCGTGAAATCCGAATAGCACGATCGGATGACCTTTTCAGACCGATGAAAACCGCGCCGCCATCGGCGCGGTTTTTTTGCGGCATCTATTGCGCGGCATCCGCCTTGGGCACCGAGCCCTCGGTGGTGATGCGGACATGCACTTCGTCGCTGACATTCGGCACATAGGCACCCACGCCAAAATCCGAGCGCTTCAACGTTGCCGTGGCATCGAAGCCGATCGACTGCGCCTTGCTCATCGGATGCGGACCGATCTTGTTCAGGGTGGCGTCCAGCACGACACTCCGGGTCACGCCGTGGACGCTGAGATCGCCGGTGACCTTGAACCGGTGGCCGCCCAATGGCTGCACCTTGCGGCTCTTGAACGTGACCACCGGATACTTCGTGGCATCGAAGAAGTCCGGCTCTTTCAGGTGCTGGTCCAGCGCTGACACGTGCGTGTCGAGTTTTGCCAGCGGCAAGGTCACCGCGACACTGGACCGCGCCGGATGCTGCTCGTCGAACACCACCGTGCCCTCGCCCAGGCCAAGGTCGGCGGTGGGATTGGAGTAGCCGAAGTGGTTCCAGCTGAACAGCACCATCGTGTGATTGGGATCGAGCTTGTAGGTCACCGGTGCAGCCTGCAGCGACGTCGCGGCGACCAGCAGGCCGGCAAGGGCGAGATATTTCAATGAGAACATGGCGGGATCTCTGTTGGGATGGGAAGCGGGCGTCGTCGATTGTCGATGGCTGCCCGGGCGAAACAATCTCGGCGGACATGCGCGGCAGGCGCTGGCGCGGCGAAGCCGGGGGCGCCGCAAGACATGTCGTTCATTGGTATCCGGCGCCGAACCTCGTGCCGACATGGACACCACGATGTGGCAGTGTATAGCGGGCACCCGCCCGGGGGCGTCACGGTGAGGGGAACGCAGTGTGTTGAGTGGTGAAACAATCCCGTGGCACGCTTGCCCGTGCTGACCCTGGATGGCGAATGCTGGGTGATCACCGACGCCTCGGCGGGCAACCAGCGCCAGGCGCTGGCGCTGGCCGAGCAGTTGCAGATGCCGAGCCGCCACCTGCTGCTGGAGCCGCGCGCGCCGTGGTCCTGGCTGGCGCCGCGGCTGACCCTGGGCGGGCAACTCGCGCTGCCCGCCAGCCAGCGGGCATGGTTCGCGCCACCGTGGCCGGCGGTGGCGATCGGCTGTGGTCGCGCCGCTGCCCTGTTCACCCGCATGTTGCGCGCGCTGTCGGACGGTCGCTGCCATACCGTGCAGATCCTCGATCCGCGCCTCGACCCCGGGTTGTGGGACACCGTCATTGCACCGCGACACGACGGCCTCGAAGGCGGCAACGTGCTGCGAACGCTCGGATCGCTGAATCCGGTGGACCGCGAATGGCTGGCCGATGGCCGCGATGCCTGCCCCGAGTTCGACGAGCTGCCGCAGCCACGTGTCGGCGTGCTGCTCGGCGGCACGCGGCACGGCATCGCGCTGGATGCCGGCTACGCGCGCGACCTGGCCAGGCATCTGCTCGAACGCCAGCGCCACGAGGGTGGCAGCCTGCTGGTGCTGACCTCGCGGCGCACGCCCGGTGTCCTGATCGAGATCTTTCGTCCCCTGCTCAAGGGTGTTCCCGGTCTGTTCTGGACTGGCCGCGACGACGGCCCCAATCCGTACCCGGGCGTGCTCGGCTGGGCCGATCGCCTGGTGGTTACACCCGACTCGGTGAACATGCTGTCCGAGGCCTGCGCCGTCGGCTGCCCGGTAGCGACGTTGGTGAACGCACCGCTGCCCGAAAAAATCCTGCGCTTCCATCAGGCACTGCGGGACGCAGGCCTGCTGCATGACATCGACTCGCCGTTCCCCGCTGCGCAGACTCCCTTGCGCGAAACCGCGCAAGTCGCCACCCTGGTTCGCGCCAGGATCCTTGCTGCCGCTACCCGAAGTGTCGTGGACCGATGACGCGATCCCGACCTCGGCCCTTCGTCATCCTTCGGTGCGAATGACCCGCACGACTCACGAACCCGCCCGCACCCAATGCAGTTGGCCCGAGGCAAGCAAGGCGTCCAGTTGCGGCGCAAACGGGCTCCGCAGGACGTCAGCCGCCAGTGGCGCGGTGGCCAGCAGTCCCATGCACTGGTTGCGCCCGAGATGCTTGGCCCTGTACAGCGCGAGGTCGGCCAATTCGAGCGCTGCATCGAAAGTCGCCTTGTCGGCCCGGGTGGCGAGGGGATGCATGCTGAAACCGATCGAGCAGGTAAGCCGGATCACGTCGCCGCGACCATCGCTGAAGGTTCTTGCCGCGATGGCGCGACGCAGCCGTTCGGCAATGACCAGCACCCCGGCCGCATCGACATCCTGCAGCAGCAGCAGAAATTCCTCGCCACCCCAGCGCACGGTGACGTCGCTGTCGCGCCGCAACGCCGCCAGTTCGCTGCCCAGCTCGCGCAGCACCGAATCGCCTACCGCATGGCCATACTCGTCGTTGATGTGCTTGAAATGATCGATATCGATCTGCAACACGCCGATGCAGGCATCGCCTGACAATACCGCCGGCAACTGCGCCATTAGATAGCGCCGGTTGTGCAGCGCGGTCAGCGTGTCGGTGTGGCTCTCCTCGGCCAGCGCGAGGTTGGTGACGCGCAGGCGTTCTAGCGCCCGCGAGAGTTCCCCGGTACGCTGCTCGACCTGCGCCTCCAGCCACGCATTGCGCCGACGCTGACTGCGCATGCTCCAGCGAACCAGCAGGAAGAACAGCAGGCACAGCAGCAGCAATGCCGCGCCACGCACGACAGCACGCTCATACCAGCGCGGCAGGATCCGAATGACGACGCTTGCCTCGGTCCCGTACCCGGTAGCGCCAGGCAGGGTGGCGGCGACGCGAAAACGATAATTCCCCGCCGGCAGATGGGTGTAGAAAGCCTCGCGCCGCACGTCCGCGTTCTGCCAACCGGTGTCGTAACCTTCCAGCTGATAACGAAAGCGCATGGTGCCGATGCGCAGGTAAGGCGCGGTGTAATGGACAGTCAGGTCGCGCGTTCCCTGGTCCAGCTCGAACGAACGCCCGAAGAACGACTTGCCGTCGTGCTCGACGGCCACCACTGTGGCCGGTGGCGCCGTCGGCAGGGCGCCCAGTGCGTGCGTATCGACCCCGACGATGCCATCGGTGGTGCTGTACCAGATGACATCGCCATCGATCGCGCTGCGCGCACCGGCACCACCGTTGCAGCAACGCTGGCCGTTCACGTTGGTGGCGCGTTGTTCACCGGCAAGCCGTTGCGGCGAAACGACATGCGCGGGCGATCCCGGCAAGGGCAGCTGGGCGAGCGGCAGCCGCCATGCGCCCACCGCCGAACTGACATAAAGCGCCTCGCCCAGCACGTCGAAGGTCCATACGTTGTCGCTGGGCAGGCCATCCGCCTGGCTGGTCATGCGCAGACGCCCGTTCTCCACCACGCCGATGCCGGCATCGGTGGTGGCCACCCCGAGCAGACCGGGCTTCAACATGGCCACGCGGGTCACGAAATGCCCGCGCAGCGGTTTCGCCCACGCCGGCTCCGTCAACTTGCCATCGCGCAACTCGCGCACGCCATCCTCGGTCCCCAGGTACAGGTGATCCGGCGCCAGCGGCAGGATCGAGCGGATGATGGCGGCGGCCGTCGACGCGTGCGGATCCGCACGACTCAACGTACCCTGGCGCCAGCGGTACAAGCCGCCGGACGTGCCGATCCAGAAGTCGCCGGCAGCGACTTCGCGAATGTCGTCGATGCGCCAGCTGCTCAGCGCGGACAAGGGCTTCGGGGTGACGTCACGGCCCTGGTCGAATACCGCGATGCCCGCCCGCGTACCCACCCACAACCGGTTTTCCCGGTCGTAATACAACTCATACGCCGACGGATCGGGCAATGCGTTCCCCGCGATCAGCGTGTGCACGCTCTTGCCATCGAAGACTTCCACGTCGGAATTGGTGCCGAACACGATCGCCCCGTCCGGCGCCCGCAGCACGCTCCACACCAGCGGGTCGACCACCCCGTCGCGCGTCGACACGCGCCGCGTCCAGCCATTCCAGACCCGGTACAGGCCGTGCGTGTGGGTGCCCAGCCACAAGCTGCCGCCGCGATCCTCGAACAGCGCCCGCACCCACGGACGTTGCGTGATGTCTTCGTCGCCCACCCGTTCCAGTCGGCCGTCGGGCAAGCGTCGATACAGCGCATCCACGGTGCCGACCCACAGTGCGCCATGGCGGTCGGTCAGCAGGCTCTCGATCGACACGGCTCGCAGCCCGTCGCCCAATCCGGCTGGCGCAAGTTGATCGCCGTCGACGCGCAGCAAGCCGACCTGGGTGCCCAGCCACACCTGGCCGCCCTGTCTGGCCAGGTGTCTGACTATCATGCCCGGGTGCTGCGCCTGGCTGGCATCGATGCAGGTCATCGAGCCGGCCTGGAGCCCATCATCACGCCGGCAAACGCGCCCGATACCGCCGATCCACAACACCTTGCCATCGCGCAGCAGGCTGAAAGCCGGCCCGGCATAGCCGTCCAGTGCGACGATCCTGCCATCCTGCACGCGCTTCAAACCGTCCGAGGTGGCCAGCAGGGGCGTGCCGTCACCCGCATCGATGATCGCGTTGACCGCGGCGCCGCCCAGCAACGTGAAACGGCCATCGCGTTCGTGCAGCAGGCCGTGGGCACCGCCGAACCACACTCCGCCCCGGGGATCGGCCCACGCCACGGCGAGCATGCTGGTGTCGACGCCGGTGGCGGCCCGGTCATACGTGACAAAGCGCGCGCCATCGAAACGGGCTACCGCCGCCTGCGTATTGATCCATAGAAACCCGGCCCGATCCTCGGTCATGGCGAGGACGGTGATCTGCGGCAGGCCTTCTTCGACACTCCAGTGATCGAGAGCATAGGAGTGAAAGGGCTGCTGCGGGTTCATCGCGACTGCTGCCGGCACCGCCAGCAGGCACGCCATCAACCCGAGCACCACCTCGAGCATGGCACGTGCCGAACCCTTCCTTGTCGTGTGGTAAGTCATCCCGCTGCCGCCGCCCGTCCCCCGACTTCGTCCGATCTTGCCTGCCGGCATGACTGCGTTCAAGCGCCGCCAGCCAGCCGCCGTCGCGGCCGGCTCAGTCTGATGATGCGGCCGGGCCGTCGCCGGGAGCAAACCGGAAACCCAGCGCCTCGGTGATTTCGTTTACGCGATCGCACAATTGTTCCAATGATTCGTCGCGAGGCGCGATCCGGGAACGCAGGTCAAGCGTGCAGGCCAGGGCGCGCTGCAGCAGATCGGCATGTGCGGTGGCGAGGGTTGCGGCCTGCGTGTCGTCGAGCAGGCCGGCGCTGCGACATGCCGCGATCAAGCCGGCATTGGCGGTGACCCCGAGCAGGCCGGGATGACGTGCCGCATGCGCCAGCGCCAGTCCCTGCAGCGCAAACTCGATATCGAGCAGACCGCCCTGCCCCTGCTTCAGATCGAACTGGCCGGCGTCGGAACGGTCGCGCTCGGCACGCCAGCGCCGGCGCATGCTGCTGACCTCGGCCAGCACGGTGGCATGCTCGCGCGCGCTTGAGAGAATGGTCCGGCGCACGTCCGACAAATCCCGGTTGAGCGCCGGATCGCCGGCCACCGGGCGCGCGCGCAGGAGGGCCTGGTGCTCCCACGTCCAGGCGCGGCTCTGCTGATAGGCAATGAAGGCATCGACGCTGCCGACCAGCAGGCCCTTGGATCCGTCCGGCCGCAGGCGCGTGTCGACTTCGTACAAGCGGCCCGCGCGGGTCAGCACGGTCAGCCAGTTCATCACCCGCTGGGCCAGCCGCTGATACCAGCGAAAACCTTCCAGCGGCCGCTCGCCGTCGCTGATCGCCTGCGCGCGCTGGCCGTCGTAGACGAAGACCAGATCCAGGTCGGAAGCAAAGCCCAGCTCCTCGCCACCGAGGCTGCCATAGCCGAGCACGGCGAAGCCGGAACCCTCGCCGGGCAGTCGCCCGTGCCGCTCGATCAGGTCGCGCTCGGCCAACGCCAGCACCGCGCCTACCACCGACTCGGCCAGTGCAGCCAGGCGGCGTGAAGTGGCCACCGCATCGACGCGGCCGTCGTTGAAGGCCAGCCCGAGCCGAAATGCGGTGGATGACCTGAACTCGGTGATCCGCTCCAGCTCGGCCTCGGCGTCGCGCTCATCCAGCGTGCCCAGCACGCGGGCGATCTCGGCCGCGATGTCGGCACGCCTGAACGGCAATTGGTCGATGCGTGGATCGAGCACGTCGTCCAGCAGCAGCGGTTGCGCGATCACGCGCTCGGCCAGGAAGGCGCTGTCGGCGAACAGGCGCACCAGGCGTCGACGTGCGGCGGGCTGCTCGTCCAGCAAGGCCAGATAGGAAGAGCGTCGCGCCACGGCCTGCATCAGGCGGCACAGCCTCAGCAGACTCGGCACTGGTGCCGGGGTGGCGCGCGCCGCGCCCAGCAGCCGCGGCAACAACCGGTCCAGACGCTCGCGCGAGCGCGCGGACATGGCGCGCACGGCTGCGGCTTGCGGCAGCTTCAGCAAGGCATCGACCAACTCCGCCGCGGGCACGAAACCGGACGCTTCCAGGGTGGCCGCGTCGAGCGCCTCGTCGCAGGCCAGCTCCCACAGGCGCACGTCCGCGGCGGGCGCGCCGACCGTGTGGCCATGCTCCGGCATCAGCACCGCGGCGAATTCCTCGCCGACGATCGCGCGATGCGCGGCAAGCGTCCGCTCCAGCATGTCCCAGTCCGCATGATCCAGACTCAACGCGATGCGTTCGCGGCTGAGTGCATCGTCCGGAATGTCGTGGGTCTGCGCATCGCGCAGCATCTGCACGCGGTTCTCGACCCGGCGCAGCAATGCATACGCCTCGCGCAGGCGACGCGCGCGCTGGGCGCTTATGTGCCCGCGTGCCTCGCAGGCGGCGAGCGCCGGCAGCAGGCCGCGCACGCGCAAGCTTGGCTCGCGGCCGCCGCGGATCAGCTGCACCAGCTGCACGACGAATTCGATCTCGCGGATGCCGCCGGGGCCGAGCTTGAGGTTGTCCGCCAGATCCTTGCGTGCCACTTCGGCATCGATCAGCGCCTTCATCTCGCGCAGTCCGGCGAAGGCGGTGTAATCGAGATACTTGCGGTAGACGAACGGGCGCAGCAGCTCCTGCAACTGCTTGCCGGCCGCCTGCTCGCCCGCCACCGGGCGCGCTTTGATCCAGGCATAGCGTTCCCAGTCGCGTCCCTCGCTCTGGTAGTACTGCTCCATCGCGGCGAACGACAGTGCCAGCCGGCCGGCGTTGCCGAACGGGCGCAGGCGCATGTCGACGCGGGCACAGATGCCGTCCATGGTCGGCTCGTTCAGCAGCCGCACCAGCTGGCGACCGAGTCGCACGAAATATTCGCTGTTGTCCAGCACGCGCGTGCCGTCGCTCTGGCCAGCCTGCGGGTAGGCGAATACCAGGTCGATGTCGGAGGAAAAGTTGAGCTCGCTGCCGCCGAGCTTGCCGAAACCGATCACCAGCAGCCGCTGCAGCGCGCCATCCGCGTCGCGGCTGTGGCCGTAACGCGAGGCCATCGCTTGCGTGGCCCAGTCCAGCGCCCTGGCCAGCAGCGACTCGTACAGCACGCTGGTGGCCGAGAGGGTTTCCGGCAGCTCGTCCAGGGCGTTGACGTCTCGAAACACCAGTCGCAACGCCTCGGCATGGCGGAAGCGGCGCAGCACCGCCATGCAGCCGGCCTCGTCTTGCGGCAGTTTCAAGGCGTCGATGCGCACACCCGCATCGGCGCCAGAGCGCAAGCGCTCCAGCCCGGCCGGCGCCAGCAGTTGCGGCTGGCGACACCACACGTCGAATGCGAAGTCGCTGGCCAGCAGGGTGCGACGGATGCGTTCGGCCACGCCGGCATCGTCATGCAGCGGCACGCCGGCGGCACGGCAACGCGCCACCAGTTCGCGATAGCGGTCGTCGATCAGCGCGCGCAAC
>Ga0134126_10008137_pt1 | contig 13184 bp, 13 predicted proteins | sample KB31752_FD_96881 | JGI IMG/M metagenome (GOLD analysis project Ga0134126, IMG submission 96881) | Terrestrial soil microbial communities with excess Nitrogen fertilizer from Kellogg Biological Station, Michigan, USA - KB3-175-2 | ecosystem: Environmental > Terrestrial > Soil > Unclassified ...
ACAGGGCAGTCCGCATCCTCGGCCCACACGGCGACGCGAAAGTCCTTGAGCGTCGTTGCCCGCGGCGGGGCGAGCGTGTACGAGAAGCCGCCGTCGGGGTTCAGCGGACCGACGGTGGCTTGCAGCGCGGGGATGATGTCGCGGGCACCACGCACCTGCACCCCGGCGCACGCCATATCGGCTTCGCCCCATCGTCCAGGGTCTCCCGGGCCGCCAGGGATGTGGCCTACCAGTGGAACGGACTGCCAAGTCGACTTGTGGCCATAGAGGCCGCAGAAGTGCGCCGGAATCCGGGTGGAGCCACCGATTTCGGAGCCGTAGTCGAAGCTCGTCAGCCCGGCCGCGGTAGCGGCGGCGCCACCACCGGCTGAGCCGCCGGATGTACGCGAACGATCCCATGGGTTGTTCGTCCGGCCGAATACCGGATTGCTGGCCTGCACGTCCGCATTGCCGGTCGGCATGTTGGTCTTGCCGACGATGATGGCACCGGAACGACGTAACCGGGCGACGGCCTCGGCGTCCTGCGTCGGCACATAATCAGCCAGATCGGGCCGACCACAGACCGTGCGCATACCAGCCGTCTCGTAGCTGTCCTTGACGGTGATCGGCAGGCCGTGCAGCGGGCCGAGATCATCTCCGCGTGAGCGCGCCGCATCCGCAGCTGTCGCGGCACGCCGCGCGGCGTCCGCGTCGACGGTGACGATCGCGTTCAGCGAGGGGTTGTGCGCGCTGATGCGCGACAGATACAACTCGACCAATTCGGCACTGGACACCTCTCTGGCGTCTAGGGCCGCGAGTTGTTCAGTCGCTGGTAGCAATGCGAAATCGTCTGAGACCAAGGAGGACACAGTCATCTCTTTCTACGGGCGGAGATGGCCAGTGACCGCACTTGATATACCGATCAGTCTACTGGCTAGATCACCACCGTAGTAGACCGAATGGTATATTGCAAGTCATGCGAGTAGCAGAGCGGCTGACGTCAGCCACGGCGACGCTGATGCAGCGACACGGGGTGGCTGGCACTGGTATTGCGGAGATCTTGTCGACCAGCGGTGTGACGCGACGATCGATCTATCTGAACTTTCCCGGCGGTAAGGCCGAACTGGTTGCCGCGGCGACGCGCTCAGCGGGCGACGAGCTGACAGCGATGTTGCGTGACTGCATCGAGCAACGGGATCCGATCGGGGCGTTCACCGGCGTGTGGAGCGACATCCTGATCAGCACGGACTTCGAAGGTGGCTGCCCGATCGTGGCGGCGGCGTTCAGTCGCGCTGAGGCCCCGGAGGCCGCCAGCACCGCCGCCGATGTGTTCGCGGAGTGGGGTCAGTTGCTAGCCAACAGGCTCCGCAATGACGGCATCAATCGTGGCGCAGCCCAGTCATTGTCAACGACTATCGTCGCCGCGCTCGAAGGGGCGGTCATGCTTTCCCGCGCCGCGCGGTCGACCAAGCCGCTCGAGCAGGTCTCCCGTCACCTCAACGAGCTCATCTCCCAGCACCATTCGACTAAGCCCCGAGATCACCGCCGACGGTAACCCACCCTCTAAACCAACTACGCTGCCACCGGTCATTTGCCCACCGCCAAGTCGATGAGTGTCATGGCCGCACGTCAGACCGAGCGGCTTATTGCTTGGAAAGCGTTGGTAACGCGTCTGTTTGGATACTGACACCTTGCTCGCGATCCGTCCGACGCCGGTGGCGTTCATGCCCTGGAATTAGAACAGTTCTAACGCTGCGTTCAAGATGCGCATACGCGCCGCGGCCCCCGCGGCGGATCGACTCCCGGGTCTCGGTGAGCGACGTCATAATTTTTGAGTATACCGATCAGTCTACACAGTCGCGAGGTAGTGTTACCGTCGCACTAGGAAGTACACCAATCGGTATACAGCAGGAGGAAGTCATGTCAGGCAAACGATCAACTCGGCACGATCGCGCGAGTCATCTGCGCGCAACAAGGGGCCGCGGTACGGCGTACAGGGATGCGCCGACGAAATCGGTTTCCGTGGGCGGGACTCGATTCGTCTACCGGGAGCTGGGTCTGGACACCGACGTACCGGTGATCTTCGTGAATCACCTCGCCGCGAACCTCGACAATTGGGACCCCAGGGTCGTTGACGGCATCGCCGCGAAGCACCGCGTGATCACCTTCGACAATCGGGGAGTTGGCGCGTCACAGGGCAAGACACCGGACTCGATCGAGGCGATGGCAAAAGACACCGTTGCGTTCATCCGCGCACTGGGATTCGACCACGTCGACCTCCTCGGCTTTTCAATGGGCGGCTTCATCTCGCAGGTGATCGCCCAACAGGAGCCGGCTCTTGTGCGAAAGATCATTCTCGCCGGGACCGGGCCCGCCGGAGGCGACGGCATCGTCAACGTGACGAAACTGAGCTACCTCGACACATTCACGGCCCTGGCCACATTCAAGGATCCCAAGGAACTTCTGTTCTTCACCAGAACGACCAACGGCAAGTCAGAGGCAAAAGCGTTCGTCAAGCGCTTACAAGAACGCACCGATGATCGGGATAAGGCCATCACATTGCGGGCCTTCCGGACGCAACTCAAGGCGATTCACGCGTGGGGGCTTGAGCGCGCGGCCGACCTGTCACGCATCCAACATCACGTCCTGGTTGCCAACGGTGATGACGATCGCATGGTGCCGACGGGCAATTCGTACGACCTGGCTCGTCGGCTTCCGAATGCGACGCTCCGGATCTACCCCGACGCCGGGCACGGCGGCATCTTCCAGGCCCACGAGCGGTTCGTTCCCGAGGCTCTCGAGTTCCTGGGGTCGTGAACTCGGCGGGCTCGTTCGTCGCCAACTAACCGCTCGGTGAGCGGGTTGATCGGCACGCGCGCCTGGTGCGCCTGATACAACAACTCGGCTGCCCGATTGATGTCGACGCCAGTCATCGGCCGGCCGCATCGTCGATGAGTCGGCGGGCGGCGTCGACGACCGTCCGTGCGTGCAGCTCGAACAGCGCGACCAGGTCGACCGTGTCGCCGCCGATCTCCTTGGCGATGAACAAGCCGTCGGCACCAGCCAAGGCGTAGGTGGCTAGCTGGTTCACGTCGGCATCGCTGAGCTCGGGCGTCAGCACCCCAATGGTCTGGGTCAGCTGGTAGAACGCCTGGGCGCGCGCTTGGATGAACATCGCGCGGGCGCGCGGCTCGACAGGTCGGCGCTCGAGCGCCAGCATCAGACCTAATCGGATGAAGTCCGGGGAATCCAGCAGCGCCTTAGCAACCTGCGCCGCGACACTCACAGCACGGCCCTGCGCCGTCCCTTCTTCGGGAACCTGCCAGGCGGACAACCACGTCCCGAAACTGCGTTCGATGACTGCCGCGATCAGGTCGTCCTTGTCTTTGAAGTGCCAGTAAATGGAACTGGCCGGCAACCCGCACTTGGCGCTGACCAGGGCGATGCTGGTGCCCTCGTAGCCGCGCTCGGCGCTGATCTCGGTGGCGGCATCGAGGATGCGTTCACGCGACAGCTCACCGTCGGCACGTTTGCGGCGCTTCGGCTGCTTCTTCTCCGCCATCTCCGCTCCTCATGTTGGACCTTGACTCCGTAGTGATCATTACAGTACCGTAGTGATCACTACAGACGCAAGCCTGACGCTCGGCGCCAACGGATGAGGGACTAGAAGTGACCGACCAGACGACCTATGACGTGGCAATCGTTGGTTATGGGCCGACCGGCGCGACCGCCGCCAACCTGCTGGGCCAACTGGGGCTGAAAGTTGTTGTGATCGACCGGGAGGCGGACGTGTACGCAAACGCCCGGGCGATCTCGACCGATGAGGAAGTGCTACGGGTGTTCCAGGCTGTCGGCCTGTCGGAGCGACTGCAGCAAGACATGCTGCCGGACCGGCCGGTCGCGTTCGTCGACGCGGATGGTGTGCCGTTCATCGAGATGATGATCAACTCGCGCGGGTCTGGACATCCGCCGCAGCAGTTCTTGTATCAGCCCGCGATGGATCACGTGGTCCGCGAGGGTGTTGCGCGGTTCCCGAACGTCGAGGTGCTGTTGGAGCACGAATGCCTGCGGGTGTTGAACAAGGGCGACGAGGTCGAGCTGATGCTCGCGGACCTGCGCACCGATACCTTCAAGCGGCTCCGCGCGTCTTATGTGATCGCTTCCGATGGCGGAGCGTCGCCCACCCGGGGCCAGTTGGGCATCGGTTACTCGGGCCGCACTTACGCCGAAAGATGGGTGGTCATCGACACCAAGGTATTGAAGGAGTGGAACGCCCACGACCGGTTGCGGTTCCACGCCAACCCATCCCGTCCGACTGTTGACTGCCCGACGTCACTCGGCCACCACCGCTGGGAGTATCCGGCCCGCACGGAGGAGGATGAGCAGGACCTGTTGCGCGAGGAGGCGATTTGGAAGGTCCTGGGCGACCAGGGCATCACCTCCGAACACGTCAAAATTCTGCGGGCCGTGATCTACAGCCACCACGTGCGCGTCGCCGACCGGTGGCGCTCCGGACGCGTTTTCTTGGCCGGCGACGCCGCGCACGCGATGCCGCCGTGGATCGGCCAAGGCATGTCGGCCGGGGTGCGCGATGCCGCCAACCTGTGCTGGAAACTCAATGCCGTCATCAAGGGGCAGGCGCCGGATTCGTTGCTGGACTCTTATCAGGCGGAACGTATGCCACACGTCACCGAGGTGACGCGCCGCGCCGTTCTCGTCGGCCGGGTGATCACCGAGCGGCGCCGGGTCGTCGCCACCATCCGTAACCACGCGCTGCGCGCGCTGTCGCGTCTGCCCGGGTCACCGACCGTGTATCAGAAGCTGTTGTGGATTCCCGACGCGCGCTATGAAGAAGGGTTTTTCGCCGAGGGCGGCCACGGGGCCGTCGGGTGGCAGATTCCCCAACCGTGGGTCGTCGACACCAACGGCGGCAAGGTTCGGCTCGACGACGTCCTCGGCGGCCAGTGGACCATCTTGCACACCAGCACGTCACCAGCCGGCGTCGAAGCGTGGAGTGAGCTAGGTGTGGCCGTCACGCGGCTGGCCAGTCCTCGAGAAGCGGCGGGGGTCAAAGCAATTCGCGACACTGACGGGTCTCTCCTCCAGTGGCTACAGCGAAAGAAAGCAGCGGCCGTCGTGCTGCGTCCCGACGGATTCATCCACGCCGCCGCCGATTCCGGCCAACCCCTGCCCCCTCCGCCGGTCGGCCTCACCACTGTCCCTCAGATCCGATCAGGAGCCTCCGCATGACCACCGACTTGATCGAGCGCACCTTGACCGTCGCCGGCAAAGAGATCTTTGTAACCGAAACCGGCACAGGTCCAGCCGTTGTCATGCTGCACGGCGGCGGTCCGGGCGCTTCCGGCGTGTCGAACTACTCCCGCAACATCGACGCCCTCGCCAAGTACTTCCGTGTGATCGTTCCGGACATGCCGGGCTACGGTCGGTCGACCAAACAGGTCGCTCAGTCAGACCCGTTCGGGTACCTCGCCGACATCATTCGCGGGCTTCTCGACGAACTCGGCATCGACACCGCCCATCTGATCGGCAACTCCTACGGTGGAGCGGCGGCATTGCGCCTCGCCCTCGACACGCCGCACCGCGTCGGCAAGCTCGTGCTGATGGGGCCGGGCGGCATCGGAACAACAAGAGGTCTGCCGACTGCCGGATTGAAGAGCCTGCTCTCTTACTACAGCGGTCACGGCCCGAGCCGCCTGAAGTTAGAGACCTTCATCCGCACGTACCTTGTCTACGACGGTGATTCGGTGCCCGACGAGGTTATCGACATTCGGTATCAGGCGTCGACCGATCCGGAGGTGGTGGCGAATCCGCCGCTGCGTCGCCCGTCCGGACCGCTGGCGCTGCGCACGCTGTGGCGCATGGACCTCACCCGGGACAGTCGTCTCAGGGATCTGCAGACCCCGACGCTCGTGTTGTGGGGTCGCGACGACAAGGTCAATCGGCCTGCCGGTGGCCCGATGCTGTTGAACATGATGCCCAACGCCGAGCTGTTGATGACATCGCACACCGGGCACTGGATGCAGTGGGAACGCGCCGCGCTTTTCAACCAGGTCGTCACCGACTTTCTGCAGCCCGATTCGAGGCTCCCCCATGCGTAGCGTTTTCGGCAGCGTGCACCTCGGCTACATCGTCATCGAGACCGACAAGTTCGCCGACTGGCGCCGCTTCGGCCAGGACGCGATCGGCATGCACTACGACGACACGCTGCCCGACGTGATGCGGTTTCGCCTCGACGACAACGAAAGCCGCTTCTTGTTGCAGCGCGGCCCCGCCGAGGACGTCACCGCATTGGGTTGGCAGCTCGACGACCACACCACCTTCGACGCCATCGTGGCCCGTGTGACCGGCCACGGCGTTCCCGTCACCGAGGGCACCGCGGAAGAGGCGGCTCTTCGCGGCGTGGAACGGTTGGTGCGCTTTCCCGGTCCGAACAGCTTGGTGCAGGAGATCTTCACTCGTGCCCGCTCCAGTCAGACGCCGCTCGACATGCGGGTCGGCGGTGGTTTCGTCACCGGTGAGGGTGGCATGGGCCATGTCGCGATCACCTCGAAGAAGCCGCACCAGACGCGCGGCTACTACAACACCGTCTTCGACGCCCGGCTGACGGACTACATCGACGAAACCATCAGCGGGCTCAAGCTGAAGATCCGTTTCCTACGGGTCAACGAGCGTCATCACTCGGTCGCGATCGCGGCGGTGAACCGCCTACCGATCAACCCAATCCGCACCCGGGTACAGCACCTAAACATTCAGGTTGCCGACCTCGACGACATGACCGCGTCGTATCAGCGCGTGAAGGAACTCGGCTTCCACATGGCGTTGGCCGTCGGTCAGCACACCAACGACCGAGAACTCTCTTACTACGCCGTGACCCCGTCGGGTTTCGAATGGGAAGTCGGCTGGAACCCGATCGTCGTCGACGAGAACACCTGGGAGCCCACGACATATCAGGGCATCAGCATCTGGGGCCACACCCCGGGCGGACAAACCGTCATCGACAAACTCGCCCAGTTCAAGTCGGCCACGCAGTCCTTGCTGCGCCGCGAAGATGCGGTGCCCGCCCTAGCTGGCGCCGGCATCCCGGATAACTAGCGGAGACACGACGAATGACCATGAGTTCAGCGAGTCCCCTGTTGAAACCGCTGCAGATCGGGTCTCTGACGGTGCCGGGGCGGCTGTACAAATCTGCGACGAGCGAGACCCGCGCCACCGACGACGGATACGTCACCGACGAGCTGCTTCAGTTCTACGACCCAATGGTGCGAGCCGGGACTCCATTGATTGTGACCGGAAATCTCTTTGTGTCATTACAGGCGAAGTCGGCGGGTCGGCAGGCGGGCATCGATTCCGACGACAAGAAGCTCGGCCTGCGTGAGTGGGTGCACCTTGCCCACAGTGGTGGCAGCCTTCTGATCGCACAGCTCAACCATGGCGGCCGCCAGATGGTCGGATCGTCTGATCCAGGCAAAGCCACCGTGTCGGCGTCGTCGGTTCGCGAACCGCTGTATGGGACCAAGCCCCGCCCCCTTCGGGCAGACGAGATTCCGGCGTTGGTGCAGACGTTCGCCGCCGCCGCGGCGCGCGCACAAGATGTCGGATTCGACGGTGTGCAGATCCACGCCGCGCACGGATACCTTCTGAGCCAGTTCCTCACCCCGCACACCAATCGCCGCACCGATGGATACGGCGGCAGCCTCGATAATCGGATGCGTCTGCTGCTCGAGGTGTACCGGGCGACGCGGGCTCGCGTCGGAGACGACTTCCCAATCCTGTTGAAAATGAACGGCACCGACATGCTCCCTCTGCGCAAAGGGGCGACGACGGCTGAACTTGTGCGCGTCGCGAAGGTCATGGCCGACGACGGGATCGACGCAGTCGAAGTATCCCGCGCTCACTACGAATCCTGGCCCGGAATGGTTTTGGGGCACTACAAGGGTTTCATCAGCGGACAGGTCAAAGAGGGCTCGGGCACCAAAATGTCATGGCGCCGACGCATGACCATGCTGGCCCTCGCACCAATCATCGAACGCGCCGCGGAACGTCTGGCACCCGGGGGGCGAAGGATTCAATCTCCCGCAGGCCGAACAGTTCACCGCTCAACTCGACATCCCGGTCATCTGCGCGGGCGGATTTCATACGGCCGCGGGGATGCAGGCAGCGATCGAGACAAATCGATGTGATGCGGTTTCGGCGGCGCGAGCTTTCATCGCCGACCCCTACCTGTTCAAGAACGTACAGACGCCGATACCCGGAGGACCGGTGTGCGGATACTGCAACGGGTGCATCGCCCGCTTCGGCGGAAAACCGATCGACTGCTCCAACGACGAGATCCGCGCCCAAAAGAACCTCATGCTTCGTCGAGCCGACGGAGTTCGATGAACACGCCCGTCGCGACCACCTCGGCTATCTACCCCGTGCGCCTGAGGGCCGATCTGCCGCGCGACGTTGCGTACGCGTACTGGGCCGGCCCGCACGCCGAGATCGTCAAACGTCTTCCGCACCTGGTGGAGTACAACCAGCATCACTTTTCCGCGACCGACCACGGATACTGGCCCGCCACCCCCACAGTCGGCACCATCGTCCCGTCATCGTGGCCGCTCGACGGGCTCACCGAGGTGCGATTGCCCAGCATGGCCGCCGCGTTTCGGGTACCGCTGCACATGCGCGAGGTGTTCCTCGACGAACAAAACGTCTTCGAACACGTGTTGGGTCACCAGACCGGACCTCGCGGCGGCCGCTGGTGGACAACTGGTCACGACGACACGGTCGGTCATCGCACAGCGCTGCTAGTGCGCCGACGCAGAGGCGTGTCGGGCCGGGCCTTTCGTGCGTTCGTCCACTCCAGGCTCGGGCCGGCGCTGCATGCCGCGGGAGCACGCGACCTGCGAACCTACGCCCTTCTGCCCTTGGCGGCCATGGCGCACACCACCTTTGGCGTATCCCACAGAAATCCGGCGCACCGGCGCTATCACGGCGCCGTCATCTTCGGCACCGACACACGAGCCCAGGTGGAGGAGCTCACCGCCGCGCCCGAGGTCGAAGCAGCCGTGAAGGACCAACATCTGACCTGCACAGCCGTTCACGCGTTCGCCGTCGACCGCACCGTGCCCGTCATCCGCATGCGCCAGGAGAACCAATGACGCGCGTCGACACCCACCACCACATGATCCCGCCGGATTACCGAAAGATGTTGCGAGCAGCCAGCATCGACGAAGCCGGCGGTCGCGTGCTGCCGGATTGGAGCCCTGAGGCGTCGCTGCACACCATGGCTGAGCTCGACATCGCCACAGCCATTCTGTCGGTGTCCACACCCGGAACCACGTTTCGTTCGAACGCGGCGGACGCCGCCGCGTTGGCCCGTGATCTGAACGACTATTCGGCCCAATTGGTCGCGGATCAGCCTGACCGGTTCGGTTTCTTCGCCACCGTCCCGATGCCGCACATCGGTGAATCGGTCACCGAATCGGTACGAGCGCTCGACGAGTTGAAGGCCGACGGCGTCGTGCTGCTGGCCAATAACGCCGGCACCTACCTCGGACAAGAGGGACAAGACGACCTTTGGGCCGCGTTGAACGGCCGCTCCGCCGTCGTGTTCATCCACACCGCTGATCTACCCGGGCCGACTGTGCCCGGTGTCGCGCCGTTCGCCGCCGACTTCCTGCTCGACACCACCCGCGCCGCACACCTTCTGGTACGCAACGGCATTCGTCGCAAGTATCCGAACATCAGCTTCATCCTCAGTCACGCCGGTGGGTTCGTTCCGTACGCCAGTCACCGCATGGCAATGGCGATCACGGCCGACACCGGTCGCAGCCCAGCAGACAGCATCGACGACTTCGCCAGCTTCTACTTCGACACCGCACTATCCTCCAGCGCCGCCGCGCTGCCCACCCTGCTTGCGTTCGCCAAGCCCGGCCACGTCACGTTCGGCTCCGACTGGCCCTTCGCGCCAGTGGCTGCTGCGAAGCTGTTTGCCGCCGGACTGGAGACCTTCCCCGTCCTGGACGACACCGCCCGGCAGGCCATCGACCGCGGCAACGCGCTGGCCCTGTTCCCGCGCCTCGCCACGGCACCCGCACCTGCGCCAGGATCACGCGCCGGCCAAATCCGTCGCGCCGCCAGCCGAGCTGCCATGCGCGGCATCGCCCGACTCATCAGCACTAAGTAGGGCGCCGGAGCCCGGCCGCGGCGAAACGCCAGGGGCATTGCTGGTGTGCCACCTCGTCGATGACGGCACTTTGTTGAACGGCAGGAGGCATTCGCGGGAGGATCCGGGCGGTACTCCCGACCCGGACACCCGCTGTCCTGACGTGTTCTTCTCACATCCATGTCATAAATGACATCGAGACGACACCGCTAATGAGCAAACGACACGGGATCTGAGAACCTACGGCTGCTGCCGCCCCGCCGTCTCACTTTCGTGTCATTTATGACATCGCGATGACATTGAAATTGAGACGATGACATCCAGTTTGAGAACTGACACTTGCGCAACATGTTTTTTTTGTAGCTTCTCAAACTTGATGTCTACACGCGATGCGTTGAACTGCACTGACGTAGCTCGTTTCGCGTGATGTCCAGCGCGAAACGTCTCATCTTCGTGTCCACTTTCAATCGCAGCTCATCGTCATTGCCGGAGGCCCCGAGCGGTGCTCGACCGTGCGGTCGCGCACACTTTGACATTCGTCACGGTGGCGCCTGGATGTCACATCAGACTGCACAGATCACAACACGTGAGCACCTTCGATCGCGGCACCTCACGGGAGGGTCGGATGACACGTGAATCGGGCAACTACACCTACACCTGCAGCGGACGTTGTCGGGAATCGCGCGTTTGGGCTAGGGCTTCTTCTAGCTGCTGGAGGCGATCGCTAGTTTCGCTGCGACGGCGTGCGGTGTAGACGGCTAGCCGCAATTCGTTGTTGTCGGCAGCCAGAACGTCGCAGTCCAGCGTGAGGATCCCGGCGTCGGGGTGGTCGATTACCTTCTCTTCGTGGCGGTAGGCGGCGATGTGTTCGCTCGCCCATATGTTGCGGAAGTGCTCGCTTGCGGCGCTGAGGTCGGCGACGTACTTGGTTAACCGGTCGTCGCGGGCATGCTGTCCCATGCGTGCTCGCAGATCGCCGACCAGGAGTTGTTGAATGCGTAGAGCTTGGTCTGGACGGCGTTTGATTCGGCTGGGCTGTCCAGTCATGAAGGACCACATCATGTTTCGCGCTCGCGCTGGCCGGCTGAGTGGGTCGCCATTGACCGCGGCCCACATCGGATTCCACGCCAGGGGATTCCAGCACAGGTCATAAATCGCCGCGGGTGTGGAGTCGAGTTGGTCCACCAGGCGCCGCACAGCGGCGGACAGCGTTGGGGCGTGCTCGGCCGGCGGCGTGTACCCGCCCAGACGGAGCAAATGATCGCGTTCGAAGTTTGACAGGCGAAGCGCCCGAGCTAATGCGGCGAGCACCTGCGTCGATGGAGAGGTGGCCCTTCCCTGTTCCAGTTGGACGATGTAATCCGCCGATACACCCGACAGTTGGGCCACCTCTTGGCGTCGGAGGCCGCGTACTCGGCGACCCGTCCCTGCGGGGAGCCCGACATCGGCGGGTGTGACGCGCTCGCGCCAACGCCGGAGCAGTATGCCCAGCTCGGTTAACGCATCCACCGGGCCGATTTTACAAGCCGTCGACGTGGACCGCGGTGATTCGCTCGGCCCACGCCCCAGAGTGCGGATTGCCCGCGATCCGCCGACGGGAGTTCTCAACGTGCGCCAGGCTATCCCGGTCATCTGTGACTGCCGAGCTCTGAAGGTGGTGCTGTCAGCATTACCTCCAACCCCCGCTATTGAGGCCGCCCAGAGCTAGCGTCGAAGACAGGCGACATATGGCTCAGTTCCGGCGGCGGTCGAGGAAACCTAGCCACAGCGCGACGCAGGTCCCGCAGTCGCAATTATTGGGTCAGTTCGTCGGCTCGAATTCCGGAATGGAAGGTGCACCTACCGCGTTGTTGGACAGATCGGTCTAAAGATTGTGCGGTCGATGGACGGCACACCACCGAAAGGCGAGAGATGACGCTGATCGTTGAGAGCGGTCTTGACGGCGAGTACGTGCCAAGCCCGACGGAAAGCGTGCGCACGCAGGTGGCCGATTATGAGGCCAGCGGCGGTGTCAAGGGCGGAACGCTGGAGGGTCGGCCGGTGGTGATCCTGACGTCGGTGGGCGCGAAATCGGGCAAGGTCCGCAAGAACCCGGTGATGCGGATCGTCGACGGGGACCGGTACGTGGCGGTGGCGTCAGCGGGCGGGGCGCCGGCCAACCCGTCCTGGTACGCCAATCTGGTTGCCCACCCGAGGGTCCGACTTCAGGACGGCGCCAGTGTCAAGGAGTTCGCGGCCCGCGAGGTCAGCGGCGACGAGAAGCGCTATTACTGGGCGGTCGCCGAGCGGTTCTGGCCGCACTTTCCCGAATATCGACGGCTGGCAGGGGGCCGCGACATCCCGATCATGGTGTTGGAGCCCATCGCGCCGCGCACGCCAATCACCCCGTATGTCCGGTACGCCAGCACCCTATCCCCTAGCGAGGAGGCACCGCTATGACGACAGAAGAGCGCAACAAAGCGGTCGTTCTGGAGGCGTTCGACACGTTGTTCAATCGGCGTGACTACGCTGCGGCGCAGCGGTTCTGGTCACCTGATTACATCCAGCACAGCGCGCACATCGAGCCAGGACGTAAGGGCTTGTTCGAGCTTGTGAAGGCCTCGCCGCCAGACATGCGCTACGAGAACGGGCTGATCGTGGCCAACGGCGACTATGTGATGCTGCACGGCCGATTCACCGGCATCGGGCAACCCGCCAATTGGATAGCGGCAGACATCGTCAGGCTCGAAAACGGTCTGCTCGCCGAGCATTGGGATGTCCTGCAGGACGAGGCCACCGCCGAGGAATCCGTGAGTGGGTTGCCCATGTTCGGCGAGACCTTCCCAACACGGGCATGACACGGTACCGGCCGCCTGGGAGGCGGAATGCCCTAGTCCCACAACGATTCCCGCGCAACAGCAGCGTTGCAGGAGAACCGGACGCCGCATAAGGACGTCCACCACGCAAGACGAAAGTGGAGGGTCAACTGATGTCGAGACTGGATGGCAAGATCGCTGTGATTACCGGCGGGAGCAGCGGTATTGGGCTGGCGACCGCA
>Ga0134126_10008140_pt1 | contig 13183 bp, 11 predicted proteins | sample KB31752_FD_96881 | JGI IMG/M metagenome (GOLD analysis project Ga0134126, IMG submission 96881) | Terrestrial soil microbial communities with excess Nitrogen fertilizer from Kellogg Biological Station, Michigan, USA - KB3-175-2 | ecosystem: Environmental > Terrestrial > Soil > Unclassified ...
CGCCGAGATAGAGGTTGTACTTGCCGACGGTCTTGCCGACGAGCGAGATCTCTGCAAGGTAGGGACGGGGGCAGCCGTTCGGGCAGCCGCTCATGCGGATCGAGATGGGCTCGCGCTCGAGTCCGGCCGCGCGCACGATGTGGTCCAGCTTGTCGAGGAGGTCGGGCAGGTAGCGCTCGGCCTCGGCCATCGCAAGCCCGCACGTCGGCAGCGCGACGCAGGCGATGGAGGTCTGCCGCAAAGCCGTGCAGCGCTCGTCGTTCTCGATGCCGTGTTCGCGGAGCAGCGCCTCGATCGCCGGCCGTTCCTCGGCCGCAACGCCGGCGATGATGACGTTCTGATTCGTGGTGATGCAATAGAGTCCGCGATGATGCGCGGCGATCGCCCTGAGTCCCGTCATGAGCCGCCGCGCGCCGACATCGGCGACCCGTCCATTCTCGACGAACAGTGTGTAGTGCCAGCCCCCGTCCACCCCCGGCGTCCAGCCCATCCGGTCGCCGGACCACTCGAGGTGAAAGGGTCGCGGCGGCTCGAGCGGAGCCCCAAGACGGCGCGCGAGCTCGCCGCGGAACCAATCCGTGCCGCGGTCCTCGATCGTGTATTTGAACCGGGCGTGCGAGCGGTCCTTGCGGTCGCCGTAATCGCGCTGAATGCACATGGTGTGCTCGGCCACCGCCACCACGTCCTCGGGGCGGCAGAATCCGACGACATCCCCGAGACGCGGGAACGTCGCCGGGATCTTGTGCGTCATGCCCATGCCGCCTCCGACGAGCACGTCGTAGCCGGCGATCCTGCCGTTCTCGACGATCGCGACGAACCCGAGGTCGTGCGCGTACACGTCCACGTCATTCTGCGGAGGAACGGTGAGGGCGATCTTGAACTTTCGCGGCAGGTAGGTGCGACCGTAAAGCGGCTCCTCCTCCGGGTCGCCCACGACCGGCGGCGCATCGAGGAAGATCTCGCGGTACGCGCCGGTGCGCGGTAGCAGGTGCTCCCCGAGGCGGCGCGCGAGCGCGCTCACCTCCGCATGGATCGGCGAGAGCAGGGGATTCGCGGTGGCGATGACGTTGCGGTTGTCATCGCCGCAGGCCGCGATCGTGTCGAGGCCCGCCTCGATGATCCCTCGCACATGCCGTTTCAGGCGGCGCTTGCGCACGCCGTGGAACTGGAAGGTCTGACGCGAGGTGAGGCGCAGCGTGCCGTCCCCGTTCTCGCGGGCGAGCGCATCGAGCGCCAGCCACTGCTGCGGCTTCAACACCCCGCCCGGCAGACGCAGGCGCACCATGAACTGATAGCGCGGCTCGAGCTTCGCGCGGCGCCGCTCGTCACGCAAATCGCGATCGTCCTGCTGATAGATCCCGAAGAACTTCGTGAGCTGCGTATCCGATTCGGCGATCGCGCCGGTGAGCGGATCGGCAAGGCTCTCGAGGATCGTGCCGCGGAGGAAGCGGCTCCGGTGCTTGAGACGCTCGTTCGGATGCAGCTCCTCGAGCGGGCGGGAGAGGTCGTTGCGGCGGTCGAGCGGATTGAGCGGCATGAGTCGATCGCGCCCGAGGTCGTTTGTGGCTCGGGCGGACCCCGTCAGTATACGTCGCGCTGGTAACGGCGCTGCTGTTGCAGCTCGAGAACGAACTCGGCCGCGGCGTCCTCATTCAGACCGCCGCGCTCCGCGGCAACCCGGAGCAGTGCGGCGTGCACATCCGGGGCCATGTGCTGCGCATCGCCGCAGACGTAAACGTATGCTCCCTCCTCCTCGATCCAGCGCCACAGCTCCGCACCCTGCTCGAGCATCCGGTGCTGCACGTAGATCTTGGCCTCCTGATCGCGGGAGAAGGCGACATCCATGGCGGTGAGCAGCCCTCGCTCGCGAAGGTCGAGCCACTCCGCCTGGTACAGGAAATCGTGCTCGAAAGAACGATCGCCGAAGAACAGCCAGTTGCGGCCGCCCGCGCCCGATTCCGCCCGCTCCGCGAGGAAGGCGCGGAACGGGGCGATGCCCGTACCCGGACCGATCATGACGATGGGTGTCTGTGGATCGGCCGGCAGCCGGAATGCCGGGTTGCGGTGGAGATAGATCGGCAGCACCGCGTCCTCGGAGACGAGGTCGGCGAGCGACCCCGAGACGACGCCCTGATGCGCGCGTCCGAAGGACTCGTACTCGACGATGCTCACCGTGAGGTGCACCTCGTCCGGTGTGGCCTGCTGGCTCGAGGCGATCGAGTACAGGCGCGGTGCAAGCGGCGGGAGCAGGCGCGCGAAGCCGGCGGCTTCGAGCCCGAGCGGCGCATGCGCTTTCACGACGTCCGCCACGTGCCGTCCGCGCATGAACCGGCCGATCTCCTCATCGCTCGCCGCGGCGACCGCCGCGAGCTCGGACGAGTGGATCGCCTCGGCGTAGCGCTTGAGGAAGGGCCGCGTGACCGGGCCGATCTCAAAGCGCTCGATGAGCGCCTGGCGCAGCGGCAGGGTCGTGTGCGGGTCCCCGGGAACGGCGCTGTCAGCGGCGAATGGAAGCTGCTCGAGCAGCGCGTCCACTTCCTGCTCGCCGTTGCGCGGAACGATGCCGATCGAATCGCCGGGCTCGTAGTGAATGTTCGAGCCCTCGAGCGCGAGCTCGATGTGGCGTACGTCCTTCGTGGAGCCGCGAGCCGTCAGGCGCTGATTCGCGAGCACCGGTGCGGCAAAGGGATTCTTGCGCGTGTAGGCGTTCGAGACGGAGGCCGTGCGCCGGTCCGGAGTCGCCGGCAGCTCGACGTGCAGCCGAGTTTGCGAAGGCCCGAGCGATTGCTCGAGTGCGCCCATTACCGCATCGATCCAGCGCGCGGCAGGCGCCTCGAAGTCCACGTCGCACTCCTCGCGGGCGTGCAGGCGCTTGGCGCCGAGCGCCTCGAGACGGGCATCGAACTGCCGACCCGCCTCGCAGTATTTCTCGTAGCTCGAATCCCCGAGCGCAAGCACCGAGTAGCGCACATGCTCGAGCCGCGGCGCCTTGCGGCTCGCGAGCAGCTCGGCGAGCGGCACGGCGCGCTCCGGAGGATCCCCGTCGCCTTGCGTGCTCACGACCAGCAGCAGGGTCTGAGCTTCCTGCAGCTGCACCTTGGTGCACTGCAGCATATCCAGGAGCGTGAAGCGAATACCGCGCTCGGCGAGTCGATCGGCCATCCGCTTCGCCAGGCGCTCGGAATTGCCCGTCTGGGAGCCGAAGAGCACCGTGACCGCCGGGCGACCCGACTCGGGCGCGCTCGCCGGAGTCGGGATCGATTGGGCCAGGGCCGTCAGAGCCGGAATCGCTTGGGATTCGAGACCGGCCAGGAAGCCGCTGAGCCACAGACGCTGCTCGCGGTCGAGCCGCGAGACGAACGCGCGCAGCTCCGCCGCCTGGGCAGGCGAGAAGGGCGCAGCCGCCCAGGGGTCCACCGGCTGCGGGTTCTGCGCGGGCGATGGCGACGCACGCGCGTTGCCGCTCACATGCGCTACTCCTTGACGAAGGACCGAACTCACGCTGCAGCCACGTTAGCATCCTGCGTCCCGACGGAGAAAAGGCTGATTTCTCTAAGTATATAAGCGGGTGATATGAGACCCATGCACGAATCCGGCGCACGCGCCTGCGCATAAAGCACGCCTCCGGGCAGAAGCCGGCTCGTCTCGCCCCGTGGTATATCTCCGCTCATCGCGGCAACCCGCCGCAGGAGGAGGGCGGACGATGCGAATTGCGCTCACCGGGCTCGGGGTGCTCGGGCTCCTCGCGCTTTGTCCCGCGCGACCCGCTTCGGCCGCCGTCTGCGGGGGCGTCGAGTTTCCCCAGACGATTGAGGTGCAAGGCGTCCCGGCCGCGCTCAACGGCCTCGGCATTCGCAAGGCGACGTTCCTCAAGGTCCACGTCTACGTGGCGGCGCTCTACCTGCCGCGAGGTGAGCGCCCAAGCGGAGGCGCCGGCGCAACCGATGCGCGCGCGATCATTGCCTCGCCTGGGCCGATGGAGCTCGTCCTGCACTTCGTTCGCGGTGTGGGGTCCCGCGATATTCGCAATGCGTTCGAGGAGGGATTCGCGACGCAGGGTGGCGGGCGCGTGCCGGTCGCCCTTGCCTCACGGGTCGCGCTGCTCAACAGCTGGGTGCAGGACATGCGCTCGGGCGAGTCGATGACCTTCGTGCGCATTCCCGGGCGCGGGGTCGAGCTCGATCTCGATGGCCGCATGGTAGGCGTCGTGACAGGCGAGGATTTCGCGCAGGCGCTATTTGCGATTTGGCTCGGCGATCACCCGCCGAACCCGGAGCTCAAAGCGGGGCTTCTCGGCGGATCGTGCAACTGATCGGGGGAGAATTCGCCACTGACTTCGCCGTTCGCCTGAGCGGACGTTCCGGTTCCGGCTGGAACGAGGGGGACATTCCGAAGGGCCGGTCGATCCGGATAAACGAAGTCAGTGGCGGTAAAGGGTCTCCGTGCTCGATGAACCACCATAGGTTGCGCGTACGCGTGCGTCGCGTCATCGGCCTCGCGGGCGAGCTTGGCGCTGGCATTCGGGCGAGCCGCCTCTCTCTCGATTGAGAGATGCGGGCCGGCACGAGGCTTGCCGGCTCGGGGGGTGCCGCTTTAAGGTAGGACGGTGGTGAAGTTCCTGCTGTGGCTCATTCTGCTCTTCCTGTGCTGGCCGCTTGCGCTGCTCGCGCTCCTGCTGTGGCCGCTGGTATGGCTGCTGCTGCTGCCATTCCGGTTGATCGGAATCGCCGTCGAGGGTGTTTTCGATCTGCTCCGGGCCATCGTGACCCTGCCCGGGCGGGTCCTCAGCCGGGTGTAGCGGGCGCAATCCCGCGCACTGCACGCACGACCACGGTTCCGGCAATTTTGTCGTGCCACGCTTGGCGCTCGGGATCGATCGCGATCCAGAAGAATCCGAGCCCGAGGCAGGCGAGCGATAGGAAGCAGGCGAGGGCGCGCACGATCGCCGTTTCCCAGTCGACCGGCCGGCCATTGAGCCGCGCAACGTGCAGGTCGAAGACGATTCCGCCGACCGTGCTGCCGCGCACCTTCCACATGATCGCTGCATAGGCCGCCACGATCAGCAGCGTTCCCCGTGCGCCGTGGTGATAGAGAAGGCTGAGCGCGAACGAGACGAGCACCAAGTCTATGAACAAGGCGCCCATCCGTATCCAGAATCCCGCGCGCGGGTGAGTCAGGGCGAGCTGCGGATCGAGCGGCGGCGCGCCCCATGCCCCACCATGCGAGGCACCGGATGCCGCACCCTGCCCGGTACCGCCCGCCGAGGCACTTGGACCGGTGGATGGAGCCTCGCCGGGGCCGGGCGGCGGCGGTGCGCCGGTGCCCGGGGGTGCTGCGCTATCGCCCGGCGGGACTGCACCTGCTCCCGACCAGGATGCCGCAGCTTCGGGCGATGAGGCGCCGAACCGCGCCGACATGGTGCCACTCGGCGCTCCCCCGGCTGACGGCGACGCCCGGCCCGCCGCCGCGGCACCCGGCGGCCTCGCCGGACCGGACCGCTCTCGCGCGGCCCTCGCAGCGAGCACGATCGTGTAGGTCACCGCGCCGAAACCGAACACGCCGAGCAGCACATACACGATGAAGCCCAGCACCGGCACCATGTAGAGCGCTATCGCGATGATGCCGCCGAGCAGGACCGAGATCGCCATCGAGGCCGCGGCGTGGACGTTCCCGAGTCGCAAGAACCGGCCGCCGAGCCAGCTGAGCGCGACGACGCGGCCAAAAATGCCGGCGCAGAACAAACCGAGCCACAGGAAAGGGATCACGGCGATGCCGACCACGGTGATCAGCAGCGCGATGATCACCACAGGGACGAGGAGCGTCGCGAGGATGGCCGCGAGGAGGGATGGTCCAGGATGCAGCTCCAAGGTTTGTACGCAGCGCTGCACCGAGTCCCGAAACAGAAATGCGATCAACAGGTACAGCGCGAGCAGGGTGCAGGCGACGCCCCACGCCCAGGCGAGATGGATATCGGGCGCCAGAGGTCGTCCGTAGAGGAGGCCCTCGCGAATCCACCCGTGGAATCCCTCCACGCTTCCAAAGAAGCCCGTGAGCACTCCGACCGTTCCGCCCTCGATCACCGCGGTCGGGCTGCGCTCGACGGCCCCGAGAATATCGATGACCTGGCCGCGGACATCGGCTTGCGGGCCGAGCCGCACGTTGCCGAGCACCGCGACGACGTTGCCGTCGATCTTGCTGTCGACATAGGCATCGCCCAGCACGGCGACGGCGGTGTCCCCGACGCTGCCGCTCACACGCGAGTCGCCGAAGATCGACACGACGGAATCGCGCACATCGCCCTCGACAGTAGCCGACCCGAAGACGGCCACCACCGAATCGGCGTGCTCACCCTTGCCGAGCGCAACGTCGTGGCCGACGGAGACGAGGTCACGATCGGAGTCTCGCGTCCAGGAACCAAAATCCTGGGCGTGACATGCGTGAGTGAACGCTGCCCCGCCGAGGATCAATGCGACCGGCAGCAGCCGGCGAAGAAAGTTGTTCATGAGCGTGTGCGCTCCGGTGTGGCGTAGAGCGTCGAGTAGCCGATGGCGACGAGGGCGAACAGCGCCAGATAGAGCATGGCGGTCGCGAGCAGCGCGCCCAGCAGCCAATCGGGGGGAATCGCCCGGATCAGCCGAGCAGGGACTGCGGCGACGGCCGCCGCGGCCTCGCCGGCGTCCCGCAACGCCTGCAGTCGTGCGGCGATGCTCGGCTCCGTGGCAAGCATCGGGAGCCGGGTCGCGAGCTCTTTGAGTCCGAGCAGCACGACGATGACACTCGCGAGGCAACACGCGACGAGCGCCGCTCTCGCCGTAAGGGGCCAGGAGGCAAAGCCTCCTCGACGGACGTGCGTGGAGCTCTCCCGACCCAACGCCTGACCTGCGCGACCCTCGATTGCCTCGATCATCCGGCGCTCGAGACTCGCCGGCGCCCGGCGCAGCGGCAGCTCGGAGAGCACACGCTGCATCAGTCGCTCGAGACGCTCCCGGGGATTCTCACTCGTCGTCACGATTCGGCTCCCGTCGCTTCGGGGGCTGCATCGAGTCCGCGATGCGACAGCAGGGCGGCCATCGCGACCCGCGCGCGCAGGATGTCCGTCTTCACCTTGGCGAGGCTCACCCCGAGCCGGGCTGCGATGTCACGGTACGGCATCTCCTCGAAGTGATAGAGCACGAGCGGCACGCGCTGATGCGCCGGCAGCTTCTCGAGTGCCTGCTCGACGAGGGCTCGGCGCTGATCCTTGTCGGTGTGCGCGAAGAGATCGTCGACGTGGGCCGCCGCTGATTCGAGCGCGTCCTCGCTTGGCTCACCGGGAAACACTTCGGTGAAGAGCCGCCAGCGGCGGCGGTAGCGGGTGAGGTGATTGAGCGCGAGGTGCGTCGCCACGGTCTTCAGCCAGCCGCCGGCCGCCGGGCTCGAGCGCAATCGCTCGAAGTTCTCGTAGGCGCGCAGGAAGACCTCCTGCGCGATGTCCTCGGCCTGCGCGGCATTCGAGGTGAGGCGGGCCGCCGTGGTGAAGACCATGTCCTGGTACGCGCGCATGAAGGCTGTGAATTCGTCAGAATCGATCCGCCCTGAGCTTGCCGGGTGCACGAGTGCATCTCTTGGAGCAAGAACACCGTGGCGGTCGAAAAGTTACACAGCGCGAGCGCTGCTTGCCGCTCGCAGCCGCTGCCCGCCGGCCCCCCTGCCGGCCGAGCCGCCGCGGAGACTTATGTCACTGCCTGCTGGATCGATCCGGCCTTGAGGGACTCGATGCCTTGCCGCGCGAGATCGATGCACGTCCAAGCCATCGCGAGCGCGCCGTCTCGGAGCGCCTTGTCCGCAGGTGCGCTCACGCAGTGAGCGGCGAACTCCGGCTGGTGATTGACGGCGGGGAGCGAATCGATCCCGATCATCGGGTGTATCGAGGGAATGACGCGCGATACGTTGCCCATATCGGTCGATCCCGAGGGGCGCGTCTCCCAGTCGCCTATGTTGGGAAACGAGCGGCCGAGCGCCTCGAGGTTGGAGCGGTAGAAGGCCGCCAGAGTCGCGTTGTGTTGCATTTCGGCGTAGGGCTTGTCGCCTCCTGTGATGTCGAGTTTCGCACCGGTCGCGAGGGCCCCCGCCTCGAAGCACCGATAGACTTTTCCTCTGAGCTCCGTCAATTGCTCGAGCGTGTCCGAGCGGACGATGTAGCGCGCGGAGGTGTGCGCGGGGACGACATTCGGTGCATCGCCTCCGTGCGTCACGATGCCGTGAATGCGGTCACCGGAGCGGATGTGTTGCCGCAGCAGCCCGAGCGCTGTCTGTGCGACCGTGAGGGCATCAGCCGCGTTGACGCCGAGCTCTGGAAACGCCGAGGCGTGGGATTCCTTGCCGGTGCAGTGCACCTCGAACATCGATGCCGCGATGATCCGCGCGCGAAGCATGTCGACGGGTGCCGGGTGCACCATCATCGCCGCATGCAGGTCGTCGAACGCGCCGCGCTCGAGCAGGAGAATTTTGCCGCTCGCGTTGCCGACTTCCTCCGCGGGTGTGCCGATCACGCTCACCGTCAGCCCGAGCTCGTCGGCGACCTGCGCAACAGCGAGCGCGGCGCCGAGAGCCGAGGCGGCGATGACGTTGTGACCGCACGCATGGCCAATTCCGGGCAGGCTGTCGTACTCGGCACAGATACCGACGTGCACCGGACCCGAGCCGGCGCGCGCGCGAAATGCGGTAGGCAGATCGCAGAGGCTCCGCTCCACCGAGAAGCCCCAATCCGCAAGCATCTCGCAGAGCCAGGCGGAGGCCTTTTCCTCCTCGAACCCGAGCTCCGGATGCGCGTGGATGCGATGGCTCAAGTCGACCAGCGCCTTACCGGCGGTGTCGAAGCGCTCTTGTGCGGCACGCTTTGGGTCCATGATGGCGGTCCCCCGAGATGTGCCGACCAGAATAGCACCGGCCGTGCTCGCGGGCGCCTGACCGCCTCGCGGGTGCCTTTGGCATCGTCGTTGCGATTGCCGCACTGCCACGCCGGAGCTCCCGAGCGGCACGGCCGTTGCTGCGCGTACTGAGCCTGTGCAGCAAATCGAAATCGCCCAGTTCCTCGATGACACATTCGGCCGCGCACCGCGGACAGTGAAGGCATACGTTGTCCTCGCCGCCGCGGTGCTGGCACTCGGCGCGTGCGCCCACGTGCCGGTGGTCGACGAGGCGCGCCTCATGCAGCAGGCCGAGGGCAGCGGGAAGATCACCGTCTTCGGTTCCAGCGGACCGCTCAGCGCACGGCAGTCAAGGAGGCTGCTCGCGCAGCTGGCGAGGGAGGCACCGAACGCCGGCGCGCTCGAACGCCACCTCGCGGCCGAGCAGATCGTGGCGGAGAGCCCACTGTATGCGGGCAACCGCGTGCGCATCCTGCGTGACGGCTCCGGGGCGTTCCCCGCCATGTTCGATGCGATCGCCGGAGCGCAGCATTCTCTCGATCTCGAGTACTACATCTTCGAGGAAGTCGAAAGCGGGGGACGAAAGCTCAGCGATCTGCTCATCGAGCGGAGCCACGCCGGAGTGCACGTGCGCGTCGCGTACGATGCTTTCGGCTCGCTCGACACACCGGCCACATTCTTCGACCGGCTCCGCGCAGCGGGGGTGCAGGTCCTCGAGTACAACCCGGTCAATCCCCTCAAAGCCGCCGGTCACTACTCGCCGAACATGCGCGACCATCGAAAGATCCTGGTCGCAGACGATGCGATTGCGATCGTCGGCGGCGTAAATCTCGCGACGGAAGAGAGCGCTCCGACGATCGAGGGCCTCGAGGCGGGGCCGGCGAAGCAGCCCAAAGCGCCGCGCGAGGTTTGGCACGATATCGCCGTGGAGATCCGCGGGCCGGTCGTGCAGGAGATCTCGAGACTCTTCGACGAGCACTGGCGCGCACAGCACGGCGCCCCGATCGAGGCAGCCTCACCTCAGCGGCTGGAGGCCGCGGCGCGTCGCACGGAGGGCGAGGGGCGGGAGATCGTGCGTGTGATCGGCAGCAGCCCGAAGCGGCTCACGTCGCGCTACTACGCGACGGTGCTGACGGCGATCCGCACGGCCCAGAGCAGCATCTGGATGACGGCCGCCTACTTCGTTCCGACGCACCAGGAAATCAGGGGGCTCGAGGCCGCCGCACGGCGTGGCGTTGACGTGCGCATTCTCCTGCCTTCGCACAGCGACATCGGCCCCATCATCCCCGTTGAGCGGTCCTACTATCCGGGGCTGCTCAGGGCGGGCGTCAAGGTCTACGAGCGCAGCGACGGGATCCTCCACTCGAAGAGCATAGTCGTGGACGGCGTGTGGTCGCTCATTGGGTCATCGAATTTCGATCAGCGCAGCGTGCTCTCCAACGACGAGGTCGACGCCGTCATTCTCGGCAAGTCGACGGCCGACCAGCTCCAGGCCGGTCTCGAGAGCGACATGCGGCATGCCGAGCCGGTCAGCTGGACGCAGGTTCGCAGCGAGAGCGCCATGGACAGGCTGAAGGGCTGGTTCTGGAGGCTGTGGGAGCAGTGGCTTTGAAAGGCCGGCTTGCCTCCGGGCTCTGCGGCGACGAACTCAGGCGAGCCGGAGGCAAGGTTTCCACGCGAGTGCCCTGCGCTCGTTCGTCGAAGACTTCGTGTCGGACGCCGCACGGGGGGCGGTCGGTGGCTTTTCATCGCGCAGGCCCGAGCGCGCCTCAAAATCGACTCGCAGGCATTCGAGCTGCCACGCGGCGTGGCATACGAAATGGAAGTGCAAGGTGCGCGCCGCGCCTCCGACGGTGGCATCGGCCTCGTATTCCATCTCGTTCGAGGGGATCACCTCCGCGCACAGCGCGCACGTGACTCCGCTTCCGCGACCGCCCCAGACCCGAGCCGGGGCGCGGTCGGGAAGGTGCCCTTCGCGAATGAGCTCACGTGCGCGATCGCGCAGCTCCGATTCGAGGCGAGTCAATGCAGGCACAAGCGATTCTCCACGAGAGCGGCAATCCCCGCGGGACGCCGTATAATGGTTCCGAGCGGTTTGCTGTGTCGGAAAGCGGACACAGGGCTACCTTGTGCAGCGGAGCTCGGGGAGTTACACGCCGCGGGGGCCAGATACAACAAAGCCAGCGGGAGGACTCAAGTGAAGTACGCCGTATGGTTCTTTCGACTTGTGTTCGGAGCCTGGATGGTTCCCGCGGGTCTCAACCACTTCTATTCACTGTTCCCGCAGCCGATGGGCTCAAAGCCCCTCAGCCACGAGCTGATCGTCGCACTGCTGAGCAGTCACTTGTTCGATATCGTCAAGGCGGTGGAGCTGATCGCCGGGGTGTGTGTGTTGACGGGGTTCTACGCCCCCCTGGCCCTCTTGGTTTGTATGCCGGTCTCGTTCTGCGTGTTCTGGTGGGACACGCCGCTCGAGGGTGGACGCGCCGCGCTCTTCGGCGAGGCAGCGTTGCTCTGCAATGTCGTGCTGTGCTTCGCGTACATCGAGAGCTACCGCTCGATGTTCGCCCTGCGCGCTAGACCCCGAACTCTCGGTGCGGCTCCCGCCTCGAGCGCCGCCCGACCCGCTGGAGCCGGACAATGAAGAACCTCATCCTCGTCGGCCGTCTGGTTTTCGGCGCCTGGATGCTGGCGAGCGGCGTCAACCATTTCTTCGTCGGGCTCTATCCTCCGCCGACCGGGCACGAGCCGCTCGCCATCCAGCTGATGGCGGCCCTCATCCACAGCAGACTGCTCGACGTGGCCATGGCGATTCAGCTGGTCACGGGAGCGCTGATCCTCGCCGGCGTCTTCGTTCCGGTCGCCCTGTCTGTGGTGATGCCGATATCCGTGTGTGCCGTCTACTGGGCGGTGATCCTGGAGCGGCAGCCCCTGGGTGCGCTTTTGGCGCTTGCCGCCCTCGCTCTCAACGGCCTTTTGATGCTGGCCTATCTCGATTACTACAAGGGAGCACTCGAGCGGCGCGCCCTGACGCTCGGCGAGGGTGGGGAGGGCGAGTCCTATGAAGCCTTCTTTGCCAACCCCAACGGGCGCACCTCGCGCGGCGGTTTCGTCCGCGCCCTCGTACCCCTGTTGGCGGTTGCGGCTCTCTATTACTTCCTGGTCAGGAACCGCAACGGCGATTGGGTTCTGGTAACAATGCTATTCCCGGCCTTGGTGCTGCATGCCCGGCGCCTGCACGACATGGGACAGACTGGGTGGCTTCTGCTGATCGCCGGCGCCCTGCTCGCGACGGCCATCTGGCTGCACATGGCTGGCCACAGCCCCGGCCTCCAGCCCGCCGCGAACTGGGCCGCGCTGCTCGTCTCCGCCGCCTTCATCGTCTGGGGACTGCTTGGCAGGGGGCAGGCGCAAGGCAATCGGTTCGGCGAGCCGGCCGCCGTTTAGGGCGGCCGTTGCCCGAGCTGCCTGATATCGCCGTCTACATCGAGGCGTTGCAGAGCCGTATTGTCGGGCAGCGACTCGAGCAGCTGCGGATCAACTCGCCGTTCCTGCTGCGCACGGCCGTACCACCGGTTGCGACCGTTCAGAGAAGGCGGGTGACCGAAGTCCGCCGCATCGGCAAGCGCATCGCGATCGGCCTCGAGGGCGATCTCTGGCTGGTCCTGCATCTGATGATCGCGGGCCGCCTTCACTGGTTCGAGCGGCGCCCGCCGCGCCGCACACGCGCTACGCTCGCGCAGTTCGAATTCGAGCGGGGCACGCTTACGTTGACCGAAGCGGGCACGCAGCGTCGCGCTTCGCTCCATGTCGTCGAGGGCGAGCACGGCCTCTCGGTGCAAGACCCCGGAGGGATCGACGTTCTCGAAGCGAGCGTGGCGGAGTTCGCGGAGCGGCTGCGCCGCGAAAACCACACGCTCAAGCGTGCCTTGACCGATCCGCGACTGTTCAGCGGCATCGGCAACGCTTATTCCGACGAGATACTGCACGCTGCCCGGCTGTCGCCCGTCATGCTGACGAGCCGCCTCGAGGATGCAGAGGTCGAGCACCTTTACGCGGCGGCGCGTGAACAGCTTCGGCTCTGGACGGACCGCCTGCGGCAAGTCGCGGGCGAGGAATTCCCCGAGCATGTCACCGCTTTTCGAGATGGAATGGCGGTGCATGGCCGCTTCGGCCTGTCGTGTCCCCGATGCGGGAGTCCGGTGCAACGCATCCGATATGCCGAGAACGAGACCAACTACTGCGCGCGCTGCCAGACCGGCGGCAGGCTCCTC
>Ga0134126_10008142_pt1 | contig 13182 bp, 10 predicted proteins | sample KB31752_FD_96881 | JGI IMG/M metagenome (GOLD analysis project Ga0134126, IMG submission 96881) | Terrestrial soil microbial communities with excess Nitrogen fertilizer from Kellogg Biological Station, Michigan, USA - KB3-175-2 | ecosystem: Environmental > Terrestrial > Soil > Unclassified ...
AAGTTCTCGGTCTGGAAATAACGCAGGATGTCGCCGCGCGTGGCGCCCAGCGCGCGGCGCACGCCGATCTGCTTGCGCCGCTGCGCGACCCAGAAACTGGCAAGTCCCACGATGCCGAGCGCAGTCACGCCGAGCAAGGCGACGATCACGCCGATCAGCAGGCCGGCCATTGCGCGGTCGTTTTGAAATGTCTTTTGGCGGAGTTCGATCAGGGTATGGCTGTCCTCGCGATCGATGACCACGTCGGGCACGGCTTTCGTGACAGCCGCCAATGCATCGCGCATCACGCGCGGCAGGTCTTGCGGATTCGCACGCAACAAATAGCTGCCGGTCAGAAACGGCCCTGGCTGCGCAGGCACGAATACCGCCCATGCGCGCTGCTCCGTCGGCCAGCCGGGCGGGTCGGGCCTGACCAGCGTCTTCAACACGCCGACGACGCGGAAGTGCGATTTGTCCAGCCAGATTTGCTTGCCGAGTGGATTCGCGCCCGGCCACAAATGTTCCGCCAGCGCCTGCGTGATCTGGATCGGCGCGTCGCCCGGCAGCAGCCCGGTAAATGGATGAAAGTCGTCCGCCTGTGGTGCGCGACCCGCGATGAGCTGCGCGCCGAGCGCGCGAAGGCTGCCCGCACCGCCCACGTAAAACTCGATCACGCCGCCGAAGTGCTGGCCGGCGGCATCGGTGGTGACCCCGGCGGTGCCGCGGCGCATGCCGAACGGTATGGAATTGAGCAGCGTCACGGACTGCACGCCGGGCACGGCGCGCAATGCGGCGACCGCGCGCGCATCCACGTCCGCCGCTTTCGCAGGCTCATAGCCGGTCAGTTGCACCGTCGCCAACGCACCCTCATCCACGCCGCTGTCGACGTGCATCATCGACAGGCGACTGGCGATCATGAAGCACGCATTGCACAGCACCGCGCAGGCCAGCGCGATCTCCAGCGCGATCAGCAATGTGGCGAGGCGGTGTTTCCGCAGCGCGGCCAGGATGGGCTGGATTTGCATAAACGCGTTTCCTTGTTTGTCATGCAGGAGCCTGCTTGCAGGCGACCGGCCGAGGGGCCGTCTTGTTCGCGGACATCTTTGCCGCCTGCAGGCAGGCTCCTACAGGGTCTTCAACTGCAACGCAGGCGCCACCCGGCTTGCGCGCAGTGCCGGCAGCGCACCAGCGAGCAGGCTCACCAGGATGGACAGGACGAACGTGAGCGCGAACATGCCGCCGTCCAGATGCGCCATGTCCGCGTACGCCACCGGCTGTTCGCGCACCAGCCACAAGCCGAGAATGGTCAGCAGCCAGCCGCCGATGCCACCGAGCACGCCGATCAGCCCCGCTTCCACCAGGCATTGCGCAAACACCGCCCGGCGCGACGCGCCCAAGGCGCGGCGTACGCCGATTTCGCCCGAGCGGCGCAGGAATTTCGCCAACAGCAGGCCGATCGTGTTGAACAGGCAAATCGCAAGAAACGCGAACGCCAGCCAGGTTTGCAGCTTCACGTCGCTCGGCACCACGCCGTTGAAATCCAGCCATTGCATCAACGTGCGCAGGCGCGTGTCGGCATACTTGAAACGGCCGAGTGCTTTCTGCTGTTGCGCGTAGTGATCGAGGAAATTGTGGTAGTCGGCGACTTTTGCCGCGCTGTCCAATTGCACCCACAGCGCGATCCACACGCACGGCGCATTCTGCAGATGCCCGGGCTTGTCCGGCAGATGCCAGCAGGTGAACTGCCAGAAATTGCCGTCGTTGATTTCCAGGCCGGTGTAGAACGGTGTGAACACGTCTTCCGGCCTGCCGTAGAAGCTTGAGGTATCGCCGTTGGCGAAACGGCCGCCCCGCACGTCGTAGAAAAGCGGCGAAGGCCGCCAGGCGCCGAGCACGCCGACGATGCGCACGTCGGAGTCCTTCAGGCGCAGCGTGCGGCCGACGCTGTTTTCGCCATGAAACAACTTGTCGTTGAGGTCGGACGAAATCACCGCGACCCTGGCATGCTTCTCGTCGTCCTGCGCGCTCCAGCCATCGCCGTATTCGAACGACACGTCGAACATCGGAAAGAAATCCGAGGTGGTGGACAGCATGTGCAACATCAATGGCGGCAATGTCGAATCCGGCGCGCGCACCTTGATGTCACTGTTGGCAATCAACGCCTGCCGGTCGGCGCGATGCGCGCTCCACAGATCCACCGCGGAGTGATAGTCCATGACGTCGAGCGGGTTCTTCGGCTGTTTGCTGGAGGTTGGATCGGAGTCCACCTGCGGGTAATAGATGTGCGCGCTGCGGCCCGGCAGCGGATCACCGGAAAGCAGGTGCATCACCGTGAGCGTGGTCATGCTGGCGCCGATGCCGACCGCGATCGCCAGCACCATCAACACAGTGAGCACCGGGTTGCGCTTGAGGCTGCGGATGGCAAGGTTGAGGTAATAGGCGAACACTTTTGGTTCCTCGGGCTTCCAATCTCGTCATTCCGGATGCGGCGCAGCCGCGATCCGGAATCCAGTGTCTTCTCTCTTGTCGAAAATCGTCGGGCTCCGATTTCACTTTCCCGATGAGCCGGGAAAGTGCCCCGGGATGAGGTGATTGTTTTCGTCACCCGTTCCGTATTGTCGATTCCCGGTTTTTTTCACACCGTCCTTGTCGCCACCACCGGGGGCACGTTGGCGGCGCGGCGGGCGGGCGCGAACACCGCTGCCTGCCCGAGTGCCAGCACCACGGCCACACCGGCGAGCACGTACAGCACCGGCATGCGATCCATCTCGAAGCGGTGCATCAGCCAGAGATTCAGACCGACCGCGAGGATGATCCCCGCGATCGCGCCCACGCCTGCGATCAGCAGGTTCTCCGTCTGGAAGTAGCGCAGGATGTCCACCTTGCGCGCGCCGAGTGCGCGGCGCACACCGATCTGCTTGTGTCGCTGGCCGACCCAGAAACTTGTGAGGCCGACGATGCCCGCGCCGGTGACGCCCAGCAGGATCACGCAGATCACGCCCATCAGGATCGCCATGCCGCGATCGGCACGATAGGCGCGCGCGCGGATGTCGGCGAAAGACTTGATGCTGTTGTGTTCTGCACTGTCATCAATCACCCGCATCGGATTGGCCGCGAACAGCGCCTTGCGCGCTTCCTTCATTGCCGACTGCATTCGCCCTGGCTTGGCGCGCACCAGGTAACGCGAAAAATTGGAATTCAGGCGCACCGGCTCCAGCACGGAGTACCAGGTGAAATCGTTGGTCCAGTTGTCCGCGCTGGATACCTGCAGGCGCTTGACCACGCCGACGATGGTGCTGGGCGTGGTGTTGTCGGCGAGATACACGCTCTTGCCCACCGCGTTTCCGCTTGGAAACAGTTTGTCGGCCAGCGCCTGGGTAACGATGATGATCGGGGGCTTGTCCGCCGCGCGCATCCCGCGGTGCTGGATATCGGCAGAGGTGAAGGCGCGTCCGGCAGCCAGTTGCACCTTCATGGTATTCATCATCTGCTCGTCGCCGAAGTAGAAGGCGGCGTGTGCGGTCGAATGCTTCTGGTTGGGTTTCAGGTTCACCCCGTTGGTCCAACTGCTGTTGATCAACGGAATCGTATTCATCGTGGTGGCCGACTCCACGTCGGGCAGATTGCGCAGAGTCGCGAGATCCGTGCGCAACATGGAATCCAGCTTGTCGGTGGACGCCTGGTCGTCGCCGGTCGGCGCACCCACCCAGAGCTGGGTGATCAGGAAGAGATTGCTTTCGTCCATCCCGGTGGGACGCTGGATGCGCTGGATCCGCTGGCCGATGATGAAGATGGCGTTGCACACGATCGCCAGCGTCAGCGCGATCTGCAACGCGATCAGCACGACGCCGGCCTTGTGACGACGCAGCGCGGCGAGAATGGGATGGAGAGTCATGTCATGTCCTCTTTGTTCGTGACTGCTCTGGGAGCACACCTTTCGGCGACCATTGAGCTCGTGGCCCGGACGGGACTGTCGCGCAGGCGCGCTCCTGCGCCTAATTCGATTTCAACTGCCACGCCGGCTGCACGCTCGAAGCACGAAACGTCGGATACAGCGCAGCCAGGACGCTCGCCAGCACCGCGACGACCAACGTGGTCAACAGCAGCGTGACGTCCAATCGCGCCAGATCCGCGATGTCCTTGGGCAACACCAGACCCACGCTGGCAACGCCGATGCCGGTCAACAGGATGCCGAGCACACCGCCCGCCAGTCCGATCACGCCCCCCTCGGTGAGGAACTGTCCATAGATCGCCGACTTCGGGGCGCCGAGCGCACGGCGGACACCTATCTCGCCGCTGCGGCGCAGGAATTTGGCCAGCAGCAAACCGGCCGTATTGACCAGACACACGATCAGCAGGCCCAAGGCAACCAACAGCGACACCTTGGTGTCGCGCGGTACCACGTGCTCGTGGTCGAGCCAGTCCATCAGCCCGCGCAGGCGCACATTGGGCGTCCAGCTGTAACGCTGCCGCGAGAACCCCTGCAGATAATCTTGGTAACGCTGCGCCGCGTCGGCGCTGTCCAGTTGCACCATGTAGGCAATCCATATGCAACTCGAATGCTGCAGACCGACGAAGCCACCCTCCTCGGGCATCTTGTAGCAATTGGTATTGCCGTCGTTAGGCATCCCGGCCGCGATCGCGGTATTGAACGGCAGGAACAGGTCTTCTTTGTCCACGTAGAAGCCGCCGGTATTGACGACGTCGTAGAACTTCAACTGCGGATTCCATTTGCCGATCACTCCGACGACGCGGTAATCGCGACCCTCGACGTTGACGGTCTTGCCCACGCTGTTGCCGCCGCCAAACACCTTGTTGTTGAGATCGCTGCTGATCACCGCGACTTCCGCGCGGTGCTCGTCATCCGCCGCGCTCCAGCCGCCGCCGTAAAGGAACGGCATGTCCACCATCGGGAAGAATTCCGAAAAGACCGCATGGCCCGTGACATTGATCGGATGCGTGCCCGGCCGCGACGGCACCACCGAGGGCGTGACCATGTACAGCGCCGACTGCAGGCTGGCGCGATGATCGCGCATCAACGCCACGGCGTCGTTGTAGTCCAGCGCGTCCGGCGGACCCTTTTCGCTGTCGGTATCGTTGGAGTGCGCATCCGGCCCCCACATGTCTATCTGCGGCACGAAAAGTTTCGCGGATTTCCAGGGAATCGGGTCGCCCGACACGGCGCGGAACACCGACCAGGTGGTCATCGAGGCAGCCACGCCGAAACCGATCGTCAAGATCATCAGCGCGGTGAGCCCTGGACTGCGTTTCAAACTGCGCAACGCGAGATCGAGGTAGTAGCGGAACATGGATGTACTCCGGAATTGGACTCCCTCCCCCTGAAGGGGCAGGGCCGGGGGAATGGTTTGCCGAGCACGATGAAACACACCACTCCCGCCTAAATCGTTACCAGGCCCGGACGTCCTGTCCTCGCCAAGCAATCGTGCCCTTCGCTTTCCGCTTCGGGCGCTTGTCGGTGCACGAACCTGCGCTTCGCAAGCGCGCCGAGCCGCCCTCGAATGGGAGAACTTCGAATCAGCTTCTGCTCGCCTGCGTCGGCTGCACCGCGAACGAGTAGTAGGGCATGTCCAGCACGGAGCCGCCGCCCGGTGCGGATGCAACCGGCGCAGCCGTCCGCGACGCTCGCGGGCGCAATGCCCGCAACTGTTGCGGCGTTGGGCGCACCACGACCTCCGGCAGGGTCTGGATCGCGTCGACCTCCGCCGCGGGTCCGCGCAGGGTCGCGCTTGCCGAAGCGTTGGCCCAGGCGCGCACACCGGCGATACCGCCGCTGGCGATCAGGAAGGAGCCTGCGATTGCGACCAGTTTGTTGGTGTCCATGATGTGTCTCCTTGCATCTTCGACGTTTCTCTCCGATCTGGAGAGAAAGGATCAAACCCGTTCGTTGGCAGCCTTGGCCGCGGCTGCGTGCGTGTGAAAGCGCGGTTCTTCGGCGATGTCCACCGCCTGGCCGTCGATGACGTGCACGCTGCGCTGCGCGCGCGCGGCCAGTTCCGGGTCGTGCGTCACCATCACGATGGTGGCGCCCTCGCGATGGATGTCCTCCAGCAGTTCCATCACGCCGCGCGCCATCTGGGTATCCAGATTGCCGGTCGGCTCGTCGGCGAGCAGCAACCGCGGCGACCCGGCAAGCGCGCGCGCGATCGCCACGCGCTGTTGCTGCCCACCGGAAAGCTCGGCCGGATAATGTTTCGCGCGCGAGGCCAAGCCCACGCGTTCCAGCGCTTCCATGATGCGGCGCTTGCGTTCTTCCGACTTCATGCCGCGATAGCGAAGCGGCACTTCGACGTTGTCGTGCACATTGAGATCTGGGATCAGGTTGAAACTCTGGAACACGAAGCCGATTTTTTCGTTGCGGATCTTCGAGCGCGCGTTGTCGTTCAACTCACGCACTTCGATGCCGTCCAGTCGGTATTCGCCGCCGCTGAAGCTCTCCAGCAGGCCCGCGATGGTCAGGAAGGTGGTCTTGCCGGACCCGGACGGCCCCATCACCGCGACGAACTCGCCTTCCTTCACATCAATGTTGAAATCGCGCAGCGCGTAGGTCTCCACCACTTCGGTGCGGTAGACCTTGGAGAGATGCGTCATCTTGAGCATGGTGGAATTCCTCGGTGCGTGATGTTCGATGTTGGATTCACTGCTTGCGGTTTTGGTTTAGAACTGCGCGAGTGGGAAATGGGAGCAACTCACGTGATGAGTTTTCAGTTCCACTTTCCATTTCCCCATTTCCCATTTCCCATTTCCCATTTCCCATTTCGAATTTCCAATTTCCCGTCTTCCACTCCCTTCAATCACTGATCGCCACCCGTTGCGCGCCGTTGAACGCGTCGGTGCCGGAGATCACGATGCGATCGCCCGCCTTCAGGCCTTGCAGGATTTCAACCTTGTCGATGGAGCTGGCGCCCACGCGGATCGGGGTTTTCGTCGCGATGCCGTCGCGTACCACGTAGGCGTAGTTGCCGCCGGACTCATCCACGAAGGAGCCGCGCGCGACCGTCAGCACGTCGCTGCGCTGATCGAGCACGATCCGCACGGACAGGCGCTGGTTCTGGCGCAGGTGTTCGGGTTTCGAATTCACGAACCGCACCCGCGCGGAGACTTGGCCATCCACTACTTCCGGCGAGATCGCACTCACCGCGCCTTTCCAGTTGCCGCCGTTGCCGCTGATGTCCGCGCCCATGCCCACCGCCAGATCGCGCGCGAAGCTTTCCGGCACCTTGACCTCGACTTCCAGCGCGGAGAGATCGATCACGGTGAGCAGTTGCGCGTCCTTGGCGACCGTCGCGCGCGGCGCGATGAACAACTGGCCGACCTGGCCATTCACCGGTGAACGCACGTTCAAATCGTCCACCTGGCGCTGCAAATCCTTGACGAACAACTGCTGGCGCTGCCACGCGAGCTGCTTGGCCTTAACGTCAAAATTGAGGCTGTCGCTGTCCAGGCCCAGGTCCTGCGTGGCATGCTTCAACGCGATTTGCGATTTTTCCAGCGTGTCCTGCGCGTGCGCGACTTCCATCTGCGCGACCGCGCCCTTGATGAATGCCTTCTGGTTGCGTTCCAGATCGCGTTGCGCGGTCTTGGCGTCAATCACCGCGTTGTCGTGCGCCTTCTGCAATTCCAGTCGCTGCTTGCGCGCCTCGATCTGCGCACGTTGGTAATCCACCTCCAGCGCGTCGGCGTTGGATTGCTCCTGCGCGAGCTTGTTGGTGAGTTCCGGGCTGTCGATGACCGCGAGCACCTGCCCTTGCTTCACGGTGTCGCCGGCGTTGACCTTCAGCACGACCGCGCCAGCCGAGGTGGCGTACAGCGTCGGGCTGACCGCCGCGACGACGCGGCCCTCGGCGGCGATGTCGCGCACGAACGGGCCACGCTCGACAGTGGCGATCGAAATGCGCGAGGCGCTGACCGACGCATCGGTCGAAAGCATGCGCTTGATGCCGGGCGCCAGTAGCGCAAGCACCACCAGCACCGCCACCGCAGCGCCGATCAGGATCAGACGGCGGCGCGGATTGGGCTTCTTCGCGATTACCGTGTCCGTGGCCGAGGTGTCGCGTATCGCCATGCCCGTGCTCACTCCGTTTCGATCGCGCTGTGCGATCACGGGCGGTTCTCTGCAATCGCGGTGCCAAGGGCGCGCACTTCTGAAAGGCGCGTCAGATAAGGGTTTCAGAAGGTCTGCGTGTCGAGGGACAGTGTCCGCGGACAGTGGCGGACAATGTGCAGGACGGCCGTTTGCCCGTACTCGCCGCGCGCGCTCGATCCTTGCGTGCAGGCGACTGCCAGTGCAGCGACGCTCGCGCAGAGCGCGAGCACGCCCGCTTCTACAGAACGAGCGCTGCGTCAATCCGCCGCATCACCGCGTCGTCGAATTTTTCCAGAGCATCCACCGCTGCGAGATTCTCTTCCAGTTGCGAACGCCTGGTCGCACCCAGCAACACCGTGGTGACGTGCGGGTTTTTCAGGCACCACGCAATGGCGAATTGCGCGGGCGAAACCCCGAGTTCCTTCGCGATCGGCAGCAGCTTGTCCGCGCGCCTGATGTCGGCACGCCCTTGCGGCGAATCCACATGGCCGCGCAACCATTCGTAGCCTGGCGTCGCCATGCGCGAATCGGCGGGAATTCCGCGGCTGTACTTGCCGGTAAGAACGCCCGAAGACAGCGGCGACCAGATCGTTGTGCCCATGCCAAACTCGCGGTACAGCGGCGCGTACTCGATTTCGACGCGCTCGCGATGCAGCAGGTTGTACTGCGGCTGCTCCATTGACGGTGCATGCAGATGCTGCGCGCGCGCGATCCGGTGCGCTTCGCGGATGCTTTCCGCCGGCCATTCGGAGGTGCCCCAGTACAGCACCTTGCCCTGCCGGATCAGCGTATCCATCGCCCACACTGTCTCCTCGATGGGTGTGTCGGGATCTGGGCGATGGCAGAAATACAGGTCGAGATAGTCCACGCGCAATCGTCGCAAAGCCTGATGGCAGGCCTCGACCACGTGCTTGCGCGACAGGCCGCGCTGGGTCGGTGACGGATCGCGCACCGCGCCGAAATACACTTTGCTGGACACGCACCAGGAGTCGCGCGGAAAACGCAGATCGGCAAGCGCGTCACCCATGATCCGTTCCGCTTCGCCGCGCGAGTAGGTTTCCGCGTTGTCGAAGAAGTTGACGCCGTGGTCGTAGGCGCAGGCCAGCAATTCGCGCGCGCCGCCACGATCCACCTTGCTGCCAAAAGTGACCCACGCGCCGAATGAGAGGGCGGACAGTTGCAAGCCGGATGAACCCAGGCGGCGGTATTGCATGGCGTGCTCCTTGACGAGATGTGATGGTGCCACGGTTCTGTCTATCAGGCGCGATTGCAAGGTGCGCAGAAGTGCAGGCCATGGATGATCATGTCGAAGTAGGCTTCACGCGCTGTCGTATGCCGAAGCGACGTTGCCGAGCGCGCGAGCAAGGGCGAGCCGGGGCTTTCGCGACATGCGTTGAATCGCATCGCGCGTGCGAGCGCACGCACCGGGATGTGCGGGCCGGGAAGTAATCCATGGACGCCTGCTTGCAACAGATTGCCTAATGTCGCGCGCAGGCGGCTCTGCAACGAAGGAAAGCCACCGGCACCGCGACGGCGCCGAAAAGAACGTGGATGTCCAACAACAAAATCACTGGGCCACGGTTCAGGCCGGGATGATGAAGATGGAGATCGTCCCGAATTGCGCCGCGTACGGCACGGACGCTACACTGCCCGCGCTCCATCGGGGAGTAGCCGGCTTCGATTCAAGAAGTATCCGTGTCAACACACTTGGCCCAGAGGCCATGGCGCGGAAGTCGCAGCGGCAGGCGATACGGCGAGACCGATAGTTCACGTGCGTTCGGCCCGGGCCGGGAGATCGCGCGCGGATTACCGTGTCGCTCGCTTCCCGGCCTGATCGCTCGATCGTCGGAGCCGCCATGCAAACCTTTCTGATCTCACTCGGCGCTGTTGCGTTGGCCGAAATCGGCGACAAGACCCAGCTGCTGTCGCTGGTGCTCGCCGCCAAATATCGCAAACCTTTGCCGATCTGCCTCGGCGTGCTGGTGGCGACTCTGATCAATCACGCGATGGCGGCTGAACTCGGAGCATGGCTGGCGCACTGGCTGACCCCGGAGATTTTGCGCTGGCTGATCGCGGCATCCTTCTTCGGCGTGGCGGTGTGGGCGTTGTTTCCGGACAAGGTCGACGAGGGTGCCGTCAAGACCGCCAACCGTGGTGTGTTCATCGCCACCGTGTTCGCATTCTTCCTCGCCGAAATGGGCGACCGCACCCAGATCGCCACGGCCATTCTTGCGGCGCACTATCACCCGCTCTGGCAGGTGATCGCCGGCACCACCGCGGGCATGCTGATCGCAAACGTGCCGGTGGTGTTCCTGGGCGCGCGCTTCGCGGCAAAGCTGCCGCTGCGCGCCGCACGAATCTGCGCATCGCTGCTGTTCGCGGCGTTGGGCGTGTGGATCCTATTGCGGTAAAGGTGCTCTGATCTGTCCCGGACAGCCGCTGACGCTCTGCGCAACAAGCCCGACGTTGCCGGTCGCGCTGCCCTGCCCTAATCTCGCTTTCTCGCCACAGTTTCGCAAACAGGGAAAGCAAATGTCAGACAAGCACATCTACCGCACTGTCACCGACTGGAAGCAGCTCGACGCCGAAGCCGGCGAGGCGATTCGTGCGTTTTGGGCACGCGAGAGCGCCAATGTCGAAGGCGAAGAAGCCACGCGCCGCCTGCAACAAGTCGTTGCGCACGTACTGGACGAGGCTGGCGAGATCGCGGCGGTGGCCACAGCGGCGCCGAAGATCCTGCCGAGACTCGGCCAGCCGCTCTACTACTACCGCTGCTTCGTGGGCAACGCGTGGCGCTCGGGCCGACTGGTGCGACCGCTGCTGCGGCACACCCAACGCGTGCTGGATGACTATGCGCGCGCGCGCGATTTCCCCTGCATAGGCGTGCTGCTGGAGCTGGAGAACGAAGGTTTCGCCAGCACCCTGCAATGGGCGCACTGGAACACCACCGGCTTCTCCTACATCGGCAAGAGCCCGCGCGGGCTGGATCTGCGCGTGTGTTATTTCCGCGGCGCACGGCTGAAGACGCCGCAGGAAGTGCAAATGCTGGTGCAGGAGCACGTGCGCAACGCCGCCTGATCATGCGCATCGGCCCGTACTCCATCGACCCGCCGGTAATCCTCGCCCCGATGGCGGGCGTTACCGACAAGCCGTTCCGCCAGCTTTGCAAAGAGCTCGGCGCGGGCTTGGCGGTGTCGGAAATGACCATCGCCGATCCGCGTCTTTGGAACACGACCAAATCCTTGCGCCGGATGGATCACGCCGGCGAGCCCGATCCGGTTTCGGTGCAGATCGCCGGCTACGACCCGGCCATGCTGGCGCAGGCCGCGCGCTACAACGCCGACAACGGCGCGCAGATCATCGACATCAACATGGGTTGCCCGGCCAAGAAGGTGTGCAACGTGTGGTCCGGTTCGGCGCTGCTGCAGGATGAAGCGCTGGTCGCACGCATCTGCCGCGCGGTCGTCGAAGCCGTGGACGTGCCGGTTACGCTGAAGATCCGCACCGGCTGGGATCGCGAACATCGCAACGCGCTGGACATCGCGCGCATCGCGGAAGACTCCGGCATCGCGGCGCTCGCGGTGCACGGCCGCACCCGCGCCGACAAGTACGAAGGTTTCGCCGAATACGACACCATCGCGGCGGTCAAGGCGTCGGTGCGGATTCCGGTGATCGCCAACGGAGATATCGATTCGCCGCAGAAGGCGCGCGGCGTGCTGGATTACACCAAAGCGGATGCGCTGATGATCGGCCGCCCGGCGCAGGGCCGGCCATGGATCTTCCGCGAGATCGCGCACTACTTGTCCACTGGCGAGTCGCTTCCGGAACCGCCGGTGCGCGAAGTCGGCGACGTCCTGCTCGGTCATCTGCGCGCGCTCTACGCGTTTTACGGCGAAGCGATGGGCATCCGCATTGCGCGCAAGCACCTGGGCTGGTATGCCAAGGATCGCCCGGAAAACATCGCGTTCCGCTCCGTAGTCAATCGAGCGGAAACGGTGCATGAGCAATTGCGGCTGACCCGCGAATATTTTGATGCGCTGCAAGTCGGCGCGGAAACGGATTTCGCAGCGGCGGCGTGAAGCATGGGCTTTTCGTAGGTGCCTGCCCGCGACCCGGCACCAAGTGGCATCACCAAAGGAGCGCCCGCGCAGACGCGCTCCTACACAAGTTCGATTGCTGATGTATCATGCGCAATTCAATCCATCCCTTCATCCGTATCAAAGGATGAATCCACCAGAGCAGACCTCGATGACCAGTTATCTCTTCACTTCCGAGTCGGTTTCCGAAGGCCATCCGGACAAGGTCGCCGACCAGATTTCCGACGCCGTGCTGGACGCGATCATCGCGCAGGACAAGCGCGCGCGTGTGGCCTGCGAAACCATGGTCAAGACCGGCGTGGCGATCGTCGCCGGCGAAGTCACCACCAGCGCGTGGATTGATCTGGAGGCGCTGACCCGCAAGGTGATCCTGGATATCGGCTACGACTCCTCGCGCGTCGGTTTCGACGGCGCGACCTGCGGCGTGCTGAACCTGATCGGCAAGCAGTCGCCCGATATCAACCAGGGCGTGGATCGCAAGAAGCCCGAGGAACAGGGCGCCGGCGACCAGGGCCTGATGTTCGGCTACGCCTGCAACGAGGCGCCGGAATTCATGCCCGCGCCGATCTACTACTCGCACCGTCTGGTCGAGCAGCAGGCAGCCGTGCGCAAGAAAGGCAAACTGCCGTGGCTGCGCCCGGACGCGAAGTCGCAGGTCACGCTGCGCTACGACGACCAACACAAGGTGATCGGGCTGGACGCAGTGGTGCTGTCCACGCAGCACGATCCCGAGATCAAGCATGCCGATCTCGCCGAAGGCGTACGCGAGCTGATCCTGAAACCGGTGCTGCCGAAGAAATGGCTGGACGCGTTGCCGAAGAACAAGGTCCATATCAACCCCACCGGCAAGTTCGTGATCGGCGGTCCGGTGGGCGACTGCGGCCTGACCGGCCGCAAGATCATCGTGGACACCTACGGCGGCATGGCACGCCACGGTGGCGGCGCGTTCTCCGGCAAGGATCCGAGCAAGGTGGATCGTTCGGCCGCGTATGCCGCGCGCTA
>Ga0134126_10008143_pt1 | contig 13182 bp, 11 predicted proteins | sample KB31752_FD_96881 | JGI IMG/M metagenome (GOLD analysis project Ga0134126, IMG submission 96881) | Terrestrial soil microbial communities with excess Nitrogen fertilizer from Kellogg Biological Station, Michigan, USA - KB3-175-2 | ecosystem: Environmental > Terrestrial > Soil > Unclassified ...
CATCACCGCCAGCACCTGCACCACCGTCCCGTACGGCACGCCGCGATCGGCGCGCAGGTAGATGCCGTTGCGGCCCCGCTGTCCGGCCAGCGCCTTGAACGTCGAGCGGAACTCCGCATAGGTGAACTTGTCCTCGTCCACGTAGATCTGCCCCGCGTGGTCGATCGACACGACGAGACTCGATCGCGCCTCGAGCGGCCGCGCTTCCGCCACCGGCAGCGCAATGTCGACGCCGCCCTGCATCATCGGCGCGGTGATCATGAAGATCACCATGAGCAGCATCATCACGTCGATGAGACTGACGACGTTGATGTCCGCGTTGAGCGGCAGCCCTTTTCCGCGGGCGCGGCGCGACATCTAGATCCGGCCCTCGCGGACCATCATCGCGATGATCTCGGTCCCGAAGCCCTCGAGCTCGTTCTCGAGGCGGTTCAGCCGCGCGGCGAAGATGTTGTAGCCGAACACCGCGGGAATGGCCACCGCGAGCGCGGCGGCCGTCGCCGTGAGCGCCTCGGCGACGCCCGGCGCGACCGCGCTCAGGTTGCCGGAGCCCTTGGTGGCGATGCCCATGAACGCGTCGATCACGCCTAACACAGTGCCGAAGAGGCCGATGAGCGGGCTCACCGAGCCGATCGTCGCCAGCCACGGAATGAAGTGCGAGAGGCGATCGCGTTCTTCGGACGTCTCCGAGTCGAGCACCAGGCGCAGGGCCTCGACCTGTGAGGCGCTCAAGGGCGAGCTGTTCGCGGCCTCGCGCAGCGCACCAGGCTTCATCTCGGCGAAGAAGTTGACGGCGCGCGAGAAGATGCGCGTGAACGGGCTGGCCGGACTCCGGCGCACCAGGCCCGTGGCCGTGTCGAGCGCCGGGGTCCGCGCGAACTCGCGCGTGAACGCGCGTCCCACGCGGTCGGTCTTTCGGAACTCCCACCCCTTCGCGAGCATGATCGCCCAGCTCACGAGCGACAACACCACGAGGACGCCTAACACGATTTGCGTCACCAGCGACGCGTGCGTGATCATGTCGATGGGCGCCGTCGGAATGGCGCCGCCGATCTGCGCGACCACGGGAACCGGAACCGTCACGTGCGTGCCTCCGTCCGTCGTTGCTTGAACCAGTCGTAAGTTAGGCGAAGCCCGTCCTCCAGCGCGACGCCGGGCCGCCACCCGAGCATCCGTCCTGCCTTGTCGTTCGCCACCGCCGAGCGCAGTTGCTCGCCCGGACGCGCCGGCGCGTGCTGCACGGCGCTCGAGGAACCGGACAGCTTTTTGAGCGCACCCGCCAACTGCACCACGTCGGTCTCCACCGACGTGCCGATGTTGAACGCGCGGCTGTCGAGCGCCGACACCGGCGGCAGTGTCGCCGACGATGCGAGCACGTTGGCGCGCGCCACGTCACCCGCGTACACGTAGTCCCGCGTCTGCTTGCCATCGCCGAAAATCGTGAGCGTCGTGCCGTCGATGAGCCGGTCGCAGAAAATCGCGACCACGCCGGCCTCGCCGTGCGGATCCTGACGCGGACCGTACACGTTCGAGTAGCGCAGCGCCACGGTGTCGAGACCGTGCACTCGCGCGAAATATCCCATGTAGTACTCGACGCTGAGCTTGGCCGTGCCGTACGGCGACTGCGGATCCTTCGGCGCCGACTCGGCCGTCGGCGGCGCAACGAGATCGCCGTACACCGCGCCGCCCGTCGACGAAAACACGAACCGCGTGCGCGGCGCCGTGCCGTTGCCCGACGCGCGAACGGCCTCGAGCAAGTTGAGCGAGCCGCCGATGTTCAGTTGGGCATCGGCCGCCGGATCCGCCACGCTCTTGCGCACGTCGATCTGCGCCGCGAGATGGCAGATGACATCGAAGCGCCCGTCGCGCACCAGGCGCGCCGCATCAGCCGAGGTGATGTCGAGGTTGTGGAATTCCGCTTCCCGCGGAACCTGTTCCCGCTTGCCCGTCGAAAGATTGTCGAGCACTGTGACCTGATCGCCGGCCGCCACGAAGGCCTGCGCGACGTGGGATCCGATGAACCCCGCGCCGCCCGTGATGAGCGTGCGTCGCCCCATCAGCGGCCCTCGGCGTTAGGCGTATCGTCCGGCGGCGCGCCGCGCTCCGAAGGCTCCAGCGCGAAGAGATATCGGAGTGCGTCCACGATCGCCAGACCGTGTCCATTCGCCGACGCCGCACGCAATCGCACGCTCGGCTCGTGCAGGAATTTGTTCATCAGGGCTCGGGAGAAAAGGTCGACCGCCGCCCGGTCATCGGGCGTGAGGTGCGCGAGCTTCTTCAAGGCGCGCGCCAACTCGTCCTCGCGCACCCGGTCCATTTGCGAGCGAAATGTGCGAAGCACCGGCACCGCCGCCAATCCCGCCAGCCACTGCCAGTACATCTCGACCTCTTCGGCAATCACCGACTCGGCGGTCGGCAGCTCCTGGCGGCGACGCTCGAGGTTCGTCGCGACGACCGAGCGCAGGTCGTCGAGGTCGTAGAGGAACACATTGTCGAGCGTCCCGACTTCGGTCGCCACATCGCGCGGCAACGCGATGTCCAAAATGCAGAGCGGGCGATCGCCGCGCTGGCGCATCGCCGGTTCCACCTGCGCGCGATCGACGATCGGATGCGGCGCCGCGGTCGAGCACAGCAACACGTCGACATCGGCCAGACGCGCCCAACAATCGTCGTAGTGGAGCGCTTCGCCGCCGTGGCGTTGCGCGAGTGCGACGGCGCGCTCGTACGTCCGGTTGGCGACGATCGCCGTGCGCACGCCTTCGCTCACGAGACATTCGAGCGCGAGCTCCGCCATGTCGCCGGCGCCGAGGACCATCGCGCGCCGTCCGGTCAGATTGCCGAAGATTTTTTTCGACAACTGCACGGCCGCCGAGCTCACCGACGCAGCCCCGCGCCCAACGGAGGTCTCTTCGCGCACCCGCGACGCCACGAGCAGCGACGACTGGAACAACCGATTGAGAATCGCCCGCGACGTGCTGCGGCTCCCTTCCCACGCATCGCGCACCTGTCCGTGGATCTGCGCTTCGCCGAGGATCATCGAATCGAGACCCGATGCGACGCGATACAGATGCGCCGCCACCTCGCGGTCGCGCCGCACGTAGCCGTATGCCGCCGCGTCGGCCGTTCCGCCCAACCGGAGGGAAAGGTGTTCCCAGATCTGCGGCGCCGCCGGCTCCTCGCCTTCCACCACGTAGACTTCGGTGCGGTTGCACGTCGACAAGAGCGCCAGCTCGGCTGCGCCGGTCGCGCGGGCGAGGTCGTCGAGCACGCCCGGTGTTTCGTGCGGCGGCACTGCGACCCGCTCGCGCACATCGATCGGCGCGGTGTGATGGCTCAGGCCGGCGACGATCAATGCCACGCCGCCAACTCCTGCGTGAATGCGCCGCTCTCCACCGTTTCGCAGAATCCGTCATCGACCAACGAGGCCGATGCGCGGCGCCACTCGTCGCGCGCGCCCGAGTCGAGCAGCCGCCGGCGCAGTCGCGCCAGCGCGCTCACCGCCGACGCGTAGCGCGCGTCGAAGCGCGACCCGATCGCATCGCGCACGCGGGCCGCGACACCGGGCACACCGCCCGCGGTAACGGCGACGACCAGGTCGCCCGCCCGATGCGTGGCCAGGGTGACGAACGTCCCGGCGGACGGGTCGTCGGCCACGTTCACGAGGAGGCCTAACGCACGGGCCGCGTCCACCACACGCGCGTTGACCTCGGGCCGGTCGGTGGCGGCGAGCACCATTGTCGTCCGGCCGGGTGCTCCGTTAGGCGAGAGGTCGGACGCCATGAAGGGTCGCGCCTCGATCGTGCATCGCTCGCCGGCCAGCGCCCGCACCGGGCCACTCGGCGACGCGGCGATGATGCGCACGCGCGCCCCGGCCTCCAACAACGCCTTCGCCTTCCGCTCGGCCACGCTGCCGCCGCCCACGATCACTGCATCCACACGCGCGCCGTCGAGCGCGATCGGGTACGCGCTCACAGGAACCGCCCCTTGAGCGGGTCGATCACGCGGAACGCGATGTACAACACCACGACGCCCGCGAAGAGCACGTTGGTGAGCATCGCCGCGCGATGCGCGCACCACCCGCGCACCACTCGGCCTATGGTGAGCGCCGTGACGGCAAGCCACGCGCTGTACGCCCACACCATCTTGATCGCGTGACCCGTGCGATACTCGAGCGCGTAGGAGGACGCGAGCCCGATGCCGACCGTGAGCGCCAACCATCCCGCGACCACCGCGACGTGATTCACGCGATCCAGCGTCTCGAGCGGCGGGAAGAAGCGGAAGATGGCCCCGAACCGGCGCGACTTGAGCTCCCGCCGCTCCACGAGGTACATGACACCCGCGCCGGCCGCAGTCGCGAATGCCGCGATGCCGAGGAAGCTGAGTGCAATGTGCGACGTAAGCCAGACGCCGCGCATGCCATCGGTTTCCGGGCCGGGCACCATACCGGCGAGACACGCGAAGCCCGTGAGCAACGCCGCCAGCGGCGCCGCGAACAGTGTCAGACTCACCTCACGAGCAAGCGCTTCGACGGTGAGGAGGGTGATCGCGACGAGCACGGCCGCGAACGACATCGCCGGTCCCAAGCCCGTGAGCGGCGGCTCGCCGTGGATGCGCACGAAGTCGCCGAGGGCGACCAAGTGAACCGCGATGCCTGCCGCGAGCACCCAGATGACACTGCGTACTGGAGCGCGAATCGGGCGCGCGAACGGAATGGCCGCCAATCCCGCAGCAGCGAGATACAACACGATGGCGACGGCGTGCGCGAGGGCGATCATGTCGGAGCGTAATCTACTGAGGATCAGGCAGATCCGTACATGGGCCTCCCAACTTTCTCCCACCAAACGCCGACGGGGAAGGCAAGCATCGCCTTCCCCATCGATCTATGCAGCGGTATTGCCGTGCTCGCGCCCGGCGAGGGTGCAGATCAGGGCATGCGCGCGGTCAACCGTGCGAGCGTGCCAATCTTGATCGACGGTTGACGCTGGTCCAAGATGATTGCGGTCGTACCCTCATCGGTGACCTTCACGACTTGGGCCATCGCGATCGGCTCTTCGGGAAGCGTGACCTCATCCGCGGTTCCAGGAATTGGCGCCTTCTCGCGAGCGCGATACAACGTGAACTCGTCGCCGATCTTCACGCCATCCTTGTTCGTCGCATCGAGAATCACGTAGCTGCCGATCGAAGGGAGCACCGCGCGCGACGGAATGAAGACGACCTTGCTCTGCGGACCCAGTGAGAGCGGTGCGGCCTTGGCGTCGGTCGTCATGTTGAAGCGATCGAGCGGCATCACACCCTGTCCGATGAGCACTTCGTCGTACTGCTGAACGATCCGGACTGTCGTCGCTTCGCCTCCATTATCGGTGGCTTCTACCTGCACGACGGCGGTAGGCTGCATGACCTGTCCGCCGTCGGGCAACACGGCGCCGGGATTGAACACCATCAACCGATCGCCCTTTGCGGCGACGATTCCCTTGGGCAGCGTGATGTAGGCACGCGTTTCGGGACCGAGGCGCTCTGCAACCGCCAGCGTCTTGGCGATGCCGGGGATCTCAGCCGTCGCGACCAGCTTGCCCTGCGACTTCGGACCACCGACCGCGTCGAGCCACGGCGCGGCGTAGAACTCGCCGACGCGAACGGGCGTGTGCGCATACTCGAGTGAATTCGGCTCGAGCTGCGAGCCACCCGACAGACGCTTGGCGAAATCTTCGTGGAACACCGTTGGGCCGCCGGAGCGCATGGGGACCGCTTGCGGCTCGAAGCGCGGCTCCATCTGATCGGCGACGACGTTCTGCACGCCACCGGGGATGCGCAGCACTTGGCCGGGATAGATCCAGTGCGGATCGCGAACGATGGTCGTGTTGATGCGGTAGATCTCGGGCCACAAGAAGGGATCGTTGAGGTACGTCTGGGACAGATCCCAGAGCGTATCGCCCTTCTTCACCGTGTGCGTCTGCCCAGCCGTTGTATCCGACGGATTCGCGGACTGCGCGCTGTCCGCGGGCGTTGCCGTTGCGGCCGGCTGATGCGTTGTATCCGGAGCTGGCGACGCGGCCTGCGTGTCCACCGGAGCTGGAGCCGCGGGTTGGGCGGGCTGCGTTTGCGGGGCAGGAGCAGGAGCGGGCTGCGACGTCGAGTCCTGTTGGGCGGGGAGCGCCGTCGACACTGCTGCTACGGAAATCAGCGCGACTAACCAGCCAACACGACTGTTCGGGCGCATGGCCGACTGCCCATGAGCTGCAGAGTGCGTGAACGGACGCATGTACGCCTCATGATCGGTGCGAGAACCAGCGGGAGCGATGAGGAATCCGGGCGTGTGGCGCGCCCGGCTCCTCGCTAGTGAGACGCGCCGGCGACGTTCGAGTCACGGCAACCGACCCTGTCGGTCAGAATGGAAGATCGTCGTCTTCCTCTTCGAGCGAGCCCTTGAAATCCTCGAATTCTCCGCTCGCCCCGCCACCACCTGAGCTCGCCGACGAACCAGCCACCGCGCCGCGCGAGCGATCGTTCGACGCGCGGCTGCGTGACGGCGCCTCGCCATCCGCGCCGTCCGCTCCCGCGCCGCCCCGACCAGAGAGCATGATCATCTCACGGACGTTGATTTCAGTCATGTAGCGAGTCTGGTTTTCTTTGTCCTGCCACTGCCGGTACTCGATGCGACCCTCGACGAACACCTTGTCGCCTTTCTTGAGGTAGCGCTCGACGATATCGGCCAGTGTGCTCACCTTGGAATTCCAGACGACGCAGCGGTGCCACTCCGTTTTTTCTTGCTTCTCGCCGGATGGACTGTTCCAGCTGCGGCTGGTGGCGAGTGAAAAAGTGGCCACGCGGTTTCCGCCCGACGTGGAGCGCACTTCGGGGTCTGCGCCCAGGTTTCCGATCAACGTGACCTTGTTCAAGCTTCGACTCACAGTGCCTCCTGGCAGATGGCGAGATCACTCGCGGACGACAGTATAGACAGGCAGCAATCCGGCCGCCAGCAAACGAACGCGGCGAACATCGAATCAGCGCGGCATGACCGACGGCGGCTGTAGATCGAGCTTGAGCACGAGCGCATCCTCCGTCGGATCACGATAGTAGCGCCGTCGCCGCGTGACCTGCACGAATCCGCGCGATGCATAGAGCGATCGCGCAGTCTCGTTCGAGTCACGCACCTCGAGATACACCGTGACAGCGCCACGGGCCCGAGCGGTAGCGATCGCCGCGTCGAGCAACAAGCTCCCGATTCCTCGGCGCCGTGCAACGGAGGCGACGGCGAGATTCGCAATCTCACCCTCGTCGAGCACGTACCACGCGACCACATACCCCTGCACGACGTCCTGGTCATCGCACGCCACCACGAACAATGCGCGCGCGTCGTCCAATAGTTGCTCGAATGATGCGCGCGACCACGCGTCGCTGAACGCCTGGTGCTCGAGCGCGACGACGCGACCGATGTCCTCCCGCGTCGCGAGTCGAAGGTGCGCGCCGTCACCCGATTCGCGCCGAGCGTCGGGCGGGAGCTCGACGGTCGGTCTCATCGCTATGCTCCGCTCAACGGCCGGCCGTGCGCTTCTTCCCACCGCTGCTGCGCCGCGGCCGCTCGACCGTACTCCGGCTCCCACGTCGCCAGATGAGCGGGCACCGCGGCATCGAGCACGGACTGGAGCCGCGCCACGCCGCGCGCGTGTGGCCCACATCGCAGCGCCTGATCGGGCCCAATGAGGCGCGCGCCGAGGCGCGTCGCGACCGAATCCAGGCTCTCGCGCGGTCGCACCGACATCGCCTCGATTCCGGCGATGGCGAGATCGTCACCGACTTCGAACGCCGCGGCGTACACCTCGCCGCGTAAGGCATCGAGCACCGCTACGTAGCGGCCCGGCTCTCGAGCCATGTCGTTGCCGGCCACGATGAGCAGCAGCGACGACACGCCGTAGAACGGAATTTCGCCACGCGCACCCGTTCGCATCGCACACGCCTTGGCAATCGACGCGCCGATGCGAAGTCCGGTGAAGCTGCCCGGTCCGCTGCCGCAGACGATGCGTTCGACATCGTCGATGGCGCGCCCCGACCGCTGCACGAGCTCCGCGATCGCCGGCAGCAACGTCTCTCGCCCAACCGAGCGCATCGGCACGTCGATGTCGCCTAACTGGGCGGCGCCGCACAGGAGCGCGGCGGTGCCCGTATACGTCGAGGCGTCGAGCGCCAGCGTGAGCGGCTCCGTCATCCGGCGAGCAACAGCCGGCGATCGGCATCGCGATCGTCGTACTCGAGATCGATCGGCACCGTGTCGGGCGGGAGTCGCGTGCCCGCGCGTTCCGGCCATTCGATCAGCACGAGCGCATGCGCGTTCACGATCTCGTCCCAACCGATGTTGGTGAGCTCGGCCGGCGTGCCTAACCGATAGAGATCGAGATGATAGATGGTGGTGTTCGCGCCTCGATACCGATGCACGAGCGCGAAGGTCGGACTCGTGACCGGCTCCTGAACGCCGGCGCCGGCGCAGATCGCCTGCACGAGCGTCGTCTTCCCCGCGCCGAGCTCGCCCGAAATGGCGACGACGAGCGGCGGCCGCGCCGCTGCGCCGAAATCCTTTCCCCACGCCACGAGCTGGTCGCGCGTGAACGCGATGCGTCCCCGCGTCGCGAGACCGGGTATGACGTGGTGGTGCGGCGGATGCGTCACCGCGCTGCCCGCAGACGGTCGAGCCCTCCGGGGCGCCGTGTGACGTTGCCATCCAACTTGGCACGGAGCTCGAAGATCTGATCGCGCAGTGCGGCCGCCGCCTCGAAGTCGAGGGCCGTCGCGGCTTCCTTCATCTGCTGCTCGAGCATCGCCAACAGCGCGGCCGTATCCATCTCCTTCTCGTAGCCGGCCACGCGCTCCGCCACGCGACGCTGCGTTTCGCGCTCGCCGCGCGCATCGGCGACGCGCGTGATGAAGCGGACCTGCTCGGTGCTCTTGACGACGCTGCGCGGCGTGATGCCGTGCTCCTGATTGTGCGCCACCTGCAGCTCGCGCCGGCGGCGCGTTTCGTCGAGACAGCGCTGCATCGAGCCCGTGATGCGATCGGCGTAGAAGATCGCCGTGCCCGCCACGTTGCGCGCGGCGCGGCCCACGGTTTGGATGAGCGACCGCTCGCTGCGGAGGAAGCCTTCCTGGTCCGCATCGAGGATCGCGACCAGGGATACCTCGGGCAGGTCCAGCCCTTCGCGCAACAGGTTGATCCCGACCAGGACGTCGAAGTCGCCTAACCGGAGGCCGCGGATGATCTCCATCCGCTCGATCGCGTCGATGTCGGAGTGCATGTAGCGCACGCGGACGCCCATCTGCTGCAGGTAGTCCGTGAGGTCTTCGGACATGCGCTTGGTGAGCGTGGTGACGAGCACGCGCTCGCCGCGCTGCTCGCGCAACCGGATCTCGTGCAGCAGGTCGTCCACCTGCCCGCGGACCGGACGCACCTGGATCTCGGGATCGACTAACCCAGTTGGGCGGATGATCTGCTCGACGACCACGCCTTCGGACAACTGCAGCTCCAGGTCGCCCGGCGTCGCCGACACGAAAATCGCGCGCGGCGTGAGCGACAGGAACTCGTCGAACATGAGCGGCCGGTTGTCGAGCGCACTCGGCAGCCGGAAGCCGTAGTCGACGAGGGTCAACTTGCGCGCGCGGTCGCCGTTGAACATGCCGCCGATCTGCGGCAGCGAGACGTGCGACTCGTCGACGACGACGAGGAAGTCCTCGGGGAAGTAATCGAACAGGCACGCCGGCCGCTCCCCCTCGCCGCGGCCCGAGATGTGGCGCGAGTAGTTCTCGATGCCCGCGCACGTGCCGATCTCCATCAGCATCTCGATGTCGAAATTCGTCCGCGACTCGAGTCGTTGGGCCTCGAGCAGCTTGCCCGCGTCGCGCAGGATCGTGAGCCGCTCCACGAGCTCCGAGCGAATCAGGCCTAACGCACGCTCGAGGGTCGCCCGCGACGTCACGAAGTGCTTGGCCGGGTAGATCGCCGTCCGCTCGAGGTCCGCGATGGTCTTGCCGGTGACGACGTCGATCTTGGAAATCCGCTCGACCTCGTCGCCCCACATCTCGACCCGCACGCCCTGCTCCTCGTACGCCGGGAAGATCTCGACCGTATCGCCGCGCACCCGGAACGTCCCGCGCTCGAAGGCGACGTCGTTGCGCGAGTACTGGATGCCGACCAACGCACGCAGAATGTCATCGCGGCCGCGCACCTCGCCGCGCTTCACCAGCACCATCCGCTCGCGATACTCGACCGGGTCGCCTAACCCATAGATCGCCGAGACGGTGGCGACGATGATGACGTCGTCGCGCTCCATGAGACTGGACGTCGCACGCAGGCGCAGTCGGTCGATGTCCTCGTTGATCGACGCGTCCTTCTCGATGTACGTGTCGGTCGACGGGACATAGGCTTCCGGCTGGTAGTAGTCGTAGTACGAGATGAAGTACTCGACCGCGTTGTTCGGGAAGAAGGTCTTGAGCTCACCGTACAGTTGGGCAGCGAGCGTCTTGTTGTGCGACAACACGAGCGTCGGCCGGCCGTGCGCCTTGATGACGTTGGCAACGGTCATCGTCTTGCCCGATCCGGTGACACCCAAGAGCGTCTGAAACCGATCGCCGCGAACGAGTCCCGCGGACAGCTCGGTGATGGCGCGCGGCTGATCGCCGGCGGGCTCGAAGGGCGCGATGAGGGAGAAGTCGGCCATGCGGAAATATAGTGCGCCGGACGGGATTTGTTCGGTACAGGGAAGCGCGCGCATGCGCTTGCTGGGGGAAGCGCTGCGCTGAGGGAAGCGCTCCGCTGGGGGAAGAGGGAACACGGAAGCGTCCAAGTCGGGGCGACTCGACTATTGATGTTGTTCCTACCCTCAGGCGGCATCGCCGCCGCTTCCCTCTTCCCTCAGCGAAAGCGCTTCCCGCAGCGCGCGCCAGCGCGCGCTTCCCTATTCCTGGGCCACCCGCTCCCGCCGCGTCACGTCCGTCACACCCTTCACCCGACGGATCGCCCGAATGATCTTCTGCAAGTGCGTGAGGTTCTCGACCTCCACCAAGACCGAGCCCGAGACGCCGCCGCCGTCGCCGCTCCGGAGCTCCATGCTCTTGATGTTGGTGCCCGAGTTGGTCACGGCTTCGGCGACGTCGGCGTAGAGACCTCGACGATCGGACGCCTCGAGGGCCAGCCGAACGAGGAAGAGCTCGCCATCCATTTCCTGCCAATCGATGTCCAGACGTCGCTCGGGCTCGTGCGACAGGAGCAAGACGTTGGGGCAGTCGGTGCGGTGGATGCTTACTCCGCGGCCGCGCGTCACGTAGCCGACCACCGGATCACCGGGTACGGGCTGGCAGCACTGGGAGTAGCGCACCATGAGGCCGTCCACGCCCTGGATGCGCACGCCCTTCGACGCGCCGCGCATGCGATCCACGAGGCGCTCGAACGCGCTCGACTTGGAGGGGGTCGATCCGTCCTGCAGCGCCTCGACGCCGGGGTAGATCGCCTTGAGCGCCTGCAGCACGTGCACGTCGCCCTGGCCTAACGACGCGATCAAATGCCTCGCGTCCGTTAGGCCAAGCGTCTTCGCGGCGCGCGTGAGCGCGTCGTCGTCGGGGCGCGCGAGGTGCCGGCGGCGCACTTCGCGGTCCAGCATCTCGCGCCCGACCTTGGCCGACGTGTTCTGCTCCTCCTGCTTGATCCACTGGCGGATCTTGTGCCGCGCGCGCCCCGTGCGGACGTGCGACAACCAATCGCGGCTCGGACGCGCGCTGGGGGCGGTGAGAATCTCGACCGTGTCGGAGTTGCGGAGCTGCTTCGAGAGCGGCGCGATGCGGCCGTTCACCCGCGCGCCCTGGCAGTGCGTGCCGACCTCGGTGTGCACCGCGAACGCGAAGTCGATCGGCGTCGCGTTCTTCGGCAGCTGGATCACGTCGCCCGTGGGCGTGAAGACAAAAATCTCGTCCTGATACAAATCGAGCTTGAGCAACTCGAGAAATTCGTCGGGCGTCTTGGCATCGAGCTGCGCCTCGAGAATCTGGCGAAACCAAGCGAGGCGCTCGTCGAACTTGTCGGCTCGGCGCGGACCGTCGGTGCTTTCCTTGTAGACCCAGTGCGCGGCGATACCGTATTCCGCCGTCTGGTGCATCTCGCGCGTGCGGATCTGCACCTCGTACAACTGGCGGCCCGGCCCGAACACGGTGGTATGCAGCGACTGGTAGCCGTTCGACTTGGGCTGCGCGATGTAATCCTTGATCCGCTCCTGCAGCGGCGTCCACGCCTCGTGGATGATGCCTAACGCATGGTAGCAGTCGGGCACGCTGTCGACCTGCACGCGCACGGCCATGAGATCATAGATTTCCTCGTATGGCTTCTCGCGCTGCTTCATCTTCTTGTAGATCGACCACAGATGCTTGGGCCGCCCGATCACGTCGACCGACGCGATGCCGGCGCGTGTCAGCTCGCGCTCGAGCGGCTCCGCGAACTGCCCGATGAGCGCTTCGCGCTCGCCGCGCTTCTGCGCCACGAGCTTCGCCAGCTTCTTGTATTCGACCGGCTCGAGGTGCTTGAACGACAGATCCTCGAGCTCCCACCGCACGCGCGCCATACCGAACCGGTGCGCCATTGGTGCGTACAGGTCCATCGTTTCCTGCGCGATGCGCCGGCGCTTCTCCTCGGGGAGATAGTCCAGCGTGCGCATGTTGTGGAGCCGGTCGGCGAGCTTGATGAGAATGACGCGGACGTCTTTCGCGATCGAGAGCAGGAGCTTGCGATAGTTCTCGACCTGCCGCTCCTGCGTCGACCGAAACGAGATGTTGCCGATCTTGGTGACGCCGTCGACGATCTGCGCCATCTCGACGCCGAACTCGCGCTCGATGTCGTCGACCGTGACCGAGGTGTCTTCGACGACATCGTGAATGAGTCCGCTCGCGACGGTAATCGAATCGAGGTGCAGCTCCGCGAGAATCTTGGCGACCGCGACGCAGTGCGAGACATAGTCGTCGCCCGAGGAGCGCTTCTGCCCCTCGTGCGCGCGCCGGCCGAACTGATAGGCGCGCGTGAGCAACTCGGTGTCGAGACGCTCGAGCGCCGGATCATCGGCCAGGTCCCAGCCTGGAATGACGGTCTTCAGTGCAGGTGCGGTCACAGCAAGCCAGTCTCCGCGAAGCTCACATATCGTCCGCGACCGATGATGA
>Ga0134126_10008145_pt1 | contig 13180 bp, 16 predicted proteins | sample KB31752_FD_96881 | JGI IMG/M metagenome (GOLD analysis project Ga0134126, IMG submission 96881) | Terrestrial soil microbial communities with excess Nitrogen fertilizer from Kellogg Biological Station, Michigan, USA - KB3-175-2 | ecosystem: Environmental > Terrestrial > Soil > Unclassified ...
CCACGGACCTTCCTCAATCAGAATGAGAGACCAACCTCCATGAGGCTGATCGCGAGCGACAAAATCTATAGTGACCTGTCCCATATCCGCTAGTGAAGAGTTTGTGCTCTTAGTCGACCTCAAACACGGTCCGGTACGAAACGCAGTGGAGTGCCATCTGGATTTACGCCTTCCTCGTCGCGACGCGTCGGGTAATACCGCTTCTTGTGATCGAGCTCGTAGAACACGACACCATGGATGCCCATCGCCCGTGCTTTTGGTATTCGCCGCTTCCAGATTCTTGTAAAGACCGCATCGAGTTCGGCGCGGACTCCGCGTGCGATTACCTCATCAATGAAGGCGATATCCTCTCCGGGCGGAAAAATGAGCGAGAACTCCTGGTCCGTCGCCTGAAAATGTCATAGACGGCGTTGAGTGCGCCATCGATTACCTGGATGTTCTTCATGGCCCTAATTGGTATTCCGCAGCTGTCGCGCCGCAAGTCTCTCTCTTTCCGGGCTGTTCGATCAACGTCCGCTTTGCCGGCTTAACACGTCCGGTCTGGATGGCCGGAATGGCTGTTCAGGGGGCCGAAGCCGGCCGGCCAGCGGGCTCGCCAAGCGGGCATCCACAACGATCAGCAGCCCTCGGCGTAGTCGTTTCGGCTACGCGATTTGCGCTCGCTGACTTGAGCTCGCGGTGCGACAGGCAATAGTCGCCAGATAGGCAGAACAAAGGGATAATGCGTACCGGCCGTCTAAGATACTTTCGCATGAGCGCAGCAAAACTTGGGTCTTCTGGAACTCAGCTCTCAATCCCGCTCAACGGGATCGATGTCATCAGGCTCTCAAAGCAAGAGGCGGCTAGGTCCTTTCTTTGCAGGAGGGCCACTTTCTGGACGTCAAAGCGATCGAAATCGTGCCCGCGAAGCTGACCAGGACATTCTCGGCGTTGTCAAACGCCGAAGGCGGCGAAGTGTACATTGGCATCGCCGAAAACAAGGCGGCGGGCGGGCTGCGCAGCTGGAGGGGCTTCGAAAGCGTCGAGAAGGCCAACGGGCATATCCAGGCATTTGAATGACTCTTTCCGCTCGGCGACGGCTACACGTATACATTCCTGCAGTGCGAGGGTGAAAGCGGCCTAATAGATCGACGTCGCCAAGAATCGCACTATCAAAGTCGCCTCGGACGGAGCGGCGTACCTCCGACGCGGCGCGCAGAACCTACCCGTCACTACGGACGACGACGTTGCGCGCTTGAGGCGAAACAAGGGGCTGACGTCCTTCGAGACGGAAACCGTCGCGACCGATTCGGCGATCGTGACGAACTCGGCGATCATCATTTCGTTCATGCTGCAAGTCGTGCCCACTGGTGAGCCTGCTGAGTGGCTGGCCAAGCAGCAGCTGCTCTTGCAGAACAAGCCCACCGTGGCCGCGGTCGTGCTTTTCGCGGAGGAGCCGCAGGCAATCCTGCCCAAGCGCTGTGGTATCAAGATCTACCGGTATAAGACGACGGCCACTGAGGGTTCTAGGGAAACCCTTGCGGGCGATCCGCTCTCCATTGAGGGCGACGCCTACCAGCAGATTTTTCGAGCGGTCGGCAAGACGGCCGAGATCATCGAGTCTGTCCGCGTCAGCACGCCGGACGGATTAGAAGAGGTCAAGTACCCGACAGCGGCCCTGCACGAGATCATCACGAATGCCGTTCTTCACCGCGATTACAGCGTGACCGACGATATTCACATCCGTATTTTCGACAATCGGGTTGAAGTCGACAGTCCTGGCACGCTACCGGGGCACATCACGCCCGAGAATATCCTGAAGGAACGCTTCGCACGCAATCCGGCGATGGTGCGGCTCATCAATAAGTTTCCGAATCCGCCCAACAAGGACGTCGGCGAGGGTTTAAACACCGCGTTCCAGGCGATGAGAGATCTCAAGCTGAAGCCGCCCATCGTCTCGCTGGAGGGTGGTTATGTGCGTGTTTTGCTGCGACACGAGCCGCTCGCCACGCCAGAACAGCTAGTCATGGAATATCTGCAAAACAACGAACAGATCGCGAATAGTATTGCGCGACAGATTTGCTACATCGGCTCAGAGAATAAGATGAAGCTCATCCTTCAGCGCATGGTCAAGAATGGCTACATTGAGCTCGTTCCCGGCACCACGCGGTACACCGCTGCCTACAGGCTGGTGAAAAAGCAGTAGAGTGCCAAGGTATGCAGGTTATGCAGGATAACGCTACTACAGATGCGGCAGCGCGCCGCTTCTTTGAGCGCATTAGCGAACGTCGTGAGGTATGGAGTCTCCAGACTTCAGATGGTGGCTGGGTCACCTGCCCGTCCCATGAGGCTGAAGGCAAGCGTGTGATGTTGTTCTGGTCGGACCGCGCCTATGCCGCCCGTTGTGCTCGCGCAGAGTGGGCCGACTGTGCTCCGAGCGTGATTCCTTTCGAGTCGTTCGTCAAAGTCTGGCTTCCCGGAAGACCGAAGACGGCTTTCTCGTCGGGCCAAATTGGGATGGAAATCTCTGCGGCATCGAACTCACCGCCAACGACGCCGCCGGCCGACTCGCCATCAATTTTCCGGGTTTAAGCAGCGTAAGGTAATAGCCACGTTGAGGCGGTGGATTGTCGCAGGCGCGAGAGGTCTTTTTACCCACCGGGCCTTGACGGGCGTACCCCCGCCGCAGGTGCTGCAGACCCCAATAGAATCAATAAGTTGTGCGCCGGGAGACCGGCACGGAGTAGGCGGTGAGAGTCCGCCACGATGAAGGAGTAGCGATCCACGTCGACCCCAAGCCGTGCATCGGCGCCCGCGAGGGCAACGGTGAAGCGTCGGTCGGGGAGAGTGTAGGCCAGCCATTGAGCCGCGAAAGTGATTTAACCCGGGATGCCGACGCAGTAACTTATGCGGAAGGCAACACGGGCGGGTGCGCCAGCGCGAGCGCCCGTCTGATCCCGCGTGGTCTGAGACCCTGGCATGCACAGACGCTCCGTGTACGGGAACCGGGAGATCTCCAGTCCGACCGCCCGCGATCCAAAGGGGTGGTCCGCATCGGGAAGGCGAGGAGCCGGAGCCGATGATGCACGGATCGGAGAAGTCAGACCCCTCCATAGTAGCGGGGAAGCCGACCAACAACTCCGAGGGAGCGGAGGCGGAGTCGGTGGAGCGAAGGGAGGGGGCCAAGGGGAACACGGTCAAGCACGGCACGCGCCGGACACTGAGCCGGGGAAGTGTGTTTCCGGGTCTTGAACGTGTACGAGAGCGAGCCAGGACAGAGAAGAAGGAACAGTTCACGGCTCTACTTCACCACGTGGATGTCGATCTGCTGCGGGTAGCGTTTTCCTGGCTGAAGCGGGATGCGGCACCCGGGGTGGATGGACGAACGTGGCGACAGTACGAGCAGAGCCTGGAAGCCAACCTCGCTGATCTGCATGCACGCATTCACCGCGGCGCCTATCGGGCGCTGCCCTCACGGCGCAAGTTCATCCCCAAAGAGGACGGACGCCAGCGGCCACTGGGGGTCGCGTCGCTGGAAGATAAGATCGTCCAGCGTGCGGTGGTGGAAGCGTTCAACGCGATCTACGAGGAAGATTTCCTGGGTTTCTCGTATGGGTTCCGGCCAGGGCGCGGCCAGCATGATGCGTTGGACGCACTTGCCGTCGGGATTACCCAGACGAAGGTGAACTGGATACTGGACGTCGACCTGCAATCGTTCTTTGACACGGTCAGCCACGAGTGGCTGGTTCGCTTCATCGAGCATCGGGTCGGCGACCCACGCATGATTCGCCTGATTCGCAAATGGTTGAAGGCTGGTGTCATGGAGGATGGTGAGTGGACAGCGAGTGAGGTCGGAACCCCGCAAGGGGCGGTGATCTCGCCGCTGCTCGCCAACATCTACCTGCACTATACCTTCGACCTCTGGGCCGAGCGGTGGCGACACCGCACTGCCCAGGGCAACGTAATCCTGGTGCGCTATGCCGATGACATTGTCGTCGGTTTCGAGCACCAGAGCGATGCCGAGCGCTTCCTGGCGGAAATGCGTGAGCGAGTGGAGAAGTTCGCGCTATCACTGCATCCGCACAAGACGAGGCTGATCGAGTTTGGCTGCCGTGCGGCCGAAGATCGAGCCAGCCGGGGTCTTGGAAAGCCAGAAACGTTCAACTTTCTGGGCTTCACCCACATCTGTGGCCGCTCTCGCCGAGGCGCTTTCCAGCTACAACGCCGGACCCGCCGAGATCGGATGCGAGCCAAGCTGCGAGAGGTGAAGGCGGTACTGAAGCGGCGCATGCACGAGCCGATCCCGCAGCAGGGGCGCTGGTTGGCGCAGGTGATCCGGGGGTACTTTGCGTACCACGCCGTCCCGACCAATTACCAGCGCCTCGGCGCGTTCCACTACCACGTGACGGTTCTCTGGCGGCGAACGCTTCGGCGGCGCAGCCAGAAGGACTGGACCACCTGGGAGCGGGTCTCGCGCCTGGCGAGGGACTATCTGCCCCCGCCTCGCATCCTTCATCCCTGGCCCAGCACCCGCTTTGCCGTCAAGCACCCGAGGTGGGAGCCCGGTGCGCGAATCGCGCCCGCCGGGATCTGTGCGGGGGGCGCCCGGTGACGGGCGTCCCTACCGCGATGCCACGACATTGGCGTTGCCGTGGCAAAAGGAAACAAAGGCGGCTTGTTGAGCGAGGTCCCTGAGCCTAAACTACACCCCGTGCACAAAAGCCGGCTTGGTGCACGCCCGCCTCGCAAGAGGTCCGCCCCGGTGGCAGGTAAGTGGATCCGGACTGACGAAACCCCGCTTCTGGCGGGGTTTCGCATTTCTGGGGCTGTGCAGGTGCCTCGTTACGGCGGCGCTCGGGGAGTCGTCCCCCGGAGCGCGTGGCCGAGGAGGGCATGGAGGTGGATTCGGCCCTTCCCCGGCGATGGCTTGGCCGGGTCGAGCACATAGGCCGACTGCACCATCAGGTGAACCGCGTCGGGGCCGACCTTCTTCAGGCGGCGCACATCGAAGAACGCGGCGTAGCGCGTGCCGTCCGCCATCTCGACTGTAACGTAGTTCACTTGGCCGCCGCTCATTCCTCGTGCGAACTCGCATCGACGGCTTTCGAGCGTGCGGATGATGCCGGGCAGTTCGAGGGACCGCTTGTACCTTGCCGGACAGAATGTCCTCACCTCGCGGTTGTCTTCATAGAGTTCGTCGTCTCCATCGTGTAGCTCGACTGCGCGGGTGAAGGTATGCAAACCGAACGAGACGTGCAGCCCGACCGAGCGGGCGGGATGCCGGTCAGTGGCGGGAAGCTCGATTACCTGGATGAACGGATGCAAGTGCACAAGTGAATACCGGACGGCTGGCCGCGGCGTGTGGTCCTTCCAATAGATCAACCCCGAATCCCAGTTGATACCCACGAGTCCGCGCTTCCCTTTTGCTTCAGTTACTGTGAGTCGATATCAGCGCAGGCGGGGCGCAGCGCGTGCCCATGAAAGTGGTGAGTCGCTTGTAGCGACCGAGCGATTTGCGCTGTTCCTGCAGTTCCAGACGAAAGCGCTTCAGGGTATCGTCCGTTTCCACGTCATTGCGCCCGGCGCGCATACAACCAATTGAGAGCCCATCGAAATGGCTGTTCGCAAGACTCACCGAACCGCGCCACGGCATCGACACGTAGTCGGTGACCGCCGTCGCGGGTCCCTGCCGACGGGCAAGGGCGGCGCGCGTTTCGCGAAGAAATTCCAAGGACGCACAAAAAGCCTTCCTGACTTACACCCTATTCTCGGTCGATTCAGTGATGCACTTTCGATGGTCGTCGTCGCTTACCGGGCGCTCGACGAGCGAGCGTCGGACATAAAAGCGGCAACCGTGTTGGCGCAGGGGATCGCGGCGCTTACCGCAGTTTACACTGAAATCGACATGGCGAGTATCCAGCTCTACCGATCGAGTCTGGTGAAGCGCCGTTCGTCTTGACGTCGGCAGCGCGCGTTCTAACTGACGTCGTCACCGCGACGTCATCCGTTACGTCCAGGGCGCCGTGTATCACGCGGCCGACATCGGGCGCGTGATCACGTGACGATGCCCGAGCAAGGATTCGTGTCTGCGCCGGTCCATACAGTGCCACAGGGGAGGTCGACCCGGCGCTGAGGAGGCAAATGCTGGACGATGAAGGAATTTTAAAAGCGGTCGAAAGTCGGGATTTGCCGAACCGCTTGGTGTCTCAACAATCTTAGGACGGCCCGTATGCTCGACGGTTCCGATCGACCGCGGTGCGGAGTGCATCAAAGGTCCCTGCGCTCAGTGTCGGGGATAGGCTACCCATCATTCCTTAATGACCGCAATTGCGAGAGCATTTGGCCATGACGAATGTCTCAAAGATGGCCGACCCCCGCAGGTACGACCCATGATCACTCTCAGCTCCGGTTTGCAGCCGTTACCGTCCGCCTAGCTGCATCTTATAGGCCATGAGACCCACAGCCACCGTAAAAACGAACAGGACCATCGGCGCAATCCACCCGAACCCCCTCAGCTTTTCACCAAGTTCCGCGACTTCATCGTCGTGGACGTCCCTATTTCCTTGAGTTGATAGCCAGTCCAAATATTTGTTGCCCCCTGAGCCGAGACGTAGATTCACCCCGCCAAATGGCACTCCGCCCCTCATGGCGACGTTCGCCACTGTAGGGGCGCCAAGGTCTAACCATAATACATAGTGCTTGAATCGAAGGCAGCGGATAAGCCGAGCATGCAGCCACAAAGAAATGGTTGGAAGAACCACGAACACGCCAGCCCAAAGCCAGGCGCAAGTCAGGAACCACTCTCTCGCGTCCATCGATTATTCAGGACCAAAGAAACGTCAGCTTTGGAGAAGTTTAGCCGATTTCCGCAAATGACCCCTCATGGCCGGTCAGCGACCCCCAATCGGGCCACCTCGATCCCTCTAATTCCCATCACGCTCAACTCGATGCGGTTGTAAACACTCCTCAAGTACAAAGCGCGTCCATCAGCGCGGAAAGCCTGCTATATACTTCAGGGTCGTCAGTACGACGTCAAGGCATCGCAGGCATGTCAGCAACCTCACGGCGCCCTACCGGGCTGACTTCGTTAGCCCCGGCCCTGATCTGGCTCTTTATCTGTGCCATCGGCAATCTCCTCGTGTGGAGATCTATGCAACCCGCAGGCTTCCCGCCGGGATCGCCAGAAACAGCCGTCATCCAGGCACTGACCGGACCCTTATTTGCCTCTCTCCTAAGTCTCTACGGAGTAACGGCCTTACTTGCGGCTATTGCCGTTTGGCGCATGCTTCCCTGGATGTCAGTTGCATTTCTCGTCTGGTCCGTCGTGGCGCTCTTGCTAGGCACATTCTTTCTGGAAGCGATTCCGCCTGGCCTCATAATGGGAGGCAGATTTGCCGCTGTGGCTTTCGTCGCCGGACTGGCAACCATTCTGTGGTTGATCTATCGATATCTCCAACGGGTCACACCGAACACGACCCGCGTCGGCCAGTCGCTTTGAAGTTGGGCGAGCGCGAACTGAACGACCGCTATCCGGCGGCTATTCCAGCGAGCTGAACGTCGGCTCCTGACCGGCTGGGGACGGCCGGGCGCGACCACCCTTTGCAGACCGCAGGAACGTCCGCAGAGTAGGCAAGTTGGCTCCCGGCCGTACTCAGACGCGCGCTCGTTAAATGCTAGCGAAAAAAACGCTTGCCGAGTATACGCTCACCGTCGCACCATGGAGTGGCTCATCCTATGTGGCCGTTATCGGACTTGCGCGAGTCGAACAGTTTGCGGAGCGCCTCCCTGAAAATCATCGCTCGAGGCGAGCAGCTCTCCATAACTGCGCAAATCATCCTTGTTTAAGGCCGCGCTAGTGGGGGATTTGGCGCGCATTACGGTGCCAACTCTCAGCGTCGTGCCCAATCCGGCATAGAGATATCGTTCACCAAACATCCTTTGCAGCGCGGCAAAGGTTGGTTCACCGGTGCAGTGGCCGGGGGCGATGTAATCGACTTTGTAGGTATCATGCAGGCTGGTGGCAACCTTTTCGATTGCTGCGTCCTGGGCTACTACCAGGTGGAATCCCCCGGCGATGAAGTGGATGCGGGGATTGATTTTGGCTGCTTCCGCAACAATGGTCTCGATGCCCGGGTGTGAGCACCCCACCACCAGCACGATGCCGTCGGGCGTATTGATGGCTAGCGATAGCTCCTTCAGCTCCTTCGTTCCCGGCGCATCCGATACCAAGGCGATCAGTGTGATGCCCGAGGCCACTTCCGAGGTCTTGTCGATCAGGTAAATGTTGGCCCCGGGAAAAACGGTGCCAAAACGCATTGTCTCAGGCGGCGCGCCGTTGTAGTAGCGCATCTCGACGGGCAGCGAATTGTCTTTGCGATAGAACGTACTGGGCAGGTCAGAGCCAAAAATACCGAAGCCCTCCTTTGGTGCATAGATCTTGACCCGTGGATTCACCTTGAGCAGATAGGTGAGCCCGCCCACGTGATCGCTGTGGCGATGCGATAACACTACGAAGTCGAGTTTGGTGAGATCGACGCCCTTAGCCTTCACGTTCTTCGCAAGGATCGCCGGGTCGTCACCGGTATCGAAGAGAATACGCTTGCCGTTGATCTCCACCAGTGCGGCGTAGCCCCAATCCTTGGTCATGGTCGCATCCTTGCCGAAAGCATCGTAGAGTATCGTGATGTGCGCCGGTGCGGCTGCGCTTGCGGTCGACGTCGGTCCCGTGATGGCGCGGCTCGGTAGCCAGGCTGAAATGAGGGTAGCCACCAGAACAAAGAGGTGAGTCGTTCGCATGAGCCTCTCCTCGGTCGTTGTGACTAAATCGTAATCCGTATTCTTCATTCCCGATACGCCAAGCCGAAATCGCGTTGCTACGTCTAACGTCCAGCAAGCCACTGCCGGACGCGACCCGAAGCGGGCAAATCGAGGGCTCCGAAGCGGTCATTCACACGTGCGAAACCAGCCATTGGCTTTCGGAGGCTACCCGCGGCAAACTTGCATTGGGAGTGCCGAATGAACTGGCTACAGGCGGGTTATTCCTGCAGGCGCAAATTTAGACCGCGATGAACACACGGGGTCCCAAGTTGACGGCAAAGCGAAAGGCGGTGCTCGAGCGCATTCGCTCGCTCGAAGACGCAATTGGTCGAGCTAGGGAATACGTGGAATGCGGCTTGCATGCAAACTGGCCAGGATTCCGACCTATTTTTATCCGCAAAGTGCATGACGGCAGTAACCGTCCGCCCAAGGGCGTCTAGCGCCGTGACCTAAGGCGCCGAAGGATATGCCCACCTGTTGAACTGGTGGACACCATGGCAGACAAGAGCGTAGAGGTCGTTGAGGGTCTTGTAGTGCGAGGGCCGGTCAACGGCAGGCGCACGTACAGTAAGGCGGCGAAGCAAGCTTTGGTACAGATATGCCTCCGTCCCGGCGTGTCGGTCGCCGGTACGGCCTTGGCCCATGGGATCAACGCAAACCTGCTGCGCAGATGGATGACGCGATACGCACCAGGTGCCAGAGCGGGTAATGAAGGGAGCTCCGGGGTGGCGCTCTTGCCTGTTAGCACGGCGCCGGCTGCGGCGCGATCGTCCGCTGATTCGTTCATCGAGATCAGCTTCATGGGCGCGTCGATCCGCATGCGTGGCCCGGTGGACGCAAGAGCGCTGCGGACCGTGCTTGACTGCCTGGCCCAGCGGGCGTGATCGGGCTTCCGGCCAACACGCAGGTGTGGCTGGCTGCCGGGGTTACGGACATGCGTCGAGGGATGCATAGCCTCGCTGCGCTAGTGCAGACCACTCTGTTGTCCGAGCCGTTCTCCGGCCACATCTTCGCTTTTCGCGGTCGACGGGGAGACTTGATCAAGCTGCTGTGGTGGTCGGGCGATGGGCTGTGCCTCTTCGTGAAGAAGCTCGAGCGAGGTAAATTCGTGTGGCCTCTGGCGACGACGGGCACGGTACATTTGACCGGCGCGCAGCTCTCGATGCTCTTGGAGGGCATCAATTGGAAGCGTCCCGAGCGCACCTGGGAGCCTCAGGTGATGGTGTAAATGGCTTATTTTATAGGCATTTATGCGTGCACACGGCCAAGTCAGGGGTTATAATGGCGCATGCCGTCGGCGCTCGATCTTCCGGATGACATCGAGACACTGAAGCGACTCCTGGTCGAGGAGCGCGCCGCCCGGCAAGTCGATCAAGCCGAGATCCAGAGCTTAAAGTTGCAGTTGGCGTATCTGAAGCGCCAGCAATATGGGCGCTCGTCTGAGCAGCTGTCGGAGAAGATCGCACAACTCGAGCTCACACTCGAGGATCTAGAGTCCGCCGCGACAACGGGGGCCGTACCCGCGGATGAACCAGGGACGCGCGAGAAGAGCGCACGCCGTCCGTTGCCGGCGCAGCTGCCCCGGGAGAGCGTAGTCCACCAACCCTTGCCTGAAGGGAGCTCGTGTCCGAGCTGCGGCGGCACCATGAAGACCCTCGGTGAGGATGTCTCAGAGATGCTTGAGTACATCCCCTCGCGCTTCAAGGTGATCCGGCACGTCAGACCTAAGCTCGCCTGCGCTCGCTGCGACAAGATAGTTCAGGCCGCGGCACCGTCGCGGCCGATTGCTCGGGGGCTCGCAGGACCCGGATTCCTGGCGCACGTATTGGTGTCCAAGTACGCGGATCACCTGCCGTTATACCGGCAGAGCCAGATCTTCGCCCGCTCGGGTATTGATCTGGATCGCTCGACTCTGGCCGATTGGGTGGGTGGCGCCCATGAACTGCTCGCGCCTCTGGTGGACTCGCTTGCTGAGCACGTTCTCGCCGGCACGCACCTGCATGCCGACGACACTCCGTATCCCGTACTAGCTCCAGGGACGGGCAAGACCAAAATCGGACGCATCTGGACGTATGTCCGCGATGAACGCAGCTGGGCCAGCGACGTGCCGCCGGCGGTTTTCTTCCGCTATACGCCGGATCGTAAAGGCATCCACCCCCGAACGCACTTGAGCTCGTTCACCGGCGCGCTGCACGCCGACGGCTATGCCGGTTTCGAACGGCTGTTTGAGACTGGCCGGATCCATGAGATTGCCTGCTGGGCCCACGCGCGAAGAAAGTTCTTTGATCTTTTCGAGGCTACCCAGTCACCGATCGCTAAGGAGGCTCTGGATCGCATTGGCGCGCTCTATGGCATCGAGAGTGAGATCCGTGGCAAGCCGCCGGATGAACGCAGAGCAGTTCGCCAAGCACGCGCCGGACCGCTGCTCGATGACCTGCGCGCTTGGCTGATTGGTACGACACGACAACTGTCGAAGAAGTCAGATGCTGCAGGCGCGATCCGCTACACACTCTCGCGTTGGGATGCGCTTTGCAGGTACCGCGACGACGGCCGTGCAGAGTTGGACAACAACGCAGCCGAGCGCGCGCTGCGCACCATAGCTCTCGGCCGCAAAAACCATCTATTCGCTGGCGCTGATACGGGCGGCGAGCGAGCCGCTGGAATTTATTCGTTAATAGGCACAGCAAAGCTCAACGGAATCGACCCGGAAGCGTATCTGCGCTGCGTCCTCGAGCGCATCGCTGAGCATCCCATCAATCGGATTGAGGATTTACTCCCATGGACCATTGCCACGCAACTCCCCTCGATCCGCATCGCAGCTTGATGCCAGCCTGTCTCTACGATCAGCTGCCTCTAGCCCGCACCGCGGCCGATCTTGAAGCTCTCTTGCCCTGGAATGTAAAGGCGCTCTCATCCGCGCTCCGGTTCGCGCCGGGCAGTGACCTAACCTAATTGGACAGCACATGGCACCCGAGTCACTCCAACAGCTTGGACATATTCTTTGGGACTATCTGAGGCTCGGGGCTTCGCTCGAGCGACGGGAAGCGATCGTTGCCTTTGGGGGACACGATTTGCGGGTCGCGGCCTGGGCAGCACAGTTATGGCTCGACGGCTGGGCGCCGCAATTAATTCTCTCCGGCGGCCTGGGTTACTACACAAGCAAGATTTGGTGTGAGCCGGAAGCTCACAAGTTCCGCCGCATTGCCATTGAAAAGGGCGTGGATAAGGATGCAATCTTGATTGAGGATGAGTCGCGGAACTCCGGCGAGAACGTAGAATTTACGCGCACAATGCTCGAGAGGCGCGGCACCACGTTGCGAAATGCCATATGCGTTCAGAAGCCGTACTTGGAGCGTCGCGTGCTTCTCACGCTTAGGCGACAATGGCCCAGCTGCGATTTCTTAGTGACTTCTCCACCGATAGAATACGAGCACTACCCGCATCCTGAAATCATTGATTTCGATAAACTGCTAAACGAACTGGTTGGCCAAGTAGATCGAGTGGAAAAGTACCCGTTGCTCGGGTTCACGGATAGGGACGAAGTGCCAGACGAAGTTGGGGCAGCCAAGAGCCGATTGGTTGCTCTGGGGTATGTAAAGCACCTCGTGCAGCTATCTTCGGCATGAATGGATCGCAAAAGATCGCCGGGCACAACCGTTTACGTTCACTGGGAGAACGGAGCCCTTTTTAAATGCAAAATCGATTGCGTACAGCCCTTGCGATTGGACTCAGCGCCACAGCCATCTCCGTTGGCCAAGGCGGGCTGAACCTTGTCAGATATCCAAGTTCGCCACGCGGCAGCGGAGAATAGTTACCCCGTCAAGACGTCCAGGACCGGACGCTTACTGACGGCAAAGAAATGCCACCAAACAAAGACTGGGTTCGGAAAGTTTACCTGCCGCGGATGGAGAAGGCATTGACGCGAGCAGAGAAGGTATTGGAGCAACTCAGTTGACTGACGCGCTCCGCTTTGGAGGCAGTTACCCCCTAACTGGCACGGCTGGAGCTGGCCGGAACACGTCTGTGGGCAGCCAGTGATTACTCCTGGTGAGAAACCATCATCACCCTCAGCCACACGTCACGCATCTCTTTCCTTGTCGTTATGCCGCTCTGCTTCATCGGGAATGTAGCGATAGCGCGTGGCCAATACCGATATTCCCAATATAGGCAGGATCATCAAGAGACTGGCGAATCTCGGTAAGAACCCGAGATTTAGGTAGTAGTTCGCGCCCATCGCTAAAAGAAGCAACAACAGCAACCAGGCGATAAACGTTCTTTGTTTGCGCGTCATTGGGAATCAGGCTGCAATCCGCAGCCCCGCCTGATTTGCGGCGATGTTCCAGGCAAGCAAGGCAAGGGCTCCAGAGCGCATTCTGAATGTCCG
>Ga0134126_10008146_pt1 | contig 13179 bp, 13 predicted proteins | sample KB31752_FD_96881 | JGI IMG/M metagenome (GOLD analysis project Ga0134126, IMG submission 96881) | Terrestrial soil microbial communities with excess Nitrogen fertilizer from Kellogg Biological Station, Michigan, USA - KB3-175-2 | ecosystem: Environmental > Terrestrial > Soil > Unclassified ...
GAAGAATCGATGGTCAGACCGCCCCCGAATCGTCTATTCCGGGCGGCGTGTTTGGCGCTTCGCCAAGCTCAGGATTCACGAGGAGGGTCCACTGATGGCAATGGTTCCTGGAAAAGCTCCGACACCGCCGACTGTCACGCTGAAGCATCTCGCCGCTGCATTGGCAGAAACGCACGAGATGTCGAAGAAGCAGGCGGAAACCGTGCTCGGCGATCTCGTCGGTAACATAGTCAAGCATCTGAAGAAGGGCGAGCGAATCCGTATCGGCGGCCTCGGCATTCTTCAGGTCCGCAAGCGCGCCGCTCGCATTGGCCGCAATCCCGCAACCGGCGAACAAATTCAGATCAAAGCCAGCAAGAAAGTCGCATTCCGCGCTTCAAAAGAGCTGAAGGAATCGATTTAACCACTACCTGCCTGACCCTCCGGGGATTAACGGCAGGCGCGGAGCAACAAGCTCCCGCCTGCCGTTCCGTTTTTGCGGAACCTGTTTCACGGGCATCGCTCGATCGGACAAGGTTAGAAGTCGTTGCGTCGATCGGTTGAACTAACCGACCTCAACGGACATTCGCCGTTGGCGTACAATTGCGAAAAGGTTATGTCGCAAAAACGCGTACAGCGTAGCTGATTGGAAAATTGCCTTAGTTGGCAATAAGGCACCTTTCATGGGCATGTACGTGCAGGTTGCCGCGCGTGCACATCGAAACGAACGCGCTGCCTGCACAATCGGCTATATGGACTGCATGATGCCCTGAAAACACGCGTTCAGATTGAAGCAGGCACTGATGGCTTGACGAAGGACGGGCGCGTCCTTCCCATCGATTGGTACCTCTGGAAACCCGTTCCGCCGCAGGAAAACCTGCGCCCGCAAAATTGCGGAGCTGCCGCCAATACTCAGGGCCTCCATCATGTCATCGGCCGCATCTGCAAAACGATGCAATCGCGCGAGGCTGCGGGCACGCTCCGCCAACAACTTCGCGCGGTCGGCGTTTCCTAGCGCATAGTGCGGCGTGCCATCGACTATCGCCAGCAGTGAATTCAAATCCTTGACAGCCGGTTCGTCCTGCTGGGCAAGTGCATAGGCTTCTGCCCGCGAAACCAGCAAAATATAATTTTCGGGATCGAGCACGAGCGCGGAGGAAAAATCGGCCGCGGCCGATTGCGGCTGTCCGAGAGCGAGGAATGCCTGCGCACGCTGCACAAATAACTCGCCGCTCGGCTTGTGCTCGATGAGATAATTGAAATTCGCGAGCGCGACTCGATATTCGCGTGACTTCATCAGCAATTGCGCCGCCTCTTCGCGAGCGTAGAGATGGCTTGGATGTTTTTGGACCACCGCCAGGAATTCGCGCAAGGACTCAGTATCTGCAGGCCTGTACTGCAGAAGTTTCGCGTAAGTCGCGTGTAGGTCAGGATCTTCAGGGGCCTGCTTCCTCGCCAGATCCAGGTCGGCCTCCGCACGGGGGATGTCTGCAAGCGTCAGCGAGATGCGCGCAGACAAATGTCGCGCCTGCAAATCCTTTGGGTCGATGGCGAGGATCGCATCAGCCTCTGAGCGAGCCCTCTTGAGATCCTGCATATCGATGAAATACCAGGCGCGAGCGAGATGGCTCGCGATCTGTTGTGCCTGATTGCCGCCTGCCGAAAGCTGCGGCTCCGGACAGGGCGTGCCGCTATGACTTTTATTGGCAACCAGGCATTTCGTGACGCGCATCTTGATAGGGCCAGCACCGGCATCCGCCTGCTTGGCGTTGGGATCCATGGCACGCGCATCGGCGGCTGCAATTACTGTCAGCGCGGCGACGCAAATCAGCGTTCGCAAGCACACCATCACCAGCACCGCTCATCCAGCATGCAAGCCTGCGCCGCGTCGCGCACGGCCGAGCTTGCGTCAGCCCCCGGCGACGGAGGCTGCCAATATCCGAATTCCTTGAAGACCTTCAGCTTCGTCCGCAGAAAGGTAGGATCCGTTGAAAACGCCTTGAGCGCGTCATTCTGGGCGGCCTCGGGATGATGAAGTGCGCGCTGCGCCAATGCGCGCCACCAGTAGGAATCCCCGGTCTGATCCGGTCCCAACTCAAGCGCACGGGTAAAAGATGCGACCGCGCGCTCGTATTCATTCGTACCTGTAAATATCAAACCTTGAAGCTCGTGAAGTAAGAAGAAATTCGGATCGTAGGAGAGCGCCTTTTCGACATCGGCCTTTGCAAGGTCGAGCTGAGAACGGTCGATGTGATACCAACCGCGCCATCCGTACGAAAAAACGCCCGGGTCTGTCTGAACAAAGTCATCAAATGCTTTTATTGCTTCTGGATAGCGGCCCATTGCCTCAAGCATTGTCGCGCGCTCAAGACGTGCGAACGTGCGGTACGTTATGTCTTTACCGCGAAACTCCGTGAACTGCGTGTCCAGATCACTTGTCGACAACGCAAGTAGATCCGCAAGCTCACGAAGACCCTCCCGTTGGGCATTGATCGCCATCCAATACTGGAAGCGATTAAACCTCGCGTCGACATCGTCAGGCTTGAGCGCGATCGCCCTGTCAAAGGCGGTCTTGGCCATTTGGTAGTCGCCGCTAGTCAACCCGATCACGCCTAAAATATCGAGTGCCACGGCGTAATCGGGATTTATCTGCAATGCCTGTTTGGTAAGGACAAACGCAGTTGGATAGTCGCGCTTGAAAAAGGCAGCCGAAGCCCGTCGCGCAAGCGGTTCGGGATCTCGCGGTACTAGGTTGATGGCGTCATCAAAATCACGAATGGCAGCGTCGATATCCTTTCTCATGTGTTCGGCACGGCCGCGCGTAATCAAGGCACGCGCCCTGTCAACATCGCTTAGATCCGCGCGATTCAAAACGATGGTGCAAGCCTCAATAGCCCTGCTTCTGTCATCGCCAAATTTCGGAACTGCGCAGCCCGCCCAATCGACAGATGCGCCCAGGGCCGGAAATGAAACGCCCAAAACTACGAGCGCGTAAACCAGAACCCGACAAAACAAGACGCTCATGTCGCAATGCCCTGACTTGAGGCGCAGATCAACCTCATTCGGGCCGCAACTCATACGCGAGCAGTCCCTTCGGCATGCTTAAATGCTTATTTCAAATCGTAACAATTGGTTGTCGATGCCCGCTTCACTGAGCGTTCGATATCGCTCGCAGGTCCCTGCGTCTCTTCTGAATCGGCAATGCGGCCGTTCCATCATGGGGCGGAACAGATTTTGGGCGGCCTTGCCGGAAAACCGACGGCAGGTCCAAGCTGACGTCCTCCAAATGACTTCAAGAAACAGGAAGACCGCCTCGCGGCGGTCTCTAAACCTGATCCGATGTTCGGTCAGGCGGCGACCGCGACATCCTTCTTCCTCCGGCACCGGACGGCCAAACCGATTACGCCGAGGCCCCCCGCGAAAAGAGAAAAAGCAGTGGGAATTGGTGTTTCGCTGACGGCGTTTCCGCGCCAGGTTCCAGGATCGAAATCTTGGCGTCCTTCATCGAGGACTTCAGAAACAAGACCAAACTCAAATAGCGTTGGGCACGCAACTATGTCGCCTTCATCGCCACTCGCGTGGCCGCCATGGGTCTGAATTATACATTGTGGGGATCATTGGCGTGGGCAGTCTTCGCAATCGCGCGCCACAAAATGGAAAGGCCCAATCACACCTGGCCGTTAGCCTCGCATAGCTGCATCCAAACAAAATCCTCGAAAACGACTGCCTTGCACGCGCGGAAATTCAGACACTGGCCCCAGGATTGTGGAGACCGCTTCGGACTGAAAATGTGCAAGGAGGCTTTGATGCTTGAGGCCATGCACGCAAGCCTCGTTTCACCATCAGCGTGAAGCCCAGCATCCAAAATCTTCGGTTATCCACAAAGGTCGCCCGGCCGATTACCCCATCTTCGGGCCACAAGCGGACATTCCGCGTCCGCTTGTGGTCACCTGGCTTTGGCCGTCAACACAAAGGTTTCTTCGGGGTAGGTGATACCGTCGCCATCGGCGTAGCTCAGTAACTGCTCCATAACGCTCGCACCGACCTGCGTGCGCGCCTCCGCATCTGCGGCTGCAACAGCCGTTGCAACCGGCGTTGCCGCCAAATGATCCAGCACAAATTTATCTATCCTTGGCAGGTGGACATTGATGCGAGAAACGCTCACTTCCACATCCGAAAATGCGGCTTCCGTAACGAGCCGCTGCAATTCGTCGGCGGTGGGAGTGTTCCGAGAAGCATTGAAGCGAGTGGCAACGTCACTGCTCACGAACTGAGCAAGGGCGCCGCTGACGGCGGTATTGTAAATGCCGACGCTATTCCAAACACTGAGCGCCAGACGACCCTTGCCGGCGAGTACCCGGCGCATCTCCCTCAGCGCGCATGGCTTATCCGGAAAGAATTGCAAGCCCTGCTGACAAAGAACGACATCGAAGCTGGCATCATCGAATCCAAGATCGAGCGCGCTGCGCTCAAGCCATTCAATTGGTGCACCATCGATCGCTGGAAGCGATTGCGCAACCGCGATCATTCCCGGATTTAGGTCGATACCAATGACGCGGCCGCCACGGCCAACACGTTCTGCCGCAGCACGGGCAACGACGCCGGTTCCGCAGGCCACGTCCAACACTCGCTCGCCCACCGCAAGGCGGGCCGTCTCGACAAGCAGCGGCGCCCAAGGACCGAGGATGTATCGAGCGGGACAACGCTCGTACAGCTCTGCGGCCTTCATGGTCAGTTGCCACTGCTCGTTTGTAGCCATCCCAGCGCCTAACGGCGGACAACCATCGTACCGCTACAAATATCCATTGGAAACAAACTAATCGCATGTCCGCTTGGGGTCTGGAGCCGACATGTGCAGCGCAGCGGCGCATGCCGGCTTCAGGCCGGAAGCGGACATTTGGCACCTGCTCCGGATGGCCGAAGGGTGAAGGGAGGCCAGCTTTTTGTGCGAGCCGAATACCGCTAACCTGAGAATGGCGGGTCTTACGCCAGGGGCTATCGATGTTCGGATATGTGACAGCCGCAGCCACCGGTGACGGCAAATTGCGCTACTCGTCGGCCCGACGGGTTACGATGGTCATTATCTGTATCTACGCTGCTTTCGCCATCGCGCTCATTCCCTTTGCCAGTCTACCTGGACCCATCGTTCCTGGATTCATTGCGCTCTTTGTTACGGGAATTTTAATCTCGGAATTATCGACGAGTTTTTTGCTCTTTGTACGTGCTCGCGACACACATAGTTGGTCGCTGCTGTTGCTGGCCTGCGCCTATCTTTATTCGGCCTTGATGTCTGTTTCGCAGCTTCTAACGTTTCCAGGAGCAGTCCTGAGCGGGCAAGCGTTGATAACGACGTCTGAACAAGCAGCCGCGTGGATATTCATCGCTTGGATAAATGGATTCGCCCTGCTCACTTTGATTTCCGTACTGATCGAAGCTCGCTTTGGCGAGAATCAAGCCATTCCGAAACACTTTCGAGCCACACTTGCCGCGACAATATGCATTGTAGGGTTTCTTGCTGTCGCAGTTGTCATGTTTGCCATTACCGTGGCTGATCACCTTCCGCCGCTGGTTAATCAGGGCGCATTTACCCCGGCGAGCTGGATAACGCGTTCCATAGGCTTTGCGCTTTCATGCATCAGCATCGCGGTAATCCTTTTTGTGATTCGGGACCACAGCCGACTATATCTCTGGCTGAGCGTCGCCCTCACCGCCATAGTTTTCCATAACGTGCTTTCCACGTTGGGGGGTGCACGTTTTACGATTGGCTGGTCGGTCGGTCGATTAAGTTGGCTTATTTCCGCACTTGCATTGCTCGTTTACTTCCTGGGGCAATTCGCACGGCAGCAGAATCTTTTGGTCCGAACGGCCGAAATATTGGAGCATCACGCGGAAGCCCAAACGGCTGAGTTCAACAACGCCGCCATGCAATACCCGAGAAATATGAACGTTACGATTGAGCGATTTCTGGCTCGCGAGAACATCATGCGCTATCGCGCGATGCTGCAATCGCCGAGAGATGATTCTCATCGGGACGTGATCTCCCGCCTATTGGCGGAGGAAGAGATCAAACTCAAACGACTTTCCGAGAGGCGTGCTTAAGTAAAATTCCGTAAGTGAATTTAGGCATGCAAGTCTAGTGTATCGCCCCTCGCCAACAATCCTTGGCATTGATGGCTGAGAGACGAGTGCTCCTGCCCAATCGCGCGAAGCGCCTGAAGTGGCGCCTTTCCTATACCGTATTTGATGTAATGAATAAACATAGTGGGGACGAACCCGTTTTGATCCAGCGCAAGCGTAACAATCAGGAAGCTGGCCGAGGAAGCTAGATATCTCGAACAGAACTGCGAGCAAAAGATCCTCAACATGACCACATTTGTAAGGCCAATCCAAAAACCTGATCTTTTAGCCAAATCAAAACGCGCAAACATGTGCGACGGGGGTTGCCGTGACTGAGATCGCTCGCCTTCTGATGCTTGAGGTCGTTACACGCGCACCTCGTTTCACCATCAGCATGAAGCACAGCACCTAACTCTTCGGCAATCCATAAAATACCCCGGCCGATTACCCCATCTTTGCGCCACGTGTGGACATTAACGATTGTCAGCGCAATATCCGCATTTCTTCCGATCGCCGACATCAAACGCCACAACTGGAATTCCGAAAATTGCCACTGGCGGGCACACGACAGCTATTGGAAACCCGCAATAATGGGTGCGGTATCGTTTATTACGTCGGCTTCGTCCTCATAATCCCTCGTCCCTGCGGGGACCCCGTTATAGTTGATTGACGGGTTCGACCAAAAAGGAATTCGGGGACAAGAGGCGCAGGCTTTGCGAGTTGCCATTATCGTCCGCCATTCGTTTTTGTACACATAGCCATGCCCATTCCTGAATGGCTTGTCGTCTTTATCCGCGGCACGCTCGTGCCTGAGCCCCAGCAGATGGCCAAATTCATGCGCGAGGGAAAAATTTCCCACGGCGCAGATATAATTTATGACTGCAAAGGCACTGCCCTTATCGGCGAGGACCGCATCTGAAAGGCCGCAATAATCCGAAACGGTGGTCAGAAGAAAAACGACGCTCGCTTTTGCCGCGGCCCGCTCCGTCTTTACCCATGCGGATGCCTGCAACATCGCAAGGTCTGACGGGAAATCTTTCTCGGCATACGCAATTTCTTCGGATTTCACGAGGTCGAGGGACATCCTCACGTCGCTGTTTTTTGAGGCAAGATTTGTGCTTTCAACCGCAAGAGTTGCAAGCGCATCGGGGGTGGAACCGAATTGCTCCAGCGCTTTCCGGACCGCCGGCGTATAAAGAACCAATGCCCGGATTACAGCCACCGTTTGGTCTTGGAGAATCCCCTCCTTCTGCATTCGAATTGCGGGCGCATCATGTGCTTTGGGAATGGCTCCCGGCGGATGCTCCGGTGGATACACATTCGGGTTTGTTTTGACGATGGCATATGAATCATTTCCAAGCGGATTAATGATGTAGACATCCGATCCAATAACAACCGTCCCTGAAATTCTTCCGTCCTGAACGACAAATGTCGCCACACCATCTTTTTTCCCCGATGCAGCCTTGCGATTTTCAACCTTCCCATGCCAAACGAAAGATGAAGGGCCGCGGTGATTGATGTCTTTCTGAAATGCGTCGATCTTCATTCCGGGGGCCAGATTTAGTTTTATGCCGTTTTGCTTGCTGAACCCGTCCGCGATTGTGAGAGCTCCCCTGAGAAGTTCAAGAGATATACCCGCCGGCCGAACCTGGGTGATGTAGACCAAAGCTGACGTTTTGCGTTCGCGAAGTCTTGATGCCGCTTCTTTTTGAGCTTGAGAAATTTGCACGGCATCGAAATTTGTCGTCGGCGTCATCTTAAACAGTTGTCGATAATCGCCCCCAGCCTCCACAGCTGAGACGGCCGGGTTGTCCTGTGCCGACCTCACAAATTTCGCGACATTGGCAGCCGGCACCCGGAGAACCACGGCATTGAGACCGGGGATCAGCCTTTTGACTGTCGCATGAAAGTTTTTTGAAATTTCCTTCGCCCAATTCGCAGTCGCCTGATCGCGCGCCTTCAAAAGTACTTCGGTTGCCCCGGCCGATACGACGTGACTGAAAAGAACGGCAAGAATCAATGTCGCGTATCGCATTCCAGGTTCCGTCTAGCGCTTTTAAACGACTTGGGTACCTTTGGGCCTCTCGATGCCGAATCGATTGACATGCACGGTGGCGGAGCCGCGGATAACTGCCAATCTATCAATTCCGCTGAAATTTCGATCAACACCTGCAGTCTGCAGGGAATGTTGATCCGAAGCAATGAAGCGCAACAACCTGAATTTCCGGCAGGAGCCAAGAGCGGAAATCCACAATGCCGAGGCGGAAATGCAAAGACCGCCTCGCGGCGGTCTTTCGGGCATCTGATCGGCCGTTTTGGCTTACCTCGCCGCGGCCTTCCGCTTTCTTCTCCAAACAGTCCCCGCGTGCGCAGGCCGATGCGCGCAGTGATCCGCACAAAATAAAGACGCCGCGTCCGGCGAGACGTCCCATCTACCTTTTTGGATATGCGGTGAAAATGTAATCCTGTGACGAAACACGCGTGTGGCACTGATAACCGCATTCCGCGCCTGTCACAGACGGCTTCAACGTGTCGGACGGGGCATCATATTCAAACTGGGCGAAAGCCCATCCGTGCGTGTCGGGAAATCTTTTGGAGTCTTTCACGATAAATGAAATTGTTTTCAAAGCGTCCGGCACTTCGACAAAGTAAGGCGACGCCTGGTTCTTTTTCTTCACCCACTCGATCTTTACAGCCCTCGATCCCTCGGGAAAAAGCTTGCCGTTGCCGGGAACGCCTTCCTTAAAGGCCGCTATCATTGCAGGATTCGCCAAAATAGCTTTGACGCTACCTTCCGTCTCACTCACTGCCACGTCCTGCCAATCTTCGTATCCCCTGAACTCCGAGAATGCGAGCCCGTTCGGGACTTGCAGCGTGTACTTATCCTGCGCGGCAAAGGCGATGCCGACCAATACGGCCGGCGCTAACGCACCGATTGCAATTACTAGTGAAGGACGCTTCGTCATGGCTCACTCCTGGTGCCTGAGGGAAAAATACATGAGCGACTTTGACATTAAATAGCTGGAGGTCGGCGCCACGGTCGCTGACACGCCAAGGCTATTCGGCAATTTGCAACGGGCAATATAACAAACGTGTGAAAAACCGAGCACAATACGAATTCTGCTCGTCCTCGAGCCAATTGGGCCCTCTTTTTGACATTCAATTCAGTGGCTTTCCGCCCCGGATAGAGAGAATTATTACTTCCTCAAAAATCGCAATGCAGACCTCTCAAATCGGAATGTCTGTTAAGTGTCGGACCAGTCCTCACTCCGTGATTTCGTCCAGCTGGGTGACGTCGTACGAATGTCCGCTAACGCCTCGCGGCACGGCGAATGCCAAAAGGCGTGCCGCGACCGCCGCGATAACGGCCCCCTAACCCCAACTCGTATCCCGTTTGCAGCAATGGCCGTTCGGGCAAAGGTGGCCATTCCGGAACCATGGCCATTCAAGCGGCAATGACCCCGGATTTCTTCGCCATCCAAGTCGCGATGTAGTCCATTAAGCTTGGCGACAGACAATCGTAGGGCTCGAGGCCGATCGATTTGAGCTGGCTGCGGATATTTTCCATTCGTTCCGGTTTTACGCCAGCTTCTATGACCGATGACACGAAAGCGGCAAAACCGGGCGGCGACCAGCCTTGCTTGTCAAACAGTTCGGGATGGATGAAATCGAGTCCCTTGAAGGGGTGGTCGCGCTCGACCGAGCCGAACATATGCGTGCCGCACTTTGTGCACGCGTGCCGCCGGATCAGCGCATTCTCGTCAACGACTTTCAATTTATTCCCGTTTTCGGCGACCGAAACGTTTTCATGCGGAACAACGGCGACGACAGAGAAAATCGCCCCTTTCGGTTTCCAGCATTTAGTGCAGCCGCAAGCATGGTTATGGGCGATCTGGCCCTTGATCTTGACCTTCACCGGTTCGCTCGAGCAGTTACACTTGAGCGTCCCGCCGTCAAAGCTCGCGCTTTCCTTCGGCAACCCACTGTCGATGATCGGATGCAGTTTTTCCGCCATTTTTTATCTCCTCTCCTGCGATACCAATGAAAACGGCCGCTCTCAATGGACTACACCGCCTCTGCTGCTTTCGTCCGCGCGCATTCAGGTCAACGCCTTAGTTGATCTCATCAAGCGCCAGCCAACGCGTGATTATCAGGCCGATCTCAATACGCTGCAATGCGTGAATCGAGCGGCTCTCCGGCCGACACGGCGACGGCGGCACGCGTTAGCATGGCGTACCAACCCCAACTCTATCCTTGCGAGCGGGATATTCCGCAACGGCCGCCACGGCGCTGCGGCGGCCCTCAGGCTACAGAGCAACCTCAAGCTCCTTTAATCACGTAAAATGCATTTTTGATCGACGCAGATGCTCCCGTATCTGCCTGCGACGGACAGCCGCGCGCGCCGGGCGGAACAAATGCACCGCTGGAAAATCTATTGTTATAGGCGCAGGCGAGAAGAACCTGGGCCCTGTGGGGCGCAAGGAAACGACATGGAGAGATACCATGGCCATGGCAGCCACATATGGGGGGTTGTCCGCTTCCGACCATAGCTCGCAATTGCGCAAGGCAGTCATCGGCTCGACAATCGGCACGACAATCGAGTGGTATGATTTCTTTATTTACGGCACAGCTGCCGGGCTGATCTTCGGCAAGATTTATTTTCCCCACCAAGACCCGCTGACCGCAACGCTGGCAGCGTTCGGCACCTATTTCATCGGCTTTGTCGGGCGCCCGATCGGCGCGGCGATATTCGGTCATTACGGTGATCGGATCGGCCGCAAGGCGACGCTCATTGCTACGCTTCTGTGCATGGGCATCGCGACGTTCCTCATTGCCTTCGTGCCCACCTATTCCTCGATCGGTATTTGGGGCGCCGTCATCCTGACGATCCTGCGGGTAATTCAGGGCATCGGGGTCGGCGGCGAATGGGGCGGATCGGTGCTGATGTCGATGGAATGGTCTCGCACGAATGATCAACGTGGGCTGGTGGCATCGTGGCCGCAATTCGGAGTGCCGTGCGGCCTGATTCTGGCAAACCTTTCGATCCTGGCGTTCAGCGCGTGGTCCGGTGATCAATTCGCCACCTGGGGCTGGCGCGTGCCATTCGCGCTCTCGATCGTTTTGGTTGGCATCGGGTTGTGGATTCGACTTGGAATTCTCGAGACACCCGTGTTTCAGCAATTGCTGAAAACTGACCGCATCGAGCGCGCGCCTATTCTCGAAGTCATCAGGAAGCAACCGAAGGAAATCATACTCTCGGCCTTGCTGCGGATGGCTGAGCAGGCGCCGTTCTACATCTTCACCGCCTTTATCTTCGCCTATGCGGTCGGCACGCTGCATATGTCGCGCGATCTGATCCTGATCGCCGTCCTCGCCGCCTCATGCGTCTCCTTCATAACGATACCGCTGTCGGGACACATCTCCGATCTTGTCGGACGCAAGAAGATGTATCTGGTCGGCGCGGCGACGGTGGGCGTCTTTGGATTCCTCTATTTCGGAATGGTGGATACGGCGATTCCGTCAGCTGTTTTTATCGCAATTGTCCTGTCGCTGATCCCACATGATATGCAGTACGGGCCGCAGGCGGCACTCATCGCCGAAGCTTTTACGCCGCGGCTGCGCTACAGCGGCGCCTCGCTCGGCTATCAGCTCGCATCGATCATAGCCGGAGGGCCTGCTCCATTGATCGCGACGGCGTTGTTTGCGGCCTATCACTCGGGCTACGCAATCGCGATCTACATCGCAGCATGCGCAGTCGTCAGCCTGATATCGGCGGCTTTCATGCCCGACTACACCGGCAAAGACATTTCGATGGAATATGATGACTGAGCTTCGCGTCGTCCCCGAAAGCGGACTAGCGCTGACTTGAGAGTTCGGGAACTCAGTCCGTCAAACGGACAATCGGCAGCGTATAATTGGCGAGTGTATTGATTTCCACCGGGCGCACCGACTTCAGCCGGCGGAGAAAGTTTGCTGTATCGTCGCCGTAGCCACGCCGACTTATTCCGAACAAGAGCACGCCGGATTGGCCTCCCTTCCCTCGCAAGGTGGCATAGCGATAGGCATTCCACTCGACGACGTCTTCTCCCTTGGGACCTTGCGCGCTGAGAATGAAATCAAGAATTATCTCGCCATTTGTCGGATTCTTTACAACGGCGAAATTGACCGTTGGATCGGTCAACTTGCGCTTGTTGAGCATATTCACCTGGGCGGTCACCGCGCCGTTGACATCGATCCCCCGCGCGGTTGCTTCGATCAACACCATCTGCTGGAAATGGTCGCTCGTCTGGCCCCGGGGCAAATATTCCTGCTTGTAATAGAAGGGCGTCGGATGCGAACTCCACGACAACCGATAGCTTTCACCATTGAACGCGATCGAGTCCGGAAGCGATAGCCGATCGACCGCGCTGTCCGAACGGGCGGCCCCGATATTACCGAACATGACCTGGCTAAAAAACAGGCCCGCGCCGCCCAGAAGAATGGTGAACTTGCGCCGTATCATTGCCTTCACACGGCTAAAAACGATCGTTCAATCGGATGTCTAGCTTGTATGTGAACTTGCGCCAGCAATTCAAATCAGAACGCGCTCATTCATCAGCAAATATAGAGCATGTCCGGCCGTTACCTGGTTTACACCCGCACCGGGCGATCAAACACGGTGGAAATATTTCCGCCAAGTGCCCACGGCGGACCCAGCTTTTTTCAGCGACGACCTCCGGCGCGAAACGCTGGACGATGTAGCTTTGACCCTGTCCGATATCTCCCCGCCACGTAACCCCGGCGCCCCCAAGGCGTGGCCGCATCGCGGGCGTTGCCAGCCCTATACACAGCGAAAAAACAGCGTTTCTCGAACTATCGGACTCAAAGGGAATCCGGGCCTAAAACGCTTTTATGCATAAATATCAATGTGTTAGGAATCAGCGCCCCGATGAGGGGGCCGAAAACACGTGGGAAACAAGCAATCTTTTCTACACCGCGACGGGGATACTTGTGTACTTGAGTGGTCACACGTCCACGAATCTCATAGGTCTATTGCACGGCGCACGTTGCAAATAAGGAGCAATCGCCCATGACACCTCCAAC
>Ga0134126_10008147_pt1 | contig 13178 bp, 8 predicted proteins | sample KB31752_FD_96881 | JGI IMG/M metagenome (GOLD analysis project Ga0134126, IMG submission 96881) | Terrestrial soil microbial communities with excess Nitrogen fertilizer from Kellogg Biological Station, Michigan, USA - KB3-175-2 | ecosystem: Environmental > Terrestrial > Soil > Unclassified ...
CGGGGAAGAACGGCCACCAGAAGCGCTGTCCGGTTACACCGGCTTCCTGATGAACTGGGTCGCGACCCAGTTCATCAGGAAGCCGGTGTAACCGGACAGCGCTTCTGGTGGCCGTTCTTCCCCGAGCATCGCCTTAATACAGATTCTACGCCCTGCGAACCATTTCTGATACAAACCACTGTATGGAACAACTGACTCGCTGGGTACTCCGCCACCGTCGTCTGGTCGTCGCGATCTGGCTCATCGTGACGATCATCGGAATCGCGACCGTCAACAACGCCGTCAACGCCATGGACCAGAAGTTCTCGGTGCCGGGCCGCGAGGGGTGGGTGACGAACAGCGAGATCGCGAAGATCTACGACAACACCGGCAGCGACACCTCGCCGCTCCTGCAGGTGGTCACGCTGCCGCAGGGCCAGTCCGCAACCAACTTCCGCAGCCAGCTCCGGGGACTCGAGGACACCGCGGCAAAGGCCATTCCGAAGGCCCGCGTGGCCGGCTACGGGTCCACCGGCAGCAGGGCATTCCTGTCGACCGACGGCCGCACCGCGTTCACGATCATCTACCCGCCGGAAGACCCGACCGCTCCGTTCGGCGGCAACCCGGACGCGGAGAAGGACCTGCGCAAGGCCATGGGCGGCGCCAAGATCGGCGGCGCGCCGGTCCACCTCACCGGCTTCGACGCGCTCTCGGCCCAGAGCGGCGGCGGCGACGGTCCCGGGGTGCTGCTCGAGGCGCTCGTCGGCGGCTTCGGCGCGCTGATCGTGCTCGCCTTCGTGTTCGCCTCGTTCCTGGCGCTCGTACCGCTCCTGATGGCGATCCCGGCGATCATGACCAGCTTCCTGGTGGTCTACGGGATCACCGCGGTCACGGATGTATCGCCGATCGTGCAGTTCCTGATCGCACTGATCGGCCTCGGCGTGGCGATCGACTACTCGTTGATCGTGGTGGTGCGCTGGCGCGAGGAGCGAGCGCACGGACGCGAGGGCGACGAGGCGATCGTGCGCGCCATGAGCACGGCCGGCCGCGCGGTGGTGTTCAGCGGCACGACCGTGGCCATCGGCCTGCTCGCGCTGATCGTCCTCCCGCTTCCGTTCCTGCGCAGCATGGGCTACGGCGGCCTGGTCATCCCGCTGATCTCCGTGCTGGTCGCGCTCACGCTGCTGCCCGTCGTTCTCCACTCGTGGGGCAACAAGCTCGACTGGCCCCATCGCCGGACCGACGACCAGGCGTCGCGTCGCTGGACCAACTGGGCTCAGGGCATCGTGAAGCACCGTTGGGTGGCCGCCATCAGCGCGCTGGTCGTCCTCGCGCTGCTCGTGGTCGCGGCCACCAACCTGCACCCGGGCATCTCCGACGTGAACACGATCGCCAAGAAGGGCGACGCGAAGGACGGCCTGGCCGCGCTCCAGGATTCGGGCATCGGATCCGGCGCGCTGTTCCCGCACGAGATCCTCACGCGCACGACGCCGCCCGACAGGGTGGCGGCGGCGGTCGCCAAGGTGGACGGCATCCACGGCACGGTTGCGCCCGAAAGCCCGTCCTGGCGCAGGGACGGGACGGCGCTCGTGAACGCGTTCCCGATACCGGACGGTTCCACCAAGGAGAGCCGCGACCTCGTGCACGACGTGCGTGATGCCGCCCACGCCCAGGGGCCCGACGTGAAGGTGGGCGGACAGCCCGCGTCCAACGAGGACTTCATCAATGCCGTCTACGGCAACTTCCCGCTGATGATCGCGCTGATCGCGTTCTTCACGTTCGTCCTGCTGGCAAGGGCCTTCCGCTCTCTCGTCCTGCCGGCGAAGGCCGTGGTGCTGAACGTGATCAGCGTGGCCGCCGCCTGGGGGGTGATGGTCCTCATCTGGCAGGAGGGTCACGGCTCCCAGGCGATCTGGGGCATCGACGCGACCGGCGCGATCGACTCGTGGATCCCCCTGATCGTGTTCGCGTTCCTGTTCGGCCTGTCGATGGACTACGAGGTGTTCATCCTCGCCCGCATGCGCGAGGAGTACGACGGCACCCACGAGACCAACGAGGCTGTGGTGCGCGGCATCGGCCGCACCGGCCGCCTCGTGACCAGCGCGGCGCTGATCCTGTTCCTGGCGTTCCTGTCCCTCTCGTCCGGACCCGACACCTCGGTGAAGGTGCTGGCCACCGGGTTGGCGGCGGGCATCCTGCTGGACGCGACGCTCATCCGAGCGCTCCTGGTCCCCGCGGTCGTGTCGCTGTTCGGCCGCTGGAACTGGGTCTTACCGCCGAGTGCGGCGAAGATCCTGCGCGTGCCGCCCTCGCGGCCCGCGGCGGAGGAGGCGGGCTGAGCCTGGCCGGCGGACCCGCGCGTCGACGCGACATTTCCGAACCCGACCGCACGGCAATCGCCTCAGAGAACGCAAAGCGTTTGTTGCACCTCTGACCCGCAACGTTTGCGCAAGACACAGCGCCGTAACGCGGACCCGGCCACCCTGAAGGGGTGGGCCGATTTGTGGTTCATAGTGACTCACAAATCGGCCCAGCCCTCGAGACGGTGGTCGAGTTGGCCACGAGGCAGGACGGTCCCGTTGCGGATTGGCAGCTCCTCGAGATGGGCTTTCCGCGGACCACGATCCAGTCGTGGCGGCGCCGTGGGCGGTTGCACCCAATCCATCGCGGCGTCTACACGCTCGGCCATCGAGCGCTCGGTCCCAACGGGCGACGTTGGGCCGCGGTGCTCGCCTGCGGCCGCGCTGCCGTGCTCAGCCATCGCAGTGCCGCCGCACTGTGGGGGATCCGGCCGGACAACCGGCGCCGGATCGATGTGACGGTCGCCAGCCGTGGCCGCGCGAGTCGAGACGAGATCGACGTCCATCGTGTGCGCCACCTGGATCTCAAAGACGTGACCCAGATCGCCGGCATCCCGGTCACCACTCTCGCCCGAACGCTGCTGGACCTCGCCGAGGTCGTCCCGCAGAACCAGGTGAGACGAGCGATCAACGAGGCCGACTACCTGAAGCTCTTCGACCTCAACGCCGTCAAGAACCAGCTCAGCAGAAGCAACGGGCGCCGCGGCCAGAAGCCACTCACCGCTGCCCTCATTGCTGCTTTCCCAGAAGAGCGGACCCGCTCGGATCTCGAAGAGGCCTTCCTGACCTTCTGTGATGAACGCGGCATCGATCGACCCAGGGTCAACCGCCCAAGGAACGACAACGAACTGGATATGACCTGGCCGGAGGACAACCTCATCGTCGAGCTGGACGGCTACCAGGGCCACGGGACCAGACGAGCATTCGAGGACGATCGCCGCCGCGATGCGCGGCACTTGCTGGACGGGCTGCGCACGGTGCGCGTCACCGATAAATGGCTCACCCGCGAGCCAGACGATCTGGAAGCGACCTTGAAAGGGCTACTGACCCGGCGCGCTGGCGAGGACGAACGGGGATGAGGGAGGGTCGTCCTCGCCGCCCGCGGCGGGTCCTGCCGCGGATCGCGCCGGGTCGCCGATCGGCAGGGGCTGGTCGTCCGGGGAGAGAGGCCGGGCGAGCAGCGGGTCGATCGACGTCATGAAGCTCACGAGAGCATTCCCACGATGGCCCGCTCGATGCGGTCCTCGTTGGGCAGCGCCGCCGTCTCGAGCGGCTTGGCGTAGGGGAGGGGCACCTCCGCCATGCCGAGGCGCTCGACGGGCGCGTCGAGATCGTCGAAGCAGGCGTGCTGGATGCGGGCGGCGAGCTCGGCGGACACGCCGTACGTGGGCCAGCCCTCTTCGATGCACAGGGCAAGGTTCGTCTTGGCGACAGAAGCGGCCACCGTCTCCATGTCCAGCGGACGCAGCGAGCGCAGGTCGACAACCTCGACGTTGTAACCGTGCGACTCGGCAAGCCGCTCGGCCACGTGAAGCGCCCGAACCGTCGCGTAGGAGTGCGTGACGATCGTCAGATCGGAGCCGGAGCGCGCGATCCGTGCGCGACCGAGGGGCGCCACGCTCTCCGAGTCGAGCGGCACCGGCCCCTTCTCCATGTAGATGCGCAGGTTCTCGATGAACAGGACGGGGTCGTCGTCGCGGATGGCGGCCTTCAAGAGGCCCTTGGCATCCGCCGGGTTCGACGGCGCCACGACCTTCAGCCCCGGCACGTGCGCGAAGTACTGATCGAACGACTGCGAGTGCTGGGCGGTGAGCTGGTTACCCGCGCCGTTCGGCGTGCGGATGACCATCGGGCAGCGCACCTGGCCGCCGAACATCGCGCCGATCTTGGCCGCGTGGTTCACCACCTGGTCGATGGCGACCAGCAGGAAGTTCAGGGTCATGATCTCCACGACCGGACGCTCCCCGAGCATCGCCGCGCCGACGCCGGCGCCGACAAAGCCCTCCTCGGAGATTGGCGTGTCGCGCACCCGGTCCGGCCCGAACTCCTCGAGCAGACCGGCGGTGACCTTGTAGGCCCCGTCGAAGACCCCGACCTCCTCGCCCATCACGAAGACGCGCGGGTCGCGCTGCAACTCCTCGCGAAGCGCCAACCGCAATGCCTCGCGGTAGGTCATGACGTCCACGGCAAGCGGCTGGCTCTGCGGCGCGGTGGCGGTCATTGTCCGAGACCTCCCTCGAATACGAGATCGAGCTCGTCGAGCGGGCTGCCGGGGCGCATGCGCTCGAACTGGTCGGCGCTGCCCGGCGCGTACATGCCCGCGGCGAGCTCGGATACGTCCGGCTCAGGATCCGCCTCGGCAAACGCCACGGCGGCGGCTACTCGCTCCCTCGCCTCGCGGTCCAGAGCCTCGAGCTCCGAAGCGGCCACACCGGCCTCGAGCAGGCGCGCGCGGGTGCGCACGAGCGGATCGTGGGCCTGGTGCGCGGCGATCTCATCCTTCGTCCGGTAGGCGGTGCCGGCGTCGGCGACGGAGTGGCCTCGGTAGCGATAGGTGATCGCCTCCAGGACCGCGGGCTTCCGCTCGTCGCGCGCACGCGCGATGAGCCGCTCGCAGGCCTCGACAGTCGCCTCGAGGTCGTTGCCGTCAATCCGCTCGCCATGCATCCGGTACGACTCGGCGCGGCGCCACAGCTCGGGCTCGGCCGAGGCGCGCTCGACGCTGGTGCCCATGCCGTATTCGTTGTTGATCACGAGGAAGACGACCGGCAGCTGCCACAGCGCGGCCAAGTTCAGCGACTCGTGCCAGGCGCCCATGTTCACGGCGCCGTCGCCGAGCTCGCAGAGCACGGCCTGGGGTCGACCCTGCCGCACCAGAGCCAGCGCGAGGCCCGTCGCGATCGGAAGCTGACCGGCCACGATGCCCCAGCCGCCGTAGAAGCCGCGGGAGGCATCGAGCAGGTGCATCGAGCCGCCGCGCCCGTGCGCGCAGCCGGAAGAGCGCCCGAAGAGCTCGGCCATCACAGCCTCGGGCGACACGCCGCGCGCCAGCGCAAAGCCGTGGCAGCGGTAGCCGGTCACCAGGAGGTCCTCGTGCTGCAGGGCCTGCGCGGCGGCGACCGTGATCGCCTCCTGCCCGGAGGAGAGATGGCAGTAGCCACCGATGCGGGCGAGCTTGTACTGGCGCTCGGCCTCGGTCTCGAGCTCGCGGATCAGGGTCATCAGCCCGTAGCGCTCCAGGTCCATGCGCTGGGCCGCGGGGATCGCGACGGTCATTACGGCTCCTCGAAGTAGTCGGGGTTCTCGGACCGGATCTGCGGGATCTCGCGCAGCACCATGCGGAGGTGGTGGCGGAGACGCTCCTCGGCCAGATCCGGGTCGTGCTCGGCCACGGCCGCGACCACGTCGCGGTGCTCGACGATCATCTCGCCGATGTAGGTCGGCATCGGAATCGACAGCCGGCGGATGCGGTTCAGGTGGCCCTTCGCGCGCTGGCTGACGGCCCAGACCGTGGCGTGGCCGCTCAGGTCGCAGAGCACGCGGTGGAAGTCCTCGTCGAGGACGTAGAAGGTGTCGAAGTCGCCGCGCTCGCCGGCGCGCTCCTGCGCGCGCAGGTTCTCCTCGAGCGACGCGATGTCGTCCTCGGTGGCGAGCACGGCGGTCTGCCGGATCGCCGCGCACTCGAGCGCCTCGCGGATGAAGCTTGCGTCCGACACAGCCTGGGGGCTGATGTAGGAGACGAACGTGCCGAGCTGGGGCACGATCGCGACGAGTCGCTCGTCACGAAGTCGCACGAGGGCCTCGCGGATGGGAGTGCGGCTTACACCGAGCCATGTCGCCAGCTCGTTCTCGGACAACTTGCGGCCCGGCGGAAGCTCTGCACGGATGATCGCGTCACGCAGCGTCGCGTAGACCTGAGTACGTGCGGGAACCCCGCTCCGCCTCTCCGCAAGCGAAATCAGCTGCCCGGGCATACTTGTATACTAGCGTGCCGCGGCAGGGGTGCCAACCCGGATTTCCGCACTGCAGAGCCTCGCAGACGGGGTCGGCAAGCACGTCTCCGGCGCGGTCGCCAAGCTAAGCGCGATGGAAGTCGGCCGCTGGATCGGACAAGCCTCGAAGCGCATCGCGGCGAGCCTGTACTCGCTCACGCGCTGGGGAGCCGGCCGGGTGAACGCCCGCGTGGTCGAGGCCGTCGGCGGTCCGGCTCGCGCGCGCGTGATCCTGCTGTTCGGCGCCGTCCTGGCGCTGAACACGGCGGACGCCTCGACCGTCGGCGCGGTCGCTGCCCAGCTCGAGCCGGACCTCCACATCGGCAACACAGAGGTGGGCCTGCTCAACTCGGTGTCGCTGATCGTGGGCGCCCTCGCCGCGATCCCGGTCGGCATGCTGGTGGACCGCACCGCGCGCGTGAAGATGCTCGCGATCAGCATCGTGCTCTGGAGTGCGGCCACCTTCTGGAGCGGGCTGGCGGGCTCCTACGGCCACCTTCTCCTGACCCGTCTCGCGCTCGGCGCCGTGGCGGCCACGGCGGGTCCGGCGATCGCCTCGCTCACGGGTGATTTCTTCCCGGTCCGCGAGCGCGTCGTCGTCTACGGCTACATCCTCGGCGGTGAGATCGCGGGCACGGCCATCGGCTTCATCGTGAGCGGCACGATCGCGGGGATCCTGTCGTGGCGCTGGGCGTTCTTCGTGCTCGCCATTCCCGGCTTCTGGCTGGCACGTGAGCTGTGGAAGACGATCCCCGAGCCCGAGCGCGGCGGCACGAGCCGCCTGGAGCGAGGCGCGATCGACCTGAGCCAGCCCTCGCGCGACTATGGCCCCGCCCCCGAGGACGATGAGGAGCCGGTCCGCGACGACGAGCTCGCCCGCGAGGCGGTTCAGCGCCATGGCGTGGAGGCCGATCCGGAGCTGGTGCTGCGCCAGGACCCCGCCCGGATGCCGCTTCGCCAGGCCGTGCGCTACGTGCTGCGTGTGCAGACGAACGTGATCATGATCGTGTCGTCCGCGCTCGGCTACTTCTTCCTGGCCGGCCTGTCCACCTTCGCGGTGGTGTTCGTGCGTGGGCACTACCACGCGAGTCAGACCACGGCGACGGGCGTGCTCGGCCTGATCGTCGTAGGCGCGCTGATCGGGACGCTCGCAAGCGGTCCCGTCACCGACTGGCTGCTGCGCCATGGAGTGATCAACGCGCGCGTGTGGGTGCCGTCGGTGTCCTACATCGTCGCTGCCGTGCTGATCCTGATCGGGATCATCAACACCTCGCTCACGCCTGCGATCTGGTTCTACATGGCGGGCGCGGCCGCGCTGTCGGCCGCGAACCCTCCGCTCGACGCCGCGCGGCTCGACATCATGCCGCCGGGGTTATGGGGACGGGCCGAGAGCGTGCGCACGGTCTTGCGCACGGTCGGCCAGGCGATCGCGCCGCTGCTGTTCGGCGCCATCGCGGACCTCGTGGCCGGCATCGCCCCGAAGCAGGCGCCGCTCGGCACCAAGCCGGGCGGAATCGAGCCGGGCGTGGCTCGCGGGCTGCAGGTCAGCTTCATCCTGATGCTGATCGCCCTGGCGGTGGCCGGCTGGATCCTGCTGCGGGCGCGGCAGACCTACCCGCGCGACGTGGCCACCGCCGCGGCATCGGCGGAGTACGAGGGCCGGTCGACGGCCACGACGATGAAGCAGGGCTAGCGGCGCATGTGGATGCGCACGACGCTGCCGGTGTCGGACGAGCGCATCTGAATCAGGTCGCAGAGCTGGTTCACCAGCCACAGGCCGCGGCCCAGGTCCTGGTCGAGCGCGGGCTGCCGGCTGCCCGCGAGCGGGTCGTTGAAGTGGCCGTGGTCGCGGACCTCGGCCACCACCATCTCGCCCTCTTCCCAGATGTGGACGAGCCCGCCGCCACCGCCGTGGGTGATGCTGTTGGTGGCGAGCTCGTTGACGGCGAGCACGAGGTCGCTGCGGCGCTCCACGCTCATCCCGCCCTCGGCGGCGCGCTGGCCCACGAAGCGCCGCAGCTCGTCGAGGGTGTCGCGCTGGAAGCTGAGCTCGTGCGCGTGCGGCGGCGGCTCGGACAGCCCGCGGTTCGACGGCTCACCGGCCTCCTCGAGGCCGGTGTAGGCACGGCTGTCACGACGAATGCCGCGCTCGACGATCGTGGGGTGGCTGCGCATGGCCTCGGCAATCACCGACGGGTCGAGCGAGTCGGTGTCGTAGAGGCAGAGAAGCGAGAGGAACGGCGTGTCGGCAAAGGCGATGTTCAGCAGCGACTCGTGCCGCTGGCACTCGACGAGCTCCTCGGCGCTGCGGGTGCACCAGATCGGCTCACCGACGCCGCGTAGCGGTCGCCCGGTGCCGCCGTGCTCCTTCACGAAGCCGCGCCAGGCGGGTATCAGCCGCGCGGGGTTCGATCCGACCTCGGCCACGTCCGCGAACAGCACGCGCTCGGCGTCAGCGCCCAGCTCGGCGCGCAGAAGACTGATGCTCTGGGCCAGCGCCATGACCAGCACGGGCTCGCGGGCGGCCAGGCCCTCGCGGACGAACCAGCCGGCGCCGGTCGCGAGCTGCTCGGGGTCCGAGTAGAAGAGCGCCTCGTGGCGGAAGGTGCCCTGCGTGGGGTGGACGGGGGCGGCGGTTATGTTCACTCGCGCCCCCTAGCATCGGGGCCGTGATCGAGCTTCTCTACTGGGAGGGCTGCCCGTCGCACGACGAGGCGCTCGCTGAGCTTCGCGAGGTCCTGAGGGAGCTCGGACGGGAGGACGAGCCGGTCCACAGACGAAGCATCGACACGGATGAGCAGGCACTAAAGGAGAAATTTCCTGGATCGCCCACGATTCGCGTCGATGGAGTGGACGCATTTACCCCACCTGAGGGCGATCCGATCGGCCTGACCTGCCGGGTTTACCGGCTACCCGACGGTCGCTACTCGCCCACGCCGGACCGCGGCGACCTGCGCGAATCCCTCGAAAGACTCCTCTCTACCGAAGCCACTTGATCGAGCAGCCCAGCAGCTCGGTCCGCGACAGCGGTACGCGTCCACGCGTTCGCGCGACCCGCGCGATCACCGCCGTGTGCGGCGCTTGAAGTAGCTTTCGCCCATGGCCCGTTCGGTCGCTGTTGTCGGTGGGGGGTTCGCGGGCGTTGGCGCCGCCGTGATGCTCGCGCGTGCCGGCCATCGCGACGTGACCGTCTTCGAGCGCGGCGAGCGCATCGGCGGCGTGTGGCACCACAACACCTACCCGGGCGCGTCCTGCGACGTGCCCTCGCACCTGTACGAGTTCTCGTTCGCGCCGAACCCGCGCTGGTCGCGCCGCTACGCGCCCCAGGCCGAGATCCAGGCGTACGTCGAGGACGTGGCCCGCCGCCACGGCGTGATGGACCAGATCCGGACGGGCACGGAGGTCACCGCCGCGCGCTGGAACGACGAGCGCGGCAAGTGGACGCTCGAGACGAGCGCGGGCACGCACGAGGCCGACCTGCTGCTGACGGCCTGCGGGCAGCTGTCGGTGCCTCAGGTGCCGCGCATCTCCGGGCTCGACGACTTCGACGGGCCGCTGTTCCACACGGCCCAGTGGCGCCACGACGTGGACCTCAGCGGCAAGCGGGTGGCGGTGATCGGCACCGGCTGTAGCGCGATCCAGACCGTGCCGTCGATCCAGCCACAGGCCGGGCACATCGACATCTACCAGCGCTCGCCCGGCTGGACGCTGCCGAAGATGGACTTTCCCTACAAGGAGCGCACGCAGCGGCTGTTCGAGCGCTTCCCGGTGATCCAGCGCGCCGACCGCGCGGCCGTGTTCGCGTTCATGGAGTTCGCCACGTCGGCGCTCACCAGGCGGTCGTGGATCCTGCCCGTGTTCAAGGCGGTCGGCACGCGGCAGATCAACAGCGCGATCAAGGACCCGGAGCTGCGCCGCAAGGTCACGCCGACCGACAAGGTGGGCTGCAAGCGGATGATGCTCACCGACGATTGGTATCCGACGCTGACCAAGCCCAATGTCGAGCTGATCACCGACGGCGTCGAGGCGATCACGCAGAACGCCGTGCGCACGGAGGACGGCCGCGAGCGCCCCGCCGACGTGATCGTGCTGGCCACCGGCTTCAAGACGCACGGCTTCGTGGCGCCGATGGAGATCGTGGGCCCGGGCGGCAGGACGCTCGAGCAGGAGTGGGGCGACGTCCCGCGCGCGTATCTGGGGCTCAGCGTGCCGGGGTTCCCGAACATGTTCCTGCTGTACGGCCCGAACACGAACGGCGGCGCCACCTCGGTGATCTACGCGATCGAGGCCGGCGTGAACCACGTGATCTCGGCGCTCGAGGAGCTGGAGAGGCGCGACGCTCAGCGGGTCGAGGTGACCCGTGCCGCCGCCGAGGCGTTCGACCGCGAGCTGCGCGAGGCGCTGGCGCGCACCGTCTGGCACACCGGCTGCACGAACTGGTACGTGGACGAGAACGGCAACGACCCGAACCAGTGGCCGTGGGTGTTCGCCGCCTACCGCCGCCGGACCGCGAAGCTCGATCCGGGCGCCTACACGCTGAGCGCGGCGTAGGCGGGGGGACTACTCGAGCGCGGCGGGCGCCGGCGCCTGGAGCAGGTTGCGCACCTCGCGCACCGCCACGGGCAGCGTGGTGAGGTCGTAGACGCGGCCCACGCGGATGTCGGCCAGCGTCTGCAGGCAGCGCTCGGCCGCCGGGTTCGCCGAGATCCAGCGGTCCACGCGGGCGTCCACGTCGCCACCCGCGGAGGTGTCGCGCAGCACCTCGCTCGTGAGCTCGCGGTGGAGCCCGTAGAGGTCGTCGCGCAGCGCGGCGCGGGCCAGCGCCTTCCAGCGGTCGTCGCGCGGCAGCGCCACGATCCGATCGCGCAGCCAGTGCAGCTCCAGGCGGCTGCCGAGCAGGAAGTGGATGCGCGCCACGGTGCGGATGTCGAGCCCGGTGCTCGCCGACACGTCCACGACGTCGAACGTCGAGAACATCGTGCTGAGCCCGGCCACGCGCGTGGTCAGCTCGAGGGGCGCGCCGGCCTCGTGCAGCTCGTAGGCGCGAAGCGCCAGCGGCTCCACGTCGGACGGCGCCAGCAGGTCGGTGATGCCCTCGTAGAGGATGGCTGCCCCGGGGGCGAAGTACTCGACCGTGGCCGCGATGTCGAGCGGCCGGCGGCGGTTGCGCAGGAGCCAGCGCGCGCCGCGCTCAACCAGGCGACGGCCCTCGAGCAGCATCTCCACCTGGGTCTCGGCGGGCATCGTGTTGTCCAGCCCCTCGATCTCCGCCCACTGGGCACGCATCCCGAAGACCTCACGCGCGACCGTGTACGCGCGTGCGATGTCGGACGCGGGCGCGCCGGTCTCCTCGTGCAGGCGGAACACGAACGTGGTACCGGCTCCGTGCAGCGTGTTGTTCACCACCTGCGTGGCGGTGATCTCGCGCCGCAGCCGGTGCGAGCGCATCTGCTCGGAATAGCGCTCCGGCAGCGGCGCCGGGAAGTACGCCTCGAGCTCGGCCGAGAGGTAGGGGTCCTCGGGCACGTCCGAGTCGATCAGCTCGGCGAAGAGGTCGATCTTCGTGTAGGCGAGCAGCGTGGCGAGCTCCGGCCGGGTGAGCCCGCGGTGCTCGCGCTTGCGCTCGGCGATCGCGTCGTCGTTCGGCAGGAACTCGAGCGCCCGGTCGAGCTTGCCCGCCTGCTCGAGGCTGCGAATGATCCGGGCGTGGACGTCGAGCATGCCGGCGGCCTGCGCCTCGGACATGCTCAGCGTCTCCGTCTGCTCGTAGTTGTCCTTCAGCACGAGGTTCGCCACGTCCTCGGTCATCTCCACGAGCAGCGCGTCGCGCTGCTTGAGCGTGAGGTCGCCCTCGTGGCAGACCGCGTCGAGCAGCACCTTGATGTTGACCTCGCGGTCCGAGCAGTCCACCCCGGCGGAGTTGTCGATCGCGTCGGTGTTGATGCGGCCGCCCGCGCCGGCGTACTCGATGCGCGCGCGCTGGGTCATGCCCAGGTTGCCGCCCTCTCCGATCACCTGGCAGCGCAGCTCGCCGGCGTTCACGCGCACGCCGTCGTTCGTCTTGTCGCCCGCGTCGGCCTGGGTCTCGTCGGTGGCCTTCACGTAGGTGCCGATCCCGCCGTTCCACAGCAGGTCCACCGGCGCCCGCAACAGAGCCCGGATCACCTCGTTCGGCGTCAGCCGGGCGTCGCTGATCCCGAGCGCCTCCTGCGCCTGCTGGGACAGTGCGATCGACTTGGCCTCGCGCGCGTAGACACCGCCGCCCTCGGAGATCTTCGTTGCGTCGTAGTCCGACCAGGACGAGCGGGGCAGCTCGAACAGGCGCCTGCGCTCCGCGAAGCTCGTCTCCGGATTCGGGTCCGGGTCGATGAAGATGTGGCGGTGGTTGAAGGCGGCGACCAGACGCGCGTGCTCGGAGAGCAGCATGCCGTTGCCGAACACGTCGCCCGACATGTCGCCGATCCCGACGGCGGTGAAGTCCTCGGCTTCGATGTCCCGGCCCATCTCGCGGAAGTGCCGCTTCACCGACTCCCACGCGCCGCGGGCGGTGATGCCCATCTTCTTGTGGTCGTAGCCCGACGAGCCGCCCGAGGCGAACGCGTCGCCCAGCCAGAACGAGTGCGCCTTCGAGATCTCGTTGGCCACGTCGGAGAACGTGGCCGTGCCCTTGTCGGCGGCGACGACGAGGTAGGGGTCGTCGCCGTCGTAGCGCACCACGTGCGGCGGCGGCGCGATCTCGCCGCCGACGATGTTGTCGGTCAGGTCGAGCATCGCCTGGATGAAGGTGCTGTAACAGGCCACCACCTCGGCGGCCAGCGCCTCGCGGTCGCCGCCCGGCGGCGGGCGC
>Ga0134126_10008148_pt1 | contig 13176 bp, 5 predicted proteins | sample KB31752_FD_96881 | JGI IMG/M metagenome (GOLD analysis project Ga0134126, IMG submission 96881) | Terrestrial soil microbial communities with excess Nitrogen fertilizer from Kellogg Biological Station, Michigan, USA - KB3-175-2 | ecosystem: Environmental > Terrestrial > Soil > Unclassified ...
CAGCTGGCGCGCCGGTTTCTGCGCCAGCACGACGCGGGATCGAATCGCCCCGCCGATCTGCGCGGCTGGTTCACCTTCCCGTCAGGCACTGCTGGATTCGTCATAGTAGAGGCGGAAACTCACCGGGACCTGGCCCCGGTACTCGACCCGTACTCCCGGTTCGTCCAGTGGCGTGTGGAGGCGGTCTTCGAACTGAACTACAACCAGGTCCTTGAGGAACAACGCCTTTCGACCTACCGGGCGGCGGTGGATGACCTCATGGCGGGGGTGCCTCCGGCCGTGATCGCCGAGGGAGCGCAGCGCTCGTAACCGGATGATCATGTTCCGGCGTCGGCGGCCACTCGCTGCGTCATGCCGTCCCCTTGCCCTGTGCGGCTTCTCGCAGCGCCGCGGCGGCCTCTTGTGCCGCGCGGATGAACCTCCGGACCAGAGGGTGGGTTCCTTGCTGGGGATAAGCGAGGTAGACAGGAACAAGCGGGGCGCCCTCCACCCGGACGAACCGTACCGCCGGGTGCACCACCCTCCTCGCGACAGCCGCCGTGGTAATACCAACTCCGCGTCCCAGGGCGACGGTTTCGAGCCATTCGTCGAAATTGCCGCATCGGGCCGCGATGTAGGGTTGGCGCCCGGGCCGCCACTGGCCGGGCTCTGCCGTTCCGCTCACCGCGTTCACGACAAGCGGACAGTTTGCTATCTCTTCCCAGTGAATGCAAGGGCGGCGCGCGAGCGGAGAATCGCTGCGCATAGCGGCCACCCGATGCTCTCTGAACAGCGTCACGGTGCGCATTCGCGGAATTCTCGCTTCGCCGCGCTTCACCGCGATGTCCGCATCTCCCGAGCCCAGGCCCGCGTGCGGCGCGTCATGGCGCACCAGCTTAACCTGCATCTTGGTACCGCGTTCAAACATGCTGATGGCTTGCTGGGCCCAGACGTCAGGTAGCACCCAATTGAATCCGACCCGTAACACAGGCGACGCAGAGCTGTATGCAAGGATATTGTCGAGATCGCGCAGAAATCTTTCAAGCTCAGCCTTTATATGCTCGCCTTCATGGGTCAGCTCCACCTTACGAGTAGTGCGGCGCATAAGCTGAACGCTCATGATTTGCTCCATCGCGGCGACCGCACGGGTGAGGCTGGGCTGGCTAACGTATAGTTGCTCGGCCGCTCGACTAAAGCTAAGTTCATTAGCGACTGCCAGGAAATAGCGAATATGCTTAAGCTCAATATCCATAGCGGCGATCACTTAAATGTGTCCATTCACGGGGTCCCTGGGCGCGACACGCCGTGATGAGAGGTCTGGTTGGCCGCCTGGCCAGGCGGGATCGGTGCGGCCGGCGGTGCTGGCCAAGGACGGCCAGTCCGGCAGTGCGATGGATACCCGAATCCACACCCGTTTTCCGCGATGGATCCGGGCATCCATCGCGGGGACAGTGCCCCGCCAGGCGCGATCGATCCGGCAATCCATCGCAGGCACGCCGCACCACCGGACCACCCCAGCCCCGGCCAGGTGCGAGCGGAGCGGGCAGCCGCAGCCGCCACCCGCGAACCAGACCAGTCAGCACCCAGCACTGCGCACCCCACGCCACCGGCAGATCAGCACATCCCGAACCGACTGCGCAAAGACCTCGCCTGACCGCCCACCTGCAACTGCACCAGATAGCCATGCGGGTAAAGCCGGTCCAGGCACTGCGGGTCCATCGCAACATGACCATCCAGCACGCGTTGACCGTGACCGGCGCCGACCGCGTGATCCCGACACCATGGCAACCTCCGCCACGTGGCCTATGCATGGAGGATGCGCTGACCTGCACCGTTGTGTCCGCGGAACGCAAACCTCGGCGGTATCAGGCGGAGCCTGTCTGGAATACTAATGGCAAGCACTACTAGTTTCTTGATCACGTTTATTCCTCAGGATAGGGTCGATTGCTGGCCATTTCGGAACGTCGAGTCGGACAGGAAGCGGGTCGTTCCGTAGCCGCGCAGGTAAGGGGACGACACCTGTCCCGGCGGCCCGCCGGGCCATCCTGGACGTCCACACTCCACCCAACCCATCGCGCCGCACTCCTCTGCGCCATTCGTGCTCTGACAATTTCCACGAGGTGCTGCGTAGAAATTGCAGAGCTAATGAGACAGATCAACGCTGTCACCACTTGGCGGCATCGGGTATACCGGGAAATCACGGTCTTTACATGGATGCTCACATTGAATAACACTCGCCAGCGCGCCCCCTGGTCGCGGACCGCAGCTGGGAGACGCCCGGAAAAGGTCTGTCCGCGATGGAGCAACCATGGCTGGTCGGCGGGTGACGAACCAGCCGATCCTGCGTGGTGCCGACCAGACCACGCGGCTGACCGTCCGGCAACTTGAGGTCCTGCGGCTGACAGCCCTTGGCCTGGCCGGAAAGCAGATCGCCCGTCGCTTAGGGATCTCTGTCCGGACCGTTGAGGGCCACTTCGACGCGATGCGGCAGCGCACTGGAACTCACAGCCAGGCCGAGCTGATCGCATTCGCTATCGCGACGGGACTGGTAACCGTCGACGTCTCACGACCAGCCCGGCCAGGCAAGGGTCCTGGGCGGGTGGCTGTCGAAGAGTCGGTGCAACAACCACACCACACCGAACAGCAAACAGGGCCAGCTGCGTCCGCATGTGACGAAACCCCACCCGCGAGCGCCGACTCCTGTGACGAAACACGCCATTGGACCGTGGTCTCGGCGCGGTGCCAGGTGTGCGGGAAGCCGCTGTCTGCGGCCAGCACCGGGCGACCGCGTCGGTACTGTTCCCGGGCCTGCCAGGCCCGGGCCTACCGCTCGCGCCAACAGGGGTCGGCTCCGGACAAGGACCCAATAGGATCCTTATCCGGAAAGGGATGGGATCGAGTGCCTGGGAAAGTTAGGTATACAGCCGAGTTCAAAGAACAGGCCGCCAGGAAAGTTGTCGATAACTCGCTGCCGATCGTCAAGGTGGCACGGGAACTCGGGATCAATGAATCCACTCTCGGATTCTGGGTCAGAGATTACCGGAAAAAGCATGCGGCTGATCCTCTCCCGGTGGACATGCCCGACCGGGAACAGATAGCGGAACTCAAGCGGCGGAACCACGAGCTTGAGATGGAAATTGCTTTCCTGAAAAAAGCGGCAGCGTACTTCGCGAGAGAGTCTCGCCGCTACCGAAGATGAGGATGGTAGCGGCGAGACTCGCTTGCTTTATAAGGGATTAGCCGATCTGGCTGATCGGTGTCTGGCCGAGGTACAGGGCCTGCGCGGCACCAGCGGTGAGCGCGTAAGGGAACACCTCGACGTTGGTCACTTCACCAGGGAAGTAATCCTGCATGTTTCCTGCCCACTTGGCCCGTCCGATGTCGAGCGGCCCGGTGGAAGCGAAATCAGCCGCGGCGGCGGAGTCGGCAAGCTGGCCGTTGACGTACAGCTGCCCCGTGGCAGTGGCCGCGTTGAAGACGCCGGTTAGCTGCGTCCAGGTATTCGCCTGAGCGGACCCGGACGCACTGACGATGTTGTACATGCCTGGCGAGGTGGCATCCACGGTGGGTATCGAGAAGTTCCACCGCGGGGTGCCGTCAAAGCCGTTATTGAACTGCAGGTAGAAGCTGCTGTTCACGTTGCCTTGCTGGGAAACGATGGTGGCATTGTGCGTGGGTATCGACGGCATGTTCACCCAGGCAGAAACCGAATAGCTGCCGGTGGTGTCGATGACCGGGCTGGCGGTTTCGGCGTAACCCGATGTGCCGTCGAAGTCGGTGACCGTGCCGAAGTACTTGTCGGCGGGGTAAGTGACTGCTCCAGCGGGCGTGGCCGAGTAGCCGTCTCCGGTCCCGTCGTCGAGCACGCCCGAGGAGTTGGCTCCGTCGAGCGCCCAGGACGCGGCCGGCGCCTGGTACAGCGCTGCCGCCTGGCTTGCGCTCAGCGTGTAGTTGTACACCTGAACGTCCTTGATGTCGCCGCTGAAGAAGTCGCCCTGGTTACCGCTCACCAGGTCACGCCCGATGGCGAGCGGTCCGGTGGAGGCGAACGGGGTTGTGTCGGTGGCGGTACCGGCGGCCGCGCCATTGACATACAACGTCATGGCGCCGTTGCTGGCGTTGTAGGTGCCGGTCAGCTGCGTCCAGGCGTTCAGGGCCGGCGCGCCCGAGGTGGCCGAGGTCACCGTCGCGCCCGCGGTGTTCGCCGTCGGGCGGCTGAACGCCCACGAGTTGGTGTCGGTCCGGTACATCAGCTTGAACGAGCTGTTGACCGCACCGCCGCCGTCGCTGGCCGAGGTGTCCTGGCTGACCGCGGCGGCGTATCCGGTGTTGCTGGTCAGGTAGACCCAGGCCGAAACCGAGAAGTTGTTTCCCGATCCGGTCGTCAGCACCGGGTTGCTGGTGGCGATGTATCCCGTGGAGCCGTCGAACTGGTCAACCGTCGGCGGGTTGGTTTCGGTAGCGGGTGCTGCCGGGTCGGTTGTGCAGGTGACCCCGCCGTTGATCGTGCCCGAGTTGACGTTCCCTGAGCCGTCGGCAGCGGTCGTGCACGTGCCGCCATCATCGAGCGCCCAGGAACCTGACGGATTAAGAGAGGAGAAATAAAGCTGCCGGGTACTCGAGATCGGCCCGGCTGAACCGGTGACGGGCTGGCCTGAGTAGTACCAGATGTTGCCGGAGGCGTCGATGGCATACAGGCCGGCGCAGTTGAAGTTCGGCTTGCCGGTCGCGCAGCCACCGCTCGCCAGCGGCAGCGCCGCCGTCAGAGTCGGGTAAGCGGCCCTGGTCAGCGTAGGCGCCCCGGTGATCGCAGTTCCGGTAGTACCGGTTCCCTCGGCCGGGACCGGGCTTGACGGCGTGGTCGGGTTCAGCGTCGGCACCTTGTCAGGCGAGATGACGAACGGGTAGCTGAACAGCGTCCCGGTGCTGTTGTCCCTGGCCCACAGCACGGTAGTGCCGTTGACGGTGCCGGGAGCGATCACGGTCATGTTGTTCCAGCCCGACGAGCCGAGCTGGATCGGGTCCTGCAACTGGCCCCCGCCATTGCCCTGGAACAGCCAGAGCCCGCCGCTCTTCGACACCGCGAGCAAGCTCGGATCGCCGTCATCCTCGGTGATGCCGTTAGTGCCGAAGTCGCTCTGGTTGAACGGATTAGCCCCGACCCAGGCGTCGCCTGGCGCCACGATCTGGCTGATCTGAGACCAGCCGCTCGGGTAGCCCGTGCAGTTGCCCGTCGGGTTATCTGGGTCTGCTTCCATCTGCGGCGTCGGACACGCCGGGTAGTTGACCAGGTGGACGTTGGCCGTGTTCTCGAACTGCGGTGTAGTACCTGCCGGTGTGTTGTTCGTGTAACGGAACAGGAGCGCTCCGCGCAGCGCGAACACGTCGTCGACCTGGGACTGGCTGAACGAGCCGCGGTGAGTGATCTGGTACTTGTTCCACCCGATCCCGGCCTGCGGGCTGTGCGCCTTGGTGCCGGCGATCTCGGGCGTGGCGGTCGGGTCAGTCCGGCCGGGGAACAGCAGCAGGTCGCCGTCGGTGCTGGTGGCCAGCAGGTCAGGGAACCCGTCGCCGTTGACGTCCCCGGCTACCGGTGCGGCGCCGTTCCACGGCACGTAGAACTGGTACTGGAAGGTCTGCGAGATATTCCCGGCATTGTCGATCGCCGCGACGAACAGCGTGTTCTCACCCCAGTTCCCGACCGCTATCGGGCACGAGGTGGCGGTAGCCGGATTAGAGCTGGTGCCTGCCGGGTTGGTCGCGGCCACGCCGAACAGCTGGCCGCTGGCAACGCCGGTCGTCGGGCAGCTGGCCGCCGCTGTCGGAGCGACGATGTTAGTCGGGATCGCGCCGTTCAGCTCGTACTCGAACTCGTACACGTTGCTGGCCGCGCATCCGCCGCTGGCGCAGGCGCCAGTGCCTGGCACCGGATCGTAGCTGGAGAAGTTGAACTGGCCGGTGTCGCCGTTCACCAAAGTCGTGCCTGGCACGCTGCCGAGCGGCGGGAAGTCCGTGCTGGACACCCCCGGCGTAACAGGCGCCGTCTCGTCCACCCGGAACGCGCAGGTGTTGGGACTCGACGTGGAGAACGTCTTGCCCCCGTCGTTCCCGTTCCCGTCTACGGTAGCCGTGGCGCTCCATTGGTAGCTGCCGCCATCAACCAGCGTGACGCCGACTCCTTCCTTGACTGTCTGCGGAGTCACCGCGTAGCCGCTCGGCCCCAGCGTGGTTTTGGTGGTCTGCAAGGTGGGCTTCACTTCCCAGAAGCTGAACTGGCCGCGAACGTCTTCTGAGGCAAGCGACGCCGAGTCGACCGATTGCAGGTCGACAGTGTTGCTGTTGTTCGCGATGTCAGTCTTGCCGATCCATCCGCCGGCGCCCGCAGTCGCCGCGCAGCTGTTGTCAGCCCCGGCCAGCGGGTTGTCGGTCGGCGTCGGAACGGCCGTCATCGAGGTCGGAGTTGGCGGCGCCTCGTCGAACGTCGTCACGATCGACGGGCCGTTGCCCCAGCGGCCGTAGCCGCAGTTCTGGGTCGTGCAGTTGGTCGGCGTTCCGCTGGACGGATTCTTGGACTCGTTTCCCCGGATCCCGAATGACCAGTCCGCCGAGTTAGCGTTGGCGGCTGACTGCATCGTGCTCGCCACCGCGATAGAGGCGGTGTGGTCGGCGCAGGAAGGCTCGCCCACCTTGATGCTGGGGCTGCCAAGCGCGCTCGTCTCGGACGGCTGGTAGTTGGACCAGTCGCTGCCTGACCCGAACGTGTTGCCGTTACCCAGGCTGTACAGGCTGATCGGCCAGCTGTCGGAACAGCCCAGGTCGGCGCTGTAGGTCTGGGGGATGCTCATCGTCGCCGCGATAACTTTCCAGGCTGAGCTGGAAGCACTGACGTTGAATGAGTAATAGGACCGGTAGATGCCGATGCAGCTGGACCAGAAGTTGTAGCCGATCGCGTCGCCGACTTCTGAGCCCGAGCCCTGTGAGACGTTGAAGTTCAGTGAGGTCGGGCAGCCCTGCTGGGTCTCCAGGAAGTTGACCCGGCCTGCCGTCGAGGTGTCGGTGAAGGCATCCGGGCTTATGCCTGACTTCGGGCCGCGGTGAACAGCCGGGTGCCTGGCCGGGAAGTCGGGCGTCAGCGACTGGCTGATGTACGCCGGGTAGCGGCTAGCGGGCCGCAGCAGCGCGGCGTCCGGGTTCAGCCGCAAAGTGCCGGCCCGCAGGGCCGGGTGCAGCTCGGCGCCTGCCTGCGGCGGGGCCACGTGGTGGCGGACCGCGGCGGGGCTATCCCAGCTAGTGGCCGCTGGTCCGCTGAAGACTGCGCCGAGCCCGCGGGCAACCGCCATGATATTGCCGGTGCGGTCGGTGCGCGCGGTCAGGCCATGCGTGGTGATGGTCAGGTGCAAGCGCCGCAGCGCCGGGCTGGCGGCCGCGCGGGCGTTAGCGATGCTGAAGGTCATCCTCACCCCGCCCAGCGTGGTGGCCGTCAGGCTCAAGCTGACACCGGGCAGCGCGTCGCGGTACGTGGCGGTGCCGCCGCGGATCACCGGCGCCCTGAGCCTGCCAGGGAAGGTCAGCGACACGCTGCCCTGCGGGCTGCTCATAGTGACCAGCGGTCCGGTGCCGCCCGCGGAGAACGCCAGCCGGGACGGGACCGCGGCCGGCGACCAGCCCGAGCGGGTCCGGATCAACCTAGTGCTGATCGGTACCCACCGGCCGCCCACCCTGGTGCGGACCGGCAGCGCGTAGGTCGTGTTCGTAAAGGTGCCGTTCGGGTGCGCCACCGTGATCGACGTCGCGGTGGTCTGCGAGGTGACCGTCACGTTTCGACCCAGCCGGTGCGCCCTGGCAGAGGCTGCTCGTTCGGCGGCCACCCCAGCTCGCTTCGATGCCGGCAGCGGGCGGCTAGTGCTCGCTCCGTGGGTCTTGCTTACAGCAGGCGACTTGGTCGGGGCATGCGTCTTAGTGGTAGCGCGCGACGACCTGGTCGCCTTCGCGCTTGTCGCGGCCAGCGCTGGCGACGCGGCCATAGCCAGCGCCGCAGCGGCTGCCAATGCGAGAACGCATCGGCCGCGGCGCAGCACGCCTGGCTCAGCGGCATGGACTCTGTGCATGAGCAGGGCTCCTTTGGCGGGTTCGCCCATCTGGGCAAGGCGGGGAGAGCAGGGCATTCATCGCCTGCTGCAGCGGAACCGTACCAGCCCCATTTCCGGCGTGGCTACCCTCGAAGATGACCGCCTTATTGTGATTCGCCCAGATCGCGCATCTCAACATAGTCCTAAATTTCGGACAGGTACCATCTATAATTTTTCTAATTCTTTTGTGGGTCTTGTCTTGCCACGAACCCAGACTTATGTTGCGTCTGGGGCCGGGTCCCGGCTGCCGTTGTCGGTTGGTTGCGTGGCTGCCGCTTGTGCGGGCGGCGGCGGATGATGGGAGCTGGCGATGGGCGGTCGCGGGGTGCGGCGTGCGCGTTTGGTGCGGGGTATAGCGGCGGCGGCCTCTGTGGCGATAGTGGTGCCGTTCTTGTCGGCCGCGATGCCGCCGCCGGCATATAAAGGCAAGCTGTGGACGCCGGGCGGTCACCATGTGGCTAAGGAAAAGAGCGTTCCCGGCTACGCGCTGCCGAGATCGGCGACCAGAGCGGCGCGGGCCGCTGGCCGGCGGTCGATACCGAAAGAGCCTGGCCAGGTTCGGGCGGTGCCGTACCGGGTGCCGAAGCGGATCGTTTGGCCGTCAGGGTCAGGTACCGCGAGTTTCGCGGTACCTGAAGGGGTCGCTCACGGCAGGCTGACCGGGCAGTCGCTGGCCTGGACGGCCGGTCAGCAGCCAGCCGGCGCACTGCCGGTGACAGTGGCGGCGGCGCGGCCTGACGGAAAGGTCGTGTCCCAGGGATCGGTCCGGGTGACGGTGGCCGGGCAGCGGGTGACCCGGCGGGCCGGGATCTCCGGAGTCATGATGTCGGTGGCCGGGCGGGGATCGCTGGCCTCCGGTGGGCAGGTGACGGTCCGGCTGGATTACCGCGGGTACGCCAAGGCCTACGGCGGTGCCTGGGATTCGCGGATGTACCTGGCCGAGGTGCCCTCCTGTGCCCTGACCACCCCGGCCGCGCCGGGCTGCGGTGCCCGGTATGCCGTGCCGCACGGCAACGACACCAAGACCGACACCTTGTGGGCCACCGTCCAGTTGCCTGGCGCCGACCGCGTGGTGGCGCCCGCCCTGCGCGGCAGCGCGGCGGCCAGCCTGACGCAGCGGGCAGCGGCACTGACCCGGCCAGTCCCGCCCCGCGGCGGGCTGGTCCTGGCAGCCGAGTCCGCGCCCGGCGGCCCGGACGGCACCTACGCGGCGACCTCGCTGAACCAGTCAGCAGGCTGGTCGGTCCAGGACGGCAACTTCACCTACAGATACCCGGTGGCGGTACCGGCGACGCTAGGCGGTTCCGCGCCCTCCGTGTCGCTGAACTACGACGCGCAGTCCATCGACGGCGAGACCTCGGGGTCAAACACCCAGGGCGGCATTATCGGCGATGGCTGGGACTACTCCCCCGGCTATATCGAACGGTCCTACCAGCAGTGTTCCGAGACTGGCGTGTCCGGATTGTCGCAGTCCGATGACATGTGCTTTGACGGGTGGAACGGGACGCTTGACCTGGCCGGTCACTCTTCCACGCTTGTGCAGTCCGGCACCAACAGCACTGGGCAGACGTACAAGCTGGCCAAGGATGACGGCACCTCGGTGCAGCTGATGCAGGACGGGTCGAACGGGTCGAACGGGCTGTGGGACAACGAGTACTGGGTAGTCACCACCACCGACGGCACCAGGTACTACTTCGGCGCCGACCACGTCCCTGGTTATTCGGCATCGCCCGCCACCAACTCGGCGTGGGGCGAGCCGGTGTACAGCCCGTCGTCGGGCAACCCGTGCTATTCCGCCTCGTCGGGGACGGGGTCGCAGTGCACGATGGGGTACCGGTGGAACCTGGACTTCGTGGTCGACCCGCGCGGGAACCTGACCGAGTACAACTACGCCACCGAGACCAACTACTACAACCGCGGCGCTGGGCAGGCCAGCGGCAACAACGGCACCCTCACCCAGTACGTCCGCGCTGGCTATCCGATCTCGGCGTCCTACGGCATGCTGCTGTCCCAGGAGCAGTCGGCCACCCCGGTCAAGCCCGCCGCCCAGGTGATCTTCGGCTACGCGCAGCGCTGCCAGCCGGTCGGGTCGACGACGTGCGGCTCGTATTCGAACCTGACGTCCTCGACCGCGTCGGACTGGCCGGACGTGCCGTATTCCGATATCTGCCAGAGCACCGGGTCGTGCAGCAACTGGGGGCCGACGTTCTTCACCACCTACCGGCTGGACACCATCACCACCCAGGTCCTCCCCTCGCAGTCGTCGACCACGTACAGCAAGGTGGATACCTACGCCCTCAGCCAGTCCTACCCGTCCGGGGCGACCGCCGGGCCGGTGATGTTCCTGAATTCGATCCTGCGCACCGGCGTGGACGGCGCCACCACGAAGCTGCCGCTGGTGACGTTCACCGCGGCCGAGATGGACAACCGGGTCGCCGGGTCCACGCAGACACCGATTGACCGGCCCAGGATCGAGGCGATCACTACCGAGGACGGCGAGCAGATCAACGTGATCTACCGGCCCACCGACTGCACCCAGGGCACCGGTGGGAACGTCCCGCCGTCTGCGGCCGACGCCGACACCCTGGCCTGCTTCCCCGCTTACTGGACCCCGCCGGGGGTGAACCAAGGCGAGATCAAGGACTGGTTCACCAAGAGCCTGGTCTCCCAGGTCACCCTCGCCGACGTCACTGGCGCCGGATCACCCGAGCAGGTCAGCAATTACACCTACCTCGGCGGTGCCGCCTGGCACTGGGACGAATCCCCGGTCATCCCCAAGGCCAACCGGCTCTATGACGAGTTCCGCGGCTACGCCCAGATAGAGACGCAGGTCGGTGTCGCGCCGGACCCGATCACCGAGACCATCGACACCTACATGCGGGGCATGTACGGCGACGAGACCAGTTCAGGCGGCACAACGACCACTACCGTCACCGACCCCAACGGCGACACCCAGAACGACTACAACTGGCTGTCCGGCCAAGTGATGGAAGCCGACAGCTACAACCTGGTCAACGGCGTCCAGACGATCGAGAAAAAGGACATCTCGCTGTGGCCTAACGCCGCAGGGTTCAACCAGACCGCCTCCCAGACCGAACCATCCAACAGCGGCCTGCCCGCCCTCACCGCCGACATGATCGCCCAGTCCGAAACCGAGACCTCGCTGCTGCAGGCTGATGGCAGCTACAAGACCGGCACCAGTACGGACTACTACAACAGCAACGGGCTGGTGGTCGCGGCTGATCATAATCCGCAGGGACTGACCGAAACGTGCACGACGACGACCTACGCCACCCCGCCGGCGGGTGACTCCATGATGGAGAATTACCCGGCCCAGGTCACCAACGTCACGGGCGCCTACAGCACCTCAGCCAACTCCTGCCCTGCGGTGACAGCCTCGAACATCCTCAGCGACACCAAGACCTACTACGACGACAAGACCGGCACCTTGTCCGCGATGGGAACGCTGGGTTCGCTGACCTACCCAGGCGGGCTGATCACCGGGACCCAGACCGCGTCGTCCTGGCCTTCAGGCGGGTCCGAGCAATGGCAGCCGGAGACCGTGACCACGTATGACCAGTACGGCCGGGCACTCACCAAGACCGACGCCGACGGTTACACCACCGCCATCGCCTACAGCCCGGCATCGCAGGCGCTGCCAACCTCGATGACCGACACCAACCCGGCGCCGTTCCACTGGCAGACAACGACGCTGCTGAACCAGGGCCGTCAGCTGGCCACCCAGGTGACCGACATGAACGGCGAAGTGACCACAGAGACCTACGACGGCCTGGGACGGCTGACATCGGTGACTACGCCGATCGACCAGGGCACCGGGGACCCAACCTATACCTACGCCTACCACATCAACGGGACGTCGCCGCCGACCACGGTGACCAGCACGCTGCGCGAGGACGGCTCGTACTCGCAGTCGGTCAGCATCTCCGACGGGTTCGGGCAGGTGCGGGAGGTGCAATCCACCCCGGCAGACAACTCGGCCGGCCGGGTGATCACCGACACCTTCTACGACTCGCACGGCTGGCAGGTCAAGACCAGCGCGCCCTACTACGACAAGAACACCAGCCCTGACACCACTTTGTTTGTCGCGAACGACAGCCAGGTACCGTCCCAGGCGGTCGTCGGCTACGACGAACTGGGGCGCCAGATATCGCAAGCCTTCTACTCACTGGGTACCTTCCAGTGGCAGTCAACTAAGACCTACCTCGGCACAAACCAGGTGGACACCACGCCGCCGCCCGGCGGCACCGCGACCACCTCGATCGCGAACATACTCGGCCAGAAGACCCAGTCCTGGTCGTACACGGACTCGGCCACGCCCACGGACCATGCGTCGGACGCGGTGATCACTAAGTACGGCTACAACGCCGCTGGCCAGAACACCTCGATTTCCGATGCGAACGGCAACTCCTGGACCTACACCTATAACCTGCTCGGCCAGCAGACCCAGGTCACCGATCCCGGCACCGGGACAGCCGGGTCATCGGGCCAGGCGGGGACCTCGAAGTACACCTACGACCCGGACGGCAACGTCATGTCGGTCACCGACCCGATGGGCAACGTGATCACCTACTCTTATGACGCGCTGAACCGGAAGATCGCCGAGTACAACGACACCACCGGCACTCCGGTGCAGGTAGCGTCCTGGCTGTACGACACCCTCGCCAAGGGACACCTGACGTCCTCGACGGCGTACGACAGCAGCGGGCAGGCGTACACCGAGGCGATCACCGGCCTGAACGCCTCCTACGAGCCGACCGGCACCTCGATGACCGTGCCGTCTGACGCCGGGGCACTGGCCTCCAACACCGCATCGGGCAGCAAGACTCAATACACCACCCAGATCGCCTACACCCCGCTGACCGGCCTTCCCGAGTACACCGCCTTCAGCGGCGACGGGAACCTGCCAGCCGAGACCGTCAACTACACCTACGACCTTGGGGGCCTGCTCACCCAGTACGGCAGCGGCACCCCGTACCTGGACAACACCACCTTCACCCCGCAAGGCCAGGTCACCTCGGCCACCTTCGGCCCGTTCGGCAAGCAGCTC
>Ga0134126_10008150_pt1 | contig 13175 bp, 14 predicted proteins | sample KB31752_FD_96881 | JGI IMG/M metagenome (GOLD analysis project Ga0134126, IMG submission 96881) | Terrestrial soil microbial communities with excess Nitrogen fertilizer from Kellogg Biological Station, Michigan, USA - KB3-175-2 | ecosystem: Environmental > Terrestrial > Soil > Unclassified ...
AGGCGCTCACCGGGCTCGGTCACACTCAGAGCGTAGGTCTGCTCCATGCCCATCAGGGGCGAGACGTGGAGGACCTTCGCGAAGCTCCCGCGCGCCACGCGCGCGCCGGCGCTCTCGCGCGCGTCGAGCACGTAGGAGTGGCTCTCGCCCCACGGCGTGTTGGTCACGTGCGCGATCACCGCCGCCACGCGCTCGCCTCCGCGCTCGAAGCACCAGTAGAAGCTGACCGGGTTGAAGTTGTGACCGAAGCAGCGCAGGTGGGTGAGCAGCCCGATCGGCCCCTCTGGCCGGCGCCCGGTTCGCTCGGCGACCAGCCGGCGAACCGCCTCGCCGAGGTCGCCCTCACCGAGGTGATCGGAGCGGCGGAACCACGCGAGGGCGGGGTGCCGTGCCGAGCACAGCAGGCCACCGTCGAGCGCGTCCGGCAGCTCGCCGAGGTCCAGGTAGGCCATGAACAGGCGGTGACGGAACTCGTCGCGCACCGGACCCGACAGGCGCCGGTGCCGGACGCTGCCTTCATACAGCGCGCTCCTCACAGCCGCACCCCGAACGGCTCGCACGCGGCAAGCGCGCTGCGCACGCCGTCCTCGTGAAAGCCCCAGCCCCAGTAGGCGCCGCAGTAGTGCGTGCGCCGCTCGATGCCGCTGATCTCGCGATGGCGGGCCTGCGCGGCCACGCCCGCCGGGGTGAAGACGGGATGCGCGTAGGAGATCGTGCGGATCACGCGCTCGGGGTCGATCGCCTCGGTCCGGTTGAGCGTCACGCAGAAGTCGCGGTCGGCCTGCAGCCGCTGCAGGTGGTTCATCCAGTAGGTCACGGTCGAGAGCGGCTTGGGCTCGGCGAGCAGGTGGAAGTTCCACGCCGAGCGCGCCCAGCGCCGCCGCGGCAGCATGCGCCCGTCGGTGTGCAGCACGGCCTCGTTGTGCTGGTAGGGGATCGCGCCGAGCAGCCGGTGCTCGCGCTCGCTCGCGTCGCTGAGCATCGCGAGCGCCTGGTCGGAGTGGGTGGCCAGCACGACGTGGTCGAAGCGCTCGGCGCTGCCTCCCTCGCAGGCGACCGTGACGTGGTCTGCCTCGCGGGTGACGGAGCGCACCGGGGAGCTGAGGCGGATGCGCTCGCGGAAGGGCGCCGTGAGCGCCTCGACGTAGCGCGCGGAGCCGCCCGCGATCGTCGACCAGCGCGGCCGGTCGCGGAAGCCGAGCATGCCGTGGTTGGCGAAGAACTCGGCGAGGAAGCGGACCGGGAAGCTCTGCATCTGGCGCGGGTCCGCCGACCACACCGCCGAGGCCTGGGGCACGATCAGCCGCTCGACGAAGTGGCGCGAGAAGCGGTGGCGGGCGAGGAAGTCCGCGAGCGAGTCGCTCTCGCCCGCGCCGCCGCCTTCGAGCAGGCGGCGCAGCTCGCGGTTGAAGCGCAGCAGGTCGAGGATCATGCGCTGGAAGCGCGGGCTGAGCAGGTTGCGCGGCTGGCAGAGCAGCCCCTGCGGCGTGCCCGAGTACTCGAAGTCCTCCTGCTCGCCCTTGACCGAGAAGCTCATGTGAGTCGGCTGGCGCGCGACGCCGAGGCGGTCGAGCAGCCGTGTGAACAGGGGGTAGTTGCGGTCGTTCATGACGATGAAGCCCGTGTCGACGTGGTGGGTCTCGTAATCGGTGTCTACCCGGATCGTGTTCGTGTGCCCGCCCGCGTAGTCGCCGGCCTCGTACACGACGATCTCGTGCCTGGCATGGAGCAGGTGCGCGGCGACCAGGCCCGACACGCCCGCGCCGACGATGGCGACCCTCATCGAAGCCCCCTCGATCTGCTGCTCACAACTCGCATCTACCCGTCCTACGCGCGCCCGGGCGCGGCGGATCATCGCGCCCGCGGGGAGGAACGGGAGGCGCCTGTGTCGAATCAGACCGCCGTGAAGCGCACTGCGACCAAGACACCCGAGGCGGCGCCCGTGAACGGCACCTCCGAGCACCAGAGCCTCTCCAAGTACATCCAGGCCCGTTTCGACGAGTGCTCGCGCTCCCAGAAGGATGTTGCCCAGTACATCGTCGACCACCTCGACGAGGCGGCGTTCCAGACCGCCGAGGAGCTGGCGCGCCGCGCCAACACGTCCAGCTCGACGGTCGTGCGCTTCTCGCAGGCACTCGGCTTCGAGGGCTTCCCGGAGCTGCAGGCCGCCGCGCGCGAGGAATACCGGCGCGTGCATGCGAAGACGGCCAAGGAGGCCGCGACGAACGGCTCGACACCGCTGTTCTCGCTGGATCAGAACGAGTTCGAGTCCGCGCTCGCGGCCGACCACCTGAACGTCGAGGAGACTGCGCGCAAGGTCTCCCGCTCGGACGTGGAATCGCTGATCACCGCGATCGTCGGTGCCGAGAAGGTCCTGGTGGCGGGAACCGACCAGATGGCGTTCTTCGCGAGCTACCTGCGCCACCTGCTGATGCTGCTCGACCTGCGGGTCGACGTGGTGGCGAGCCCCTCGCAGGAGGCGCTCAGCCGGCTCGGGCGGATCGACGACGCGACGCTCGTGATCGGCCTCTCGGCGGGGCGCCCGCACCCGCTCGTGGTGCGGGCGATGAAGCTCGCCCGCCACCGCCAGGCGCGCACCGCCGCGATCACCGACGCCACGCTCTCGGAGATCGCGAAGCTCGCCCAGATCAAGCTCTACTACTCCTCGAACAGCCCGGCCTACGTGCGCTCGCACGCGGCGCTGCTCAGCATCATCCAGGCACTCGCCTACGGCGTCTACGCGCAGGACACCGCGCAGTACGACGACCGCATCAAGGCCTTCCGGCTGAAGTAGCGCCCGGCCCGAAGATCGCGTTCTCGGCGAAGACCGAGTAGAAAGGGCGTGTGGCCACACCGTGGGACGCTGAGACCTACGACCGCACCAGCAAGCCGCAGCAGCGCTGGGCCAACGAGGTCATCGGGCGCGTGGTCGGCATCGAGCGCGATGCGACCGTGCTGGACGTGGGGTGCGGAACCGGCCGCGTGACCGAGCATCTCGCGCGGCTCGTGCCCGGCGGGCGCGTGCTGGCCATCGATGCCTCCGAGGACATGGTCGCGCTCGCGAGCGAACGGCTGGGCGAGAGCGCCGAGGTCTGGCGCTGCGACGTGCTGGAGCTCGACCTCGACGGGCAGCTCGATCTCGTGTTCTCGACTGCGACGCTGCACTGGGTCACCGACCACGACGCGCTCTGGCCGGTGCTCGCGCGCGCGCTGAAGCCGGGCGGCAGACTCGAGGTCCAGTGCGGGGGGGAGGGCAACATCGAGACCGTCCGCCAAGTGATCGACGAGGCCGCCGCGTCGGTCGAGAGCGACGCGCTGGAGGGCTACTCGCCCTGGACGTTCGCGAGCCCCCAGGACACTGAGCGCAGGATGCGAGACGCGGGCTTCACCGAGGTCAAGTGCTGGCTCGCTGAGGAGCCCGCCTTCCCGGAAGAGACCGAGGCGTTCGTGCGCACTTCGATCCTCGCCGCGCACCTCGAGCGCCTGCCCGAGGCCGATCGCGAGCCGTTCGTAGCCGCTGTCATGCAGCGCGTGCGGCTGCCGCTGGACTACGTGCGACTGAACGTCTCGGCCGTGCGCGCCTGAGCTCGCTCGCGCGCCGGCTTCTGTCAGGATGCCGCCGCGATGCGCCGCACGTCAGTGGGTAGCGACGGTCCCGAGCGGCTGGGCCGGATCGAGTTCTTCGGCGGCCCCGCGCCGTGGGCGCGATGGCCGACGAGGCCTTCGGGCCATGGGCGCTCCGGCGCGTCGAGATCAGGGTCGCGGCGGACAACGCACGCAGCCGGGCGATCCGGGAGCGGCTCGGCTTCCGCCAGGAAGGCCTGCTGCGCGCGGCGCACTCGGTCGCGGGCCAACCCCACGACGAGGTCGCCTACGGGCGGTCGCGGAGGATCCGCGGCCTCGCGTTTCGCCGCCTGCGTGACACGGCCGCCTGTCCGCGGCGTCTGAGGATCGCCCGGGACCTTGGCCCCGGCGGCAGGCGGGGACGGCGCCCGCGCGCTTATAGACTTGCGATCAATGCGCGACGAGGCCACATTCCGCGTCAAGGCCGGCCTGGCGGAGATGCTCAAGGGCGGCGTGATCATGGACGTCGTCACGCCCGAGCAGGCGAAGGTCGCCGAGGACGCCGGCGCGGCCGCGGTGATGGCGCTCGAGCGGGTGCCCGCCGACATCCGCCGCGACGGCGGCGTCGCGCGCATGTCCGACCCAGAGATGATCGCCGGCATCCAGCAGGCCGTGACGATCCCGGTCATGGCCAAGGCCCGGATCGGCCACTTCATGGAGGCGCGCGTGCTGGAGGCGCTGGAGGTCGACTACATCGACGAGTCGGAGGTGCTCACCCCGGCCGACGAGGCCAACCACATCGACAAGTGGGACTTCAAGGTGCCGTTCGTCTGCGGCGCGACCAACCTCGGCGAGGCGCTGCGGCGGATCGGCGAGGGCGCGGCGATGATCCGCTCGAAGGGCGAGGCGGGGACCGGCGACATCGTCGAGGCGGTCCGCCACATGCGCAAGATCGGCCGGGAAATCCGCCGCCTGACGATGCTCGGCGACGACGAGCTGCCGACCGCCGCGAAGGAGATCGCGGCGCCGCTGGACATCGTCCGCGGCGTCGCGCGCGACGGGCGGCTGCCGGTGGTCCTGTTCTGCGCCGGGGGCATCGCGACGCCCGCCGACGCGGCCCTGATGATGGCCCTCGGCGCCGAGGGCGTGTTCGTCGGCTCGGGGATCTTCAAGTCCGAGGACCCCGCCACGCGCGCCCGCGCGATCGTCGCCGCGACGACGCACTGGCAGGACGCCCAGCGGGTCGCCGACGCCTCCCGTGGCCTCGGGACGCCGATGGTCTCGCTCGAGAGCTCGAAGCTCGACGAGGAGCAGCTGCTCGCCCAACGTGGTTGGTGAAGGGGCCACGCCCGGGCCCGCAAGGCCCCTGATCGGCGTGCTCGCCCTGCAGGGCGGCTTCGAAGCGCACGAGCGCATGCTCGCCCGCCTCGGCGCGGACACGCGCCAGGTGCGCGTTCCCGCCGACCTCGCGGGGCTCGACGGCCTGGTCATCCCCGGCGGGGAGTCCACGACGATGACGCTCGGCGTCGAGCGCGAGGGACTCGGAGAGCCGCTGCGCGAGTTCGCCGCCTCCGGGCGCCCCGTGCTCGGCTCCTGCGCCGGGCTGATCATGCTCGACCGCGAGCACCTCGGCGTGATGGACATGCGCGCGGAGCGCAACGCGTTCGGACGCCAGATCCGCAGCTTCGAGGCGGAGCTGGAGCTGGCCGGCGTGGACGGCGGCCCGTTGCGGGCGATCTTCATCCGCGCGCCGTGGGTCGCCGAGCACGGGCCCGGCGTCGAGATCCTCGCCGAGGTGGACGGACATCCCGTCGCCGCGCGCCAGGGCGACGTGCTCGCGGTCGCCTTCCATGCGGAGCTCGGCGAGGACGAGCGGCTGCACGCGCTGTTCCTGGACCGGGTTCGCGCGCAAAGGGGCGCGCTCGGCTCCAGGGCCGCCTGAAACGCGCTGCGGTAGAACTGGGCATCGCCTCCCAGCCCCACGTAGCCGCCCTCTCGACGCTGCGGTAGAACTGGGCATCGCCTCCCAGCCCCACGTAGCCGCCCTCTCGACGACGCCGGTCAAGTCACTGCGCATCCAACGCCGCGAGCGCGTCACGCTGCAGCGCGACGGCGCCGCCGGCGATCGTGCGTTCTTCCTCGTCGACGGGCGCGGCACGATGGCCAACGCCAAGCGCCACCCCAAGCTCAACCAGGTGGTCGGCGAGCTCGACGGGGACGGGCTGCTGACGCTCGCGTTCCCGGACGGCTCCCGTGTCAGCGGCGAGCCGCGACGGGGCGGGCCGCTCGACGCGCGCTTCTACCGCATGACACGCCCAGCGGTCGCGATCGAGGGCGAGTTCTCCGCCGCGCTCTCCGCCCACGTGGGCACGCCGCTGCGGCTGGTGGCGTTCGACGGAGGGCGCTCCGCCGTCGACCGCGGCGCGCAGGGGGCGGCGACGCTGCTGTGCCGCGCTTCTGCCGACGCGCTGGCCGAGGCGGCCGGTCGCGAGAGGATCGACACACGCCGCTTCCGCATGACGATCGAGCTCGACGGCTGCGAGCCCTTCGAGGAGGATCGCTGGATCGGCCGCACGCTGCGGATCGGCGGGGCGGGCGGGGCCGTCATCCGCCCGTTCGGCAACGTCGGCCGCTGCACGGTCACGACGCTCGACCCCGACACCGGCGAGGTCGACCTGCCGACGCTGGACGTGCTGCGCGAGCTGCGCGGGGACGCCGAGACGAGCGAGCCGCTCGCGATCGGCGTGCACTGCGCCGTGATCGAGCCGGGCGAGGTCGCGCTCGGCGACGCGGTCGAGGTCGAGAGCTGATGCGGATCGCGGTCGCCGCCGACGAGCTCACGGGGGTGGCAGCCCAGGTGGCCGAGGAGCTGCGAAAGCGCGGCCACGAGCCCCTCCTTCACGGCGCGCTGGCCGAGGACGAGCGCGACGACTGGGCCTGGGCCAGCGAGGCGGCCGCGCGCGACGTTCTCGAAGGGCGCGCCGAGCAGGCGGTCGTGTGCTGCTGGACCGGGACCGGCGCCTCGATCGCGGCGAACAAGGTCGCCGGCGTCCGCGCCGCGCTGTGCGGCGATGCCGTGACCGCCGCGGGCGCAAGGCGCTGGAACGACGCGAACGTGCTGGCGCTGAGCCTGCGCACGACGACGGCGGCGCTGCTCTCGGAGATCCTCGACGCGTGGTTCTCGGCGCGGGCGAGCGAGGAGGCCGAGGACCGCGAGAACGTGGCGCACCTCGGAGAGATCGAGGCCGGCTAGCTGTCCGGCGTCGCGACGGCCGCGAACCGCACCACGCCGTCGGTCTCCTCTTCGAGCACACGCCCGTCCTCGAGCAGCAGGTCGACGTGCCCGAGCACCTCGGAGAGCGTGAGGTAGGCCTGCGTGACCGCGACGTTGCCCCACAGCTCCTGGGCGATCTCGTGGGCGCTGCGAGGCTGCTCGGAGATCAAGCGCAGGATCTTCTCCGCACGGCGGCGGTGCATGCGGAAGCGCTCGTCGATCAGCGCGACGTGGTCGGTGATCGGCTTGCCGTGGCCCGGGAGCACGAGGTCCAGATCGAGCTCGCGCGTTGATTCCAGAGAACGCATGTAGGTGATCAGCGCCTGCGGCCGTGGGCCCGTCGGATCCGGCTCGGCTCCGAGCGGGCGCGCGAGCAGCGGGTTGGAGGAGATGTGCGCGATCAGGTGGTCGGCCGCGAGCATCATGCGGCGCTGTTCGTCGAGGAAGACCGTGTCCGAGGGGCTGTGGCCGGGCCGCTGCAGCACGCGCAGCGTGCGGTCGCGCAGAGCCAGCTCCTCGCCGTCGCCGAGCGGGCGCGTCACCTCCACCGCCGAGCCCCACGCGCGGAACCCCGCCGAGACGGCGCGCAGCGCGGTCACGACTTCGGGCGGGATGCCGTGGCGCAGCATGATGTTCTCGGCGAACGCGTCGTCGAGGTCGGTCTCGTGTCCGTAGCTCGCCAGGTACGGCGCCAGTGGGCCGATCGCGGCGACCTCCGCTCCCGAGCGCCGCGCGAGGATCGAGGCGAGCCCGAAGTGGTCCATGTGCTGGTGGCTGATCACGAGCAGCTCGATGTCCTCGACGCGGTGCCCGCGCGCGGCGAGCGCCTGCTCGAGCTCGTCGAGCGCCTTCGCCGAGTTGGGGCCCGAATCGATCAGCGTCAGCGGCGAGTCCTCGATCAGGTACGCGTTCACGCGCCCGACCATGAACGGAGTCGGGACTGCCAGGCGGTGGATGCCGGCGTCCGCCGCCCTGGCGAGGTTCCCGCGCTCCTCCTCGGCTTCGCGCGCCGCGCGCTGCTCGGCCGGCTCCTGCGCGGGCGCGCCGCCGCTCACGAGCGGATCACGGCCAGCACCTCGTCGCGGCGCCGTTCCATGTCCTCGACGGAGACCAGCGACTCGAGGCACAGGCGCAGGAGCGGCTCCGTGTTCGAGGGGCGGACGTTGAAGTGCCAGTCCTCGTAGTCGATCGAGATGCCGTCGAGCCGTTTCTGCTCGGCGTCGGAGTAGCGCTCGGCCAGCTCCTCCATCTTGCCGGCGGGGTCCGAGACCTCCGAGTTGATCTCGCCGGAGATGAAGTAGCGATCGCGGTACGGGGCGAGGCGCTCGGACATGCTGTGCCCGCCGGTCGCGAGCATCTCGAGCACCAGCAGCGCCGGGATCGTCCCCGAGTCCGCGCAGTAGAAGTCCCGGAAGTAGTAGTGGCCTGAGACCTCGCCGCCGAACAGCGAGCCCTCCTTGTGCATCCGGGTCTTGAAGAACGCGTGCCCGACCCGGTTGACGTAGGGGACGCCGCCCGCGCGCTCGACCGTGTCGGGGACCGCCCGCGAGGCGCGCACGTCGTACAGGATCGCTTCGCCGGGTTTCTCCGCCTTGCCGAGCAGCGACTCGGCGAGCAGGGCGGTGAGGAAGTCACCGTCGACGAACTGGCCGGTCTCGTCGATGAAGAAGCAGCGGTCGGCGTCGCCGTCCCAGGCGATGCCCAGGTCAGCCTTCGTCTCGCGCACGCGCTCGATGATGAACGCCCTGTTCTCCGGCAGCAGGGGGTTGGGCTCGTGGTCGGGGAACTCGCCGTTGGGCTGCCAGTAGGTCTCGATCAGCTCGAGCTCGAGGCTCTCCAGCAGCGGCCCGACCATCGGCCCGGCCATGCCGTTGCCGCCGTCCACGACCACCTTCAGCGGGCGCGGGGTGGAGCGCACGGCAGCGGCGTCGACGAACCGCAGGGCGGCCTCCTGGAAGGGCTCGTAGATGTCCACGTCCTCGACGCGGCCGCGGGGCTGCCCGCCGGGCGCGCCGGCGTCCTCTTCCACGAGCCGCCGCACGTCCTGGATGCCCGAGTCCCCGGACAGTGCGATCGCGCCCTGGCGCACCAGCTTGGCCCCGGTGTAGGCCTTGGGGTTGTGCGAGGCGGTGCACATCAGCCCGCCGTCCAGCTCGCGCGAGCCGACGAGCCAGTAGAGCATCTCCGAGCCGACCATGCCCGCGTCGATCACGTTCGCGCCCGCGGACAGCATGCCCTCGCGGTAGCGGGCCGAGAGCTCCGGCGCGCTGAGGCGCATGTCGCGGCCGAGCCCGATGCGCAGCTCGCCGACTGGCTTGTCCGCGAGCCCCGCGAGCACCTGCGCGAAGGCGCGGCCGATCCGCTCGGCCAGGCCGCCGCCGATCTGCTCGCCGAAGATGCCGCGGATGTCGTAGGCCTTGAAGATGTCGGGCAGCGCCGGAGTGCTCATGGCTCCGCGCATCCTATGAGGAGCGCTGCGGCCAGGAGGGGCACATCGCTGCAACCACGGCGATTCGTAGACTTCAACGCATGTCCGGTCATTCCAAGTGGGCCTCGATCAAGCACAAGAAGGCGATCGTCGACTCCCGGCGCGGCGCCCAGTTCTCCAAGCTGACGCGCGCGATCACGGTCGCGGCGCGCGACGGTGGCGGAGACCCGGTCGGGAACCCTGCGCTCGACCTCGCGATCCGCAAGGCGAAGGAAGCCTCGATGCCGAAGGACAACATCGAGCGCGCGATCGCGAAGGGCACGGGGGAGGGCGGCGAGGCCGAGGCGATCGAATCGGTCCTCTACGAGGGCTACGGGCCCGGCGGCGTGGCGGTGCTCGTCGAGGCGCTGACCGACAACCGCAACCGCACGAGCGCGGAGGTCAAACACGCCTTCTCCAAGCAGAACGCCAGCCTCGGCGAGCCGGGATCGGTCGCCTATCTGTTCGAGAAGAAGGGGACGATCGTCGTCGACGGGACGCGCTACTCCGAAGACGACCTGATGGCGGCGGTCGAGGCGGGGGCGGAGGACATCTCCACCGACGACGACGTGTTCGAGGTGATCACCTCGCTGGCGGACTTCGCCGCGGTTCGGGCGGCGCTCGAGGAGGCCGGCGTGGAGATCGACAGCGCGGAGCTCTCCTATCGCGCCTCGAGCCTCGTGCCCGTCGAGGAGGCCGACGCGGGCAAGCTGATGCGGCTGATCGACGCGCTGGAAGATCTCGACGACGTCGGCGCGGTGCACGCGAACTTCGACGTGTCGGCGGACGTGCTCGAACGTGTCGCCGGCTGAGAAGCCGCCGGTCGCGATCCTCTGCGGCGGGCGCGGCACACGGCTCCAGGAGCACACGCAGGAGATCCCGAAGCCGCTGGTCGAGATCGGCGGGCTGCCGATCGTCTGGCACGTCGTGCAGCTCTACGCCTCGCAGGGGTTCCGCCGCTTCGTGCTGGCGACGGGCTACAAGGGCGAGCTGATCGAGCGCTTCGTGGCCGAGCACGGCTGGCCGGACGGCGTCGCGGTGGAGTGCGTCGACACGGGCCTCGAGACCCAGACGGCCGGACGTATCGCCCGTCTTTCTTCTTTTTTTGAGGATGAGGAGATGTTCTGCGCCACCTACGCGGACGGTGTGGCGGACATCGATCTCGGGGCGCTGCTCGGCTTCCACCGCGAGCACGGTGCGCTGGCGACGATGACGGTCGTGCGGCCCGAGCTCCAGTTCGGGGTCACCGAGCTCGACGGCGCCGGCCGGGTGATGGGTTTCCACGAGAAGCCGCGCTCGGAGCACTGGATCAACGGCGGCTTCTTCTGCTTCTCCACACAGGCTCTCGGGCGCATCTCCGCGGGCGGCGACAGCACGCCGCTCGAGCGGGAGCCGCTGGAAGCGCTCGCCCGCGACGGCGAGCTGCGCGCGTACCGTCACGCGGGCTTCTGGGCGTGCATGGACACCTACAAGGACGCCGTCGCGCTCAACGACCTGTGGGCCGCGGGAGCGCCGCCTTGGCGCATCTGGAACGAACAGCCCGCGTCAGGCGCCGTTCTGGCGGCGAGCGCGGAATAGCCTGACCGGCTCGCGCAGGCCCTTCAGGCGCCGCTGGCCCGCGAAGGACCAGCGGTAGTCCTCCTCCGCGCTCGCGTGGAGCGCCTCGTCGGCCAGCAGGCTGCCGGGCCGGGCCACCGAGGTGATGCGGCTGGCGAGGTTGACCGGGCGCCCGAACCAGTCGCCCGCGCGCGGGAGCGCGAGGCCGAGCGCCGCGCCGGCCCGCAGCTGCGGGAAGTCCTCGCCCTCGGCGTCCGCCGCTTCGACCAGCGCAAGGGTGGCGCCGAGCAACGGCTCCGGCTCCGGCGAGGCGAGCATGGCCGCGTCGCCGATCGTCTTGACCAGGCGCACGGGCGGGTCCGCCGCCTCGCCGGCGAGCGTTTCCAGGCGCGCGGCGAGCCGGCCGAGCTCGTCGGGCGGGACTTCCTCGCCGAGGCGCGTGAAGCCCACGAGATCGGCGAACGCGACCGCGACCTCGCGCGAGCCCGGCAGCTCGCCGCCGCTTCGCTCCAGGGCGTTGACGACCTCCGCCTGGGTGGCGTGGCGCAGGTGCAGCGTGAGGATCGAACTCACGAGCGGATCGACGAGCGGGTACATCTGCTCGACCGCGGCCGCGTAGCGCTGGGCCAGCTCTGCCTCGCTGAGGCCCGGCTCGATCACCATTTTCAAAGGCAGCGCACGCAGGCTCTCGGCGACCTGGGAGAGGCTGCGGCCGAGCACGCGCAGCAGCGCGAGGGTCTCCTCGTCGGGGATCCCGAGCGCGCGCCCGATCTTGAGCCGTTCGGCGGCCTCCAGCTCGAGGTCGGTGTAGACCGGGTCGCCGGGGTCGGCGATCGGAAGCCCCATCGAGCGGCTGAGCGAGTTGAGCATCTCCGGCTCGATCCCGGTCAGCTCGGCGATCTCCGCGGCGGTGTAGCGCTTGTCGCTGACGATAAGCCGGTCGGCCGGCAGGAACATGACGGTGCCGGTGGCGGTGGTGCGCTTGAGTTCGCTCAGCGGCACCCCGTCGGCGGCGAGCTGGCGCAGCAGGGCCAGGCGCTCGCCGCGCTGCCCGCCCTCCAGCCCGTCGAGCAGTCCCTCGGCCTCGAAGTCGATCTCGTCCGCCCCCGACATGGCGGCCAGCCTAGCCCGCGGCTGAGGCAGGCGTCCGCCCCCGCGCGGAGAATCCCGTGACTGTGATCGTCCTCGGAATCGACCCCGGCCTCGCCAACACCGGCTACGGCGTCGTCGCCCGCCGCGACGGGCGACCCGTGGCGCTGGACGGCGGCGTGATCGAGACCTCTCCGGCGCTCGCTCCCGAGCGGCGCCTGGCCGAGATCCACGAGGCGATCGAAGCACTGATCGGCGAGCACGAGCCGGATGCGATGGCCCTGGAGGAGCTCTACTTCGGAGCCAACGCGCGCAGCGCGTTCGCCGTCGGCCAGGCGCGCGGCGTCGTGATGCTCGCCGCCGGTCGTAGGGGGTTGCCGTGCGAGGGCTACACCCCCCAGCAGGTGAAGGGCGCCGTGTGCGGCTCCGGCCGCGCCGGCAAGGAGCAGGTCGCGCGGATGGTGGCCGCGCTGCTCGCGCTGCCCGAGCCGCCACGTCCCGACCACGCGGCCGACGCCCTCGCGGTCGCCGTCTGCCATCTGAACCGGGCGCCGCTGGCGGCGGCGATGGCGCGTTGATCGCCCTGCTGAGAGGCGAGGTCGCGGTGCGCCGCGCCGACCACGTCGTGGTCCTCTGCGACGCCGTCGGCTACCGCGCGGCCGTCTCGGCCGAGACGCTGCGTCACGTGCCGCCCGTCGGAGAGGAGGTGACGCTGCACACCCATTTGATCGTGCGCGACGACGCGCTCACGCTCTACGGCTTTCACTCCGAGTCCGAGCGCGAGCTGTTCCTGATGCTGCGCTCGGTGCAGGCGGTGGGGCCGAAGGTCGCGCTGGCCGTGCTCTCGGCCGGCCATCCCCGCGACCTCGTGGCCGCGCTCGCCGCAGGCGACGCCGCGCGCTTCCAGGCCGTGCCGGGGATCGGCAAGCGCACCGCCGAGCGGATCATCGTGGAGCTGCGCGAGAAGGTCGCGGCCGCCGACAGCGCGGCGCCGGCAGAGCCGGAGATCCTGGCGCGGCGTGGCGGCGCATCCGAGCCGCGGGTGCTGGCCCGCGAAGGGCTGCTGGAGCTCGGCTACGCGCCCGCCGAGGCTGAGGAGCTGCTGCGCGAGGCCGAAGGAGAGACGCCCGAGGAGCTGATCGCCGCCGCGCTGCGGCTGGCACGGAGCGCAGGGTGAGATGACCGAGACCGCCCCGCAGAGAATCCAGACGCCGTACCTGGTCG
>Ga0134126_10008151_pt1 | contig 13175 bp, 10 predicted proteins | sample KB31752_FD_96881 | JGI IMG/M metagenome (GOLD analysis project Ga0134126, IMG submission 96881) | Terrestrial soil microbial communities with excess Nitrogen fertilizer from Kellogg Biological Station, Michigan, USA - KB3-175-2 | ecosystem: Environmental > Terrestrial > Soil > Unclassified ...
ATTGGCCGACGTCTACGGATAGATGCCCGTGCCAACGCCCGGCTCCGGCAGAGCACCGCTCTGCAACCGGGTGCCGAGGCCTAGTAGCCCTCAGGATCCGGCGACAAGGCATTGTTACTAGCGGATGTAGATCTCTCGTCGCCGATAATCCAGGCACGTCACGTGACGCATAAAGAAATTCCAGCCGATCATTCCTTGAAAGTCCGCTGGTGGCTTGAGCGGCAGGATCACAAATTCCAATGGACCGAAGTCCCGACCATCGGCGGATAGCGCGCTGGAATCATAAAACCTGACGCGACCAGGCCCATGGGCGACAGTGGGGAGTCTCAATTTCCCGGCGAGAGTCTCGGGAAGAGCGGAATAGCTGGCGCCGGTATCAAAGAGCAGCCGCAATCGACCATGCTGTGATTGAAAGACACTGACTGCAAGTTCGCGCTGCCTGATGGATTCCATCGGAATGCCCGCGTCAGCACAGCCAATGCTTGCCGAGGCCCTGCTTTGGGGTGGCCAGAGGGTGATCGATCGGTGCGGGAAATCCAGTACGACGAGATATTGGCTTAGGAATTTTCGGCCGATCATATTGGGAGCGGGCGGGGGCGGGCTCGAGCGTCTGTCTTGAGTTGGCGCTTGGATCACCGTCACGTTGTGGAACGTGCGCCCGCCGAGCGTTACCGCGGGTACGCGGAATATAGGCCTAATAGAATTGTGGGCGAACGCATCCGTCGAAACGTGCGTTAGCGCCAGTCTGATGCCGCCCGAACTCTCGATGAGTGTTTTGCTGAGCATGAACGGGGCATCCTCAACCCCTCCCGTATCTATGACCGCGCCTGCCTCGTGCCCCTCCACGACGATAGTCGCAACCGCGTTCTGCCGAATGAAGGTCAACGGTAAGCGAATCGGCAGTGGTCGACGTTCGGCTGCGACAGCAGGCCAAGCCGTGGATTGCAGAAATCCCACGGTGATGGCGACAACGAGCCGCCTCTGCCTTGTGATCACATTCGCCTCATCCCAGCGATGCGCGCCTCGTCCGGTGAGAATCTGCGGCCGCGGCGCAATGTTGACGAAAATAGGCATCTGCAAACGACCCACCACATCGCAGATATGTCGTAAACGTCGGCATCTTATCGCAGTAGACCGCCTGGCGGATTTCGGACTACGATCCGGCGCTTATGGGTTCAATTCGCGAGTGAAGCACTGTGCGGCATGATTCCAAGAGTTCGATTGAGCTACTCCAATTGAGTCCTGCCGACTGGGCCTTGTGGCGCAGCCTAAGGCTGAGGGCTCTCGAGGACGCCCCCAACGCATTCAGCTCAAAACTTTCAGATTGGCAGGGTCAAGGGGACCACGAGTCCAGATGGCGAGACCGACTCACGAAGGTTCCGTTCAACCTTGTAAGTTACCTTGATCGCAGCGAAGCCGGCATGGCGAGCGCGACGGCGCCCGCGGATGGCGAAGTTGAGCTGATCTCGATGTGGGTTGCGCCCTTTGCCCGCGGCCGGGGCGTAGGCGATGCGCTGGTTGCTGCAGTTTCCAGCTGGGCTACAGATAAGCAAGCTTGCCGCATTACTTTGAAGGTTTTCGACCATAACCGGCCCGCGATCGGACTTTATCGCCGTCAGGGGTTCACGGACTATGGGACTATCGGCGTCACAAGCTCAGCCTGCCCGGTGGAGCGCAAGATGATCCTGGAGCTGAAGTCGAGCTCCCAGAATTTCGTGGACCGGCGTTGAGGCGCGTTCGCATGTGTATCGTGTTGTCATTGGTCCGGGTCGGCTTAAGGAGATTGGTGCCGCGCAAGGATGGGCATTCGCTCCGGACGATCAGGTGCGTGATCGCGAATCCAGGTTACCGACCCAGGAATTGGCGCGCTTCACGCGAGCCAGATTCGATAGCGTCGGCAATGATCTAGTGCACCAGCAGCCGACTGTTGGAGACGTATTCCCAGCCGGCGCGAACCCGTCTTGGTGCGTCGCAGGACAGGGGAAATCAGGCTAGGGTCGGAATCGAACCGGCGTAGACGGCTTTGCAGGCCGCTGCATGACCACTCTGCCACCTAGCCCCTGGACGACAAGAAGCCCCGGGGATGCGTGCCGGGGCTTCTGAGCGGGGGCGGAATTTTGGACTGATTTTCCGCGGTTGGCAAATGCGCAGCCGGTGCGCATTGACATGCCATTCGATGCCGTGTACGAGCGCAGCATGATCGAGCGGAGACACTGGATGATGCGCTTCTGCACTGCAATGGCGCTGTCGTGGTTCGCGATGCAGGCGAATGCGGCGCAGGTACTTGATGTGCGGGTCGCGCGCGATGGCGCGCGCTTCGTGATCGATATGCACATCGCAATTGACGCGTCGCCGCCCGCGGTGTTCAGCGCGCTGCAGGACTACTCTGCGATGATGCGTTACAACCCTGATCTGCGTGCTGTGCGCGTCCAACCAACCGGGGTGCGCGGCCATGTGCGCCTCTTCACGACGGTGCATGCCTGTGTGCTCGTCTTCTGCAAGACGATGCACCAGGAGCAGATCATGACGGCGGTCGCCGATGCGGATGGCGGCGTGCTCGAGGCCGAGCTGCTGCCGCATGGCGGCGATTTCAATGCTGGACGCGCCCGCTGGACCGTCAGGTCCTGCCCCGGCCCCCGCTCGATCACATGCCTGGGCGTACGGATCGAGCTGGTGCCGGCGTTCTGGGTACCGCCGGTCATCGGACCCTGGGTGCTCCGCAGAACGATGACGGAGGAGGCGGACCGGACCGGCGCTGGCCTCGAGATCGTTGCTCGAACATCGAGAAGTCAGGCGGCGGTGCCGCGCGCCGGCCGATCAGCCACTGACCGCTGATAGCATTCATGGGAATGCCTCATTCGAAAGCCGCTGTGAGGGGCGGCTTTTTCGTGCGTTCGCCAGCCTCGGTGCAATCTCTACATTGCACCGAGAGCAATATACTGATTGAACCGAGCGATTCTGCGGACTGAAAATCGCACCCTGATGACAGGCTCCTTAGCCCCGCCAGCCTCGGCCGACAGCCTCGGCGCGGCTGTTGCGGCCCAGCTATCGCAGCCCGGCACCTTCGGGCCACACTGCTTCGGAGGGGCGAACTTGGCCCGACGTCGCCGGGCGGCACTGCGACGGGACCCGATTCCTGAGAAGATAGGGTGGCAGGTCGTGAGGGCCGGACGCCCTGCCGCAACGAGTGAAGAAGAAAACAACCATGTCGAGCCTACCCAGGGTCATTCCGTAACCTTATGGAACCCGAGCGCTGGCAACGGGTAAAAACCGCGCTCAGCGAAGCCATGGCGCTCGCCGAACCGGCGCGCGCCGCCTATCTCGAGCGCCTCGGCCAGACCGACCCTGCCCTTCGCGCCGAGCTCGAATCCCTGCTGCAAGCCAATCACGCCGCCGGTACCCGTTTCCTCGAGGATCCGGCGGCGGCGGTGCTCGAAGCCCCCTCGCCTTCCAGTCATCACGTGGGCCGCAGGCTGGGGCCCTATCGGCTGCTGGAGGAAATCGGCGAGGGCGGGATGGGAGAGGTCTACCGAGCGGTGCGGGTCGACGAGGAGTACGAGCATGAAGTCGCCGTCAAACTGGTGCGGGCGGGAGCGGACGCGCAGTTCGTCGGAGCGCGCTTGCGTACCGAACGGCAGATCCTCGCGGCCTTCGAACATCCGAACATTGCGCGTCTGCTCGACGGCGGTACCACAGAGGAAGGAATACCTTACCTGGTGATGGAATTGATCGCGGGCCAGGCGATCACCGACTACTGCGATCGGCACCGGCTCGACCTGGACGCGCGCCTGCACCTGTTCCTTCTGGTGTGCTCCGCCGTGCAGTACGCGCATCAGCGCGCGGTGATCCACCGGGACTTGAAGCCGAGCAACATACTGGTGACCGCCGATGGGACACCGAAGCTGCTCGACTTCGGCATCGCAAAGATCCTCGAGCCCGGCTCGATCCCCGTGCACGGCGACCTGACCATCAATGCCGTCCGGCTGTTGACGCCCGACTATGCGAGCCCGGAACAGCTCAAGGGCGAGCCGGTAACGGCGGCGAGCGACGTCTACTCGCTCGGCGTCATCCTTTACGAGTTGCTGACGGGGATCAAACCCCACAGTGGCCGCAGTGGTGTGATGCTGGCGGTGCCCGGAGCGGACTCCCGACCTGCACCGACGAGGCCGAGCGTGGTCGTGCGCGGACGGGATGTGGCGAGCATCGCCCGCCAGGACTCGCCGCAGAGACTGAGCCGCCGACTCCGAGGCGATCTCGACAACATCGTCCTGATGGCGCTGCGCCAGGAACCGGAGCGGCGCTATTCGACGGTGGATCGGCTGACAGAGGACATCCGTCGGCACCTCGGCCATTTGCCGGTGGCGGCGCGCAGGCCGACGTTGGGCTATCGCGCCTCGATGTTCGTGACGCGGCACAAGGTCGGAGTCGCCGCAACGGCGCTGACCGTCATGGCCCTGCTCGCCGGAATCGTCATGACCGCGCGCGAGACCTTCATCGCGCGCGCCGCGCTCGCCCGAGCCGAGGATGAGGCGAGCGCATCGCAGAGAGTGAGCGATTACCTCGTCTCATTATTCGAGGACGCAAATCCCGACGAGACCGGCGGCCGGGCCATCGACGTCCGGACTTTGGTGGCGCGGGCACAAGGTCAGATCGACCCCGCACTCTCGAGCAGGCCTGCGCTGCGCGCCAGGATGCTCTCGGTCGTCGGAGCGCTTCACTGTGAGATCGGACAATCCAGACTCTGTGAGCAGGACCTGGAGCAGGCACTGCGCATCGAGAAGGCCGCAGGCTCCGCAGGCGATCTGCTGCTCCGCGCCAAGACGGAATACCGTCTCGCGAGCGCCTACGCCGATGGGGGACGCACAAGCGAAGCTATAGCGCTGCTGCAGCACGCGCTACCGGTGCTCGAAGCGCAACAACCTCCCGATCCCACGGCGGTCGCTGCAGTCTGGAACGCCATCGGCAAGGCCTACCTGGAAATCGATCCGGTTCGAGCGATAGCGGCCCTGCAGCGGGCGCGCGCACTCGAGCGCGACCCGAATGGCGAGGACACGCTGGCTTCCGCGGCCACGCTCGGCAACCTCGCCATCGCCGATGCGCAGGCCATGCGGTGGAACGACGCCCTCGCGCTGGCGCGCACTCGTGTGGAGCTCGTCAAAGCACACTTCAGCACTGCGGACGTGCGCTACGTCGATGCACTCAATGACTATGCCGAAGTGGCGCAGGAGGCGGGCCGATTCGATGATGCCAGAGAAGCATGGGAGCAGGTCCTCGGGGGTTATGAGCGAATCTTCGGGCGCGGCAGCGATAAGTATATCGATACGGAGTTGAGCCTCGGCGACGTCCTGTTTCGCCGCAACCATTTGCGCGAGTCGATATTCTGGTTCCAGAGGTCCGTCGCTGACTACCGCGCACAGGAGAGCCGACACCGCGAGAAGTACGTCGCCTCGCTGTTTGCCCTGAGTCAGGTGCTGGGAATGTACGGCGATTACCAGGGGGCCGCCTCCGCAGCGCGGGAAGGCTACCGGACCTACCAGCAAACGGGCTCCCCGACGCCACAAAGGACCGCCGCCTTCGGATTCAGGATGGCCCATCCACTGGCGTTCGTCGGCGAGACCCGGCGTGCCGTCGAGTTGCTCTCCTCCCCGATGCCCGGGGACCCTCACGCCTCGATGACCAGCAGCTTCGAGGGTCTGCGGCTGCTGTGGCTCAGCGACACTTATCGAGAGGCAGGGTCACACGATCGGGCGGAACAAACCTACGACGGCGCCATCGCCTACCTCGAGTCGCACTCACTGCCGCACAGCGCGGCGCTGAGCATGGCCTATGAGGGCAAGGCGCTGCTGCTCGCACGCGAAAGGCGTTTCGCCGAAGCGGTGCCGCTGTATCGGCTGGCCATTGCCGGCTATGCCAACAGTCTGTACGCGCCCGACGGGCCTACCATTGCGGCAGTGAAAGTCGAGCTCGCCGAGAGCCTGACCTCTCTCGGGCAACGCGCCGAAGCGCGAGCTCTGATCGCGCAGTCCGGCGCAATCGTCGATGCCGGTCTCGCGCCGACGCATCCGGCCCGCGCCACCCTGCACCGCCTGCGCAAGACGCTGCACCTCCGTGCATGAACGCCAGGTCCTTACGCTGACTTCCCAGCCAGCAGCGACTCGCGCCTGCCCCAGAGCACAGTGAAACCGCTGGCGCGCAGCAAGTTGCCCATTGCAGCGGCGGCCGCGGTGCCGTCGTCCAACCTGGCGACCGAATCGCGCAAAGTGACCAGGGCGAGCAGCGCTTCGCCGTCCAGCGCCACGAGCTTCTCGAGTATCCCCCGCTCTTCGCGATGGCGCTCGTGGATGTGACCCATATCCGTTGCCGTAGCGGTACGTACCGCCATCTCCATCAGTTCGAGATTGCGCCGCGCGCGCAGCAAAGCTTGCGCCGTAGGGAGGGCCGCCGGGTGCAGAAAAGCGTAGTCCCGACCCGGTTGCGCCCGATGTTCGCGCCGGAATGCCAGCTCGAGCGAGATCAAGTGCGAACGGCACTCCACGAGGAGCTGGCGCAGCTTCCCGCGGATCAACAGGTCGTCCGTCCGGAGCTGTCTCTCACAGCGGTAGAAGTTGTAGCCACACCCGTAAAACAGGTTCGACAGCAATCGCTTGGCGGGCCCGGCGCCAGCGATGGGATTGATGATGACCTTGATCTCCATGTGTCTTTCTAATGATCGTGAACCGCCCCACTGGATAAAGCGGATTCCGGGGCGGAAACGGCTCACCGAGACGGAATGCCGTACCATGTGACCGATGCCGTCGTCTCCCACCTACCTGCCCCTGGTCTACGAAGAGCTGCGCCGCGTCGCACGGCGCCATCTGCGCAATGAACGGCCGGACCACACCCTGCAGACCACGGCGCTCATCAATGAGGCGTATCTGCGACTGATGGATCAGGGAGTGTCGGAGGTCAGGGACCGCTGCCACTTCGTGGCCCTGACCTCACATCTGATGCGCCAGATCCTGGTCGACCACGCGCGCGCCCGGCTCGCTCGGAAGCGCGACGGGGGCTGCCGGGTCACCTTGGCGGAGGACGTCGCGGTCAGCGAGCCAGCAGAAGCCGACGTGCTCGCCGTGGACGACGCGCTGAGCCGCCTCGCCGCGCTCGACGCGCAGCAGGCACGGGTAGTGGAACTGCGCTATTTCGGCGGCCTCTCGATACATGAGACCGCGGAGGTCCTTGGGATATCGGAAGCCACCGTCAAGCGCGACTGGGCCACCGCCCGCGCATGGTTGCATCGCGAGATCGACAGCGCCTCCGCGACGTGAGCGCTGCCATCACGCTCGCGCGTGCGGTCCTATTGGCTCCGCGACCTAAAGACCCTGCCGGACGCCACTCCGCCAAAGATGACCGTGGCCAGAAGAGCGGATGCAGATGCGTAGAAATACGGCAGGGAGCGGCTCATCGAGAAAAGGAGCCCCATGATGAGGTTCGACACGAATTGACCGATGCTCCGCGACACGACCAGAAAGCCCATGCCGCGGGCGAGCCGCGTCTGTCCGACGATGGACGAGATCAAGGTCGGCTCGAACGTCTCGACACCTCCCATGCCGAAGCCCAGGATGGCCACCGAAAGATAGAAAGCAGCTGCATGCAGGTGGAGCAGCTCGCTCAGCCCTATGAGCCCCGAACCCACCGCGGAAGGCAGATATCCGAACAGCCACACTGAGCGCACCATGGAAGGACGACCTGCGCCGAGGGTGTACCCGCTTACTGCCGACACGCCAAGATAGATCAGGAACGCGAGCACGCCGTACTCGTATCCCGCCCTGTTCGCCTGTCCCCCGGTTGCCGACAGGATCGGAAATCCGAGATTGTAGAAGCTGAAGCCGTAAAGCGTGGCTGACAGGAGAAGGGCGACCAACAGCGCTCTCTCTCCTGGTTCGCGCTCGCTTGCGGCAGTTCTTGGCGTCGGCGCAGGATGCAGTTCCGTGCGTTGTACGAAAAACAGCAGAACGGTCGATACGACGAGCGGCACGACCGCATACAACATGATCGTGCCGATGGCGCTGCCCGCATAAAGGAGCAGGAGCGCTCCAAGTGCCGAGAGCATTCCGCCGCCGATGTCGAGCGCGTGCAGGAAGCCGAACGCGAATCCCCGCTCCTCCGGCCGTGTCACGTTGACCAGCAGCGCCCGCCGGGCCGGAGTGCGGAAGTACCGGGCCCACCATCCGAGGATGAACAAGGCCGCGGCAGGCCAGAGGCCGTGCACGATGCCCGAGAACGCCATCAGCGGAATGAAAGCATTGCCGGCAATGGCGACCGCCTTGCGATCGAGCCGATCGCCGATCAGGCCACCGATATACGAGAAGAACGAGCCGCCCCCGAAGGCAACGGCAGTGACGATGCCGTACGCGAAGACAGGGGCGTGCAGCCGGAAAACGATATGGAGTGGGAATAGGGCCGCCACGCCCTGGTAGCCGAGGTCGGCGAAAAACGCCGAAAAGCAAAGCAGATAAGCGTCCCGGCTGAGGCGCTTCCCTGGCAAGAATGCAGGCGAGATTATGGTTCTAATTTATTGAAAAATAAGGGAGATTCTGGAGCGGGAAACGAGGCTCGAACTCGCGACCTCAACCTTGGCAAGGTTGCGCTCTACCAACTGAGCTATTCCCGCGTCCCGAGTGAGGGACGGGATTTTAAGTGCAGGCCCTGCGAAGTCAAGGCAAGTCGTCCGATCCGCAACCTTGCGCACTCAGCGCCTGAGCTCCGGCCACGCCGCCCGCAGGTACGCCACCATCGAGATGAGCGTCGCCGCCGCTGCAAGCTCCGTGAGCACCACGCCGATGCGATAGAGCGGCAGGTGAAGAAGCGGCGCGCGGTAAAGCATCATCGAGAGGCCGACGATCTGCAGGACGGTCTTGATCTTGCCGAGCTGCGAGACGGCCACCTTGCGGCGCTGGCCGATCTCGGCCATCCACTCCCGCAGCGCGGAAATCGTGATCTCGCGGCCGATGATCACCGCGGCCGTGAGCACGATCAGCGCCCGCGTGTCCTTGCTGATGAGCAGGACCAGCACCACGGCCACTATCAGCTTGTCGGCCACCGGGTCGAGAAACGCGCCGAGGCGCGAGGTCTGCCCGAGGCGGCGCGCGAAGTAGCCGTCGAGCGAGTCCGTGACGCCTGCCGCTGCGAATACGAGGCCCGCCGCCGGATCCGACCAGTGGTAGGGCATGTAGAAGAGCAGGACGATGAGCGGGATTGCGGCGATGCGCATCCACGTCAGCGTGTTCGGGACGTTCCAGAGCATGGGGCGGTCAAGAGCCCGGGTGGAGGTGATCATAAAGTGTGCGCGCCAATGCCGCTCCTATTCCGGCCACCGCCGTGAAATCCGCCACTCCTGCGCGCATCACGCCTTGCAGGCCGCCAAAATGAGTGAGCAGAGCGCGGCGCTTCGCCGGTCCCAGGCCTGGCACCGCCTCGAGCACCGACTCATTGTAGCGGCGTGCGCGCTTGCGTCGATGACCGGTGATCGCAAAGCGATGCGCCTCGTCGCGAACGCGCTGGATGAGCCTCGAGGCGGGGGAATGCGCCTCGGGCACCCGTGGCGCGGCAGCGCCGTACACGAAGAGCCGCTCCTGTCCCGGGCGCCGGTCCGGCCCCTTGGCGACGCCGACCAAAGTGATGTCCGCAAAGCCCAGCTCCGCCAGCACGTCGTGCACGGCCCCGATCTGCCCGAGGCCGCCGTCGATCAGCAGCAGGTCGGGTGCCGGAATCTCGCCGCTGCGGATGCGCGTGTAGCGCCGCTCGAGCGCTTGGCGCAGCGCGCCATAGTCATCACCCGGCGTCACCCCGGTGATGTTGAATCGGCGATATTCCTTCTTCAGCGGGCCCTCCGGGCCAAAGACGACGCACGAAGCCACCGTGCCCTCCCCGCCGGTATGGCTGATATCGAAGCACTCGATCCTCTGCGGCGCTTCAGGCAGCTCGAGCTCCGCAGCAAGCGCAGCAAACATCTCTTCCAACCCCTGCTTCTGCGCAAGCCGCATACGTAGAGCCTGCGACGCATTCTCACGTGTCAGCTCCGCCCAGCGGGCGCCGAGGCCTCGCGACGGACAGCGCACGTGCACGGCATGCCCCGCGCGAGTCGTCAGTGCCTGGCTCAGCGACTCGGTATCTTCGAGCTTCTGGCCGACCAGCACCTCCGGAGGGGGCTCCTGCGAGGCGTAGTACTGCATCATGAAGGACGAGAGCGCCTCCTCCGGCTCCGCGAGCACCGCGCGCGGGAAATAGCTGCTGGTACCCAGATTCCGTCCGCCGCGGACGAGCATCGCGCTGATCGCGTACTCCCCGGGCTCCCCGACGATGGCGAACACATCGACGTCGCGCTCGCCCTCGGAGGTGACGATCTGCTGCGCCTGAATATGCTTCAACGCCCCCAGCTGATCGCGGATCTGCGCTGCACGCTCGAACTCCAGCCGGCCCGCGGCCTCCTGCATGCGCTTTTGCAGCGTGGCATTCACCTCATCGCTCCGGCCCTCGAGCACCTTTACCGCGGACTCGACGTCCTGCGCGTACGCCTCACGGCTTATGAGCCCGACGCAGGGCGCCGTGCAGCGGCCGATCTGATGCTGCAGGCACGGCCGGCTGCGATTGGCGAAGAAGCTGTCGCGGCAGTTGCGGATCCGGAACAGCTTCTGCAGCTGATTGAGCGTGTCGCGCACCGCCCAGGCGGTCGGGAAAGGGCCGAAGTACCGTCCGGGCGCGCTGCGTGAACCGCGGTAGAAAGCGAGCCGCGGGAAATCGTGATCGACACAGAGCTGCACGTAGGGGAAGCTCTTGTCGTCGCGCAGCACGACGTTGAAACGCGGCTTGTGCGCCTTGATGAGGTTGTACTCGAGGAGTAGCGCTTCGGTCTCCGAGTTGGTGACCGTCACCTCGATGTCGGCGATCTGGTGTACCAGCGCCTGCACTTTCGGGTTGACGTTGCTCGCCGCGAAATAGGTGCTCACCCGGTCCTTCAGGCTCCTTGCCTTGCCGACATAAAGCAGCTCGCGTCCGGCGTCGAACATGCGGTAGACGCCGGGCCGGCGCGGCAGCGCAGCCGTGAACGCCTTGTGATCGAATTCAGTTGCGCTCATCCAAGGAATCAGCCCTTGTCCAGCCCGGCCAGCTCGCAGGCGCGCGCCACCACCCTTCTGAACATCGGCTCCGTCAGGACCCCGGTCGAGGTGTTGTAGCGGCTGCAATGATACGAGTCGACGAGGTACCGCGTCTCATCGAGACGGTGCTCATGCCCGTGGCCGAACGGGAACCGGCTGCGCTTGAGCCCGCTGGCGACGAGGAAGGCATCGTGCCCTACCCTGCCGAGCGCCAGCACCACGCGCACGTGCCTGAGAGACGCGAGCTCCGCCTTGAGGTACGCATTGCAGCTGCGGATCTCATCGGGCAGCGGCTTGTTGCCCGGGGGGACGCACTTGACGGAATTGATGATGCGCGCATGCCTCAGCTCGAGCCCGTCGTCGGCCGAGACGGACTCCGGCCGGGTGGCGAGCCCCGCCTCATGCAGCGTCTTGTAGAGCAGCTCTCCCGCGTAATCGCCGGTGAACGGCCGCCCCGTCCGGTTCGCTCCGTGCAGCCCCGGGGCCAGCCCCACGAACACGAGGCGGGGGTCCGCGGCGCCGAACGAGGGCACGGGCCGCGCCCAGTAATCGGGATAGCTGGCATGCACTTCGGCCAGGAACTCCGCCAGCCGCGGGCAGCGAGTGCAACCGGGATCGTATGCCTCGCTGCGCTTGACCGGCAGGACCGGACGGCGCCCCTCGTTACTCCGCAGCTGCTTAATGCGGGTCGTCCATGTGATGGATGATCGCCGTCGCGAAGCCGGAGCAGCTCATGAGCTTCGCGCCGGGGATCAGGCGCTGCAGGTCCTCCTCGACGCTCTTGCGCCCCGCCAGCTCGCGCTTCGGGGCCTTGATGGCCTCGCGCAGCCGCGCGAGATCATAAGTGAGCTCCTTGTTGGCGATGGTGTTGGTCACCCCTTTGATGATGAGGTCGGCGGCCTCTTTCCATCCGAGGTAGCGCAGCATCATTTCCGCAGAGAGGATGAGCGAGCCCGGGTTGACCCGGTCCTTGCCCGCGAAGCCGGTTGCCGTACCGTGCGTCGCCTCGAACACCGCGAGCCCGTCGCCGATGTTGCCTCCGGGTGCGATGCCAATGCCGCCAACCTGTGCGGCCAGCGCATCGGACACGTAGTCGCCGTTGAGGTTGAGCGTCGCGATGACGTCGTATTCTTCCGGACGCAGCAACACCTGCTGCAGGAAGTTGTCCGCGATGACGTCCTTGATGATGATCTCATGACCGGTGAGAGGGTTCGGAAACTTGAGCCATGGGCCGCCGTCGATCTCCTTCGCGCCGAACTCCTCCTTGGCAAGCTGGTAGCCCCAGTTGCGGAAGGCGCCTTCCGTGAACTTCATGATGTTGCCTTTGTGCACCAGCGTCACCGAGACGCGATCGTTCTCGATGGCGTACTGAATGGCCTTGCGGATCAGCCGCTGGCTGCCTTCCTTCGACACCGGCTTGATGCCGATCGCCGAGCTCGCCGGAAAGCGGATGCCCGTGACGCCGAATTCCTTTTGCAGGTAGGCGATGAGCTTGTGCACATCGGCAGAGCCGGCCGGCCATTCGATGCCCGCGTAGATGTCCTCCGTGTTCTCGCGGAAGATCACCATGTCCGTGAGGCTGGCATCCTGCATCGGGCTCACGACGCCCGGGAAATACCGGATCGGCCGTACGCAGGCGTAGAGATCGAGGCTCTGCCGCATCGCCACGTTCAGCGAGCGGATGCCGCCGCCGACCGGTGTGCCGAGAGGGCCTTTGATCGAGACCACGAAGTCCCGCAGCGCGTGCAGCGTCTCATCGGGAAACCACTGGCCATAACGCGCATTGGCCTTCTCGCCGGAGTAGACCTCCATCCAGCTGATGCGGCGCTTGCGCCCGTAGGCTTTCTCGACCGCGGCGTTCACCACGCGCAGCATGGCGGGGGTGACGTCGACGCCGATTCCGTCCCCTTCCACGTAGGGGATGATCGGGTTGTCCGGAACGTTCAGCGTGTTATCGGGATTGACGGTGATCCTGCGCCCCTCGGGAGGGACGGCGATGTGCTCGTATTGCATGGGGCGAATTGTACCGGCAATGCGCTC